>JADMIO011711127.1_pt1 | contig 44425 bp, 12 predicted proteins | sample 8958161 | NCBI WGS metagenome assembly JADMIO01 (sample SAMN16585339, study PRJNA669376) | soil metagenome | isolation source: Crop rotation soil | place: USA: Cullars Rotation, Alabama | collected 2011
CGACAACTTGTCCACGTGGAATTCTAAGCTTAGGATCCCAATGTGCTGGAAAGAACTGGTCTGGTGGTGGCAGCGTCCATCCTGAAGATCTTCCGGGAGGTGGATTTGCCGATATCAATGTGGACTCGCTGAGTCTGCACTCAAGCGGCAGTTTTGACTTCGCTTCGATGTTGGTGCCCTTCGTCGTTAATGCCACCGCTGGCGGTTCGGGAAGCGCCACTTTGAGCGATGTGAGCACAGCCAGTCAAGCTAATCAAACTTTTACCATAGTTGCCCCAGTGTCGTTGAGTTTTCCGGACGGGCTGAATTTGACCAATGGAGGCGGAGCGACCATGGTCAGCAACGATTTGAACCGTGGCAATGTGTGCTGTGCCGATATGACTCTGAGATCCGAAGGCACGATTACGACCATCGGCACGGTTCATACGGATGATACCTGCTGCGCTGTAATCATCACCTCGCCAAGTATAAATATAGTAGGCAATATCGATACTCATCGTCAGAATGATACTGCCGGGCGTGTTGACCTCAACGCGCGGGATTCAATTAATGTTCTGGGCAATATCTACGCCTATGGCAGCGGAGATTTCGGAAGTGGCAATGATGTGAATATGGGCCAGAGTTTTGATTATTGTTGCGTCTCCTCACTACATATATATGTAGGCGGAGGCATTTATACCTATGGGGATGACAACGATAGCTGTTGTGCCAGCAATGGTGGTCAGGTATTCCTGGGCCGAGATATTCGGGCGCTGAGCGTCACCGTTCACGACATAGATGCACACGGATTGGGAGGAAGAGGCGGCACCGTGCAGCTCTTAGCTATAAACGATGTGCAGGCAGGCGATATCAGTACCTGGGGAGATACAGGGTACGGATTGACTGTCATCTACAATTCGACCACGCGACGGGGAGCGTTCTTGAACGTTGTTTCAGAGCAGGGCAATGTCCAAATCGGCAATGTCGATACCTCGATTTTGTCTGAAGGTGGCACCGAGGGCGGCTTTATCAATATCTCAGCCCGCAATTTCAATGACGACGACAGTGCGAACAGCATTACCACCGGCAACATGATCACCTCGGGCACGGTAGGAGGAGGAACTATCCAGATTCTCGGCGGTCAAAACACCACCATAAATACTGGTGACCTGAACACCTCGGCAATGTCCTCTCCCTGGTCCGGTCCCGATTCGAATGCTTACGGCGGCTCGATTGCAATTACTGGCGGGATCATTTTGATAAATGGTGGAATAGACACCCACGCTACCATCGCCGATGACAGCCGCGGCGGCGACGTGGTTCTGCTGGCGGATACGAATGAAAGTAATCTACTGGGAATCGTGGGCATAAACCGGATTCAGGTAAATGATTCAATTAATGCTCAGGGATCTCTGTCCGGTGGGATGGTAGAAATGGTGGCTAAGTCGACTCTGACTGCGAGTTCGATCGACACCAGTGCCGGTGATGCAATTTCAGGCTCGATTGCTGGCAGAGTCGTAGCTTTGTCCGGTGACGACTTGATTTTGGGTTACTTAAAAACGAGTGCCAATCAATTCGGCGGTGACGTAAGCCTGGTGTCGGATATGGGAGCAATTACAGTCGGTAATGATCCGCAAAATATTTGCATTAATACGGGTACGTTTGCCGACAATGGCAGTGACCGCGGTGGAAACGTCTTGATTGCAAGTACTTCCGGCATGCAGACCAGCGGAACTATTCTTACTGGAGGGGGTGCTTACGGCGGGAATATCGGGATTGTGGTCCGGCAGCAGGTGGACCTAAGTAATGGACCGGGAAGCGAACCTGCTATTCAGACCTCCGCGACTGTACAGGCTGGTGGCTTGTATGTGAGTTCTCGCGGCGATATAACGGTAGGCGATGCAATTCTGTCTGGCGGGACTGGTGGAACCGTATTGTTGACCAATGCAATCAATGCCGGCGACTGTTGCAATTCCGGCAATCCGCCGACAATCAGCAGCGTCACCGGGGCCTCGCTGGTGGAGATTATATCCGGCAATGGAGATGCTACGGATCAAAATGGCGATCCGATCGGAAGCTTCAGTATCTTGCCCTTTGCCTGGAGTGCATCGGGGGGTACCGACGTAATTCCGGAAAATCTGCCGGGAGGCGGTTTTACCAGCATCGATGTGACCGATGTGCTGACCCTCGATAGTGCTATATCAGGAGCTACTTTCCGGGATCTTCTGGTACCTTTTTTCAGCACCGGCTCCGCACATCTGGCAACGGTTGAGAACCAGGTTGGTCTCAGTCAGCAAGAGCTCTTTGTCATTGCCAACCAGGAAGTCGACCTTGGAGCAGATCATTGCTGTTACCTCGATACCGGATACAAAGCCGGCTTCCTATCCATGAATTCGAGTGTCACTGTAAATGTCAATGGAATTTCCGACCCCATACTAATGGCCGCTAATCATAGCTACGGCTCCAACAATCAAATCACAACTCCCAGTCTGGGCAGCGGGGGAAAGGTGATAAGCGTGGGAGGAAATGGCTTACTGCTAAGCGGCGATGCGAATCTCGACTTGAGTAGCGCGGCGGCAGGTAAATCTTTGGTCGATATCTATCAAATTGAGTCGGATAGCTCGATCAGGATCTCCGCGCCCTTTGACATTGTGCTTGGAGGGGATCCGAGTAGTCAGTTTGTTTTTGGGACCGGATTGGATATTCTCTATCGGGGAAATGGGTACGGCGAGGACGGTAACCCGGTATCTAATATCAACATTCAGGCGTTGACATTGGATTTCACCAACACTCCTGATTGTTGTGCCGAGTTTGGGTTCGCCGGGTCCGGCGTCAATTTTGCATTGAGCGAAGGACTGGCGCTGGACGTCAATTCACTTACTGTCAATATGCCGGTGCGCGGATCATTCTATATGAGTGCCGGAATCATTCCTGGTGGCTCGGTGGATCAGAGCCTGACCAATAGCGTGGCCTCTGTTATCAACTTGAACCTTTCTCCCTCTTATAACGGTTACTTCCAGCCCGAGGCTTTGATCGAAACCGAGCAGGATGTCGCGCTGAATAATATCACCGTTAATGGCGGCACATTCACCCTGGCAATTTCCAGTTTGAGTTTCCCAACGCACAATGAGGGATTAGGTACGGCATCCTCAGTGTCCAATTTGTTAGTGAACAACGGAAACGCGCAGGTCTTTTACTATGGCGAGGGCGTATCGACGCTGACGGCTAGAAACGTCACCGCCACAGCTAATGATATTTTCCTGGAAAGCTTGAATGGTATTGTCAGCGTAAGCGGCTCGATACATGCAGGCACCACGGTTAACATAATCAGCGGACAACTAGATCGCTGCTGCAACCTGACCAATACTGTAACCAGTCAACTGGGCGTCGAGGTCGTGCCCGACTCTGGTAGCGGCAGCCATGACACGCTGGTGCAAAGTGATTTCTTCGACATCAACATTGGGGTGCGTGGTGCCAGCCTGGGTAGCACGAGTTCCTATAATGCCTACGTAAGAATTGGTTCCGAAACAGACACTTCGGGCACCGTGACTCTTAATGCAAATGATGGACCTTCGGATCATAGTTTCAGGTGTTGCAGCGGGACCATCAATATATATGTAGCCAACAATGGCGAGTTCATAAACGACGGCACTATTCAAAACTGGGGCAGACCAACGGGCACGACAGCCAATATCCGTGTGCTGGGCACAGGCAACATGACCTGGCTCAATGATGCCGGACGACAGGGCGTAATCAACCCCAACAATAATCCGGATTCTAACGCCAGTGACAATCGAGTACTTGTGTATTCACCTACATCCATAACTCTGGGCAGCGGATTGGATCAAACCATAACTGCCGGTGGAACAAACACCGCTGGTTTGATAATCAGCACCCCGCTTTTGATTGGTGCTAATGATGATGCGATTTCCGCTTTAATTACCGTCAGCAATGGGACCGCCCAATTGAATAGCGGCACCAGTGGCGGGGCCTTCGAGGTCGGATTGGGGACCGGTGGCGGCGGAAGTGCCACTACCATTGCCATCAATGCCAGTTCGGTCAATAATGATCCCTTTAGCCTGGCTGGTCAATGCTGCTATCCTGGGCCGATTCCCACTTCGACAACTCCGGATGCCTCATTCAAGACCGATAGTGGTGCCACTCTTCAATCCAATGGAATTGTGGATATCACTCTGACGCCGGGTGGCACCTTCAACAACAGCGGCACCCTTTCCAGTCTCGTTGTTCCGGTTGATTCGTCAACTACTCCTACGATTATCATCAGCAGCACCGGATCGATATTTGTAACTAATGACCCAGGGGCAACCGGTGGTCTGGATCCTGGCGCCGGAAATACTTTCGTTATCCAATCCCCGGTCGCCATAACTTTTGATGACGACCTGCATCAGTCCCTAACCTCCGGCAACCTGGCTTTGCTTAGTCCAGCAATGGAGAGCGCTGGGATCTCTTCGTTCAACGCCAATGGAGGAACCTCTTTCATCTTGTCGAATCCTGGTGGTGCACTGGACTTCGGCAAGGCCGCCATAACTGCGCTTATGGAATTCAACGGGGCGCCGGTGGTGACTACCAGTACCGCATTTTCTGTCGCCAGACCAACCAGCATATCCATAGATGCTGATGTAACATTGGCCTCCGACTTCTCTATGAATCTAGCCGTGAACAATGGCTCAATATCCGGATCCGGCCTCTTTTTCGCGCCAACCCTGGTCTTGTCTTCGGACAGTGGTGGGGTTACCGGCGCCGGGGCCGGCAATATCGGTGCATCCAATGTGATCCTGCCGATAAACGCTTCCAATTTGACCGCGACTACCAATGGGAGCGTGTTTCTCAATGACGCTGCCACAGGCAATGTGACGTTGCTTGGAGTAAACAAAGCAGGATCATCAGGAATATTTTTCCTTACCGCTGTAAATGGAATTGGCACAGGTATTCTCACCGGCGCTTCGTCGTCGGTTCAAGCCGGAACAATCGTCTTGAATTCTGTCAATGGTAATATTGGCAACACAAGCGGTCTTCCAGGTTCGGCTCTTCAGGTCGCGGGACCCTCAACGACGAACCTTACTGCCTCGGCTCCCAACGGCTCGGTTTACATCAATGCCACAGGACCTGTAGTCTTGCAAGGTAAGACCATAGGTGCCACCACTTACTACAATACGGCATCCGGCAACTATTATTTGCATGCCGGCAACAGCATCAATTCTCTGACCACGCCCTCTCTCGGGACATCTGTTCCAGTAGGTAACAGTCCGTTTCTTACAAGCATCAATCAGGCCGGCACGCTGGTTTATGTTCCCAACCAAGTCTCCGGCACGGTTTCGGTGGTGAGCACGCTTACCAACACCGTGGTCGCCACCATAAATGCAGGCTCCTTCCCTACCGGCGTGGTCTTGAACTCGAGCGGGAGTTTTGCTTATGTGACTAATCAAGGCAGCAACACGGTGTCGGTTGTCGATACTTCCAACAACACCGTAGTCAATACTATAAATGTAGGCACAGGACCGCTGGGAATTGCCATCAACCCAGCAGGAACCAGGCTTTACACAGCTAACTGGAATTCCGGGAACGGACATACGGTATCGGTGATCGATACATCCACAAACATGGTGATTACTACTATCAATGTCGGGAATGGTCCCTTCGGCGTAGCCTTCAATCCATCAGGAACTCAGGCCTATGTAACTAATCAAAACAGCGGTACGGTATCGGTCATCGATACTGCCAGCAGCACCGTTGTAGGAACAATTACTGTAGGAACCAATCCCAGGGGCGTAACCTTCAGCCCCTCAGGCGCCACTGCGTATGTTGCAAATCTCGGCAGCAACACGGTTTCGGTTATTGACACCGCATCGGGGACGGTTGCTACAAACATCACTGGCTTCTTTGCGCCGCAACAAATAGCCATCGATTCAACCGGCGCCAATGCCTATGTCAGCAATTATATAACCAGTAACTTGGCTGTGGTCAATCTATCCACCAATGGCATCAGCTCGACTATAAGCGCAGGAGCGTTCCCGGCCGGACTGGCCTTCAACCCTTCAGGCACGGCTATCTACGTGGTAAATGCTAATACCAATAATCTCTCAGTGGTGAATTTCCCGCTTTCTCCGACGATCACGGCTGACACCGGATATGTTCAGTTGGTGGCGGGTGCCGGGGGTATAGGCACTTCAGGAAATCCTGTATTGACCAGGGCTGCCACTCTTACCGGCAACTCAACCGGTAATGTTTTCATACAAAATACCGGCTCTGCAAATATTGCTTCTACAGCCTCCGTACATAACGCGGCCGCCGGCACCTTCTCACTAACAACCAATCCTGATCCGATCTCTGGCAATGGACGGATTACCGTAAGTGATGCTTTGAACGTGTCCGGCGGGACGATTAAACTCAGCTCTTCCGAATCCAGCTCGGGCACGCAGAATCTTGGTGGTATTACGCAGGGATCCGGGGGAACGCTGACAGCTAATTCCCTGGTCCTCATCGATCTTAACGGGGGAGCCACTGGCAATGGTGATATAGGTAACGCCACGGCCATTGCTAGCGTCGTGGCGAACTTGACCGTAAACACCAACGGCAATGTCAACATCTCGAACACAGGAACGCTTACCCTTGGTCCTGCCGGGGCAACCAGCAGTGGGAATGCTTTTACTTTGACTGACAACCTTGCTCTAACCATTGCAGGGAATGTCACCGCTGCCGGGCTCCTTACTTTGAACAGCTCGGCTCTTAACGTCAATTTGACTAAATCCGCCATCGGAAACTCGGTTTTGATAACTACCGGGGCACTGAATAACAGCGGCACTATTAGATCGACAGCCAATCCATTGGTCTCGACTACCGAGGTCACAATTCAAAGTCAGGGAGCGCTTGCAATTAGCGGTACCGGTATGGTTCTGGTGGCCAATGGAAACTCCGACACTCTGATCGCTGCGGCTACCAGCGTCAGTTTCGCCGGTTCCTCCAATCTGCATGTCAATGGTGGTGGCGATGTGGCCATACACTCGCCTTCAATTGTGGCTGGTGTTACAGGCGATGCCGGTCCAATTGTGACCGGACAACTGACTGCTACAGGCGACATCACGATCATGCCTGGAGCCACGTCAACCGGCTCGGTGACCTTCGGTACCGACATTCAAGGTTCGGTAACCAGCGGACGTATTAACCTCGATGGTGGCTCAGTCAAAGTCACTGCTACAGACACAGTTTCCATTGCCGCCTCAACGACTCTATCGGCTACCGGAACCGCCAGTGGAACTTTCGATATCGATCCAACCGACTATACTAATTCGGGCACCCTTACCACCAACATGCCGATTTCGATCACCATCGATGGTGGAACGTTTACCAATACCGGTTTGATACAGTCAACTGACGCCGGACCTGCCACCATAAGCGTATTCGGAAACACGAGCATGACAGTTGCAGGGGCTGGCGGTCATCTCGATCCGGGCGCCAATCATTACATGACTCTCAGCGCTGCTTCCGGTTCGATAACACTGGACGCTGGGATGTCGCAGACCATGGATAATGGCTTCTTGATCATTGAAACCCCGCTTTTGCAAGGCAATGGCGGAACCTCAACCTTCAATAGCTCCAGCGGATCGGCGTATGTTCTGACCAATCCTGGCGGTTTACTGGAAATCGGCACATCTGTCGGAACTTCAATCCTCGCTTTCAATGGCGCGAGCATCGCTACCGTTAGTACAAGTCCGTCGTTTGCGTCTCCCGGTGATATACAGATAGATGCCAATGCTACATTGTCGTCGAATGGACTTATTGTTTTGACCGTCGCTGATAATGGGTCGTTCCTCAACTCAGGAACCATCACCTATTCCGGAGCATCTTCAGGGGTGGCTTCGATTACTGTGTTTGATACCGGCGACTTGACCTGGCTTGGCTCAAGCGGCAGCTGGAATTCGGGCAGCGGCAATACCGTGGTGATCAATGCGCAGAGTTCGTTGACCCTGGGCAATAGCTTCAGTCAAACCTTTACCACCGGTAACCTGGCGATGCTGACTCCGATGCTCATCGGCACGAATGATGACAGCACTGCCAGCATTACAGCAAGCAGTGGAAACGTCACCATAAACAGTGGCACCTCAGGTGGCGGTGTGGAAATTGCACTTGGTACCGGTGGATCAGGCACCACGACGAATCTGACAATTAGTGCCAGCCAGCTCAACAATGATCCCTTCCCGATCACAAATACTGATGACTTGACCCTCCAGGTCGATGCTGGTGTCACATTGCAAGTCAATGGTCCGGCCGACTTTAGTCTGGCCAGTGGTGGAACTTTTACTGATGCCGGAGTAGTCACTACTACTGGCAACTTTGATTTGACCACCAGTACGGTATCGATGGTCGGCGGAGGGAGCATAGACAGCGGGGCGGCAAGAATTATTATCAGCTCTGCGGGCAATCTCACCATAGAAGGCGATGGCTCCTTTGCTTCTAGTGCATCCAGTGACGGCGCGATTCAATTCACCAATGGAACAAATACGGTTTTCTGGCAGCCAGATACCTCAAACTCCTTAGTGACTAATGGGAACGTGCGATTTGACACCGGCACTCTCGATCTCAGCGGCAACATCAATGTCGGTGCAAAATTCCTGACCGTGGTAGGCAATGGCGACCTGACGATTTCCGGCTCGGGGGGATTGTCTTCCTCCAATTCATCAGACGCTGCGATTCATGTATTTGCGGACAACAACACGGTGTACTGGACACCGGATACTGTCAATGCAATCGCTGTCGACGCCAACTTGCGATTTGACCTGGAGACACTTGATCTCAGCGGCAATATAAATGTAGGTGCGCATTTCCTGACTGTGAACTCTGGCGGTAACATCACCGTTAGCGGAAGCGGTGGCCTGGCTTCCAGCCATGCATCCGATGCCGCAATACACTTCACCAATGGCTCTAATACCGTCTTCTGGCAGCCGGACACCGCCAGTGCCATAGGGGTCGACGGCAATTTGAGAATTGATACCGGAACCCTGGATCTGAGCGGCAATATCGATGTAGGTGCTCACTTCTTGACCCTCAATGGAAGCGGTAATTTGACGGTTACCGGTTTTGGAGGACTGGCTTCTAGCCATGCCTCTGACGCTGCCATTCACTTCACTAACGGAAGCAATACCGTTTTCTGGCAGCCGGACACAGCGACTGCTATCGGAGTCAACGGCAATTTGCGAATGGATACCGGAGCTCTGGATTTGTCGGGAGACATAAATGTAGGTGCCAATCTGCTGACTGTGACGTCCAGCGGGAATTTGACCATAAGTGGAACCGGCGACCTTGCTTCGACTAATCCTTCGTCCTCTGCTGTTTCCTTCCTCAGCGGCGATACGATATTCTGGCAACCAGATTCAGCAAGTTCGATATCTATAGATGCAAATGCCAGATTTGGGGCGAGTACTCTCAATCTTGATGGAACCGTCGACACCGGTTCGCATACGCTGACCATAAGCAGTACAGGCGATCTTACTGTGACCGGCAGTGGCGGATTGTCCTCTTCGTTTTCTTCTAATGCGGCGATCGCTTTGTTCAGCGGATTCACCAACACCATCTATTGGCAGCCGGATTCGCCGACGGCAATAGCGGTAGATGGGAATGCTCTGTTCTCTACCCCGGCTCTGGATTTGAATGGGGACATCGATGTCGGTAACCATAGTTTGACAGTAAGCACCAATGGCAACCTGACCATATCCGGAACTGGTACCTTGGCTTCGTCCAACGTAGCGTTCGATGCCATAAGCTTGTTTAGCGGAAGCAACAGCACCATTTATTGGCAGCCCGATCTGTCGGCGTCTATTCCGGTTGAGGGCAATATGCTTGCTGACACTTCTCACCTTGATCTGTCAGGTGATATCGATGTTGGTGACCATACTATGCGAGTAAGGCATACGACAGGAAATTTGACGATTTCCGGCAGTGGCACCATGGCTTCATCCAGCTCGGGCAACCCTTCAATCTTCTTCGAAAGCGGCGCCAATCCAAGTGACATAATTTTCTGGCAGCCGAATTCGCCGAATTCGATACCAACCAACGGTAACGTCCAATTTGCCACGCCCAATTTGCAATTGTCTGGGAACGTTTCCACTGATAACGGATCTATTCAAGTCTCCGCGGTCAACCTGCTTACGGTCACCGTACCCGATGCTGGCTCCGCCACTATGTCCACTGCCGGCGCGGGAATCAGTTTCTCTTCTCAATCGGTAATCTTCCGCAATGACAATATAACTCCTACCGGCACCGCTAACCTGAACTTTACCGGTGGCGACGTGACTGTTCTCGTTACTACCGGCACTACCGTAGAAGCACATGTCGCTTTGTCGACCGACAGTACTATTGCGTTCATGGAAAATGGCGGTACATTTGCAAATTACGGATCCGTATCGTCATCGAAATCGGTATCAAGTTCGACAACTCCGACAATATCGGTGGTAAACACCGGTGCCGCTGACATGACCCTGGTTGGAGGATTGGGAACAACAGGCACTGGGACGTTCGCTCAGAATGGCGCATTTACCTATGATGTCGGTGGCAGTCCACTCACAACTCCTGGCACGACTTTGTTCCAAAGCATTGCATCGGGCAGCAGTATCATTTTTGACCCAACGGCTGCCTACATCTTCAACGGAACGGTGGCTCCCGGGGCTGCGGTGAACGGCGGCAATGGCGCAACATTGGAGATCAACTCTCCCGTAGTACGGTTCGACAGCGATACGGCACACCCTAGCCCCAACGCCATAACCGCCAACGGTGTTGTACATTTCTACTCGCCGACTGGTCAGTCGCTCAATCTCAATTTGTTCAACTCAACTGGTGCTATCGCCAATTCAACTGTGAGAACTAGCGGATCCGGAATTGGCTCGCCACGAAATGCAGCAATCATCGTTCAAAATACTACCGACGCGCTTAACTTCAATCTGGCTGGTGCTCCCTCCACAGCCACGTCAGGAACCTTGAACCTCAATCCAACCACTCCAGGGCAAGGCTCGGTGCTTATTGGCTTGTTCTCAGCGGCTTCGAGTAGTGGTGGTACATCTATTTCATCAAATGTGACCGTATCCTCGCAGCACCTTATCAATGTTGGGCATGGGCTCACGCTGCATTCGAATGCCAGGCTTACTTCCAGCGCTGGCGGTTCGACCGTTCATGGAATTACCAATGTGGCTGTGAACATTGAGACTCTCCACGCAACGCTACGGTCAGGTAGTTTGATCAGCGCTACTGCCGCCGGCGCTAAGGTGGTTATTGATCCTACCAATAGCAGCCCGGCTTTGCTGACACTGACTTTGCCCGATGCAGCGTCTGCCACCATATCAAGCAATGGAGGAGGCATTATTATCGCCCCTGATGGATCGACAAATCCACCCGGAGTGTCGGTTGAGTTTGCCAATTCCAACACTTCGACTCCCACCCTGGCTACACTCAATCTAAATGGCGCACCAGTGACCATTGGGTCAACTGGGTCTGGTTCGGTGACCATCGATCAATTTGTGACCGTGGCCTTAAATAATACCGTCACCGTGAATTTACCTGGGAGTGGCGCCTTCGTTGACAACGGTACCCTTTCATCATCGCTAATGCCGGGCGTTCTAACGACCACAATTACAGTCCAACATCCTGGAGGCGGAGTAATCGCGCTGGCCGGCACCGGCAATATAACAGTTGGTAATACAAATTCGCGCACGCTGTTTTCAGGTACAAGCGTAAGCTTTGGCCATGGCTCCAACCTCCATATCAATGGCGGGGGACCGGCTTCGATTCAATCGCCTTCGGTTTTGGCTGGAAGGACAGGGGACATTGGGACGGCCGGTAATGTGACTGGCGGATTTACAGCGTCCGGAGCAATTTCCATTCAACCAGGCGCCACCACCGCCGGTTCTGTGGCGTTTGGCACCAGTGCGTTGCCCGGTGTAACCAGCGGTCGAATAAACTTGAACGGCGGTTCGGTTAAGATCTCCGCTACTTCAATCGTCTCGGTCGCCTCGGGTACAACAGTTGCAGCTCAAGGACCTGGCGTCGGGACATTCAATGTTGATCCCACCAACTTCACCAATAACGGCACCATGTCCAGCAACATGCCTATCTCCATTACTGTTGATGGGGGACTGTTCACCAATACCGGTCTTATTCAGTCGACCGCCAGCGGACCAGCGACTACTATTACAGCAACCGGTAATACCAGCATGACGATTACCGGCGTTGGCGGCCAACTGGATCCCGGCGCCGGAAACACCGTCCGGTTTACAGCCAGCGGATCGATCATTCTTGATGCTGGCATGAGTCAAACGCTCAATGCCGGCACTCTGGCCATTACAACGCCATTGCTGGAAGGCAATGGCGGCACCTCGACCTTTGGTACTTCGACCGGCACCCAATATGTGCTGTCCAATCCTGCCGGACTGCTCCAGATCACCACTACCACAGGAAGCTCCACGCTCGCGTTCAATGGAGCACCGGTGGTGACAACCAGTACTACGCCGTCAATAGCCGCACCGGCGAATCTCACCATCGGACAGAACACTACCCTGACTTCGAACAACAATGTCAATTTGACCATCGCCACCGGCGGCACATTCAACAACCAGGGCACTGTATCGAGCACGAATACACCAGGAAGCCCTGATTTGAATCCCACTATTAATGTAATAGGCGTAGGCACATTGACCTGGACCGGAGTGGGCGGTGTTCTGGCACCAGGCAGTGGAAATTATGCATTCATAACCGCCCCGACTTCCTTGACTCTTGGAAATACCATGAGCCAGTCTGTCAGCAACACGGGTGTGGCTAATTTAGTGATCGAAACACCCATACTCAAAGGCACCAACGACGGTAGTACAGCCACAATCACCCTGGGGAATGGTGCGGCGTCGATAAATAGCGGAACTGACGGCGGCACTCTCGAGATCGCGGTTGGCACAGGCGGAAGCGGCACAACCACTCACATCACCATAAATGCAAACACCCTGGATAATCTTCCACATCCGTCCTCGATAAATTATGATTCCCAGCTGACGATCGATACCGGCGTAACCCTCGAATCCTCGGGCACAGTTGCAATGACTCTGGCCGATGACGGCACCTTCACTCACAATGGCAGCATGGTCTATTCAGGTCCCCAGACCAATACCAATGTTTTGTTCGTGTTTGGCGTCGGTGACTTGACCTGGTCAGGAGGTACGGGTTCGTGGACACCGACTGGATCAGGCAATTATGTTCAAATAACTTCCGGCACTTCGACCACCTTTAGCGATGCTCTTCATCAGTCACTGAGTACCGGAGATCTCTTCCTATTCAGCAGGCAAATATATGGTGTGGGAACGGGTGGCAATCCGGGCACGGCCACTTTTGTCAATCCTACCGGAACGGTAGCGTTCGTCGGTACTTCGACCAACTTCCCATTCTCAATCGGGACCACGGTCCCGGCAACGCCTTCAACAACCATAACCGTGGACGCTGTCTCCACGGCCATAATTGGCACATCTGGTGGCATCACCATTGATCCAAATGTTAAGATTCAGGGCAATGGACTTGGAATTCAGATGTTGTTGCAAGGGTTTTCACCAACCCTAACCAATAATGGCACCATTGAATACACCGGCTCGCTTAGCAACAGCCAGACAATCACTGCCAATCACTCCTTAAATTTGTCGTTGGCAGGTACCACTGGAACTTGGTCCGCTAATGGAAGCGGTACCAACAACAAGCTGCTCATCTATACTTCCGCGCTTGGTACCACTACCTTGCGCGATCAACTGAATCAAACGATTTCCACTGGAAATTTCGAGCTTGATACGCCTGCTGTATTTAGTGTTGGGACGGCCGGCGGTGCCGGCGCCGCCACCATAACCGTAAGCAACGGTACGGCAACCGTAGCTGATAACGGATTCTCGGGCCTGAATATTTCCATTGGGACCACAGTCCCGGCAACTCCTTCTTCGATCGTGACCATAGATGCATCGGCATTGTCGCTGGTCTCAAACTTTGGGACCATGAATATAGGGTCCAACCTGACCCTCCAATCCAGTGGAATCATGACCATTTATATGGGTGCCGACACCACTCTTTCTAACCATGGAACGGTCAAATATACCAGTGGGGTGTCCAATCAGAATACTATTACAGTTCAAGGGGCCGACAATTTGACCTGGACCGGCGGTGGCACCTGGTTTGCTAACGGTGCCGGAAGCAACAACAACATGGTAGTAAACACATCGGCATCTCTGGCACTGGTCTCCGGTATGAGCGAAACAATCAGTACCGGAAATCTGTTGCTGCAAGTCCCCCGGATGTTCGGTGTAGGTACCGGCAGCAGTCCTGGTGTCGATACCCTGAATGTTACCGCGGGAACGGCGACGGTGGGCTCGGTCAATGGCGATCTACGATTCTCTATCAATACCGCAGTTAATCCGAGCACGCCATCGACGACTTTCAACTTTAATGCCACTAGCCTTAACTCACCGGTGTCGATCGGGAATTTGACCATTGACGCAAATGTCAATGTGCAGTCAACGGGCACTATCGCCTTGCACCTGGGCGACAACAAGACCTTCACCCATAACGGGACACTTACCAGCACATCGTCAGCCAGCGGCACTACTATAGATGTATCTGATATTGGAACCATGACCTGGACCAATTCCAGCGGTCAAAACGGCAAGTTGGATCCGGGCGCCGGCAAGACAGCCAATATTGGTGCGGCTACGGAACTAAAATTGGGAGACGGAGCAAGTCAGACGGTTTTAGGAACCGGTAATTTGTCCGTGACCGCGCATAAAGTAACCGGCATACAATCCGGTGTAACGGCCGGCTCCGCAACCATCACTGTTTCTAATGGTAGCGCTAGTTTCGGGGACACCAATTCTTTGATGGAATTCGCCGTAAGTTCTGCACAGACGACGCCGGTAACAACTATTACCATTAATGCCAATTCGGTAAACTTCAGCAATTCCGTGACCAATTTCCAGATTGATACTGGAGTAACACTTTCATCGAGCAGTGTGCTTAACGTTAACTTGCCTGATGGTGGCACTTTCACCGATAACGGAACACTTTCCTCGACTTTCGCACCGGGCTCACTTACAACAACTGTCAACCTCCAGAGCGCAGGTGTGTTAAATATGGTCGGGACTGGAAATGTTACTACCGCCAATGCCAATGCACGTGCCGTGGTGGGTGCCGCAACTAGTATCAACTTTGCTCATGGATCTAATATCCATTTTAATGGTGGAGCTCCGATTGTTCTTCAATCACCAGCGGTGAAAGCAGGCATTGCTGGCGATACCGGAACCAGTGGCATGGTGACCGGCGGACTAACGGCAAGTGGTGCAGTTACGATTCGTCCCGGGGCGACATCCACGGGTTCAGTGGCTTTCGGCACCACAACCTCTGGAACAGTCACCAGCGGGCGACTGAATCTCAATGGTGGCACGGTCAAGGTCGATGCAACCGTCTCGGTTTCAATTAGCGCGCCGACAACAGTTTCGGCTACTGGTCCCAGCAATGGAATCTTCGATATTGATCCTGTTGATTACACCAACAACGGTACGCTTACAACTAACATGCCGATCTTGATTACAATCGACGGTGGGACTTTCACCAATACCGGACTGCTTCAATACACGGGAGCCGCTACAGCTGGCTCGATAACAGTTCAGGGTGGGGCGCCTAATCAGATGACCATGGCCGGCACGGCGACTGGCTCAGGTGCCGGGTTTGATCCGGGCGTGGGGAGCACACTCCTGATTAAAGCGGCGAACTCGATAACCTGGGACAGCAGTTTCAACGAAGATGTTAAAAGCGGCGCCGCTGTTTCCCTTCAGTCTCCGCAGATGATCGTAAATGGCACCAGCGGAACGGCGTCGGCTACTTTGACTACTACTTCCAATGGCGCTATCACAGTGCAGCCGAATTCTGCCGCCACTGGCTCGCTCAGCTTTAGCCTGGGTGGTGGTGGCGCCACGACTGGAGTCCTCAATTTGAATGGCGGTCCGGTGACCACTTTCAGCACCACCGGAACGACCGTTGACATCGCGCTTGCTTCGAATAACTCAATAACCATGAATGCGACTAACAGCAGCCTCACCGTTGGAACCGCTGGATCCGTATCCGGCACCGCAGTTACTTTGAACGTACCGACTTTGTTGAACAATGGCAGTGTGACAGCTACAACTGGTAATCTAATCGTGCAGTCCAATGCTGTTGGTGCGGCTTTGAATGTAACGATGGGCAGCGGCTCGTCATTGAATGCCAACGCCAATAACGCCAGCGTGCAGTTCAATCCCACCAATGCCGGTGCCATATCCTTCCTCGGTGGCTTGAACAGCGGTTTGATTTCGGCTTCCGGGACTAATGGCGCGGTTAATTTAAACGGTGGCACCGGAGCAGTCAGTGTGCCGGTAAACAGAATCAATGGACGAATTACGGCTAATGGCAATGGAGTCACCATAACCACTCAAGCCGGTAATCTTGATTTCGGTATTGTTAGCTCTAGCGCAAATATCACCGCAGCCGCAAATGGTGGCAATGTAACCATCAACGATGCCATGACAGCCACAAATCAGGTAAACGTGACAGCCAATGGTAGCATTACGTCCATATACACTGCCGGCGATGTAACTGCTTCGATCAGCAAAGCAACTTTGGGTGGCTCGCCGCCGATTGGATCCATTTTCAATCCGGCAGGAACACTTGTCTATATTTCGATTCAAGGTCAAGATCAAGTAAAGATAATTGATCCGACCACAGCTACAATTGTTGGAACCATCAACTTCCCTGCCGGCTCGGCGCCTGGTGGATTGGCATTTAATCCCTCGGGAACAAAACTCTACGTACTGGACCCTGGCACTAACAAGGTCTCAGTAGTAGATACGGCTACCAATAACATTACTGGTACCATAAATGTCGGAAGTGTGCCTACGGGAGTGGCGGTTAATCCGGCAGGAACGCTAGTATACGTTTGCAACAACGGCAACAATACGATATCGGTGATCAGCACTGCCACTGATACGGTGGTCAATACCATTACTGTTGGCAATTCGCCAGCAGAAATAGCTTTCAATCCTTCCGGAACTCTAGCTTATGTAACCCAGTCCAGCTTCGGTACCGGTGTCGGCAATACGGTCACGGTTCTAAACACGGCCACGAATAGCGTGATCACGACAATCACGGTAGGCTCGCAACCCATGGGCGTGTCTTTCAATCCAACAGGCACTCAAGCCTATGTAGCCAATTACCATGCTGGCACGGTTTCGGTAATTGACACTGCTACTCACACCGTAAGCAGCACCATAAGCGGGCTTACCATTAATGGTCCCACCTGGATCAGTTTCAATCCATCAGGAACCTTGGCTTACATACCAAAAAATGGGAACGCAACCGTGGCCGTTGTTGATACGGCCACACTGGCGGTGGTAAAGACTATCCCGGTAGGAAATTCTTCCTGGGTGCCTGCCTTCAATCCGGCAGGAACCCTAAACTATGTAACCAATAACGCCGGACCAACGGGAATTTCGATAATAACCAACCCCGTGCCGCTTCTCAAAACAACTTCCGGGAGCGGGTCTGTGAATCTGACTGCTGGAGCAGGGGGTATTGGCACGAGTGCCATTCCAGTGCAGACGCAAACTGCTAATCTTACTGCGAACTCCGCTGGCAATTCCTTTGTTGAGAATACAGGCTCGGTCAACCTGGTGGCCAACGGAGCTATTCATAATACAGCCGTCGGAACATTTAGGATTACCACCAGACCGGACCTGGTAACCGGTAATGGTCAGATCACGGTCAGCGATTCCGTGACCGCAACCGGACTATCAGGGTTGATTAGCTTGCAATCTACCGAAGGGGCATTCGGAACTCAACACCTGGGCGGAATCCTGCAAGGAACAGGTGGATCGCTTACAGCAAATAGCCTGGTGGTCAGCGACAGCAGTTGGATATCTGCGGGTTCCGGCAGCAATTTCTACGGCCCATCAGGCCTGGGAACCGGTAGTGCCAATATCGGAAGTGCAGCACAGAACCTCAGTATCAATGCTTCTATAATCACGGCGGCGACAGGACTAAGTGGGGCATCAGCAAGCGTATATTTGAATGATTCGTCAACCGGAAATGTCACGCTTTCCGGGGCCAACCGTGCGGGGACTTCGGGAACCTATTTCCTTAGTGCGACTAACTCTGGTGCTACAAATATACTCACCGGTGCTGCATCGTCGGTCCAGGCGGGGACTGTGGTCTTGAATTCCACAAATGGTGGCATAGGTGCAAGCGCCTCCTCCCCGTTCCAGATAGGCGGAAGCACCACCACCAATCTCACGGCCTCGGCAGCAAATGGTTCGGTCTTCATCAACAGCAGCGCGGCTATTGTTCTTCAAGGGAACACAATAGGATCCGTAACCTACGCCAATGTTGCTCATGGTGATTTTTCCATTATTTCGAGCGGCGCAATCACCTCGCAGTTCTCGGTGGGAGCCGTTTCCAGTACGCTGACTCTGGCAACGCGGGCAAAATGGGGAGTGGCATTCAATCCCAGCGGCACCCGAGCGTATGTCGTGTACGATCCGGGCACGGCAGTTGAAGTGATAGACACATCGACCAATACGGTGATTACCAGCATTCCAGTTGCGAACGGTGACTGGCAATTCGTGTCTGTAAATCCTGCAGGCACTCGTGCATACGTGACCAACGCCACTACCGGGAATGTAACCGTCATTGACACAGGAAACAACACGGTAATAGGCACTATAGCACTGGGCACTAAACCAACTTGGGTAGGGTTCAATCCAACAGGATCGCGTGCCTACGTGGTAAACGACAGTGGAAGCTCGGTAAAGGTGATCGACACTGCAAGCAGTACGGTCATTGCGACCATACCGGTGGGTCCAATCAAGGATGTAAACAATGTCTGGCCGTCTGAGGGCGGACTGAACCCGAGTGGCACCATTCTCTATGTTCCAAACGCGCAGAACAATACGGTGTCGATTATAAGCACGGCCACTAACTCAATCCTGAGTACGGTAAATGTTGGAAACACACCGCTGGCGGTATCGATTAGCCCCAACGGTCAAATTGCTTATGTAGGAACATACATTGGACAGGATGTCTCGGTTATATCTACCGCCACCAATACAGTAACTTCTACGATCAATACCGGCACGCACGCATCATCAATCGCGTTCAACCCTTCCGGTACCTACGCTTATGTTGTTAACAATGCAAATCCAGGCTTTGTTACGGTCATAGACACGGCTTTGAATGCAGTTGTCGGCACGGTGACGATAAGCCCCCACGATCCTGGCGTAGTGGCTATATCCCCACTGGGCAACCTTGCTTATCTCACTGTCGATCACACCAATAACCCAATGCAAATAATCACCATTCCCAGTCCGGTCATAACGTCGATGACCGGATCGGTGGTTCTGAGCGCGGGCGCCGGGGGAGTAGGTTCGGCGTCTATACCCGTGTATACCGTGGCCGGCTCATTGACAGTGAATTCAGCAGGAAATGCCTACATTAGTAATAATGGGGCGGTGAGTTTGTCTGCTTATGGCACTCTTCATAATGCGGCGGTGGGCACCTACCAAGTAAGCACCACTCCAGGCTACACCACTGGCAGCGGTCAGATAATCGTCAATGACAATGTAAACGTCGGTGGGGGGACAATCAGCCTGCAGTCAAGTGAAGGACAATTCGGCACCACCAACCTTGGAGGCATCGCTCAGGCATCAGGAGCAACACTGGCTGCAGGGAGCCTGATTTTAAATGACGCGCTGTTTACCAATGCAGCCACCGTAGGAGCATATGTGGGCTCCGGTACCGGCAATGGAGATATAGGAAATGCTACGGCTCTGATTACCATAGCTGGCAACCTGACGGTCAACACCCACGGCACGGTTAACATTTCAAACACTGGAGTTCTCACTCTGGGCCCGGCAGGCGCAACAAACTCGGGCGGCGCATTTACTCTGTCGAATGATCAAGCTATCACCATCTCTGGCAACACAACCGCAAGCGGATTGCTCACACTGACTGCCACTAATGCTGCCCTAAATATCGGTACCGGGGTTGTTGCCTCTGGCAATTCCGTGGTAGTAACGGCTGCGTCGTTCAATGACAGCGGCACTCTCAGCTCGACTGCCACTCCGGTAAGTGCGACCACCGAAGTCACTATACAAAGCCCTGGAGTCCTTGCTGTCAGCGGTACTGGAGCAGTAGTTGTAGGCAATTCCAATGCTCGAACTCTGTACGTAGCACCCACCAGTCTCAGCTTCGCTAATGCCTCGAATCTTCATGTTAATGGAGGAGGTACGTTGGAGATTCACTCCCCCTCGTTACTTGTGGGAGTCTCTGGTGACACAGGCACATCTGGGAATGTGACTGGTGGATTCACCTCCACCGGCGCAATCTCAATTCAACCTGGTGCCACCACTTCTGGTTCGATCGCCTTTGGTACAGCCAGTTTGGCTGGTGTTACCAGCGGTCGGATCAACCTTAACGGTGGCTCGGTCAAGGTTTCAGCTACGGCTACGGTTTCTATATCTTCGGCAACAACCCTGTCTGCAAGCGGACCAAATGGAAGTACTTTCAACGTCGATCCCGCCGACTTTAGCAATGCTGGAACGATGACCATGAATATGCCGATATCCATCGAAATCGATGGTGGCACGCTCACCAATACTGGATTAATACAGTCAACGTTCGCCGGTCCGGCAACCACAATTACCGTAACCGGTAATCCTTCGATGACCGTGGCTGGCGCAGCCGGTCAATTTGATCCTGGCTCAGGTAATACTATCCTGTTCACGGCCCCTACATCTATTACATGGGCAGCCAGTGCTACTCAACATATACTGAGCGCAGCTTCTGCTCCGACTGTAAATGTCACCACACCCTCTCTGCTGCTCGGCAAAGGTTCGGTGCTACAAGCGCTGGGAGCTTCGACAATAAATGTCAGCAGCACAACCGGAAATGACCTGACTGTGACCGGACCGGATGTGACTCCGCCGGATTCGTCAACCACAGGGTCTGGCAACATTGTCACTATTGGCGGGACAATGGCTTTTTCTGTCGCCACGGCCGGACAATCAATTTTCTTTGCCAATTCGAACGCTCCGACTCCAACAGGCATAGCGAATATCAATCTGTTCGCCAATGGCGGCAATATCAGTTTCACTACATCCGGTGCAGGTTCCACTTACATCAATACGGCTGTAGCGGTTAATACAGACAGCAGCTTGACCGTGACTGGTCCTCTGGTGGTCAATGGCGCCCTGAACCCGGGAGGGACTGTCTATCTCACCAACATTTCGCTGGGGGCAGGAGCCGCCATGACCTCCAGCGGTGATTTGAGAATTCAAAGCCCGACAGCATTGGATCCATTGCACAACCTGACGGTAAACCTTGCTGCCGGATCCTCAATGAACGCTCCGAATGGAAACATCTTGTTCGATCCCGAAGCCGCTGGCGGTATCAACTTCACTTCGACTGGCACGGGTGCCTTACTCGCCAAAGCAAACAAAATCATTGGATTCAACCTGCAAAGCAACGGCACTGCCGCCCCTGGAACCGCAGGCGCTGTAAACGCCAACGTTAGTTCCACTACAGGAGCGTTCAGTGCGGTGGGCACCTCGGTCACTGGGAGCACGGCGCTTTCGGGTTCGGGACTTGTTGTCGGAGGAGTGAATTCTACTGCCGGCACAATTGATCTGGGAACTTCCGGAGGAACACTTCAACTTACTTCGACTGTTACCTCGGTGGGCGGCGACATTGTCCTGGATACCGGTACTACTGGAGCGGTCGTGGTGGGTGCAGGAGTTGTAGCTCACAGCGCCGACGACTTTTCAGTTACCAGCCCCTCACTTACACTAAGCACCGGGTCCCAGGTTTCTGCCATTACATTCAACATTTCGAATGATGGTGGCTCGCTATCTTTTGTGGACAATGGACAAATCTCCGCAACCGACGCGATAAATTTCTTCGCCGACTCTATTGCTTTCAGTGGAACCCCGGAAGGTGATGTCGCTGTGAGTGCAGCGAATGGACAAGTTCTTATTGAAGCGGATAGCGATGCGAATTTCAATTCCTCCTTTACCTTCGCAACCGGCAATGATTCAGGAAGTCAGGTATACATCACTGCTGGCGGCTCGGTAAGTCTTAATGCGGGGTTGACATTCACTACTCCAACAGCGACGTTGGTTGGGGTGACGGCGGTTAGTTCTACCGCTGGGACAACCCAGGCTTCGAATGATCTTTATATTTCCGGCACTCAGATAAACATAGGTTCGGGATCAACTTTGACCGCGAGCCATCAATTGCAAATCTTCAGCGCGGACTCGGTTGGATCTATAACCGTAAATGACAATGGAGGCTTGTCTGCTGGACAGCAACTTACTTTCGCCTTCTATAACCCCGGTGACCTGACCTTTATCGGTACGCCGGAATCGAATCCGGCTGTCACTGGCAACGATGGATATATAACCATGCAGTCAATGACAAATGTCAATTTCAATACTGCCTATACCTTTGATGCCAACGGCACAAATGACACGATATCGATTTTAGACGTATCGACCATTAACGTGAATGCACCGCTGCATCTCAACGCAACTGATGATGATGGAGCAGTGTTTATGACTGCATCGACATCGATCAAGTTCGGTGCAAGTACGACTTTCAATACACCATCAGCGACCCTGACCGGTTTCACGAAAATCGATTTGACTGGCGGTACCACACAGGGTACCAACGATCTTCATCTCTTCACTACGCAGTTAAATGTTGATCTAAACACGACGCTTCATGCCGATCACAATCTCGAGATTGCGCTGGCATTTGGCATACCTTCTTTGACAATCAATGACAATGGAAACATATCCGCTGCAAACAGAATTCAGTTCACCGGATACAATCACCTTCCTTTGACTTTTATCGGTAATCCGCAATCGGCGGTTACGGTGAGTGGAGATAACGGACGAATAGATGTCTACGGATTCAATGTCATCAATTTCAACAGTCCCTATACCATCGATGTTAATGGTGCGAATGGAGTGATGTTAATCTCCAATGCCGGATCTGGGACCACCAACTTCAATGCGTTTGAGACTTTCAACGTCCATTCGGGTTTGATTGAATTTGATGGAATGGATCACTTGAATTTCAACTCATCGGGCTTATTCGATACGGCTCACGCATTTAACAATCAAGTACATGAGGTCAATGTAAATAACGGTACTGTGACATTTACAGGCGCTGCCAATCTCTCAACCGAAGTAATGAACATTGCGCAAGGCACCACCCTCGCGACTGGTGCTTTCGCATGCGGATCAGGCACTGATCTACTTTTCAACGACAATGGCACGCTCACAACTTCAATCGAGGAAGATGCGGTACTCCATGACACCTGGGCGATTCGAATGTTCGCAACCGGAACCATGACGTTTACCGGCAACCCCGAACCTATCACCTACACCGGTTCCAAGGTTCAGGTGATGGTGATGGAGGCTGGAGTATTCAACATCAACTCGGACTACACCTTTGATGCTGGACCCCGCAGTGATATACACTTGAAGGGCGGCGCTTTGAATATAGCTGATGACGTGACGATAAACAGCACTGGACAAGGTGGTGTTTTCATCGTGGTTGGCACGACAACTCTGGGGGCGAACTCGGCCATTACTAGCAGTGCCAGCAATCCCAATGCTGGCGCAATTCAGTTCACCACCTTTGGGAATCCATTTGCTAACACGGTCGTACTTCCCGATAACTCCACCGCTACCTTAACCAGTTCGGGTGGTCAGATTTCCCTTGTCAACGGTGGCGGGCAACCACTCACCATATCCAAGACCAGCGGCTCTCACACGGCTACTTTGTCCATAAACGGTGGGGTTAGCGACACTTTCATTTTCACCGATCTCGCAGATCTTACTATCGATCCTGGAGTGCGCATTTCGGTGAGTGGCACCACCCTCTTGGAGTTGGACGGATCAGCCGCCACTTTGAGGAATAATGGCACGGTAGTGTCCGGTGGTCTATTGAGGGTTAATGCTCCCTCGGTGGCACTAGGGAGTAATGCTACATTCACTGGCAATATGACCTCCGGCACCGCAGTCTCAATAGCTTCGTGCTGTGTATCAGGCACCCTGACAATCTTTAACGGACCGTCGTCCAACATCACTACTGGCGGCGGTGCCACCTTGATTTCCGCAGCGACCAATTTGTTCATGCCCAACGGCAATAATCTGCCGGTGCTTGGCGGTGGTGCGGTAACTCTTCAAGCACCGACCATTACAGTTGGTGTCACTGGAGACGGCTCCGGTCCATTGGTATCTACTCTAAGTGCAACCGGGGCCATAACCTTACAAGGTGACGCAACCCAGACTTCCTCCCTGACCATTAAAACGCTTTCCGGTGCCAGCTCCGGGCGCTTGAATCTCAACGGCGGACCCGTGACTACGGTTAGTGACCAATTCACGCTAACCGGAGCTACAACAACGCTGGCCACAAATCAAACCGGTGATTCTATGTCCATCACCGCCAAATTAGGAGATGGACTCACCTTACTTGGCGCCATTGGTACCATCGACAATGCAGGAAGAACAATCTTCCTGACCGATACTAATTTGATATTCAGAAATGGAACAGATTTGCACGTCACTGGTAACGGCGCAATACTAATACAAACTCCCACCATCATCATAGGCAACGGCGCAGAGAGTGGAGCTGTAAGCGCGTCGCTGGTTGGAAGCGGTCCCATAACCATGCAAGGAAATGCAGCCCAGAGCAGTTCGCTTACCTATAGAAAGACTCAGGCGATATCGGTGACTTCGGGCACCCTGAATCTGACTGCAAATGGCATGACTACTATGGTGTCAACCAACAACATTTCCTTTGGCACCACTACTACATTGAACATTTTAGGAGGTGGGGGCTTAACCTTACAAGCACCCAGTATTGTCGCTGGAGAGCCTGTCCTGATTAACCCCAATGTGGTGGCGACAGTTTCAGCCGGAGGAGGCATTACAGTCGCAGCCAACAGTGCCCATACGGGAGGGTTGAACTTTAGTTTCAGAAATGGCTCAATTAACCCGCGACTGAATTTGAATGGCATCGTGACCACAATCAGCGATTCAGTGGTTGTGCAGTCTCTCTTGACCCTAGCCACGAATCAAACTGGAAATTCGATGTTCTTTACCGCCATCACCGGAAATGCTCTGTCTGTCAATGCCGGCGTTGGCGGTACCGGAATAATCGAAAATGCCGGCACGACTCAGTTTATATCCACAACCAACGTCAATTTTAACAACGGGCTAAGCCAGAGAATTACCGGAGGTGGTCCGGTGATCATTCAGACACCGATTGTCATAACCGGCAATCAACAATCAGGTGCGGTGAGCGCAGCATTGATAACTAGCGGCCCGGTCACGATCCAGGCTGATAGCACACAAAGTGGGGCCTTCATCTTCAGGAAGACCAACACTTCAAGTTCGGGAACGCTGAATATAACTGCGGCAGGTGCCACAAATATTGTGTCTGCGACGAGAATATCTTTCGGAAACACGAATACTATAAATATTCTTGGCGGCGGTACTGTCACTCTGCAATCTCCGAGCCTGAGAGTAGGAGGCAATACCGATTCCACCGGGGCCTTAACCGGAACATTGTCGGCAACCGGTGCAATTGCGGTGCGGGCTAATGCGTCATCAACCGGTACCATCACCATCGATAAATTGAGCACAGCTAGTTCCGGCGTCCTGAATCTCAACGGCGCACCAGTCACATTGACAAGTCAGAACTTGACCGTGGCAGCCTCAACCACCCTGCTGTCCAACAACTCCATCACGATGAATGTAAATGCCGGCACTTTGACCAATAACGGGACTATAGGCTCGACACTGGCTCCAGGATCCGGTGTTGTATCTACCTTAAACATCGCCAGCACCAGTACTCTTACCTTGACCGGAACGACCGGAGTGTTTTCGACTGCTGCGAACAACACCCATACCCAGATATCGTTCACCGCACCTACCAGGATCACAATCAACAATACGACGAATCAGACCTTCAGCAATAACGCCGGCGGCTCAGGAACGGCAGTAGTACCGCTGGTGCTCACAACTCCGCAGATTGTTATGGGCGCCTCGGAAACCTTGTCTACCGCAAACAACAGCCCAATATCTATTCAACGGGCTTCGACCGGCATATTGACGTTTACGGTTACCGGCGCTACCGCTGGAACGCTTAATCTAAATGGTGGTCCAGTGACAGTCGGGAGCGATACTTTGGTAACCCTGAGCGATGGTGTCACTCTTTCGGCCGGAACTAGCAATGCAACGTTCACCATCAATGCACCCAGGGTGAAGGTAGACACTATTTCAGGAATAGCAACCGCGACCGTCATTACCAATGGTGGCAACATTGCTGTGCAGTCTGATCCAGCACACGCAGGAAACGTAACCTTTTCTCTGGCGACGAGCGGAGCAACGAGTTCTGTTTTGAATTTAAACGGTGGACCGGTTACTGTGATAGCCAACACCATTGTAGATGTCAATCCAACCGTAACTGTATCCTCGGACCATAGAATTGACATCAGCGTAAACGGCGGGACATTTTCTAATGACGGGACGGTCGTGAGTACAGCGGCAAGTTCAACAGTTCCAGCCGGAATAACTCTAAACCTGTCTAGTTCCGGCTCTTTGACCTTGATCGGCAGCGGACATCTCAATGCGCTAGGCACTGGCAGTCCGGTCATAAATATTCAGGTACCCTCAGGCAACAACCTGAACGTGAATGGAAACTACTTCTACAATGCCGGTTCGTCCGGACAAGTGACAATTAAAGAATCTCCCGCCGATGCCGGTACCATTTCCTTCGGGCCTGACACTACCCAAACCTTTGAAAGCGGCACTCTGGCATCTATCGTGGCCCCATCGGTTAGCTATGGTGCCAACACACGACTTACGAGTGCCCGCACCACTGGTGACGCAATCGTGTTCAGTTCGTCTGGCACATCGCAGCCGATAACCATTACTTTGCCGGCTGATAGCACCACAACTTTCTCTTCTGCGGGCGCCGCATTCGACTTTACCCCCACGTCTGGTCAGACACTAACATTCTCGAAATCCGGCGGGAGCCAGAGCACTTTGCTGATGCAGGGTGGCAGCTTGATCAGCACTACCACCAATGCGTCAACAACTATTGATCCCGGGTTAACGCTTTCTACTAATATGCAGGCGTTCGTAAACGTGAACAACAGCACATTGTTCAACAATGGAACACTTACCTCCTCTGGACCGAGCAACTCCTTCCCAATTGGTCTGGTGATGCTGGTCCAGAGTACATCCGGCTCCCTTACGCTTGCTGGTGGTGGATCCTATCTTGCTACTGGCAGCGGTACACCATTACTCGTCGTGCAGACTCCCGGCAATGCGAATCTCAATTTCAACAGCTCCAACACATTTGATGCTGGATCTGCAGGTGTGGTAGTCTTCCAAACCCAGCCATCACCGGTCACCGGAATCATAAGTTTTGGAGATTCCACGACCCAAGCCTTCAATCAGGCGTCGGTAATCACGCGCGCAGGGACGCTTGCATTCGGGGCCGGCAGCAGCTTGATGTCTTCTCGCGCTAGCGGCGTGGCGTTCTCGATTCAGACTCCACTTGATGCAACTAAACCATCCGTAATCCAGTTGACTGACAATTCTTCGGCCAGTATTTCAACTGGCGGTGGTTCCATTCAATTCGTGCCCACGTTCTCGGGAGCATCGTTGACATTCTCCAAAACGGCCGGCAGTCATGATGCCACGCTCAACCTAACCGGTGGGACGGTCACCACTACGACCAACAATGCCAATACAACTATTGACCAAAACGTGCACCTGGTTGCGGACAAGGATGTAGCCATTAACGTCAATGGAGCAGCCTTTGTAGATAACGGGGTTCTGAGTTCGACGCTCTCGCCGCTTTCCCTCACCAATGTGGTTACGGTTCAGAGTACGGGCGCTCTGACCTTAGGCGGCACCGGAAGCATTGCCACCGCTAGTGGTAACACTAATGCCAGGATCCTCATTTCCGCACCAAGCAGTACTAGCTTCGCTGACGGCACCAATATTCACACCCTGGGCGGCGGACCAGTTGCCTTGCAGTCGCCATCATTCCTGGCCGGTGCCCCAGGTGATGCAGGGACTGGTGGCCATGTGGCCGGCGCACTCACGGCCAGTGGCATGATGAGCGTCCAGCCCGGTTCTACCAGCACCGGCTCTGTGGCTTTCGGAACCAATACCTCTGCCCAAGTGACCAGCGGACAATTGAATCTCAATGGAGGTTCGGTCAAGGTAGCAGCGACTGGAACAGTGTCTATATCCTCTGCTACTACTGTGGCTGCTGTTGGACCCAGCGGTAGCACCTTTGATATTGATCCGACAAACTACGACAATTTCGGAACCCTGACTGTCAATATGCCAATCTTCATTCAAGTAGACGGTGGCACCCTCACCAATACCGGGTTGATACAGTCGACATTGGTAGGACCGTTGACCACAATTAGCGCTACCGGCAATACTGCAATGACGATTGCAGGCGCAACCGGCCAATACGATCCAGGATCGGGCAATACCATCCTGTTTACTGCTCCGTCGTCAATCACCATGGCAGCTGGAGCCAATCAACAGATATTGAATGCTGCGGTGGCCCCCAGCGTGAACATGACCACTCCTTCGTTGGTACTGGGCAAGGGATCGCAGCTGACGGCCCTTGGTGCGTCAACCATTAGTGTTAGCAGCCCAACTAGTAGCGATCTGACCGTAACCGGACCGGATGTGGCACCACCAGATTCTTCGACATCGGGAGCTGGTAATCTTGGTACCGCCGGTGGGTCGATTACGTTTACTGCTCCTACATCTGGAAACTCTATATTCTTCGCCAATTCGAACGCCCCGACTCCTGCTGGCATCGCCAATATCAACCTTTTCACTTCAGGTGGCAGCGGAATCACCTTCACCACTTCCGGAGCCGGCTCCACAACCATTAATACGGCCGTCTCGGTAAACACCGACGGACCTGTAACCGCGAACGGACCGCTGACGGTTAATGGATCATTGAATGTGGGCGGTACGCTGACCGTAAGCGATCTATCGCTGGGGACCGGGGGCGTCGTCGCCAAGGGAAGCGGCGATCTGGTTGTTCAGAGCCAGGGATCACTGCTTACGCTGAACATGGCTGCGAATTCATCTCTAAGGGCGCCCCTGGGCAATATCTTGTTCAACTCGCTGGCAGCAGGAACCATCAATTTCAGCTCCAACGGCACTGGAGATTTGCTTGCTAATGCCAGCAAGAAAGTTGGATTCAATGTTTTGGCTAATGGCGCAGCCGCCCCCGGAACGGCTGGAAATGTGAATGCCAATATCAATTCCGTCACTGGGATTATCGAGAGCGTCGGCAATGGGGTCAACATTTTTGCCACCACTGGAGATGTCACCCTCGGTAAATCAACTTCCACTAACGGTCTAGTGTTTGGTGCACTAGCGGGAAGTATGCACCTAACCGGTGATCTGACCGCCACCAATGCAAGCCCGATTATCGTTATTGCAAACGGGAATGTTGGCACTGATGTTTCCGGACTTCACTTCCGGACTGATTCTTCAATCGGTAATGGGGGCAGAATACTCTTCAGTGCTGGAGTGAATTTTGTCAACAATCCGACCACGATTGTGGCCGGTTCGCCGTCAGTCACCGGTGGCAGTGTAGATTTGAGAACCAATCCCATAGCCTCGCTGAACGGACTGAATGCCCGTACCACAAACAGCGGAAGCAGCAGCGCCGGCGTAGTTCTCGCCGCCTACCACAGCGCTGGCAACCCCGCAGTTGGCGGTCAAGTCTTGCTTCCGGATGACAGTACGATTCTGACTGGTGGCAGTGGTGCAGGCACAAATGGTGAAGTAGTTATTTTTGCCGATCACAACGGTGGAACCGGTATCATTACCGGAGCCATAGACTCGTCTGGTGGACAACCGGGTGTGAACAATGTTGTTCTGTGGACTGTTCTTCCTTCCGGACCGGGAGATGTAGTCAACAAGATCACCGGCGCAGTTACTCTAGTGACTCCTGGCGCTATACCGCAACCGGCGGATATCGTTACCGGACCCATTACCGGCAGCGCGGTTAGTATTCGCAGCGGAGCCGATGTGCTGATAAATGGCGATGCCATCGCTACAGCAGGAAATCTGTCCGTTGCCAGTGGCAGTGGCAGTGGCAACAACAATTCGATTACAGCTCAAAATATGAGTGGAAACACCGTCAACATAATTACGCCGCGACTCAATGTACCGGGAACAGTGACCGCTAATACTGGCAACATCAATGTCAATTCCGGTGTCGGTGGTGCCTTTACGATGCTCGCGGGCAATTTGACGGCCCTGAATCATCTGGTGAACTTCTTTGGACACGTAGGTTCTAATAGCGGCATCATCGATGTTGAAATCAATTCTATTACCGGCACGGTGACCGCTAGTGGACAGGCCATAAAGGTTACCACCCAAACCGGCGATCTAGTCACTCAGCCGATTACCACCGACAATGGGGCATTGTTCCTGGCGGCAAATGGAGCCAACCTGCGCATTGTTGGAGGATCTGTAACCGCAACTGGCGCTGATGCGACATTGAAGAGCGCAGTCGGATCATCGATAACTCTTACCGGTGCCGGCAATGCATTCGGCAAGAATGTGCACCTGTTTACCACTACTCTGCACACTGCAGGAACGATTACTGCCACTACTGGCGACGTTAACATCAACCAGGGAGTGGGCGGCGATTTCAACATGTTTGGCGGCCACCTATCGGCGGTCAGTGGGCACGTAAACTTCTTCGGCAATGCAGGACTTGTCTCTGGTGACATTAGCGTGGATATCGGGTCTATAACCGGCATAGCGACTGCTACAGGTGCAGATATCTCAATCGAGACCGCTTCCCTTGGGAACATATTCAACGCAGGCAATATGAGCGCCACCAGCGGCAATCTCTTCCTCAACGCCAAAGGTGCCGGCGAGCTGCACATCGTTGATGACAGTCAGCTTACATCTGATCTTGGAACCGCTACCTTTAAATCCAACGGACCGGGAGGAATTGTGGTCGGCAGTGTCGCAGGTATCGGAACTACAATCGACGCACATGGCAAAGTCTCGTTCGACAGCAGCGTGGATGATTCGGCCGATCTGAAATTGAACGATAAGATAACCGTGACCAGCTCCACTTCGGATATTGAGTTCAAGGCAGGAACGAATCTTTCCATCGGGCATTCGAATTTGCTCGATGCCGGCAATGACATTCTGGGCACCGCGGTCCATGGCACGGTAGCCGTCCTGTCCGGTGCCAGTGCCACGGCCAAGGCGAACATAACTCTGACGGCACATTCAGGCATTAACCTCAGCGGCTCTGACGTGCTTCCTGCCGGACAGGTCAGCTTGACCGCCGGACAAGTGGATAACCGCAGCTCTGACGAGTCACGTGACACAATCAAGGTGTTAGGAATTGATGCAGTAAATTCTCCCGGACAAGTCTGCTTGGTAACCAGCATGGGTGCAGTTTCTTCGAGTCATGCTGTTGTGACCAGCGCGGGACGAAATATTACCCTCCAGGGCAACAATGTCAACTTTGGCGCGGGCAACGATTTCGTTGCTCTGGGAGCAAATATAGCTGTAATGGCCATAGATTCGGCTGAGGCACCCTCAGTAGACATGAGCTATGGTGGCAGCTTGAAAGCCGTGGCCCAGTTCACCCCCATACCATCTTCCAATCCATTTGGTTCTTATACCGGTGGCGGCATTTTCCTTTATGCCGGGGACACTGCTCAAAACCCGGATGCAGTCATAAATGCATTGGCTCTGTCCCGCTCCGCCAGCGGCACGTACAGGGCCAGCAGGTACGGCGTGTTTTACAACGGATCACCGGATTTGACCGGCGGTGGATATGTGCTGCTGAATTCCAACCTGAATCACCCTGGACCGCTGAAGATAGCTATAAATGATTCGGCACTATCAGCTCTGGGAGGGGTCATCTATGTTGATCCGGCTGGGTTCGTTGGCGTAAGCGGAGTCGATCTTACAGCCATAGCTCCTGAGTTAGTGGCTCCGCCTGTGGTGCCGGAGATAGAGCCGCCGCTACCGATTGTCGAAAGGGCTGAGCTTTTTGATGTCCCGCAGGAAACGCTGCTGGATTTCCCAATTCCAACGGACGTCACCCGCTTGCCGCTCGTCCGCACTCAAAATGGGGGAGAGGCGCTGCTTTGCACGTCGTCTAGCAAACTAGCCTCAGATCAAGATTCCGATCAATGGACTGTGGCCAGTGGCAAATGCCAGACCTTTACTTTTGAAAACGATGATGGTTCGGCAATCATCGGTGCCGGTGGCACACAGTTCAAAGCAATAGCCAATGGCATGTTGCTCAAAGAAGGTCGTGTTGCGGCATTTGCCGGAGAACACGGTCTTGAAGTTGAAACCAATTTTGGAGCGATTCACTTGCCGGCTTCCGGAGCCGCTGTATTAGCTTCGAACTCCTCTATCATTCGCGTCTCCAATTTTGGGGGCGGCACAATAGAATTCACCGTTACCAATGGTGGAAAGACGGAAAAGGTATCTGTAAACTCCGGTGAAGAAGTTGTGGTGCTTTCTTCTGCGACAAATTCGAAACCTTTGCCGACAGACTCAGTGTCGCGCTGGCCGATCTCAGCCAAGACGGTGGCAGACTTGAAGGTTGAAAAGGATGGGTTCGATGCCCGAGCCCTTGCCGAACAAGACGGCCTGTTGATTTGCAACCTGGGCTGTTTCTCGCCTAAGCTGAAGAAGAGAATCGAAGGCGTGAGGACGGCTGCTCTTGGAACAATTGGCAAGTCGGGGACTCCTCAGAACGGTCGCGGACAATCTCCGGTCGGAAAAACCATCAACCCTCAAAAGATCAGCAATCACCCTTTATCCGCCCCAATAAACGATGTGAGCCGCGCCGGCTTCACAGCGCCTTATCCAGACTCAGGGCTTCAACCAATAAGCTTCAAGCATTCTGCTGTGCGCAGTGTGGCTGTTAATCAAGGCATCCAGACCTTGTCCTCAGGTGTCGCGACTCTGAAGTACACCGGACATGCCGATGTAACGCTTGAACAACCATCGGTACTTGTCCTTCGCGATGGCGAAACCATGGTTGAATGCACTGCCATGACCACGGTAAAAGCCGGGTCATGCTTGATCAACTTGCGGCCCGGAACCATTGCTCTGTTTAGCAAAGACGCACAGATTACAAAAGTGCGCAACTTATGGTCCACCTCCAGAAACGCAATCGCCACCATGTGTGGAGGCAGATCAGTGGCTGTGGCGGCGGGACAAGAAGTCATGATCGGGCCGGATAGTTCGACCTTGGTAAAGGCCGCCGCCAGCGATTACATTGCGCGCAGAAACATCAATACCTTCGAGCTTTCAGACGGACACAGCTTGATGAAGTCGGATGTTTCTTTAGTCTCGCTGCTCCAAGGCAATGATGTGTTGAGCCGAGTGTCTAAGAGCGAGCTGGACGCCGATCGCTCCCTAGCCGATAAGATTTATAGAATGGCAGCTTGCCTGTCCATCGTGACTGGAGGCCGCGGAGCCTATGCCCCGATGGGGCATCAGTAAAAACGTCCGCTGTCAGACAGCCACGAAACTGGGAGCAACCTTACAAGGTTTGATCTCAATCTTCTCCCAGACTTTTGCGGTGGTGTAAGGATCGTCGGCAATCCAGCGTTCAATTTCCTCTCTGGCTTCTGCCTGGCATACCAGCATGGAGCCGATCATCTTGCTGCTTTCATCCAAAATGGCTGCTCCGTATAAGACTTTCCCCTCCTGGCGACTTCGATTGACCCGAGCAAGATGCTCGTCTCTTGCCGCCAGCCTGCGATCCAGGGCTCCTTCATCGTTTCCATCATAAGCCAAGATCAAAAATTGCATCTGTCTATTCCTCTCCTGCAAGGATAGCGAATCGTGCGGTTCGTACCCTCAGGCAACAACCTCGGGATTCTAACGTCTATTTACTAAGACATCATTAGATGCGACTGCGCGTGGGAGTTAAGTCATGCTCAAAATACTTTATGGTCAATTTCTCGCAGGTCGTCCGGCCGTCGGCTTATTAATCTTCCGTCTGGTTACCGGCGCGGCCCTTATGGTCCATGGTTTTCCGAAAATCATGCATCCCTTTACCTGGATGCATGGCGGAGGAGTTCCCGGCATTTTCCAGGGCTTGGCTGCTCTGGCTGAGTTCGGTGGCGGGTTAGCACTTATCCTTGGCCTGCTGACTCCGATTGCGTGTTTTGGCATTATCTGCAACATGCTGGTGGCTATATTCATGGTTCACCTTGCACACGGCGGGGTGTGGATTGGAAAGGGCAATAGTTACGAGTCTGCGCTCAGCTATTTAATCAATGCTTTGACCCTGCTCTTTACGGGGCCCGGAGTCTTCTCGCTGGATTTCAAACTGTTTGGCAAGCGCCTGATAGCTGAGCCAAAGGCTAGTGTCCGAAGAGACACCGTGGTTTCGGCCAGCTAGTTGCGATGTCGTGACCGGCAAGTATTTAAAGGCTGAGCTTGCCGGCGCTTGTGCGCAGGGAGGACCTCCATCGGTTATCCTTTTATTCAAGGAATCGCGGAGGTCCAACAATGGGTAGCCGGTGTTTTCAATCAAGAGCAGGTCTACTTATCATTCTGCTTTTGCTCGAAAGCTGCAATGTGTCCGCGTTGGCTCGCCAGAATCAACCCGTTCGCACCAAATTCGGTGCGGGGGTGAGCCGATCTCCTAATCCCGTCTCGGCTGCGCCTGCAAAAGTCGAAGTCGGGTCCCAAAGTGACGATGTCGCACTGGGACAGTCGACCACTGAAGCCAGTGCAAAACCACAGTCTGTTGTGGTTGTAAATCCGGCTACGGTTGAAATGAAGGTCTCGGCGCAAGATGAAATTTCTGATTCTTCATCCGGTACCCCTGGCGAGCACGCAAACACCCACTGGAATTTTCGCAGTCAGGTTTCTCTGAAGTGCTATTACCTTAATCCGGTTGAGAGCAACGGACAGACTTCAGTATCCATGATAGTGAAATCGATAAAAATGACTCTGAGCCTACCAATTACTATCTGGCTGCCCGAAGGCTATTCTCAAAGATTGAAAGAACACGAGGAAGGGCATCAGAGGATCCTGGAGATCATTTATAAAGAAGCTGAGTCGATTGCGTCGCGATGCGAACATGAGATTCTGGACAAAACCTTTACTGGCAAGGGCATCGATTTGCAGACGGCAAGGCGGGCTGCATTGTCGGAAGCGGCTGGGCTGGCACATTCTAGGTATATCAGTCAGATTAATGGAAAAGCCAAGGAGATCGGAGATCTATATGATGAGATAACCGACCATGGCAATGCTCTGGTTCCCGTGAATGAGGCAATCAATGAGGCATTTAAACGAAGCGAGAGATCCGCACTCCGTCGACGTAGACTTATTGCACGTATTCCTATTGCCGGCTGAGAGTTACAATGATATCCGGACTATTTTTGAAATCAACAGCTCGGGAATTGAATTATGAGAAATAGCGCACGCACCGGCACGGCTTTACTGTTCGTTCTTCTGGTTTTAGGCTGGTTTGCAGCATTGCCGAGTTTTGCGTCCCCTGAGTTCGATAAGGCTGTAAGTGCTTACAACAATCGTGAATATGCTTCAGCTCTGTCGCAATTCTCAGCCTTGAGCGCCAAGGGAAATGCTGACCCGGTGACCCGTTATTACACCGGGCTTTGCTATCAAATGACTAATCAGGTTGGCCGAGCCAAACAGGAGTACGAATGGGTGAGCGCCCATTCAACTGACGCCGGGCTGAAGCGTAACGCTGATATAGCTCTGCAACAGTTGGCGCATTACCAATCAGTTCGCAATACTATGGGTAGTTCGACAACCGGTCAATCGACTTTGGTAAGTCAAGCGAATCACCGGGGTGCAGGGCGCCCACGCGTTATTGACTTCTACACAACCTGGTGTGGGCCATGCAAGCGCTTAGCGCCGGTGTTACAGCAGATAGAGAAACAGTACAGTAGCACCGGCGTGTCCTTTGACAGGATTGACTGCGAAGCTCCGGAGAACGCAGATCTTGTGAACCGGTCTCATATTGATGCCTATCCCACGGTGGTATTCTTTGATGGACGGGGTACTGAGACGCAACGCCTGGTGGGTCTCTATCCCTCCGGCGCGTATGTTCAGGCAATCGAAGGATTGCTCGGGCATTAAAGCCGAGATGCCGGCGCGGGGTTGCACGCTTTAAATTGGTGATCTGGCCAATCCGCAAGGACATTGTCCGGGCGGTCGATGGTATTGCCGCGGCGATCGATTGGTGTACAATTTTTGTGCCACCATATAGTCACCACCTCTTTTTGTCCGGGCACATCAATATCAATGAACGAGCAGGATGTCCGAAGGCTTCTCTATCAAACCGAGATCCCGAACATTCTTCGTAACAAGCCGGCGACCAGGGTAGTAAATGAAATGGTTTTGCTGCGAGGAGCTGCCCGAGTTGACGTAGCGGTTATAAACGATCAACTGCACGGTTACGAGATCAAGAGTGCGAGCGACAATCTGGAGCGTCTGGAAGCACAACAGTCGGCGTACTCGAAAGTCTTTGAACGAATGACGCTGGTGGCGGACGAAAGGCATGTCGAAGAGGCGGTGAAGCAGGTTCCAAGATGCTGGGGGCTTATAGTTGTCGGGCTTAAGAACGGAAAACCCTATGCCGATGAAATCTGGCCGCCGGCTCTGAACGCTCAGCTCGATTCAAAAGCACTGGCTCAATTGCTCTGGCGAGATGAGTCATTGGAGCTGATGGAATACTTTGGCTTGTTGAGCGGTATGCGCAACCGACCGCGAAAGGATCTGTGGCGAACGATAACAGCCAGCCTGACTATCGAGCAGATAAAGGCTTTTGTTTGCTACAAGCTCAGAACGAGAAAAAGTTGGTTGTCCACAAGTCCATCCTGAAGAAAAACGAGGGCATCATTGCCCCCGTTCTCATTTGTGTGACTTAACTCGTGACTATTTCTTTCCCATAGCCATTTGTTGCTTTTGCCACTCCTCCTGCCCTCTCTTCATTTCTTCAGGAGTCATGTCCTTGATGTGTGTGGCCAAATTCCACTTGTGTCCAAATGGATCGGTGACTTGTCCGACCCGATCGCCCCAGAACATATCATTAAGAGGCATTGTTACCTTTGCACCTTCATCGACGGCGCGTTTGAACCAAGTGTCAACATCTTCTATGTAAACGTAAAGTGTTACCGGTGTGCCACCAAGACTTTGCGGGCTCTGGCATCCGGTCTGAGGAAACTCATCGTTTAGCATGAAGATTGAGTTACCAATCTTCAATTCCGCGTGCATAATTGTCTTACCATCCGGCCCCATATGTCGCTCTATTTCTTGCGCCTTGAAAGCCTTCTTGTAAAACTCGATTGCCCTATCAGCACCTTTGACCGTGAGGGTTGGTGTGATTGTGTGATACCCCTTTGGGACTGATTCGACTTTGCTTGTCATTATCGCTTCTCCTAAGGTATGCAAAGGACTTAACCAGCAGGATAGTAAAACACACTCAAAAGCGAACCACCTTAGACATTTACTAGTGCATGTCACATTCGTTTTTGCGTCGAATTGTTATTGATCGGACAGCCGTAGTGTGCTCTGTTCCCAATGGAAACAAGTAAAGAGTTGGCTGGGGGCCGGCAAATCCATACAAAGGTCAAGAAGCCTGAAATTCAGGGCTGGCGGCGCGGGTTATCGCCATCTATTGAAATCGCAAGCGCGTCGACTTAATTTCAAATCCACACGATCAAGTGCATGACGTGTAATAATGTAGCGAATTGGCTCTTTCACTTTTGGTACTTGGTATGAATAACAAACTGTTTATTGGTAATCTCTCGTTTCAAATCTCCGAGGCGGATCTGACGTCATTGTTCGGAGAATATGGCACGGTATCTTCTTGCTCGATTCCTACGGATCGGGAAAGCGGTAGAAAGCGCGGATTCGCTTTCGTAGAAATGAGCACACAAGAAGAAGCCGAAGCTGCAATCAAAGGATTGAACGGCCGTGAAGTAAACGGACGTCCAATTGCGGTTAACGTTTCGCAACCCAAGCCCAAAACCGGTGGCGGCGGTCGATACTAAAGTCGATTGTCAAGACTGCGAATTATCTGTTAAGTCTCATTAGAATGCACCGATCTACAAGTCGGTGCATTCAACGCAAGCGGCGGTAAAGTAGTGAAGAATCGTTGGATAGAGAAATTGCTCTTGTTACCCCTAGTCCTAGGTTCAGTGAGCAATCCCTTTGTGTCCTGTCAGGCGGAAAGCGTCAGATCCCAAGGGCCAGCTCTTTCCACGGGCATATCGATGACTTTGTATAAATTGTCCGATGGCGCAAACGGTCGACCTTACATTTTTACGCCCACTGGGCATCTGGTGCCCATTCCTGGAGCGGGTCCGGAAAAAGGGGCGGACCATCTTGCTGTTTACCGGGACGGTGACGCTGACTACTGGTACATAGATCGTAACAACCACCCGGTGAGAATTAACGCTGAGGACGTTGAGTACTTCATTTCGCAAACCGGCGCGCCGGTGTTCAAAGTAAACGATCAGGGAAAAGTAGAGCCCTCCTCGGCCCAGGATCCACAATTGCAGCAATATAAGGTAAAGCACCAGTACGAAAAAACCCAATTGCAATTGAATGCCAATCAGCAGCAGATAATCGCCCAGCAACAGCAGCTATTGGCTCAGCAGAATCAAGTCATTGCACAGCAGCAGCAGGCTCTGGGTCAACAGCAACAATCCATTTCTCAACAGCAAATTGTCAATCAGCAACAACAACAAGCTATGGCTCAAAGCCAGAGAAACCAGCCTAAGGGCCCATCTGTCGCCTCCGGGATAGCAAGTGGTGCGGTCACCGCTGCCGGGGCATTTGCCGGAGCAGCCCTGGGGTCAGCAATGGCAAACCGGTGGAACAACCGCTACTACTATGGATTTCCATATGGACGCCCGGTATTCAGACAAAGAGACCGATTTTACTATTACGGCTTCAACGGCCGACCTAATTACTTTAGCGCCAATTCCGGCGCCGCTGCCCTGGTTAATCAGTGGTCGCGACAGCGACCGTATCCGCCCCGTGTCAGATAAGGTATCACGAGCGGTGCTGGTCAATTCGTTTGATCTCCGGCAGCTGCTGTCCGTTTTGCCCTGGAATTAGCCGCTTCTAGCGTGGACCATAGCCGATTGACTCGCTGTTCCATGCCCTGACTGGCAGTATTGTGCAAGTAGGGAATCAGTTTCTTTTCTAGCCGCTGCAATCGTTCTTCCGAAGGTTGTCCTTCATAAGAGCGGCCCCATACAAATTTCTCCAATTGAGACATTCTGGCGCTGGTTCCGACAGCCGGCTCGGCTTCGGCAGCAAATGGATTTCTTACTACCGGAGCCTTTTCCGCCGATGTGCCTTGCTCACTATCGTCGTTCTTCCTGGCTTTGGAAGAGCCTCCAGGCTGCCGATTGCTATCCTCGAACGCGCCTGGACCGGCTCCCAGCGCTCCGCCCATCAATCCCATCAAGCCTCTTTTGAAAGCACCGCCGCCGGTGGTAGTCCGAGCAGTTTTCGGTGAGCTGATTGCTGGTGCCGGGCCCTTCAGCTTCATGACCCGATCAAGTCTGTCGATCCTGTCACAAAGAGTGTCTTCAGCATATTCCTTATCGAATTTCTGATTTTCAAGTCGGGCAACTCGATCCAGCACTGGTTCGTCCAGGTGAGTTGCACCAAGGATGCGCTGCTCAAGTTCGTTAACGCGCGGATAGTTGGAAGGTGCTGAGTCGCCCTCAGAAGATGCTCCTCTAGAGGTGACTGTCGAAGCTGGAGGTGTGGGACTTCCTTCGCCCCAGATATCGGCATCGGATTGACTGACGGTTTCTGCGTCGGGTTTCAAGAAGCGGTCGAATTTGTCCAGCCTGTCGCACAAATCTCCGGAGGACTGCTTGCCAAACTGTTTGATTTCAAGCCGAGCAAGCCGAGAAGGCAGTGGTTCATTTAGATAGCTTTGACCCAGAAGTCGTTGCTCCAGTTCGGTTACTCTGGGATAGTTGCCAAAACCTGCCGATGAATAATTGGAATCTGCTGTCAAGACAGCAGGGCTTGCCAAGGAGAGTGCGGTACTGCAGGCTAGGCCGGAGCCAAAAATTAGATTTTTGAGACTTTTCATGAGTCGCTCTGTTTCCAAATACACTGCGGAACGAATTTGGTATAGCAAAGACTGATCCGCTTCACATGTCAATGAATTGCCCATAAGAATCTCGTTGATGGCGTTATTGGAGCAGTGCAGCCCTGAAAGAGTCAGTTATCTGGATTGAAGTGTCAGGGTCTCTTGATGACCCCATGATAAAATTCCCATGTTGTCGTTGCCGGCGCTAATTCCGGTTATGCCTGATTCAGAAAACGTTTGCAATGGAGCTAGACATGGCACCCTTACTCACCAAGAAGTTTTTGAAAGTTGCGCTGGGACTGCTGTGCTGCCTATCGCCCTGGGCCATGGCAGCAGCGGCAGATGGACCTAAAAGTCCTGAGGAGTTCGCTGCTGCATATATGGGTGCATTCAATAAAAAGGATCTGGATGCAGTGCGAAAACTGCGTTATCCGGTCAGCGGGAAATCCGAGATGCAAGACCTCATGAATAGCATGGCTGAGGCTGAGCTTTCGTCCGGCACTCAGTACAACAAATTTGAAATTCAAAAAATCGAACCGGAGATGGACAAGCCTTCCATGGGACCGGACGGCGTATTCTACAAGCCCAACTTGCCACCGACCAATGTAGTCAAATTTACGTCGGTCACTAAAGACGGCACCTCGTCGACATCCTTTCCTATAGGGTCAAAGGGTGGCATCTACTATCAGGTTGGGGTCGAACGTGTACAGGGGGATGATCCCGTCTATCATTTTGGCTGGGCTCGGTTTACGGCCCCGGCAAGCAACTGGTCGGTAATGTTTCCCAATGAGCCGGATCCTGGCAGGGCAGCACTGGAGAAGCAATTTGGCAGCGACGCTTTCAAGGATCCCGACATTTATGGCGTGGTAAAAAACACCTCCGATATCAAAACCACTCAGCACTGGTTTAGATCCGGAGAGGAAGGCAAAAGACTGCACGACGAGGGCAATAAGGAAATCTATCGTGCGGCTTGCACTACTTATACTCCGGAGACTTTGCAAAAATGGTTCTCCTCACCGAAGAAAAATCTCGATGATGCAGTTGATTATGCCGTGCGGGCCAATGAGGGCAAGTTGGTTCAACAAAAAGATATTGATCTAGCTGGATCTCCGGGACGCGAGTTTGAAATAGTTCAGAAGGACGGAGCTCTTCTGTTGGGGAGAGCCTATTGGGTGAAGGACGCATTATACGAGCTGACTTTTGAAAGCCGGAAGGAAAACCCGGACAGAGCGGGAGCGGATAAATTTCTCAGTTCGCTCGAGGTTCAGTAATCAGGCAAACCGATAGTGCGACGGGGCGAACGAAACAAATGAGCGGCGGATCCGGTATGTATTCAGGATGGTGGGGATTTGGGAAATTTCTGCTTCCGGGCGGGCATTTCTTCGCTCGTATTCTGTGTCTGGTTCTGATCTATACCGCATTTGTGATCTGGTGGGATGACCATTTGTTTCCGACCAAGAAGTTCACCGAAATAAATACCATGCTCTATTCCAGCGCGATAATGGGTATTTTGCTCGTTTTCAGAACTAACAGCGCCTATGATCGCTGGTGGGAGGCGCGCAAATTATGGGGACAACTGGTAAATGATTCACGCAATTTGAGTATCAAACTCAAATCGATACTCCCAGATGGCAATGCGAGATGCCGTCAGATTGCCGCATTATTGATAGAGTTTCCGCAAGTGCTGCGCGATCATTTGCGCGGAAAAATGAAAATAAACGTGAATAAAAATGCTACTGCCGATCCATGTGACCATGTTCCCTTGCGAACTGCCCAGTCGATTTATGAGCACCTGGCGGAACTCAAACGCGAAGGAACTATTGACGGGTTTGAGCTATTGCAGGTAGATGCGCATGCACGAGCCTTGATGGACATCTGTGGAGCTTGCGAGCGGATTGTAAATTCCCCGATTGCCGGCTCGTACAAGTTCATGATCTGGGCTGGTGTGATTGTCTATTTGGGTTTGGTTCCATGGCTTTTGGTGCCCGTGTTTGACATGTGGTCAATTCTGCTCGTGCTTGCCAGCGCGTATTTTGTACTCGGAATTGAGATTTTGGCCGAGGAGATCGAACGCCCGTTTGGGCTAACCCCGAATGACCTTCCGCTTGACTCAATCTGTTCGACTATAAGTGATTCAGTGAAATTCACATTTGGTTCGGGTGAATACGATTCCCTGAAGCCAGTCAATGACACAAGTCCGTCTGTGTCTGGTTAATAAGACAAATTGTGCGGTTGCTGTATCAGATTCTGCGGGATCCCATTCGGCTTCGCATCGACTCCACATCATTGCTGGCTGTGGACTCATGAATTCCTCCCACTTCTATGTCAAGAGCTATTCCCTGACTGCAGGATTTGCGAACACCAAGGCTTGAGGCTAGCTGCTCGAGACCGGTGAAGTTCTGCATCTCGAAAGCAGTCAGCGGATCGCCGGTCAAAGGTTGACCCGCGTGCTTACCACCGTATTCGGTGCCGAGTCGACTTACGTTGTCGCGAAAAATGATGATGGGATTCAATCCACTGTGGGTGCTGGTGTCAGCGGTAGATGAGATTTGTTTGTCGGAGATGATTCGGACCGCGTCCGGTTTGTTGGGCAGGTCGAATCTGCAAATGCTTCCGTCCTTTGCGAATTCGTAAGCGTATCCATAATTTATTCCGGACCGGAATGTGTCATTCACCATGGCTAACACTGCATCTATTCTGGGCTGTACGTGGCCGTTGCGCAGCCAGTAGTACAGGTGCTCTGCAAATTGCTCGGCCGTGGTTGTTTGCAGATCCGGTTGTATCTGGTGCATTCGCGCGTTTCTGTCCACAGGATAATCTCCGCCGACTATTTCATAGGTAGTGATCTGATTGTCATTGAAAGTTGTCTTTGACAGAAGATCACTCCATGACTGTAATCCCGGCGGTGGTCCGCCTGAAAACCGCAAAGTCAAAGCCCCCCTTGTTGAACGGTCGGGGAGACTGTAGGGTTGGCAGCAGGCTATACACCGCAATCGGTTGTCGGCTTGAAGTCCAAACGGCATCATTGGCAGGTTCTTAGGAACTATCACGCATTCTATTCGTACTATGGAACAGATATGTTCGTCATCGGCTTCTCTGTATTCCGATGGGTTGACTAGTGTTGCGTTTGATCCGACACCCGCGAAAGTGAATGATCGGTCGTTTACAGGGATATTCACGAAGGCTTTGTATTCTCCTGATTGCTGGTCTTCCTGATAGACCTGAGCCAACCGATCCGTTCCGGGAAGTGGGATGGTGGTCGTGCCACCACTGGAAAGCCATCCGTTGGAGATAGATAAAGACTCGAGCTTCATGTTACCTGGAAGATTAGTTTTCAGAAAATTAGTCACGTCCTGCACAAGGTTTACATTTTCGCCATGCATATCGCAAAGGTTTTTCTCGTCGTCTCCGCTGATTGCTGCGCTCAACGCCTCGTTTAGATCTTTGGTAGTCGAACCCAAGGAAATGCGATCAGTTTCTGCAAGAAAGTCAATGGTGGCATTCCCGAGATGATGGGCAATTATCTGATTCTGCCGAATCGTTCCCACCAAGGTGTTAATGCCCGTGACTGGTAAGGGTTCTCCGTCAGAAGCGGAGGTAGCAGAACCCACGGCGGGGAAATTGCTAAGCGAAACGAATCCGAAGTTCGGATCGTTAATCACAATCCGCGACATATCATTGGCCGCAAGTAGTCCGGCGGCTTCTACCAGTCCTTGAGTTCGCTGCTTATCAACTAAGTAAACACCGAAGTGACCGAAAAGCAATAGCAACGGCATTACGATGCAGCATATGACAATGGCTGCCATAAATATGATGCTTCCGGAATCACTTCGTGTTTGCTTAGCCATAAATTACCTACTACTTTGACTCCTGTCAGGCGTGACCTTCTTGGGCGTGACCTTCTTGGGCGTGACCTTCTTGGGCGTGACCTTCCTGGGCGTGACCTTCCTGGGCGTGACCTTCCTGGGCGTGACCTTCCTGGGCATGACCTTCTTGGGCATGACCTTCTTGGGCATGAGCCGCGACGGTTGGAGCAGAACCCGGGTTAGTCGACTTTACTCCTGAAGTGCTAGGGTCCGGAGGAGGAGGAGGTGGTGGCGGCGGTGGTGGTGGAGCCGGTGGCCTGGTTGTGACCGGTGGTTTGGTCACAGGAGGTGGTGGTGGCGGT
>JADMIO011216344.1_pt1 | contig 44423 bp, 42 predicted proteins | sample 8958161 | NCBI WGS metagenome assembly JADMIO01 (sample SAMN16585339, study PRJNA669376) | soil metagenome | isolation source: Crop rotation soil | place: USA: Cullars Rotation, Alabama | collected 2011
GCCGCGACTTCAAGTCACGTGAATTCCAAGCTTCGGATCCCACTGTGCTGGAAAGGGGACCTTTCTCAGTTTTTAAAACTTTTTTCAAGGTTCCAGCTTTCTTCGTGATGAACTCTTTTGTCTTTTGCTTTCGGTCTCCAGTCAGTAACCAGGCAGCAATCAAAGCACCTGAGGCAAGGCCAATACCTAACGCTATTTTACGGGTTGTACTCATATTACAAATTAACTTGATTTCATGTGTAATTGTTTCAGCGCATGAAAAAAAATCTCTGACAAACTGTAATTTGGCCGACTGAAAATTTTAAAACTCTTGAGCACTAATCTTCACATCACACGAACGAATGTTTTGCAGGGTACAGCATCACTTCTGCCGGCTTCAAAAAGTATCAGTAATCGTGCACTGGTCATTAACGCACTGGCCGGTGGATCTTCTCAACTTCTGAATCTTTCCGATGCGAACGATACACAGCTCATGTTGCGCCTGGTGAATTCAGATGACCAGACCATTGACGTCGAAGACGCCGGTACAACCATGCGTTTCCTAACGGCTTATTTTACTGTAACAGGCAAACATAAAATTCTTACCGGTACAAGCCGGATGAAGGAAAGACCAATAGGTATTCTCGTTGACGCCCTCCGTAAAATTGGAGCTGAAATCAGTTATCAGGAAAAGGATGGCTATCCGCCAATTGAAACAAAGGGCTTTAACAATCAGAAAGTTTCTGCCATTCGCATACGGGGAGATATAAGTAGCCAGTTCATTTCCGCCTTGATGATGGTTGGCCCTGCACTACCTTCCGGACTTACCCTTGAATTTGAAGGTAAAGTGGGTAGCCGCCCCTATATTGAGATGACAGCGGCCATTATGAAGCATTTCGGTGTGCAATGCGAGCTTCTCGCTGATCGCGTAATCATAACGCGTCAGAATTATAAACCCGCATCCTTTACCGTCGAATCAGACTGGTCTGCGGCCAGCTATTGGTTTGCGTTTGCGGCTCTGGCTGATAAAGCCGAAATTCTATTGCCGAGGCTATCTCTTCAGTCGCTTCAGGGTGACAGCGTAGTGGTAAAGATCATGGAGCAACTCGGGGTTAGCGGCTCCATGGAGAATGGGCTGTTAAAATTGACAAAGCGAGATCATCAGAAAGAAATTACATGGGACTTCACCCATTGCCCTGATTTGGCCCAGACGATAGCCGTAGTATGCGTGGCCAAAGGAATCCGGGGAAATTTTACCGGATTGGAGAGTCTTCGTATAAAAGAGACCGATCGTATTGCCGCTCTTCAAAATGAACTGAGAAAAATTGGCGGTGACTTAGTTGAAATAGATAACGCGCACTGGAAGCTTAAGCCATCAGGTCAACTGCCATCTACAGCATCTTTTGCTACCTATAAAGACCACCGGATGGCGATGGCCTTTGCGCCGTTGGCAACGCTGATGAACGTAGAGATAGAAAATCGCGATGTAGTGAGAAAATCATATCCCAACTATTGGAATGATCTTACGTCTTTCGGGTTTGATATCAAGTAAGCTGAAGTGTGTTGAAATAACCGGGTGCATACATTAACCGGCTACCATACCAGGAAAACATCTCGCCATCCACGAATATGATTCGGGATGCGGGACAGATTCGTTGAAGGTCAATTCTATGCTGTTCTTTAAAGGGATACGGTTCAGAGGAAAGAAAAATAAGATCGGGATTCAATTCAGTTAGCTGATGTGACGAAAGCTCAGGGTAACGACTGGCAGAAATAATGTTTCTTAAATTCAACCGGCAAAGCATGTCGTTAATAAAAGTGTCCGTGCCGGCCACCATCCAGGGCTTTCTCCAAATTAGGTATAGAACAGTTTGTTGGGATGCTGGAACGATCTCTTTGAAACGTTCGCATATCAAATTGGAAATTCTTTCGCCGTCTCTTTCCTTACCGACAACCATTGACAGTTCACGGATCATTTGAACGGCACCGTTTAGATTTAGAATATCGCTCATCCAAACGGGATACTTCGTTCTTAGTTTTTCGATGCCCTCCTTATAATTTTCCTCCTTGTTCCCGATAATCAGATCCGGATTCAGCGCTTCAATGAGTTCGAAGTCAAATTGTTTCGTTCCGCCAACTTTAGGCTTCGATTCAAACCATGATTTAGGATGTATGCAGAATTTGGTAATTCCTGCAATTTCAACTGACAGCCCTAATTCGGCAAGTAATTCAGTTTGTGATGGAACGAGTGAAATGATTCTTTTCAGGGGATGAGTAGTCGCTATGGAATAACCCATTTGATCGGAAAACATCTGCTGACTCATGCTGCTAATGTAATCAGCCGGCAATTATGTAAAAAAAAAACGCACAGAAGAGACAAAGAAAGACCCTCTCTGTAAAACTCTGCCACCCTGTGCGTATGTCTTAATGATTGAATTCTGAAGTTAAAAAAAAACGCACAGAGCCGACAAAGAAAAGACCCTCTCTGTAAAACTCTGCCACCCTGTGCGTGTGCCTTAATGGTTGAATAGTGAAGTTGAAAAAACGCACAGAGCACACAAAGAAAAGACCCTCTCTGTAAAAACTTTGCGACCCCGTGCGTAAATCTTCATTATCTTGATTCAACTAAAGATTGTTTTCAATCTATTCTAAAAAATGTCAAAGAATCGGTCGTCCTACCATTCGACCATCGCCTTGTTTTTGGCAAAGGGATACCGCACATCAAAAGATGTGGTATCTCACCCTCAAAAAATTTGCTTGGAATAGCTTACGTAACTCCTACTTCACTTCCCAACTTCACTTTGATCAACCTAGATCAAAATTGCCATACTACTCAACTGACTGGAAACTTTCAGGTTTGAACCTGTTACCGTTGCCTGATTCAGCTCGAACTTCAGTTTGCCATCAACTACTTTAAAATTGATACAGCTCCCTTTTTGTCCCAAACCATTTCCATCTGTAATGGTCAATATCGATTTGCCGGTTGTATTGGTTTTGATGGCTTCGAATTCTTTATTCTTCGATTTGCCAACATATACCACCTGGCAGTCGGAGGCTTCAGCGGGTGATCCAAGTTTCTTGATCACATACTTTTTGCTTCCTTTTGGCTTGCCATCGTACCATGCTTTCAAGGTATTGAAGACGTTTTCATCTCCAATGACGCCTACTACAAATTCTCCGGCTTCCCCTTCATTTGGCCACTGTATATACTTGATGAAGTTATACAGCATGGCCGAGTGAATTTCGTGAGGAGGCCTTTCCTGGGCAATTCCATTTTCGACCATAAAGACCGAAAGAATTGAAAAAAATAAGGTTTTCATAGATTAAAAAGTGTTTGGGCTCTACTAATCTACTACTTAATTGTGGAAATCACCTCACCATGTCCGGATGAGGGGTTCCTGATACCCCAATTAAATCAATATCGCCATCGACGATAATGCGCCTGCTACCTTCAAATTTGAGGCTTCAACCGCTTTTTGGTTTAGCTCAAACTTAAGTTTGTTGTCAACTGTCTTAAAGTTGATTCCGCTACCTTTTTCGCCCAGGCCATTCTTGTCTGTAATGACAAGTGTACCTTTGCCTTTCACTTTATTATTAGCTGCTTCAAATTCGCCGCTTTTTGTTTTATCAATAAAGAGCACGTGGCAATCGCCCACTTCAGCTGCTGAATTGAATTTCTTGATCGAATACTTTTTCGAACCGCGAGGCTTACCACTATACCATGTAGTCAGGGTATTGTATACATCGGCATTCCCGATTACCCCAATTACGAATTCGCCACCTTCAGTTTCATTTGGCCACTGTACGTAGCGGGTAAAGTTGAAAACCATCATCGAATAAACTTCGTGCATGGGTCTTTCCTGCGCAAACGCACCTCCACTTACCAGGAGGAGAGCCGCGAAAAGGAGAGTCTTAATCTTTGTCATAAGTATAGGTTGTTATCTGTGTTTGACGATACAAAAATAGGTTCCCCAATTTTCGTGCAGGAACCTATTAAGCTCTATACCTTATAGATGTAAGGTTTTGCCTCAGGAATTACTTAATATATCGGAAATCATGGCCTGTTTTAAGCTGTAGAAGGAATTCATAGATCAGATTGATAACTGCCTCTACATCATCCTTATGTACCATTTCTACCGTTGTGTGCATGTATTTTAAAGGTAATGATATCAAGGCTGACGCAACGCCCTCTGCTGAGTAGGCAAAAGAATCTGTATCAGTGCCCGTAGACCTTGAAACTGCCTGCCGTTGGAACGGAATTTTCCTTTTTTGGGCCGTTTCCAGTACCATTTTGAGAACATTGTTCTGTACGGCAGGTCCGTAACACAGCACTGGCCCAGCACCCGCCTTCAGATTCCCACTATCCTTCTTATTATACATAGGAGATTGGGTATCGTGGGTAACATCTGTACAGATAGCAACATCCGGTTTAAGCCTGCGTGATATCATTTCGGCCCCGCGAAGGCCGATTTCTTCCTGAACGGCATTTACAATATAGAGGCCGAAAGGGAGTTTCTTCTTGTTTTCAAACAATCTCCGGGTAACCTCAGCAATCATAAAGCCGCCCATCCGATTATCAAGGGCCCTGCCTACCAGCCACCGTTTATTCATTTCCATCAATTCATCCTCAAAGGTGATGACACAGCCAACATGAATTCCCAGCGATTCTACCTCCTTCTTTGACTCTGCTCCAATATCAATAAAGATGTTCTTTAATGTTGGAGGTTCTTCCCGTGCCGCATCACGAACGTGAATAGCTGGCCAGCCAAATACACCTTTTACGATGCCGTTATCGGTATGGATATTAACCCGCATGGAGGGTGCGATCTGGTGATCTGAACCTCCATTTCTTCGAACATAGATATAGCCATCGTCGGTTATATAATTGACAAACCAGGAGATCTCATCTGCGTGAGCTTCAATAACAACCTTATACGGTGCCTTTGGATTGATTACGCCTACAACCGTCCCGTATACGTCCGTTATATACTCCTGAATGTAAGGCTTTATATAATCCAACCAGATCTGCTGACCCGAAGTCTCAAAGCCAGTTGGTGATGCATTGTTTAAATACTCGTAAAGGAATTGTTTGCTCTTTTTGTCCATATGAAGATTGAATAGGATGGAAAGTTAATAAGAAATGGCAGAAGCGATTGTACGCGCAAACGGCACTAATTAGTATGGATCACCCTGCGGGCGCCCCTGAACCGTTTCTGGTAGTACTCTGCGAAGAGGTTGGTTTCAACTACCCCCAACGAACTGGAGGCATGAATAAATTTTATATCGTTTTTTGATTTGCGTTCTGTAACCAGGCCAACGTGCGTAACCTGCTTCTTCTTTTTTCCGGTAGCAAAGAATACAAGATCGCCCGGTTCAAGGTCGCTCATTTTGATTTCTTCGCCCACTTTACTCTGATCTTCTGAACTGCGGGGAAGTTTGACATCCACTACACGAAAGGAATTGATCAGCAATCCCGAACAGTCCATGCCCGAACGGGTAGTACCTCCATATTTGTAAGGAGTGCCAATATACGTGCGGGCTTCATGGATTACCTTAGTGACCTTCTCTTCCCGTACGCTGACAGTTTTATTTGATGCGCACGACAAACACAAAAGTGATGATGCGATTGCCGTAAGGAGAAGAAGCTTTTGACTAATTTTGATTTCAAAAAACAGCCTCATAAAGCAAAGTTTAAAAAGTATTTCAAATATACCGTATTCATGCCATTTGCAGAAGTTTCCACCTCGATCATTAGCCAATTTGAGACCATTGTTGGCAAAGAGAATGTGATCGTCGACCCCGAAAAACGATTTGAATATTCCCATGACGAAACTGAAGATTATTCCTTTTTGCCGGATGTTGTACTGAAGCCTGCTACACCGGAAGCCATCAGCGAAATCATGAGACTCTGCAATCGGCACATCATCCCGGTTACTCCCCGGGGCGGTGGCACCGGATTGAGTGGCGGGGCGCTGCCGATTCAGAAAGGCGTAGTGATTTCGATGGAGCGATTTAATAAGGTCCTGAATATTGATGAATTAAATCTACAGGCGACTGTCGAACCTGGCGTGATCACCGAAGTATTTCAAAATGCAGTAAAAGAAAAAGGACTTTTCTATCCGCCCGATCCGGCGAGTCGGGGCACCTGTTTCATCGGCGGGAATGTGTCGGAAAACAGTGGCGGCCCTAAAGCGGTTAAGTATGGCGTAACGCGCGACTATGTTTTAAATCTGGAAGTCGTACTCCCCACCGGAGAAATCATATGGACAGGGGCTAATGTTTTAAAAAACTCAACCGGATATAATCTCACACAACTCATGTGCGGAAGCGAGGGCACGCTGGGAATTATTACCAAGATTGTTTTTAAGCTGCGAGGCTTACCAAAAAAGAACGTTACCCTGCTTATGCCATTCGTTTCAAATGCAGAGGCATGCAAAGCTATCGCGGAAATATTCCGGGCGGGAATTCAACCTTCAGGTATGGAGTTTTTTGAGCGCGACGCTGCCATGAAGACGATTGACTATTGTGAAAAAATCTACAACACAAAAGTCAATACGAAATTCCCTGAAGATATGGACGCTTACTTGCTGTGTGAGCTGGATGGTAACGATGATGAGGTTTTGATGCGTGATGCCGAACACGTAATGCAGGTAGCCGAGCAATTTGCCGTAGGTGAAATCTTATTTGCAGACACAGCGGCACAAAAAGAAGAACTATGGAAAATACGCGTGAATATTTCTCCAGCAGTAAATGCCTATTGCCTCACGCGCGCAGAAGATGTGGTTGCACCGCGTGGTAATTTGCCACGTCTCATCGTTGGCATCAAGGATATTGGAAAACAGTTTGGGTTCAATTCCGTTTGTTACGGTCACCTGGGCGATGGGAATCTTCATATTAATATTCTAAAAGAGGATATCTGTGATGAAGACTGGAACTCCAAAATCGTGGAGGGAATTGGTGAAATATTCAAGCTGACGGTGAGTTTGGGGGGTACCTTGTCAGGCGAGCACGGAATCGGAATTGCAAAGCGACCCTATATGTCAATCGCTATGCAGGAAGCAAACCTTTCCCTTATGAGAGGCATTAAAAAGACGTTTGATCCAAATGGAATACTTAACCCTGGAAAAATATTCTGACCATGAATTTACCGTTTGATATAGTCACCATCCTTATTATCGTAGCAGTTATTATTGTCCTGTTTCTGCTATTTAAAGTATTCAAAGTTTTTATACGGGTTATTCTCATCGTACTGTTTCTGGGGATTGGCCTGCTGACAAACCCGGCATCGAAAACGCATCGATTGGCCGTTCAGGAAAAGGCGAAAAAAGAGAACATTCATGTCGATCCGGATGAAGTAGCTGTAAAAGATCTTGTTGTGGCCTCGCTTACACAGATCAAACATGGCGATGAAAGAAAAACAATTGGCGTGGGTCTCTTCACAAAAGTATTCATCTTCAGAAAACCAGAGTAGCCCCGAACCATTGGTGGAATTTTTCAATCAATTCCATGTAATACGGATTACTTTCAGTTATAAATCACTAGCGCTATGAATAATCGGATAGGAATATTGGTCTTAATGATATCGATCATCGCTTGTAAACCAAAGCAGACAGACAGCCTGGATGCGAGCGATTCAATAGCGTTGGAATCGAACGTAGTAACGGCGGTTAATCAACTTACAGAGGAAGAAAAGACAGATGGGTGGAAATTACTATTTGATGGTCAATCCCTGAACGGATGGAAGTTCTTTAAGAACAAGCCTAACGATAGTTGGGAAGTTATTGATGGAACACTGCACTGCAAGCCATTCGCTGATGAGAAAGAGAATAACCGTGCGGATATAATGACGATCGATCAATATGCGAATTTCGAATTAGCGTTTGATTGGAAAATAGGTGAACAGGGAAATAGCGGTGTGATGTTTCGCGTAATTGAGGAGTATGATCAGCCCTATCTTTCCGGACCGGAATACCAGGTGATGGATATGAATGCTCCCGGAGATGTCAAAGATGTGCACAAAACCGGAGCTAACTACGATATGCATGCTGCGGCAGCGGCTGTGCCTAATCCCACCGGTGAATGGAATCAATCCCGACTTCTGGTGAATGAAAATCATGTTGAACATTGGCTGAACAGAGTGAAGGTTGTTGAATATGAATTGAATTCAGATGATTGGAAAAAACGTAAGGAAGCGGGTAAGTGGAAAGATGCTGTGGGGTATGGCGCTTCAAAGAAAGGCCACATTGATTTTCAGGATCACAACCAGGAAGCCTGGTTCAGGAACATTAAAATCAAAACATTATAGAGTTTCAGGTATCGGGTGAATTTTAAACCTTAGGTGTATTGAATCATCCCGCTGGGGGGCACGTTTTCCTATCTAAAAGCCCTCGATCCAACCCGCCTCATAGCGATATATAACCCACGATAACTGATCGTGTCGATTTGTATCTATAGCGTATGGGCTTAATGATTTGTAATCCGTTAACTTTCGATTTGTATTAATTCAGAATCACATTCAGTATGTGCGGGATTACCGGTATTTACGCGTTCAACTTGGTAGGTAAATTCAATAAGGTTCACGTGACCAATGCTACCATGGCGTTGGCAAAACGCGGTCCGGATTTTCAGGATATCCACCTGGATGAATGGGTTGGCCTCGGACACCGAAGGTTATCCATTATCGATACAAGTTCAGTGGCCAATCAACCCATGTGGGATGACACGAACCGGTACTGCATTGTATTCAATGGTGAGATATTCAATTTCAACGACCTCAAAAAAGAACTGGAGGAAAAAGGCGTAAACTTCATTTCACATTCGGATACCGAAGTCCTGCTTAAACTCTACATCGATCAAAAGGAGAAATGCCTGGCGCGGTTTAACGGATTCTTTTCATTCTGCATTTACGACAAGCAGGAGCAAACTTTTTTTCTGGCACGCGACCGATACGGAATCAAGCCTTTACTTTATCTCTTCGATGATGACAAATTTATTTTTGCATCTGAGATGAAGTCGATACATCAATATGGTATTGAGAAAAATCTGGACTACAACTCGCTCTACATTTATCTTCAGCTGAACTACATTCCGGCACCTGATACGATCTTCTCCCAGGTTAAAAAATTACTGCCCGGTCACTACATGAAGGTAAGCCGGCAAAAAATGGAGGTGTCATCGTATTATGAAATACCGTATTCCCGTGCTATCGCAGAAAATAATACCATCCGCTATTCCGATGCTAAAGAGAAACTAAAATCACTACTGGAGGCATCGGTTCAGCGCAGATTAGTAGCCGATGTGCCACTGGGATCTTTTCTTAGCGGGGGCATTGATTCTTCAGTAGTTACTGCGTTGGCCAGTAAACACAAACCGGATTTACATACATTTTCCATTGGCTTTAAAGATGAAAAATTCTTTGATGAGACGGAGTATGCGCAATTGGTAGCCAGGCAACTGAAAACAAATCATACCGTATTCGCACTCACCAACAACGACCTGTATAGTCACCTGAATTCAGTGCTGGATTATATGGACGAACCTTTTGGTGACTCCTCCGCGCTGGCTGTTTACATTTTAAGTAAGGAGACACGCAAGCATGCCACGGTAGCCCTTTCGGGTGATGGTGCTGACGAATTATGGGGAGGCTATAATAAACATGCGGCCTTCTACCGAACCATGCATCCCGGCTGGAAAGAAAAGATGGTAAGTTCCTTACTGCCACTATGGAAACTATTTCCTCAATCCCGGAATTCAAAACTCACAAATAAAGTAAGACAGTTGGTACGTTTTGGTGAAGGAACTAAACTGTCATCAAAGGATCGTTACTGGAGGTGGGCAAGTTTTGCCGACAGGGAAGAGGCCTTACAAATGCTTCATCCGGATTTACGGACGAACCTATGGTTGAAAGAATTCGCACCCCGAAAGAAAAACATACTTCAATTCATTCCTGAACAGGAAGATATTAATGACATACTGCTAACGGACATGCAGCTTGTTTTGCCAAATGATATGTTGACGAAGGTGGACCTGATGAGCATGGCCAATGGCTTGGAAGTACGGGTTCCTTTTCTGGACTATGAAGTGGTGAATTTTGCATTCAGTCTTCCTTCTGATTTTAAGGTGAATGCAGACATGCGTAAACGACTTGTTCAGGATGCCTTCCGTGACATTCTTCCACCTCAACTTTACAACCGGCCCAAGAAAGGATTTGAAGTTCCGTTGTTGAAATGGTTCAGACATGAAATGAGATCGCTGATAACCGATGATCTGCTTTCTGAAAAGTTTGTGGTTGAACAGGGTATTTTTGACTATGCGGCTATCCGCAGGATCAAGGAGCAGCTTTTTTCTTCCAATCCAGGCGATGTGCACGCCCGTATCTGGGGACTTATTGTGTTTCAGTGGTGGTGGAAGAAATGGATGAAGTAAAATCGATTTTGTGGTTTTAATTTCAACCCTTCATTACTAAATTTTTTACCTGTTTAGGGTTTATAGCTTAAAAAAATACCATTACTATATCGATTCCAGGTATTTTTATCAAAAAAAGGTTCATTTTTAACGCGATTATTGAAAAATTGGTGAAATTTTAATTAGCTGCACCAATGGTTAGCGTTTCACATGTAAATGAGTGCCCAAGCTCAAAGATTGGTAGCTACAACCTTCAAAGTCATTTAAGAACTGCCAGTTACGCTTAGTTTAACGGACTATTAAATGGCGTCTGGTTGTTTAGTAAAGGTCAGGTGGCAACACCTGGCCTTTTATTCTTTATATCCTAGTCCGAAGCCAAATAAATTATAAGCACGCCGCGATTTGGCCTTATAACATATCGCCCAACCCGTTTTATTGGAAATTTTATAATTATTATACGTTTTCGATTTAAATCACACCCTACCACAACCGATTTCGGCAATTTTTTTTAAAAAATGGTTCGTTTTTAACCCTATTGTTAAAAAATTGTGGTCATTATTCGACGCTGGACGTCTGATTTAAACCTAAAAACTAAATAACTATGAAAAAGTCCGTTATTTTCCTTGTCTTGCTCATTGGAGTAAGTATTCTGGCGGTGTTCATGCCAGCAGTACCCACTACCATTGTTACCGAGGGCATAAACTCCGGTGATACTGCGTGGATGCTGGCTGCTGCTGCGATGGTATTGCTCATGACACCAGGCCTTGCCTATTTCTACGGTGGAATGATCGACACCAAGAACATCATCTCAACTATGCTCCAAAGCTTTATTGCCATGGGCGTAATCAGTGTGCTCTGGATTTTGGTTGGTTTCAGCCTTGCATTCGGAGATGACATCGGTGGCCTCATTGGCGACCCTAGTACATTCTTTATGTTTCAACATGTGTTGGATGGAAAACCCTGGTCACTGGCTCCAACTATTCCACTCGTGTTGTTTGCATTCTTTCAATTGAAGTTTGCGATCATTACACCCGCTCTGATCACGGGTACATTTGCTGAACGTGTTCGCTTCAGAGCATACCTTCTTTTCCTGGTTCTGTTTTCATTATTAATATATGCACCGCTTGCACACTGGACATGGCACCCTGAAGGCTTCCTGTTCGTGTGGGGCGTATTGGATTTCGCAGGTGGTACGGTAGTACACATGTCAGCTGGTTTTGCGGCACTTGCTGCATCTATTTATTTAAGAACTAAAGGTGAAGCGAAAGCTCACATTTCTCCGGCCAACATTCCTTTCGTGTTATTAGGTACGGGTTTGCTTTGGTTCGGATGGTTTGGTTTCAACGCAGGAAGTGCGTTGGGTGCTAATTCACTTGCTGCTTCTGCTTTTGCCACTACCAATACAGCTTCTGCTGCTGCTGGCTTGGCCTGGATTCTGTTTGATGCTGTAAGAGGCAAGAAACCTTCTGCACTTGGATTCTGTATCGGTGCCGTTGTAGGTCTTGTTGCCATCACCCCCGCAGCCGGTTTTGTAACGATTCCTTCTAGCTTATTCATCGGAACGTTCGCAGCCATGATCAGTAACTTCGTGGTATCCTGGAAATCTAAAACTACACTCGAAGATACATTGGATGTATTCCCCTGCCACGGTGTGGGTGGAGCAGTAGGTATGATCATGACAGCTTTGTTCGCTCATCAGGCAGTGAATGCGGCCAATACCACGGGTAACGGTTTGTTCTTCGGAGAAACAACCTTGTTCATCGCTCACTTGAAAGCGTTGGCCGTAGTTGTCGGATTTACATTCATCGGTTCTATGATCCTGTTGAAAATCACCGATCTGATCTTCGGACTCAGTGTATCTCCTGAAGAGAAAAAGGTTGGTTCAGATTACAGTCAGCATGGAGAAAACCTTTATCCCATGGACTTCAGCTCCATGAAAGAAAAGGTAATCTAAAAAATAAGGGCCGGGTTTATCCCGGCCCACCTTAACTAACTGGACCAAAACCTTAAACCTACACCTATGAAGAAGAGAATTACAACCAAAAGTCAGAACATTCCTTGACTCATTAACCTGGCCTCTTTCAGATATGCTTGGCTGAACTGCAGGGCTACTTAACTAAAGCGGCCCGGAGAGGTGTGAGAGACCCCGCCGGGACAACTATAGCTTAATGTTTATCAAAAACACACAAACAAAATGAATTCAAAAAAATTACGACTTGCATTTATCTTGACATTCTTAGGATTATCAACATATGTATTTGCGCAGGATGCTGCAACAACGGAAGAAGAGGCAAAACCCACGTTCAACATATCAGGTTCAATTGATACTTACGTGCACACTTCTATGGGATCAACAGAACCAACCTATGGTAACTCAGGTCCGTCAACCTCTTTTGCCAACCTGAAAGGTTTTTCGTTAGGTATGGCAAATCTGATCGCTTCATATCAGGGTGAGAAAACCGGCTTTACGGCCGACCTGGTATTCGGTCCTCGTGGTCGTGATGCGGTGTTTGCGCCGTCTTACACAGATCAAAGAATCATCAACCAATTATTTGCCTACATTAAATTGTCAGATGCCGTAACGGTGAACATCGGTCAGTTTAACACGTTCGTTGGATATGAAGTGATCTCACCAGCGGTGAATGCCAACTATTCAACATCTTACCTTTTCTCAAATGGTCCATTCAATCATACCGGTGTAAGAGCTGACTTCAGCTTCGGTGATGGTCTGGTAGCTAAGCTTGCTATTATGAACCCTACTGACATCGTGGAATTCAATCCGGTAAATACATTCACCTTGGGTGGACAAATCGGAAAGACTACTGATGGTGGTGGCGTTTGGTTAAACCTGTTGTATGGTGACCAGGATGGAAAATTGGATGAAGATACCATGGGACCTGATGATTTTTCTAATGGTTCGTTATTCCAGGCTGATGTTACAGCCGGATTTACCATCAGCGAATCATTTTACCTGGGTGCCAATTTCTCTTACCAGACTATAGGTGAAGGTGAAGTAGCAGTAGGTGATGATATCGAAGATGCCGGAAATGATGCTTCTTCATTCATGGGATTTGCTATATATCCAAAATTCACATTGTCTGATGCATTCGCGTTGGCTATCCGGGCAGAGTACTTCTCAGCAACAAAATTCCATCCGCTTGCCTCTCCCATCGGAATTGATGATGAAGGAGAAGGTAACGTGATCGCCCTGACGCTTTCTGGAAATATCAAGGCAGGTCCGCTGACGTTTATTCCTGAGCTCAGATACGACAAGACATCAGAAGATTACTTTGAGAAAAAAGATGGCGAAGGAACAGATTCAATCATATCTGCTACGTTCGCAGCGGTCTATAAATTCTAAACACTAAACAATAAGCCAGGGTGGACTCGCCCTCCACCCTGGTTCTTAAAAATTACAACCAAATAAAAACTACAAACGCTATGTCAAAGACAAAACTTGAGTACATCTGGCTTGATGGTTACGTACCGACACAAAGCCTTCGCAGTAAAACAAAAATTGTAAAAGATTTCAGTGGCACCCTGGACGATTGTCCGGTATGGTGCTTTGATGGAAGTTCAACAGAACAAGCTCCGGGTGGTTCATCAGATTGCTTGTTGAAACCTGTTGCACTTTTTCCAGATCCAGCGCGCAAAAAAGCATTTCTCGTAATGTGCGAAGTGTTAAGCCCGGATGGAACTGCACACCCTTCTAATGGCCGCGCAACCATTGAAGATGATGATAATGATTTCTGGTTTGGATTTGAGCAGGAATATTTCCTCTGGAATCCTGAGACCGATAAACCGCTTGGATTTCCATCCAGTGGATATCCGGCACCACAAGGTCCATACTATTGCTCTGTAGGTGCAAAGAATGCTTTTGGTCGTGAAATCGTAGAAGAGCATCTCGATCTTTGTATCGATGCAGGTATCAACATTGAAGGTATCAATTCAGAAGTAGCTACCGGTCAGTGGGAATTCCAAATATTTGCCAAGGGCGCAAAGGCCGCTGGCGATCAGGTTTGGATTGCCCGTTATCTTCTCGAAAGAGCCGGTGAAAAATACGGTATCTCCATTAACTGGCACTGTAAGCCACTGGGAGCAACCGACTGGAACGGATCAGGAATGCATGCCAACTTCTCCAATTCATTGCTGAGAACTGCTGGCTCAAAAGACGTATATGATACAATTTGTAAGGCTTTCGCTCCTTATATCAAGGAACACATTGCCGTGTACGGTGCGGACAATCACTTACGTCTGACCGGTAAACACGAAACTCAATCTATCGATAAATTCTCTTACGGTGTTTCTGATCGCGGTGCGTCAATTCGCATTCCGATTGCTACCGTGGAGAATGGCTGGAAAGGTTGGTTGGAAGACAGAAGACCAAATTCAGCTGCCGATCCATACAAGGTAGCAGCTCGTATTGTAAAAACAGTTAAAACCGCTCCTGTATACGCCACAGTGAACGGGAAATAATTTTCTTTCAGGGCGTCTGGTTGTAGTTGAAGTCGGGCAGAAATGTCCGGCTTCTTTTTTTTGTAATGCCCTGATATTTCCGGTATTAATGTTTTCGAACGAATCTGAAAAACAGATCAGCACCCGGTTTTTTTATTCTGTCTCCAGAATCATATCTATGTTGGAGCTTAGGGTTCTTCCTGCAACTTTAGTTGATATTAGCCTCAAAGATTGTTTTTCTGCTCGAAAAGGACATTTTTAGGTTAGTCAGAAACGGTTCTGTAACCGATTGCAGATTTTCGAAAACGCTTGCAATTGACGATCTCATTGGCAGAATCCGGAAATCTTACATCAAACAGGTATGTACTTGAATTGACCAGCTCGTGCACGGAGGTGGATATACCTTTGTATTGTCAAGCACAAACAACAACAAAACAACAACATGAAAAAGATCAAAGCTCTCCTGATCGTTGCCCTGATGACAACTGGCAGCGTGTTCGCTCAAGAAAGACCGTTACACGAAGTTTATTCGATGATGGTTTACAACTTTACCCGTTACGTACAGTGGCCTAATGAAGCCGGTTCAGGTGAATTCGTAATTGGAGTAATTGGTAATACGGATGTATACAACACACTCCATGCATGGTATGGTGGAAAGGCCCGCGGTGCAAAAACCTATGTCATTAAAAAATTCAATTCCGCTGCTGAAGTTTCAGATTGTCATGTTCTTTACATCGACAAAAACAAAAGCAATGAATTTGATGCAGCAAATGAAAAAGTAAAAGGCAAAGGCACCCTGGTAATTACCGATAAGAACGGTTTAGGTGTTAAAGGAAGTGGTATCAACTTCAAAACGGTTGATAACAAGCTTAAGTTTGAATTAAACCAGAAGGCTGTTGAATCTTCTAACCTGAAGGTTGCGGGTTCACTCTCTTCAATGGCAATACTGATATAGGGTTGTTTGGATTGCCTCTGCCCCGAGTAATCGGGGTGAGGCAAATTCAAAATACCAGAAAAAGAAAATCTCCGGGATCAACATCCGGAGATTTTTTCTTTTTAGAGCATTACTCCGTTGAGAAAGATACCGCCTGTTACTTGATCTCAAATTGAGCGGTTACTTGTGCCGTGAGCGTAATTTTACGAAAGGCTGTTGTGGCTTCCTGGCTCTGCTCATCCATTCCAACATCTCCTTTATAACGTACCATTACATTCGCGGTAGCATCCATCGGATAGGATGGATTTTCCCATTCACGAATCATTAGCGGCTTGCCAATTTCTGATCCGATCGATTTTACCAGGGCCTCTGCTTTGGTACGGGCCGCCTGCAGTGCTTTTACCTTCAAATCCAAACGGAGCTTTTCTATATCCGAATGACTGATCTTTGTGATCATTACTTGTTGAACTTTCACCGGCTCTAATTTATCCAGCAGCTTTTCGAGCTCTGGCCCGCTCGCGAGCTTCAATTGATACGTCTTTTCACGAAAGGCATCTTTATCTTTCCGACCAAGTCTCCCCAGTTGAGAGCCTATATTCGACAACTCAATTTTGCTACGATCAATGTTAGCGGCTTTCAGGGCATCGTTAAAATCTTTGTCAAGTTTCTCTAACGTGACTTTTACTTTATTTTCTTCGAATTCACGCAGAATGACCTGTACATAAATCTCATTTGGATCAATTTCCTGACGGGCAGTTCCTGAGACTTCTATAAAGTGTTCGCCCTTAAATACTTCCTGCGCAAATGTTGTAACGCTGGCCAGGAATAGGATGCTTACAAAAACGGATTGGATAATTTTCATGATATATGATTTTTGATGTTAGACACATAATTGCCATTTCAGGTGGCAAGAGGAGGTAAAATAATCCCCTTCATACGGATGCAAAATCAACGCCAGAATATTAAAAAATGTTTTCGGTAGAATTTTTTCCCCGTATTGATTTTCAATGAAAGTTTATACTTTCGTAGAAACGCATTCAATACTAAAATTCGCTTGAAAGAAACTGAACTAAAAGCACTGGTTTCACTACTCGATGATGAGGATACTCAGATCGTTTCGCATGTGGAAGAAAAGATCAGATCACTCGGAACAAGTATCATCCCTTTTCTTGAAGTGGAATGGGAGACGAATTTTAATCCGCAGGTGCAACGGAGAATTGAGGAGCTAATTCATACACTGCAGTATGAACTGCTGAAAGAACGGATCACAGAGTGGTATGAAAGTCCGGATCAGGATCTTCTTACGGGGATGTGGCTTGTATCGACCTATCAATACCCCGATCTGGAATTACTTAAATTAAAACAGGAGCTTGAACAGATCTATTATGAAACCTGGCTTGAATTCAAGCCTGATCTGTATCCCTTCGATCAGGTTAAAGTGGTGAATAGTGTGCTTTTCAATAAATTAAAGTTTGGAGCAAACACCAAGAACTTTCATTCACCTGGAAATTCGCTTATCAATATCGTACTGGAATCCAGGAAGGGTAATCCGATAACACTCTGTGTAATCTACCTTCTTGTTGCCCAGAAACTTAAGCTTCCGGTTTCCGGAGTGAATTTGCCAAATCTGTTTGTACTCACCTACAAGGACGAACGACATGCCCAATTCTATATTAATGCTTTCAACAAGGGACTTATCTTTTCACGGCAGGACATTGAGAATTATATTAATGAACTTCATTTAACACCCCAGGCATCCTTTTTTGAGCCTTGTTCAAATCTTGAAATTATCAGAAGGGTTTTTAGAAATCTGATCATGTCATTTGATAAGATGGGCGAGCATGCAAAGGCAGAAGAGGTGAAAGAACTTTTGCTGATCATTGCTGATGGAGCAGATTTAGGTGTATAAGTAGTTATTAATCACGGGTCATTATCAGGAAACTCCCGGACACGTATTTATCCAATCCAGTTTTTGAAATCTGCTGCCTTTTCACGGCTAATATCAATTTCAATATTGAATGGTGGTTTGAGCTGCACGGTAAGCCCTTTGTGGGTAGTTCGTATTTTTCCGACAGCCTGTATGTGAATAATGTATTGTCGGTTCACGCGATAAAAGATTTCAGGGTTCAGGAGGTTCTCAACTTCATCCAGTGTATGATGATCGCTTAATAACTTTTCGTTTCCGATTGTGTGAAGGTATATGATTTCCTCTTTGTGAAAGAATGCTATTTCCTGAATAGTTACCGGTACCAGGTTATTTCGGTGAAGCGTTAGGAATCGTTCTTTGTACTTGCGGGTGGTTTGGCCCCAAGACCCAATCATTTTTTTAAGTTGATCACCAATAAGGTTTTCGGTGTTTAGTGATTTGTATTTTTTTAAAGCCACTAACAACTCGCGCGCGTCAACGGGTTTTAACAGGTAGTCTATGCTGTTAAGTTTAAAAGCGCGAATGGCATATTCATCAAAAGCTGTTGTGAAGATTATCGGGCATGACAAATGAAGCGATTCAAAGATATCGAAACTGATTCCATCTGAAAGTTGAATGTCGGAAAGGATAAGATCCGGGTGGCTGTTTTCGGCAAACCACTCTTTCGCTGACTCAACACTGGTTATGACGTTCAGTATTTGAGCTTCAGGTTCTACTTCAAGGATATTCTTTTGAAGATCCTTTGCCGCAAGCGATTCGTCTTCGATGATCAGTATTTTCATTTCGGTCAAAATTCAAAATTTGGATTTTGCCACCCCATGGGTATATCAGCTTCGTATGAATTATCGGAATTTTTGATGCGCATTTCCAGCCGGCCTTCGATGCGAAATCCCAGTGACTGATAAAGCCGGATCGCTTTCTCGTTACTTTCCCGGGCAATTAACTCTACTCGTCCAATATCCGGGCGGTTCTTTCCAATCTCTTCCAGAAAAATGGTGAATAGTGTTCTCCCGATTTTCTTTCCCTGAAATTCGGGATGGACAACCAGGGTAAGTTCTGAAAGTACATGCGCGAATACGTTAATCCCTGGTGTATAAGCGTGAATTTCACCAATGAGTTGATCCGGGTTATCCGGATGCTCGCCCACGATGATCAGTCCGGAGGAAAGGCTTTTGTTTAAAAAGTTTCCTATGTAATCCGCTGATATTTCATGGTCGAGCCTGGCAATCCCACCTTCTTTTTTGGCGACCGCCTTGTAAAGCGCTGTTATCCGGGGCAAATCGTCTATATCTGCAGTGCGATAGTGCATAGTATTTAAATCAAAGGTACTTTAACAAAGAACTGCTCATCGGTTTTTTCGATGACCACGGGTCTGTCTGTTAGAAAACGATATAGTGACTTCAAATTTTCAAGTCCCTGTTTGTTTGAGGTTTCCACGAGTTTCCGCGTTTGCAGATTGTTACTCACCACAAGGTAATCGCCTATTGTTAGTATTTCAATCGACAATGGTTTTGCGCGATCAGCAATATTATGTTTCAGTGCATTCTCTATCAATATCTGAAGCGTAACGGGTACAATGGCCCGCTCTTTATTTTCTTCCGGAATAGTAATACTGAATCGAATGGCTTCGTTGAACCGGGTTTCCATAAGAAACACATAGTTCTGAATAAAGTCCAGCTCAGTTTGCAGGCTGACGAAATTTCTGTCTTTGTTCTGTAGCACATACCGGTAAACTTTTGACAGATGCTGCAGGAATTGAGACGCAAGCCCTTGATTCTCGAAGATCAGACTGTTGAGTGACGCCAGCGCATTAAAAAGAAAATGAGGATTGAGTTGGTTCTTCAGATTATCAAATTGTACTTGTGATTTTTCCTTTTCCAAACGCTCAGCCAGGATCAATGAAACTTTCCACCGATTTATAAAATAGTGTGTAAAAAATCCAAGGTTAACACCGGTAGGTACAATAACATATAAAACCCATGTGGCCGCAATAAACAAACTGTCTAGCTTAAAGGGCAGGTTCGGTTCGCCAAATACATAGACCAGTGTTCTGATACTAACTCCAATAATCATTCCCAGCGCTAATTGAATAAGCATTCGGCCGGGTATATTTCGTTCAAACGGATATTTTTTATCCAGGATCAGATTTACAACCCGTAATAATTCCCAGAATACAATTATCAGGATCGTCGAGGTGATGAGCATAGAAACCTGAAACTCCATGGTAAAAAAATTCCACTTCGAAAGCCTTACCAGGAACGCACCGATATCGAAGAGCAGGAGAAACCCATATGCCATGAGGAGATTACGAATGGATTTGTAGCCTAATATCATTGGAAAGAAGTACTTCAATATCGCTGGAAATCTTTAAAAAGAAACTTCATAAAGGAACTTCAACTGGCGCTCAGCCACAGCTGTCGGGGTAAGTCGGATGATTGAATTCCGAAGACTTACCAGAAAGGGATGCTCAAGTTGAGCAATTCTCCCCAGTGCCCAGGATCCATTTACAATTTTTGTTGTACGCCTGATTCGTTTCTTTTCAAATTCGCGAAAAGCTGTTATTACGTTATTCGATTTTATCAAACACGTGGTGAGTATCACGGCATCTTCAATTGCCATGCAGGCTCCCTGTCCCATGTTAGGTGTAGTGGCATGAGCAGCATCACCCATCAACACAATGTTGTCAAAGGCAAACTGATCGAGCGGTTCAAGGTCAAGTATGTCAGACCAGATAAGCTGTTCGTTTTTTGTACGCTTCAATAGTTGTTGTACGGGTTCATGAAAATTTCTGAACCAGGCCAGCAGGTCGGCTACCTGAAACGATTTCATGATGATATCATTTTGTTGGGCATTTATCGTAGCGAACCAGTAGATACGGTTATGGGTAAGCGGTACAATTCCAAAGCGACAACCAGCTCCCCATGTTTCGGAAGTTTCCTGCATGTTGAACCCGGGTGGTATATCGTCAATGACAGCTCTCCAGCAAGTATAGCCGGCGTACCTGGGTTTGCTTTCGGGTACAAGGCTTTTTCTGAAAATGGAGTGAATACCATCACACGCAATTACATAATCAACCTGTGTAGCTGTTTGATCAGCAAAATGTAAGGTGACGCGTGATGAAACCTGTTCAAAGCGAACACAACCCTTACCGAGCTGAAGTGTTCCGGGAAGAAGTTGTTGTATTAATACGTCATGAAGGTCAGCGCGATGAATGGTGAAGTTGTTAACGACACCATATTTAGCGCTGATTTTTTCAGAATCAGCTTCGTTAAGTGACCGGCCTGACTGGTCTTTGATGACCATCTTTTTCATGATCATTCCGGCCTTCAGAACCTCGTTATGAATGCCAATTTCCTGCAGCGCTTTCACCGCGTTTGCTGCAAGGCCGAGGCCTGCCCCCAGAGGTCTTATTACGGGAGTACTTTCAAATACCGTAGTATTAAATCCTTGTCGTTGCATGGCGATGGCGAGTGCGAGGCCACCAATACCACCTCCTACAATAGCGAATGTTTTTTTATGCAGCATAGGGCTTCAGAACTTGTCGTTTGCTCTTTTGAATTCGCTTAAGCAGACGTTCTTCTTTGACGAGCAGGTTCAGATTTCGTTGAGCAAGCTGGAATTGCCTGAGGTAGGCATTGGTCCGTTGTTGAAGGTTAATTGTGTTTTCCATAACGTTAAAATTTTATACTAGACAATTGGATAGTTGTTTACCCCTACGGTTTAGCTTTTAATTTTTGACGTGCTTATAATTTTTTTGTCACTCTTTCTACTACGTGATCAAAATTCTTATCACCTAATTCATTTGATGAAGATGGACATGCAAATACGGTGACAGATTAATAGCTTAATCTAACATACGACAGATCTTGCCAATAGTTTAGGACCAAAACCGGAGGTGTGGAAAAACTACACTGAGATGTAGCTAGCTGAGTATGAACCGAATCTTGCTTTAAAAAAAATGCCTTTGCGGTAAGGCAAAGGCAATCTTGAATTGTTCTTAAAAGCAACCTATATATTTGGCTGCGGCGTGGTTCGCAGGTATGGTTTAATACGCTTATGGCCTTTCGGAAATTTGCCCGGGATATCCTCATCTTTAACAGCAGCAGTGATGATTACATCCTCACCATTCTTCCAGTTGGCTGGAGTGGCTACGCTGTAATTTGCTGTGAGTTGTAAGCTATCTACTACGCGAAGAATTTCATCAAAGTTTCTTCCGGTAGAAGCTGGATAGGTAATCATCAGTTTGATTTTTTTATCCGGGCCGATCACAAACACGGATCTTACCGTGAACTTATCAGTAACAGCCGGGTGAACCATACCGTATAAATTAGCAACCTTAAATTCGGGGTCAGCAATCAGCGGATAGTTGACCGTTGTGTTTTGCGTTTCATTGATATCACCAATCCATTTCCGGTGTGATTCCAAGGGGTCAGCGCTTATGGCAATTACTTTTGTATTTCGTTTTTCAAACTCAGGTTTCAGTTTTGACATTGAGCCGAGTTCAGTGGTACATACTGGCGTAAAATCAGCGGGGTGAGAAAATAATATTCCCCAGCTATTACCAAGCCACTCGTGAAACTTGATCGTTCCTTCAGTGGTTTCTGTTGTGAAATCAGGGGCTACATCGCCTAATCGGAGTGACATAGAAATTTTTATTTAAGGGTTGAACATTACTTATCTAAACTACCAAAACGGCTTTTTAGTTTAGCAATCCGATTCGATTTTGGACCGGTTTGTATAGGGTGGGCATAAAACTACTAAAAGTATATAGCTTGAGTAGATTTTAGTACCAAAAAATTACTTCTTCTTTCTTCCTTTCAGGCGGTTTTCACGCTTCACCAGGGTTTCTAACGTATCACCCTTCAACATTTCGACCGTGGCATTTCGGATTTGCAAAAAGGCCTCGCGTACGCTGCAGGTTTCTTCGTCTTCACACTCTTGGCAAGATTCGTAGAATTTATGGGTAGCGCAGGGAACCAGGGCGATAGCGCCATCAAACAACCGAACTACTTCAGCGAGGTCTACTTCTTCCGGCTTTCTGCGAAGAAAGTATCCGCCTCCCTTGCCTTGCTTACTGCCCAAAACCCCGGCACGTTTCAAGTCCAATAGAATTGCCTCCAGGAATTTTTTGGGGATGTTGCAGGCCTCAGAAATATCCTTGATCAGGAATTTCTCGTCCGGTTCTTTAGCCATATGCACCAGGGCATGGATGGCGTACTTACATTTCTTTGAAAGCATAATGCCCGACAATTTAGTGATTTAATACCTTCTGTGGTTTAATTTTGATAATACCCGTTCAGGTAAAGCAGATTGTTAATGCACATGGACGAATGCCGAGGTAGCTCAGGGGTAGAGCAGCTGATTCGTAATCAGCAGGTCGTGGGTTCAAATCCCATTCTCGGCTCTATGAATTGGTTTTATCTTTTGATGGTAGGCACAGGCGGCTTTGCCGGTAGTGTAGCACGGTATGTGGTTGCCAGATCAATTGATCTGAAGGTTTCCTCACTTATCCCGTTTGGTACTTTATTAGTTAATGTTTTGGGGTCGTTTATCCTGGGGCTGGTATTTGCTTTTACTTTTAAAAAGCCAGCGGAATATGAAACGTGGCGATTGCTGCTGGGCGTTGGCTTCTGCGGTGGATTTACAACGTTTTCGACTTTTGCCCTGGAGAATCTGCAGTTATTTCAGCAGAAGCATTTCACCGAATTCCTGATCTATACCACTGCGAGTCTTTTGCTTTGCCTGTCGGGTACCGGACTTGGAGTTTGGATGGGAAATAAAGTTTGGTGATTGGGAAAACTGCAAAGTCTTATTACTTTTGTCGCCCTTAGTGCAGCCCAGGTGGCGAAATTGGTAGACGCACTACTTTGAGGTGGTAGCGCCCGAAAGGGTGTGCTGGTTCGAGTCCAGTTCTGGGCACTAGTTAATTTCAGATTCCAGGTTTCAAATTTGAAATCTGGAATCTGGATTTTTGAATTTAATTGCCGAAGTGGTGGAATTGGTAGACACGCACGTTTCAGGGGCGTGTGTCGCAAGACATGAGGGTTCGAGTCCCTCCTTCGGTACTCTCTTAAAAACCCGTTGTGTACTACGTTTATGCTCTCTCCAGCACTTCCCGGAATTATATTTATGTTGGGTTGACAGATAACCTTGAAAGGAGACTGAAACAACATAATTCTGAATGGAACCCAACCACCTAATTCGAGTCCCTCCTTCGGCATAAATTCAGTAGGTCAAGATTACAGAGTCCGTCTCCGTGAGAATTTGATCACTTTTTAAGTACCATTCTTAATTTAAACAGCTTGCTTTCGCCCTGATCGTTGTCAGAGACAAGGTGAAGGATGTATTCGTTGCCGTTTACAGATTCGACACATATCCCTTCAATTTTTTCGTTTTTTAGCTCATCATCTCCATCAGCCAGGTTGAACAGCCCATCTAGTTTGAGTTCAGCTGAATTTAATTTGATCGTAAAGTCATTTATCCATCCGATATAACTATTGCCAATGACGCCATCTTGATAACTATCCATGGTGTTTTCGCTCGATAGAGTTACGAACAAAATATCATTTGATTTGAGATAATAAACTTCAGATATACCAATGAAGTCAGCTGGATCCACGGGGAGTAAGAGTTGTGAAAGGTGGATAGGCGTCTCGTCTTGTTTTTCCCAGAAATTACTGTCCGTAATAATGAGATGGTTTTTTGGGTTGGACTGGTTCCCTCTGTTTGCCAGGATAATGAGATTTCCAGTTGCAGTTACTCCCTCAATATTGATGTCCTTAATACCAAGAGACAATATCCGGTCGATAAAAGTCGCATCATAATATTTCTGAACGTGTGGTTTCTTAAGATCCAGGCTTGAGAGAGGAATAAGTATCACACTTTTTCTTTCTTCCCGGGATGCAGATCCGGAAAGCAACAAATAAGGTTCGTTGTCGACCTGTATTATTGTTGAAGCTTCGAAGTCTGCCTTTTCAGATTTTGGTATTCGCTTTTCGGGGTGATTAAAAAGGGTAATAGAATCAATCTTACTGTAGTTCAAATCAAGTATCAAAACATGCGAGGCGTCATCCCCTATGAGGTAGAACTTGTCGTTGTGATAGGCAATGGACGAGCCTGATGGGAAATCGGTCAACAACAGGAATTTTAATAATTGAATGGTAGGGTTCACAGGGTGGTGAATTGTGTTTCTTGAATGATTTATATGCTTTGGTCGGACTACAGGAAATAAATGCCCCCATAAATCGGGTACCAAAAGCCTAGATACTGGAAATTCTATTAAATTGGATATTCTTTAATCCTAACCTTTAGTAGTTGGTGTATGAAAACCCCTAATCTTAACCCGTTCAAGGGAAAGGCGCTCGCCTTTTCTCTACTCTTTTTAACTGGTGCAACATCTATTTCTTTTGCTCAGCAGTCGGTTGCCATTGGCGATACTAAAACAAAAAGTAATGCTGTGCTCTATCTGAAAGGCAATGGTAGTCAGGGATTGATTGTGCCTATTGTGAGTAGTTTAGGCAGTTTTGGCGAAGACGGGATGATTGTTTTCAACAGCACTGATAAGCTGCTTTATTTTCATAACGGTTCAACCTGGGTTGCCGCAGGTAGCGGAGGTGGAGGAGGTGCAGATCCGGTGATTGGTAATGAAGTGACACAGGCAAATACCGCCCGTGGTGGTTTGGAGGTATCTGGTTCTGGTACTTCGGCCAGCCCGTTAACCATCGGAATAATTCCAGGCACGGTAGATGGCCAGGTTCTTAAATGGGATAACACTACCAAGAAATGGGTACTGGGAACAGACAATAGCGGAGGCAGTGTATCCCTAAATTCTGCTCAAATACTGGTGGGTAATGCATCCAATGTAGCCACAGCAGTAACCCTGATCGGTGATGCTACCTTGAGTAATGCAGGAGCCCTTACGTTGGCAGCAAGTTCAGTGTCAGGCGGCGTGGGTGGTAAGATTACCGATGGATCGATAACATCAGCGGATCTGGCAACGGGTGCTGTAACATCAACAATAATTGCAGATGCTACTATTGCAGCGGCCGATTTAAATACCATGGGTGCCACCAGTGGGCAGGTACTTAAATTCAATGGAACGAACTGGGCTCCGGCCGCAGATAATACAAGTGGCTCTCTCGCACTCAACTCAACTCAGATACTGGTTGGTAATGCATCGAATGTAGCTACCGCTGTAACGATGAGTGGTGATGCCACCCTGGCTAATACAGGAGCAATTACATTGGCAGCAGGTTCAGTATCGGGCGGTGTAGGGGGTAAGATTACAGATGGTTCAATAACATCAGCGGACCTGGCAACGGGAGCTGTTACTACGACTACTATAGCTGATGGGACTATAGCTGCTGCCGATCTGGCAACGGGTGCTGTCACCTCTACAACCATAGCGGATGCTACCATCGCCGCAGCTGATCTGAATACGATGGGTGCCACCAGCGGACAAGTATTAAAGTACAATGGAACAGCATGGGCTCCGGCGGCAGATAACACAAGCGGATCGCTTGCGCTGAACTCAGCACAAATACTGGTGGGTAATGCATCGAATGTAGCCACCGCCGTGACGATGAACGGTGATGCTACCTTAACTAACGCAGGGGCTATTACGTTGGCCGCAAGTTCGGTATCTGGTGGTGTAGCGGGCAAGATCACCGACGGCTCGATCGTTTCGGCAGACCTGGCCACTGGTGCTGTAACGTCTACCAACATTTTAGATGCTACGATTGCTGCCGCAGATCTGAATGCCATGGGAGCATCCAATGGTCAGGTGTTGAAGTATAATGGTACAGCCTGGTCTCCAGCGGCAGATAATTCAGGTTCGGTTTCATTGAACGCTGCGCAGATCCTGGTGGGTAATGCATCCAATGTGCCTACTGCTGTTACCATGAGCGGTGACGCAACCTTAAGTAATGCCGGTGCTCTATCTCTTGCCGCGAGCTCTGTAACGTCAACGGTTATTGCCGACGCCACTATTGCAGCAGTGGATTTAAATGCGATGGGTGCAACAAATGGCCAGGTGTTGAAATACAACGGAGCAGCCTGGGCTCCTGCTGCTGACAATGGAGTTTCAACTACGTTAAATTCCGCGCAGATCCTGGTTGGAAATGCATCCAACGTGGCTACACCAGTGACGATGAGCGGAGATGCAACAATCAGTAATGCGGGTGCCATAACCTTATCCGCTGGATCAGTTTCCGGTGGAGTTGGTGGTGATATTACAGACGCGTCTATTGTTGCCGCCGATTTGAACGCAATGGGCGCTACCAGCGGACAAGTACTGAAATTCGATGGCACGGCCTGGGCTCCTGCAGCGGATGTTTCCGGAGGAGGAGGCTATTCAACGTTGAACAGCGTGCCTAAAGGCGATGGGACCACCCTGGTTGCGTCGCTGGTAACGGATGACGGTACTACGGTAGGTGTAAATGGAGATGTTGATTTAACTACGGGCAACTTCTATGCGATAAATGGTTCGCGAGTGGTAAGTAATACGGGAACGGCCAATATTTTTGTTGGCGGCAATACCGCTAACGCAAATACAGCTGCTAATAATTCCTTCTTCGGACAAGCTGCAGGTCGTGACAATACGAGTGGTGGCGACAATACATTTATAGGAAGGAATGCTGGCCTTGTCAATCAGACGGGAACATTGAATGTTATGTTAGGGTCTGGCGCGGGTATGGCATCGACCAGTTCAAGCAATACCTATTTAGGATATCGCGCAGGATTTATTGGAACAACGGGTGGTCAGAACGTGATGATTGGCCGTGAAGCCGATCTAGGAACAGCTTCTCTTAACAATGCAATAGCCATAGGCTATCTGGCAAAGGTGAATGCCAGTAATTCAATGGCGCTTGGAGCAACGGGTGCATTAGCAGTAAATGTTGGTATCAATACAGCCTCACCATCCGAAAGACTTCATGTAGAAGGAAATATTCGTTTCTCCGGAGCCATTATGCCCGGAGGTAGTGCCGGTACTTCAGGGCAGGTTCTTACTTCAGCGGGCCCCGGCACTCCGGCATACTGGAATTCTCCCTGGGCTACTACCTGGAACATAGGCGGAAATACGGGAAGTACATTCGGAACGGATTTTCTGGGTACTACTGACAATGTTGGCTTATCATTCAAAACCAACAATGAACAACGGATGTTTATTGCTCCTTCCGGTGCGGTAACTATCAATATCAACAACGCAGTTCCGGCTGCTACGCCCATCAGTAATTCCATCCTGGATATCATCCCCAGTGGAACGGGCATAGGAAACATAACACTCCGGGGAAGTAACCTCAATCAGAATGATCCAACGGATATCGAATTCAGGAACTGGGCCGGTACGAACATACTCGGTAAAATCTACATGAACCCGAGCAATCCTGATTTATTCCTGTCTGCAAATAGTAACGTAGGTACACCACACCTGATCGTAGCAAGCACAGGTAGGGTGGGTGTTTTAACTACATCACCGACTACCGAATTTCAGGTAAGTCATGGAAACGGAGGTCCTGCTTCAGGAAATGGATTTACCATTGCGAATTCACCCAATTCCCGCACATGGAATATGTACGTGAACAGTACGGGGGACCTCGAATTATACAACAATACCTTTGGAATGTCGGCAGTAGGAACATTTTCTGCTAGCTCTGGCTTCTATTCTTCGGCATCAGATCGCAGGCTTAAAAAGAATATTGTACCCATGGAGCCTGTTATTTCAAATCTCATGCAGGTGAATGTGAGACGTTACCATTTTAACACGCAAGCTGATTCGGAGCAAAAAAACATTGGCGTAATTGCCCAGGAGATCAAGGAAGTATTCCCTGAACTGGTAAAGTATAACCAAGAGAAAGATGCGTATACCGTTGATTACACAAGCATGGCTCCGCTGGCTATCAAAGCCATTCAGGAGCAACAAAAAATGATCAACGAAATGCAGCAGCGTGTTGAAGAGCTGGAATCACAATTGAAGAATGAGGCGAACAGCAATACGGAGTTGAAAGCACAGGTTGAAAAACTTTCAGGTGATATCAATCTTATCAAGCAATATCTGCTGGATAAGAAAACAACATCTGCTACAGAGAATAAATAACCATCACGATGTTCCATAAAATTGACCGTGATACTGTAAAGGCATCGATGCTCCTGGCGGCTATGTTTTTGCCGGCAAGTTTGTTCGGGCAGATCGTTATTGGCACGGGTGTCACCATGAGCACTTCCGAAAATGCGGATATTATTATTCAGGCTCCTTCCGATATCACCAACTCTAGTGCTTTTGATTTTGCGGGTAGTAACCTTCGGATAAATCTTATCGGTTTTGATCAACACATCGCCGGGCCATTTGTTATCAGGGATCTCCATGTAGATGGCGGAGGGATCAAACGAGTGAACAGTTCGATGACCATTACCAACACACTGACATTTTCCAACGGCATCGTAGCCCCACGTGCCAAGCTTTTGTATACAGGCTCGAGCACAGACATTACCGGTGCAAATGATGATTCGTACGTAAGTGGACCGTTTTCTGTGCTCAGTTCAGGTAAATTAACATTCCCTATTGGTATCATCGCGTTTGGATATGCTCCGGCATACCTCGAGGAAGGAAATGGAACAGATGAGGTCACTATGCAGGTAGTCGGCACAAGTGCGGGACTTACAGCGGCAGCAAGTGATCTTGAACTGGTATCCATTGACAATTCACACTACTGGGAAGTAACGACAACTCATGCTGAAGGTGTTGCTGGATTGAATTCCAGAATTACACTGAACACAAGTGGTTCGGCAATTTCTGCTGAATTAAGTCCGGTAGTAATTCAGGCTTCAGCACTGAATGGAACGGCCACCAACCTGGGAAGTGCTTCCTTAAGTGCTGATGCAGTTACAAGTCGTTCTAAAGTAACTGAATCGATTTTAGCCATTGGTGGATCCGCTGAAGTTGAATTGGTAATCCATGACATGATAACCCCTTTCACCAAAGATGATGCAAATGATTACCTCTACATCGAGTCTATTGAAAAATTTGATTTCAACAAAGTAACGTTGCTGGACCGGTGGGGTGGGGTGGTAAAAGAATGGAAGAATTTTACCAACTACGATGATCCGCTGACGCCGAATACGGATGGCTACGATTTTGCCAGGCTGACTCCGGGAAGCTATATCTGTATTGTTGAGTATGGGTTCGCAGAGGCGCCAGCCAGAAAGAAGTCGCAAATGATAACGGTATTGAAAGCAAAGTAGGTTGAAGATAAACAGATTGGTATGAAAAGATCTTTACTTCTGGTGTTGTTGATACTGATAGTGAACGGAGTTCTCCGCGCACAAGACATACCATTGTTTAGTCAGAAGCTTACCAATTCATTTATGTACAACCCGGCTGTAGCGGGTCATAACTTTGGTTCGGCTACATTCTCTTACCGGAAAAATTATGCACAGGTTAACGGCGCTCCGGTAAATTACCTTCTGAGCGTGCACACTCCGATTGCCAAACATAAAGCGGGAATAGGTGGCAATATTTTCCAGGAAGATGTCACCTTTCTGAGAAACACGTATGCTTCGCTCGCCTTCGCTTATCATATTCGATTTGATCGGTTCACAACGTTCTCTATGGGTGTTGCCGGTGAATATAACTCCATCGGAACGAATGGAGCTCCCATTGCAGATATGGAAAATGATGACGCGGATTACAATGCGTTGCTGCAGGGGAGAATGAATGAGTATGATTTTTCATTCGGCATGTTGTATCAGAACCGCTTTCTGAAGGCTGGTATTTCAGCTAACCGTCTGGCAAGTGCTTTGGTGGAGGAACAACCCACACTTGCTAATTATTATTCAGCATTTGTTCAGGGTTTAATACCTGTGCGTGGCGGCGAGGATTTGCTGGAGCCATACATTGCTTATCGTAAGCTCTCGGAGATAAACAATATTCTGGATCTCGGACTATTCTACACTTACAACAATGTTATCACAGCCGGTGCTTCATGGCGAAGTGGTGGTGTGCTGGGCGGTACGATCGCTGTTCGTCCTTCGAAGTATGTGCTGGTGGGTTACTCACACGAGATCATCACCGGAAACGTAGGTGGCTTTGTCGGATCGGCCAATGAGATCACGTTGCGTTTCGATTTTAAGAATGAAGATTATAAAGAACGTTTTCGTGCAGACTATAAGTCTTCCGTCTCGTATCGAAGAAAGACTGTAAGTTCAGGCAAACCGGGTTCCAGCAGCCCTCAGAAACTACATACCAAGCAAAAGAAAGTCGTTCCATATTCACCCAACAAGCGCTACCAGAACATCAAGAAACTGGGTGTAAAAAAATCCTCGAACTACAAGAAGAAATACAGTCCGAAACGGAAGAAGAAAAGATCTCCGCCGAAGCGAAAACGGTAAGTCAATTGACAAAGGGCAATGGGCAGTAGGCAACGCCTTAATTGAAATTCAAGGTTGCCCCAAATGGCTTTTTGTATAACGGCGAGTTGTGGTCAACGATTATAAGCCGGTTGTTCATTCTTATCTTTAGGTATTCCTTGCCAAGCAAACGTAAGATTATTCCTGTGGCCACCATAGATGCTGCTGCGATGGATACCCCTCTGTTGAAATCATAGGTTTCGTCTTGAACAATAGTGACATTAATAAGATCACCAAGAAACAACGCTATGCCTGCACCGATACAGTCGTTCCCGAATTTATCAACCGTTAATCCAGCGGGCTTGTATTCAATCAGTTTTATCTGGTAAAACAGAATCGTATCATTTCGTGTGATGATTGTTGTGTCTGTAAGTTGCACAATGTGATCGTTTCTAAAGTTTTTTGGGGAAGAAGTTGAATAGCGAATCCAATCACCCACATTATACCGGTCTACGATCCGGGCTTTCCGCATCACAACAACCTGGTGCTGGCCAAGTGCAGACGTGGATATGCAAATCAGAATAAGAGGTAAAAGCTTATTCAATGCGAAGGGTTTCTACATAGAGGATAAAAACCTGTAAAAAGTTTTAGGCTTCTTACTTTTTCGGTTTCCAGGGAGTTTCCTCTATTCCTAATTCCAGTGATACTTTTCGCGAAAGCATAAACAGGTAATCCGATAACCGGTTAAGGTAACGTATCACCAGGGTATTGAGGGGCTCGCGTTCATGCAAGGTTATGACCAGTCGTTCCGCCCGGCGGCAAACTGTGCGTGTAACGTGGCAGGTTGAAATGGAAATGTGTCCCCCGGGCAAGACAAAGTATTTCATAGGAGGAAGTTCAGCATCCATAGCATCAATCTCTTTCTCGAGCAAGCGGATATCTTCTTCTTGTAAGGAGGGAATCTTTACTTTTTCATGTCCTGGTTCCGTTGCCAGGATTGCGCCGATTACAAACAGGTCGTTCTGAATCTGGATAAGAACATCTTTCCGTTTTTGATTTACTTCCTGGTCCCGCACAAGTCCCATCCAGGAGTTTAACTCGTCAACCGTTCCATAGGTATCAATACGAAGCTCGGCTTTTGAAATGCGTTTTCCACCAAAGAGCGCTGTTGTTCCCTGGTCTCCGGTCTTGGTGTAGATTTTCATTCTTTAAATTTCAGATTTTGGGTTCCCGATTCCAAATCACATTCATTTTAGATTTCAAATTCCCGCAATCTGGAACGTGGTCCAAAATTATGTGGTGACTGGCTTGCCCCGTGTAACGTGTTCGTTCACTTTGTCCCACTCGATAAGACCATCGCGTAAGCGGATTATGCGGTGTGCATAGTGGGCAATGTCGTCTTCGTGTGTTACCATAATGATGGTATTGCCCTTGTCATGAAGTTCCTGGAACAGGTTCATGATATCATATGACGTTTTACTATCCAGGTTACCTGTGGGCTCATCGGCAAGAATGATAGAAGGATTATTTACCAGGGCCCGGGCGATAGCTACCCGTTGGCGTTGTCCACCTGAAAGTTCGTTGGGCTTGTGGTGATAGCGGTCGGCGAGGCTCACACTTTCAAGAGCACCCATGGCCATCTCATCGCGTTCAGATTTGCTGTATCCGGCATAGATCAGGGGCAGCGCTACGTTCTCGAGTGCTGACGCCCGGGGAAGGAGGTTAAAAGTCTGAAACACAAAACCGATTTCTTTATTACGAACTTCGGCTAGTTCATTTTCCGTCATCTCACTTACATTTTGATTATTTAGGATGTAAGTTCCGGTAGTGGGTGTATCCAGGCAGCCTACGATATTCATCAAGGTAGATTTACCCGAACCGGATGGCCCCATAAAGGCTACGTATTCACCCTTATCAATGGAGATAGTAACATCCTGGAGGGCGTTTACAACGTTATTACCCATCTTGTAAACGCGCGAGATGTGCAGTGTTTCGATGATTTTCATTGGCCTATTAGTTTCCAAATTAACGGTCTAATTACAGGGATGTGTATAAAAGTTAATTAGTTCTTTACTCAATATACTTTGAAAAGGCCATAGGGTTGCAAACCTTACCCGAAATCTCTTTAGCGGCAATTGATCCTTTTGAAAGGCTACTCTCACAGACGGCCATCCTGTATAAATGTTACACAATTTTTGATTACATCGTCATCTTTCAGGATGCGTGTATGGCCAAGTTTTTTCGTTTGCAGCAGGCGTGTTGAAGGGTATATCCTGACAAGTTCATGGGCATTTTTGATGTCTACTTCACGATCGTCTTCATCGTGAATAAGAAGCAGGTCAATTGGTGCGGGCAGGTGTTTTACCAGGTGGGAAGCTATGTATTCATCAAAAGGTTTTCCAAAGGTCTCAAGGACATATCTTTTTAACGCTTCTCCCGTTTTTACCGATCCATTAATGGTTCGCAAGTAGGTATTGATAACGTCATCACCAATCGTGGGGCTTGCAATGTTGATGACCTTCTTTACGGGAAGTCCATTCGATGCTGAAAACAATACGGCTCCACCACCAAAGGAATGTGCTATGATGGCTTCCGGCTCACCTTTGAGTTCATATATCTTTTTAATAGCCGCTTCAAATTCGGTAATGGTTGTTTTTTTTCCAGATGACCGGCCGTGTGCAGGACCATCGAATCCAACAACACTATATCCGGCGGCTTGTAGTGGTTTAATAAATCTCCGGAATTGGGTTGCCCGACCCGCCCAGCCATGAACTACCAGTACATAGGGTTTTGACTTTCCCCACTGATACCCCTGAATGACTTTGTCTCCGATTGAAAAAGTAAATGTATCGGCAAAGGTTTCAGCTTTTTTTTCTTTTTCAGGTGTTTTGAAATTCAGCGGCGTAAAGAACAGGTTGATAAAAAATTTTTGCGCCAGGGAAGGCGCGATCACTTCGAGCTTAGGGAATCCCCAGCGAATAACCTTCAGCAGGAATGGCGTGTGATCTTTTTGTTTCATGGTGCTAATTACAAAAAAGCTTTTTAACCCAATGAATTCTACTTTCCACTTTCAGCATCTGTTGTGAACTGAAAGGACTGCGTGGTGAACTGAAAAGTTTGCAGATCATAAACACGTTCTGTAAACAAGACGTTGTTGTTGTAATCAATCAGGACGACTGTAGAACAGCGTGAACCATAGTTCTCTGTTTTGATAAACATGGAAGAAAGCGCCCGTTCACGTTCCAGTGTAAGTCCGGTGTTGGGAAGCTGATCATCCACAGCGCGCTGGTCATCATAAAGAACCTCAAAGATCTGCCCGGGATCAATTTGTATTTGGCTGAGTACCGGTTTTAGTTTTTCCTTTCCGCGTATCACTTTGGGCCACGGAGTTTCAAGCAGATGATTACTAAGCCCGTAAAAACCGGGCGTGATTTCAGTTATGCCTTGCCTGTAATTTGAGTAATACCATAAGGTGTCAGGATTTCCTACTATAAGATTAAAGCCATTGTACGTTTTGCCGTTTTTATCAATGGATTCGAGATAGGTTTTAGGTTCATCCTTGGTCAATAGATAATCGGATACCAGTTGGCCTCGGGAAGGGGCATTGGGGTTAATATTCTGCGGGTCGCGGTAATTGGTAAGCAGGCTTATTCGTCCGGCTTTGTTTATCCCCATCCAGGTGCCGCAGGCTTCGAGGTCGCGTCCACCGAGAATGGTTGGATGATCTTCCCAAAAATGCGCTACCGCAGTTTTTCGATTGTAAAATTCATCGCGGTTAGCGGCTACAATAAGTTTGTAGGTTGGATGTTGCTTCAGCGAGAAAAAAATCAGGCACATGAATGATCGGTTTCGTAACGCAATTCAAGTATTGCAATGTTACGAAGAAGATGCTCAACTAAAAGAATGTTGTGGATGTTGTTGCTATTTGACTTTTACCCGGTAGTTGCTGTAACGCCACAGCTTATAGACTTTGCCGGCCTTATCCCTTTCAAAGGTCACTTCTTCGCCATTTTCACCGTCTTCGCGGATTCGCACAAAAGTATCATTCTCTGCAGGCTTAATGATGGTGAGGGCATATTTAGGATTTTCACACGGTAGTGTTACCAACGCAAGGTGATTTCCCCAGGGGGTAACGACCATCTCAGATCCCCATTGCTGGTCACGATATAATCCGCAATAATCTTCAAGCTTTTGATTTTCTTTCTTTTCAGTAAGATCATCTTCACATGCCTTGGTGAGAATAGCCCGCATCCCATGAAAATATTTATACGGATCTGTACCCAGTGCATTGATCATAACAATGAAAGCGATTTTCTCTTTTGGATTCAACATGAGCAGAGTTTGATATCCGGGACAATATCCACCATGACCAACAAAAGTTTTTCCATCAAGCTGCATTACATTAAACCCAAGTCCGCGTGAAGTCTTCCAGTTTGGATCCAGGTATTGTACCTGCTGCATTTCTTTCAACGTAGAAGCTTTGATGATTTCATTTCCGCCCTGGCTTAATAATCTGAATTGCCATGAAGCAAAGCGGGCAAGGTCTTCGCTCGTAGAAGTAAATCCTACCGATGCAGTCATTCCTTTCGCTTGAAATTTGTCCAACATCCTGCGTTCACCTTTCCGGTTCAGCTCACTATACCCGGTAGCCATTTTTCCGTGCCAGAGGTTTTCAGGGAATACGGTACGCGTGTCGTTCATCCGGAGTGGTTTCAGAATGTTGTCAGTCACGTACGTATCAAAGGATGTTCCGGATGCCTGCTCAACAATGTACCCGAGCAATGACACGCCCAGGTTGCTGTATTGAAAATAAGTGGAGGCTGGATAAAGTGTTTCCTGTTTACTTATTTTTTCAATGATCTGTTCTTTTGTCGGGAAGTTTGATTCTGTCCAGTGCGGAAAATCAGCTTCCTGCGGTAACCCCGATGAATGCGTGAGCAAGGTGCGTATCGTTATCGGGCCGCTGTCCGGATACTGTTGCTTTACTTTAAACCACGGCAAATGTTTGGATGCCTCATCATCCAGTTGAAGCTTGCCTTCGTCGCGAAGCTTCATGATGGCAATGGCCGTAAACAACTTGGTAATGGAACAGATACTATACATGGTAGAAGCTTCAGCCGGAATATTTTTCGACACATCGGCTTTACCGTACCCTTTGCTCCATACCAGTTCCTGATTTTTCACTATACCTACGGTAAGCCCCGGTAGCCGATCAAAATCCACCTGTGCTTCCAGCCACTGATCGAGTAAGCGAATGGCATCACCCGAAACTGTTGTTTGAGCAAAGGTTAGCTGAACGCTGAGCAGAAAGCCCAGTAATAAGGTAAAGGCTCTATAGGTCATTGTCTGATACTTAAGACACTTAAAGATAAATGGCAAAGGGTAGTGAAATGCTGGTTTTTGATAAATGGTTAATGCCATCCATTACTGACAGAGAAAGTCATGCAACTTTTGACATTAATTGTCGTCAAACAACTCCAGTTGGTCAGGCAACAAAGTGAACGATCTGCGATGATAAGGAGTAATACCCAACTGTTTGATCCCATCACGATGCGCTTCTGTGGGGTATCCAACGTTTGTTTCCCAATAATAGCCTGGAAATTCTGTGGCGAGCCGATGCATGAGTTCATCCCGGTAGGTTTTGGCGAGTACGGACGCGGCTGCTATGGCGAGGTATTTACCGTCACCCTTTATGATACACTCGTGTTTAATTTCCCGATAGGCTTTGAACCGGTTGCCGTCTATGAGCAATAATTGCGGAATTATGGAAAGTTGATCCAACGCGAGGTGCATGGCTTTAAATGAAGCATTTAGAATGTTGATCTGATCGATTTCTTCGTGGCTTACTTCGGCTACGGCCCACGCCAGGGCGTCACGCTGAATTTCTATTCGAAGGATATCGCGATCTTCTTTTTTTAATTGTTTGGAATCGTTGAGTAATTCGTGTGTATAGTTTTTAGGAAGGATCACGGCAGCAGCAACTACAGGACCTGCCAGGCAACCTCTTCCGGCTTCGTCACAACCCGCTTCAATAAGGTCGCCGGTAAACGAAGACAGCAATTCTGCTTTTGCAGCCGGGTCTATGGCTTTATCCCGTGAATCTTGCATCTTTAATCTTCGTTGAAAGTGGTTGGTTTGTTCGTTGAATGGTGTAAAGGTAGCAACCTTCGAATTAACATGTCAAACCAAATTTTCAAATCATAGAATTACCAAATCAATGGTTTATGAAGGATGAAGTAAAAAATCCATGGACTACATTGTCGGGCGAACAGAAGTACGACAACCGGTGGATAAATGTGACGGAATATCAGGTGATTAATCCATCGGGAGGCAAGGGAATCTATGGCAAGGTACATTTCAAAAACAAAGCCATCGGAGTTATTCCGGTTGATGATGAAGGTAATACCTGGCTGGTTGGACAATACCGCTATACGTTAAATGAATTTCACTGGGAAATCCCGGAAGGTGGTGCTCCGGAAGGAGAAAATGCGCTCGAAGCAGCCAAACGCGAATTACAGGAAGAAACCGGATTGACTGCGAAAAAATGGTCTGTACTAACAACCCTCCATACTTCAAACTCTGTAACAGATGAAGCCGGAATTGTTTTTCTGGCAGAAGACCTGGAGCATGGTGAAAATAATCTTGAAGAAACCGAAGCTGATTTAAAGGTCTGGAAGCTGCCTCTCAAAGAAGCCGTTGATATGGTTATTCAGCAAAAGATCACTGATAGCATGAGTATGATCGGTTTACTGAAATTGGCCAGGCTTAGAAAAATTTAGTTCAAAAGGGCTTCATCCCAAACCCTGCTCCGGAGGAGAAGGGCTTAAGTCCCTCTCCCCCGGAGAGGAGGCTTATCATAATAAATAAGACCAGTGCCAATAGATACTCCATGACCTTACGACAACACCTGAAAGAAAACCTCCACCTGGCCTTACCCGTCATGTTAAGCAACATCGGCCACGTGATGATGGGTGTGACGGATACGATTATGGTAGGACATCTGGATACCGAGTCATTGGCTGCTGCGGGGTTAGCACTGGTAGTGTTTAACGTGTTCATGTTGTTTGGTATCGGAATGTCTTATGCGATAACACCGTTGGTCGCGGCAGCAGACGGTGAACGAAATGATAAAACGATTGCTGATGTATTGCGACATGGATTGATAATCAATTTAGGTGGCGCATTGGTGTTGATTGGTGTTGTGGAGTATGGAAAACAGGTTTTATATCACATTGACCAACCGGTTGAAGTGGTGGAACGTGCCATTCCATTTTTAAGTATCGTGATGTATTCGCTGATACCCATTTCAATTTTTCAGTCGTTCAAACAATTTTCCGAAGGGATGTCAAATACACGAATTGCGTTGATCGTGATGATATTCGCCAATCTGTTGAATGTAATTCTGAATTACATTTTGATTTACGGTCATCTTGGAATGCCGGCTATGGGACTTGCAGGAGCCGGGTGGGCCACGTTCATCTCCCGGATATTCATGGCGATCGCTATTGCTGCACTTGTATATTATCTTCCTTTCTTTAGAAAATTCAGAAGTGCATTCCGCATAGGAGATTATTCTAAAAAGCTTTTTGTGAAAATACTGGGCCTTGGTGTTCCCAGTGGTGTGCAGTTTATTCTGGAAGCGGCAGCATTTGATTTTTCATTGATCATGATGGGCTGGCTGGGTATACAAGCACAGGCTGCCCACCAGATCGCCATCAACCTGGCCGTGTTAAGTTATATGACTTCGGCCGGTCTGGCTGCGGCCGCTACCGTACGCGTTGGTTTTTTTCTGGGCCGCAATGATATCCGGAATTTGAGACTCGCTGCATACACCCTGCTGGGTATGGCGTTAACCTTGATGTCATTTTGTGCCGTGGCTTTTATTTTCGGCCGACACTGGCTGCCTGGATTGTATGTGAATGATGCGAGTGTAATTCCCATTGCCGCTACTTTGCTGATCATTGCCGGCATATTCCAACTTTCAGATGGTGTGCAGGTGGTGTGTGCTTCAGCCTTGCGCGGCCTGCAGGATGTTAAGGTACCTTCGGTATTTATATTTATATCCTACTGGATCATTGGCTTACCACTGGGGTATTGGTTCGCTTTTCATGCAGACATGGGACCAGCCGGTATCTGGCTGGGTCTTCTTATCGGCCTTACGTTGACTGCGACCGCCATGTTCATGCGCTTACGGTGGTGGATTCGGAACCTGTCTCTATCAACCGCAGAGAAACAACCTGATTAACACCCATACGAACTACAATTTTCATTATCTTTTCACAAAAGAACATTTCATGACTGAGTCGGCTAAGTCAGTAAAGGTATCCCAAACCACCATTACTGAATTAATGATTCCCTCGTACGCCAATTTCGGAGGAAAAATTCACGGAGGTATTTTACTTTCATTGATGGATAAGGTAGCCTATGTGTGTGCCAGCAAGCATGCTGCAAGCTACTGTGTTACCGTATCAGTGGATAAGGTAGAGTTTCTTCAACCGGTTGAGGTGGGGGAACTTGTTTCCATGCATGCTTCTGTAAATTACGTTGGTAACTCTTCACTGATTGTGGGTATCCGTGTGGAAGCACAAAATGTGAAACGCGGCACAATCAAACATACCAACTCTTCCTACTTCACGATGGTAGCCAAGGGAGATGACGATAAACCCATGAAGGTTCCTGAATTAATCCTGGAAAGTGCAGAAGAAGTAAAGCGTTTTGTTGAAGCGTTGCGCATGAAAGCGATCAAAAATAAAGTCCGGGAAGAAATGGATGACGCTAATTCAAAAGTTGACGTGTCGCGCGCGGTGGATATACTGAAGAATGAGCGCTGCATTATCCAACTGAAGTAATGTGTACAAGTTTACAGGTGCAGTTCCTGTGAGACTGCGATAGTGTATGATATATAAGTTAATGCTGGGCATCCTGCTGCTGATTTCATCCTCACTGATGGCCCAAACCCCGCTGATCCTTTCGCAGTACGAACAAGCTAAAGTTATTGACGATATCCTGGATGATCGCCTGAAAACTGTTTTGCCAAAACTCATGCGCAGGGAAGGCATTGACATGTGGGTAGTGATCTCACGCGAGTATAATGAGGATCCCATCATTGAAACCTTGTTGCCTGCTACCTGGATGGCAGCACGGAGAACAACCATGCTGGTGATGTTTGATCGTGGTATGGATAAGGAGATGGAATACCTTGCCGTATCGCGGTATGATGTGGGAAAGGTATTTAAACGTTCATGGGATCCGGATCACCAACCTGATCAATGGGCACAGTTGGCAAAAATCATAGAGGAGCGAAATCCAAAGAAAATTGGTGTTAACAAGTCGGTTCATTTTGGTCATGCCGATGGTATTTCTGCCAATGACTATGAAGAGCTGATGAAGGTAGTCAATAAAAAATTCCATCCGAATATTGTTTCCGCTGAGCGTCTTGCTATTGGCTGGCTTGAAACACGGACCGAACGTGAAATGATCATCTATCAGCAGATATGCCGTATAGCGCACACAATTATTCAGGAGGGTTTTTCGGATAAGGTAATTCAGCCAGGTGTGACTACTACCGAAGATGTAGTATGGTGGTATCGCGAGCGTATAAAGGAGTTGAAGTTGGATACGTGGTTTCATCCTACCGTTGGTGTTCAACGCAATGAGTCGGACGCAATTTTTACCAAACGCATTCAACCCATTGTTATTATGCCCGGTGATTTGTTACATGTGGACTTTGGTATTACTTACCTGCGTCTGAATACCGATACACAACAACATGCGTATATACTGAAGGCCGGAGAAACGGATGCCCCCGATTACCTGAAGAAAGCACTGGGTCGCGGGAATAAGCTGCAGGATATTCTGGTGCGTAATTTTGCCCCGGGAAAAACGGGAAATCAGATTCTGGCGGACACACGAAAGCAGGCTATTGATCAGGGCCTGACACCATCCATTTATACACATCCGATCGGATATCATGGTCATGCGGCAGGATCGACCATAGGTTTGTGGGACATGCAGAAAGGTGTTCCGTTCCAGGGGGAATATCCTATGCATTATAGCACCGCGTATTCGATTGAACTGAACGTAACGGTTTTTGTTATTGAATGGAAAAAGGAAATTCAGATCAAGCTTGAGGAAGACGGCTTCTTTGACGAGTCGGGTGGTTTCCGGTATATCGATGGCAGACAAACCGAGCTTATTGTTATTCCTAAAGCGGAGAAGATTAATAAGCCTTGATTTACACGAGTCAGCAACAATCTCTTTATTTTTAGGGTCATGAAATTTCTGCGTACCCTGCATACGGGTTATGGCCTGGTGGTTTTTATAATTCTGTTTTTTGTTTTTTTTCCTTTGCTGGTCATTCCTATTCTTTTCCCCAGCCAGTTCAACTTGATTGGTGTAGCAAACCGTTGGTGGGCCAGATTTCTTTTTATTATGATAGGCATACCTTTCCATTGTGAGTATCGGGCGAAGCTGCGTTCAAAAGGACCATACATTTTTACCCCGAACCATTTTTCCTATATGGATATACCCGTTATGGGCCTGAATGCAGTCAATACCATTTTTGTAGGTAAGAGTGAAATGCAGAACGTTCCCCTTTTCGGGTATATGTACCGGAAGCTGCACATTACGGTTGATCGTGCCAGTTTGAAAAGTCGTTACAACTCTTTAAAGGAATCGCTGGATGCCATTGATGAAGGCAAAAGCCTGGTGATATTCCCGGAAGGCGGCATTGTAACGGAGAAGGATCCGGTTATGAGCCGTTTTAAAGATGGCGCTTTCCGCGTGGCCATAGAGAAACAAATACCTATTGTCCCGGTCACTATACCGCATAATTGGATAATTTTGCCTCCGGATCAGTTCTTACTTCGATGGCATGCCATCACCGTAATTTTTCACGAACCCATAGACACTAAAGGATTAACCCTGAATGATGTCGATGCACTGAAAGTGAAAGTGTTTGGAGTTATTGAAAGTGAACTGCAAAAACACCTGAATAAATTGTCGTACGCATAATGTTAGTGTGATGAAAATCGATCGTGCCTTACTGGATAAAATAGCGCATCTCTCGCGCCTGGAATTTGAAGAAAAAGATGCCGAGAAGATGATGAAGGATATGACGGCAATTGTAGAGTGGGTCGAGAAACTGAAAGAAGTAAATACCGATGGTGTTGAACCCCTCACCACCATGAGTCATGAAATCAATGTATTACGCGAAGACGAAGTAAAAACACACCTGGATCACGAAAGCGCATTGAAGAATGCTCCCCAAAAAGATGCAGACTATTTCCGGGTGCCGAAAGTGCTCGAGTAGTTCTAATTACGAATAATCCACCGGAAGTAACTATAGCCCAGTAATCCGGCTACTGTTGACGCGATGAATACGCCTACTTTGGCTTCCGTTATCGCTGCCTGATCTGTGAAGGCCAGCCCGGTGATGAAGAGTGACATGGTGAACCCAATTCCCGCCAGCATTCCTGCTCCAAAAATATGTTTAAAGGTAACTCCTTGCGGCAGTGCAGCCAGGTTGAGCTTCACCACAATCCAGGAGGTGATAAATACGCCCGCCAATTTCCCTACCACCAGTCCTGTGAATATGCCCATGCTGATTCCTTCAAAGAAGGTGGTGGTAAACAAACTGCTACTGACTTCAATTCCTGAATTAGACAGTGCGAACAATGGCATAATACCGAAAGCAACCCAGGGATGAAGATTGTGTTCAAGGTGTTGCAAAGGTGTTGTGGCCTGTGATGTGATCTTGTGGATTTTGTTAATGATGTGATTTTGTTCAGGGTCCAGAAGCGTGACATTGTTGGGTGGGATACTGGCAAACTCGGCTACAAATTTCTTTAACTTTTCAGTGAACGTTGTTTCATCAACTTTTGTGCGGGCGGGTATAGTCGTCGCCAAAAGAACGCCCGCAATGGTAGCGTGCACACCCGACATTAGAAAAGCGAGCCAGAGTCCGGCAATACCCACGACAGCATAAAATAATGTGCTTCGCACGCCCAGGTAATTTGCACCAATCAGTACGATCAGAAAGCCAGCACCTGCTCCCAGGCTTAGCAGCGAAATATCAGACGTATAAAAAAACGCAATCACCAGCACCGCGCCCAGGTCATCGGCAATGGCCAACGCGGTGAGAAATATTTTTAATGAAACAGGAACACGCGTACCCAGTAAGGAAATAATACCCAGTGCAAAGGCAATATCGGTGGCCATCGGTATTCCCCATCCCGAAGACTGCGGTTCATGCGGATTAAACACCAAAAACAGAACCGCGGGAACAACCATTCCTCCCAGTGCGGCAACTAATGGAAGAAGCGCGCGCTTGAAAGAAGAAAGCTCCCCTGCCAAAATCTCGCGTTTCAATTCCAAGCCGACAACAAAGAAAAATATGGACATAAGTCCATCGTTTATCCACTGATGAAGGCTTTTGCTTACGGAGTGATCTGCGAAGGTTATGGCGAGGTTATATTCCCACAGATGGTAATAGGATTCCCGCCAGGGAGAATTGGCCCAGATCAATGCGATCACTGCACTAGCCATCAATACGATGCCGGCAGTTGTTGTAGCCTGCATAAAGCGATGGATCGGATGGAGGAACAGATCGATCTTTTCTTTCTTCACAGGTACCAATATACTACAGGTTAAGGCAAATCATCGAATGAATGCGGGTGATGCCCCTTTCAAATTACCTGAATGTACTTTAGTTTGCAGACCGATAAACTCAATCATGCAATCACTTTTCTTTTGGAAAAACTGGCCGTCTGACTACCGCCGGATAGGATATGGAGTAGCTGTTCTATTCTTTAGCTCTTTGATATTTCTTTGGTTTTCGTATTTCCGCGGAGCTGATGGTATTATTCATTGGGATAAGATCCAGGAACAAAAAGTAATTGAAACATCGGTGCATTCTTTTCAACTCGGCCCATTCCGGATGGAAGTTCCCGCCGAAAGTTATGTGATCTTTGAATACTTCAATGGTAGTTTCATTGAACCCAATACATTTGCTTCCTATTTATTTCTGTGTGTGCTCAGTGTTTGTGTCGTTGTACTATTATCGGTAGTGACAACGCTGGAACGATTCTGGTTTTATGCGGCGATGGCGCTCTTCATTTTGTTTATCGTGAGTTTACGCCTGGAAGTACTGGGTATCTTTGGCCAGCATAACCGTTATCTCGTAGGCGGTGTTCTTGCACTGTTTGTTATTCCTGCTTTCTACTTTAATCAGCTTGGTAAGTCAACCTCGTTTGTTATTCGGTTGCTCATCTTTACGCTTCTCGCTGCAGTGGTTGGTATAGCGGTCGTTTTCTTTTCGGATACCGCCTTTCCAGCACATTGGGATCCTAAGCTTAGAATTCCACGTGGACAAGTTGTCGC
>JADMIO011095986.1_pt1 | contig 44422 bp, 53 predicted proteins | sample 8958161 | NCBI WGS metagenome assembly JADMIO01 (sample SAMN16585339, study PRJNA669376) | soil metagenome | isolation source: Crop rotation soil | place: USA: Cullars Rotation, Alabama | collected 2011
GGTCAGCAGCACGATCTTCCAGCCCTCGCGGCCGACCGCCGCGTCCACCGCCCTGAAGCGCTCATCGCGCGCGACCTTCGACGCGACCCAGTCGCGCGCGGCGTACCGCCCGACCAGGAAGGCCGCGGTGGCGCCGCAGGTGGCCGCCACCGAAACCAGGGGCACGCCCACCGCCACGCCGTAGACCGCTCCGGCCCCCAGGGTCAGGATCCAGCCGGGCAGGAACAGCACGCAGGCGGCGGTATAAAGGAGGACGAAGGCGGGAAGGCCCCAGGGACCGAGTCCGGCGACCTGCTCGAGCGCCGAGCGGATCAGTTCCTGCACGAGGCCAAGAGTACCACAAATTAGCTTTACGATTCCCGTGTTAACAGCGCGGCACGCGGGGGTTAGACTCCTGGTATGGACGAGAAAAAGGAAAAGCCTTTCTTGAGCGACGTGAAGTCCCTGCGCGCCCGGGCCCGGCAGCACATGGAGCAGGGCGCGATCACCGACGGGTACAAGGGCGACATCAAGGTCACGCTGGACGTGCTCAACGAGGCTTTAGCCACCGAGATCGTGTGCGTGCTGCGTTACAAGCGGCATTACTACGCCGCCAAGGGCATCCACTCGCTCGAGGTCGCCGCGGAGTTCCAGGAGCACGCCGCCGCCGAACAGCTCCACGTCGACATGATCGCCGAACGCATCGTCCAGCTGGGCGGCGAGCCGGACTTCTCGCCCGAAGGCCTGGCCACGCGCTCCGAGACGGAATACGTGCCGGGAAGGGACCTGACGGAGATGATCCAGGAAGACCTGGTGGCCGAGCGTATCGTGATCGACTCCTACCGGGAGATGATCGCCTACTTCGGCGACAAGGACCCGACCACCCGCCGCATGATAGAAGGCCTGCTGGCCGACGAGGAAGAGCACGCCGAGGACCTGGCGTCGCTCCTGCAGCGCAAGCCGTCCTAGCGGGGTCTGTAGACCACCGAGAGCAGCAGCCAGGCTCCCGCTAGGACGGCCGAGAAACCCACCAACGCCGCCGCGATAATCCCGGGGATGAGGAAGGCCCTGCACCGCCCGCAGTAGGGCTGCGACAGCCGGTCCTGCGTGATCGCCCCCAGGTGCAGGAACGCCATCGTGAAAGTGCCCAGCCGGATGGCCCAGCTGGGCAGCTTATCACTCTCGCCGGCCGGACGCCGGCAGTACGCGCAGGTCAGGCGATGGTGATCTTCTTGTCCAGGTAGACGTCCTGGATGGCGTTGAGGATCCCCACGCCTTCTTTCATCGGGCGCTGGAAGGCTTTGCGGCCCGAGATCAGGCCCATGCCGCCGGCGCGCTTGTTGATGACGGCCGTCTTCACGGCCTCGGCCAGGTCGGTCGCGCCCGAGGAGGCGCCGCCCGAGTTGATCAGGCCCGCTCGCCCCATGTAGCAGTTGGCCACCTGGTAGCGGGTGAGGTCGATGGGGTTGTCGGTGGTCAGCTTCTCGTAGACCAGCTTGTGCGTCTTGCCGTAGCCCTTGAGCGCGTTGTAGCCGCCGTTGTTCTCGGGCAGCTTCTGCTTGATGATGTCGGCCTCGATGGTCACGCCCAGGTGGTTGGCCTGGCCGGTGAGGTCGGCGGACACGTGGAAGTCCTTCTCCGCGGTCTTGAAGCCGCTGCTGCGCAGGTAGCACCACAGGATGGTCGCCATGCCCAGCTCGTGCGCCTGCGCGAACGCCTGGCTCACTTCCCAGATCTGCCGGCGGGATTCCGGGGAGCCAAAGTACACCGTCGCGCCCACCGCGACCGCGCCCATGTCGTAGGCCTGCTTGACGCTGCCGTACATGGTCTGGTCGTAGGTGTTCGGGTACGAGAGCAGCTCGCTGTGGTTGAACTTCAGGATGAACGGGATCTTGTGCGCGTATTTGCGCGAGACTGCGCCCAGCACGCCCAGCGTGGACGCGACGGCGTTGGCGCCGCCCTCGATCGCCAGCTTCACGATGTTCTCGGGGTCGAAGTAGACGGGGTTCGGGGCGAAGGACGCGCCGGCCGCGTGCTCGATGCCCTGGTCGACGGGCAGGATGGACACGTAGCCCGTGTTCGCCAGCCGGCCGTGGCTCAGAAGCGCCTGCAGGCTCTTGAGGACCGGCGTCGGCCGGTCGGACAGGGAATAGATCCGCTCGACGTAATCGGGTCCGGGAAGATGGATGGATTCCTTCGGGATGGTGGTGCACTTGTGCTCGAGCAGCTTCGCGTCCGCTCCGAGCAGCTCTTCGATCTTGCTGGTGCTGGTCATCGTGGTCATGGCAGGTCTCCTTCTGCGGGTACTCCCTATTATACGAAGATTCTATGCTACCCTGCCCCGTCATGGAACGAGCGCAATCGGACGAGGAGCTGATCGGCTCGACCCGGGTCCCGGGCGAAGGCGTCCCGCTGTGCCTCTACAAATACAGCGGCGGCTTCGAGATCCGGGTCGGGGATACGGAGCTGATGAACAGCTGCGCCCACGAGTCCGAGGACGCGCTGGCCAGCCTGGTCTGCGGCCGCCTGACCCACCTGCCCGCGCCGCACATCCTCATCGGCGGCCTGGGCATGGGCTACACGCTGGCGGCCGCGCTCAAAGGCGTCGGGCCCAAGGCTCGCGTCGTCGTCGGCGAGCTCGTGCCGGCGATCGTGGAATGGAACCGCGGCCCGCTGGCCCACCTGGCGGGCTCGCCCCTGAAAGACCCCCGTGTGTCGCTGCACGTCGGGGACGTTTCGATGGTCCTTCAGACCGAGGAAGAGGAGTTCGACGGGATCCTGCTGGACGTCGACAACGGGCCGGACGGCCTGACCCGCGACTCCAACAACTGGCTGTATTCCGAGGAAGGACTGTCCGCGGCCTATTCAGCGCTGCGGCCCGGCGGCATCCTCGCGATCTGGTCGTCCGGTCCCGATCGCAGCATCCTCATCCGCCTGAGCAAGATCGGCTTCGACCCCGAAGCCGTGAAGGTCGCCGACAACACCATCTGGCTGGCCACCCGCCGGCCCTAGCTGTTAAGCGATTCCCACCGGGCCATCAATTCATCGACGCGCTTGCGGGCGGCGTCCACCGCCGAATGCCGCTTGGACAACTCTCCGGCGTCGGTCGAGATCGACGGATCCTCTAAGGCTGTCTGCGCCGAGGCCAGGGCGGCTTCGGCCGCTTCGATCTCCTTCTCCAGCTTCTTCACTTCCTTTCCGGAAGGCGCCGCCTTGACCGGCGCCGGCGCGGGCGCGGCCTTTGGGGCGGGAGCAGGCTCGGGTTCCGAGGCGCGCCGGGCCTGCGCCGTCTCCCACTGGGACAGGTCGGCGTAGAAGTTCGCGTTCCCCCGCCCGTCCAGCGCCAGCAGCTGCTGGCTGACGCGGTCGAGCAGGTAGCGGTCGTGGGTCACCAGGACCAGGGCGCCCGGGAACTCCAGCATGCTGGACTCCAGGACCTCCAGCGACTGCAGGTCGAGGTCGTTGGTGGGCTCGTCGAGCAGCAGCAGGTCGGCCGGCTTGAGCATGAGCCGCGCGATCAGCACGCGCGACTGCTCGCCGCCGGAGAGCTGCTTGAGCGTGAAGTCCATCTGGTGCTGCTGGAACAAAAAGCGCGCCGCCCAGCCGCGCACGTGGATGCGCGCGCCCTTGTACTCGATGTGCTCGCCGCCGTCGCCGCACAGCGCGCGCTGGAGGGTCTGGTCCATGTCCAGCTGCTCGCGGTGCTGGTCGAAGGTGACGACCTGGAGGCGGTCGGCCTGCCGCACCGTGCCCGCGTCGGGCGCCAGTTCCCCCGCCAGCATCTTGAGCAGCGTGCTCTTGCCGCTGCCGTTGGCGCCCAGCAGCCCGAGCCGGTCGCCCGGCCCGAGCATCAGGTCGAGCGGGCCGAACAGCTTCTTGCCGCCCATGCTCTTCTCGGCCTTGATCAGCCGCACCAGGCTCTTGGACTGGCGCTCGCTGCCGCTGAAGTCGATGGTCGCCGCCTTGTTCTGGGCGTTGCGGTACTCCAGCTCGGCCAGCTCCCCGATGAGCTCCCCGGCCTTGTCGACCCGGGCCTTGCCCTTCTTCATCTGGGCCTTTGCGCCGCGGCGCAGCCAGGCGATCTCGCCGCGCACCGTGTTGCGCAGCGCCTCCTCGCGCGATTCCTCGGACGCGAAGAACGCCTCGCGATTCTCCAGGAAGTCGCTGTAGGCGCCGGCGCTGCTGTAGTGGCCGTTGGGGTAGCGCTTATTGATCTCGATGACCCGGAACCGCCGGTCGTGGGTCACCGTGATGAACGCGAACTGGAGCCCGGACAGGAACTGCTCCAGCCACAGCACGCCTTCGAGGTCGAGGTGGTTGGTCGGCTCGTCGAGCAGCAGCAGGTCCGGCTCGCGCACGACCTGGGCCAGGATGGCCAGGCGCTTGCGCCAGCCGCCCGAGAGCGAGTTGACTTGCATGCCCGGGTCCTTGAAGCCGGCGTCGGCCAGGCCGGCCTCGATGCGCATGTCGATCTCGTACTCCTCGAGGTTGAGCCCCTGCAGCGCCTCGACCAGCTCGTCGCGGACCGTGATGTGCTCGGAGACGTCGTCGAAGCGGTCCTGCTGCGCCAGGTAGCCCAGGCGCAGGCCGCGGCGCATCGACACCGAGCCCTCGTCCGGGGTGTCGAGGCCGACGAGGATCTTCAGCAGCGTCGACTTGCCCGCGCCGTTGGGCCCGATGAGGCCCGTGCGCTCGCGCTCGTTGAGCCCGAACGACAGCCCCTCGAACAGCGGCCGGGGGCCGTAGCTCTTGCCCAGGTTCTGGCAGCTCAGGAACACGCCCATGGGGTCAGGAGGCCAGGGCGGCCTCTACCTCTTTGCGGCGGGCGGCGTGGCGGCCGGACTCGAGACCGGCCAGCAGGCTGTACGCGCAGGGCACGACGATCAGCGTCATGAGCGTGGAGACCAGCGTGCCGGCGATCACCGCCACGCCCATCGGCGCGCGCAGCTCGGCGCCGGGGCCCAGCGCCAGCGCCGCCGGCAGCGCGCCGGCCATGATGGCCAGCGACGTCATCAGGATGGGCCGCAGGCGCAGCGGGCAGGCGTCGAGCAGCGCCTCCCTGACGCCCAGGCCCTGCTCGCGCCGGATGTTGGTGAAGTCCACCAGCAGGATCGAGTTCTTCTTGACGATGCCCATCAGCAGCAGGATGCCGATCATGCTCATCATGTTCAGCGAGTGGTCGAAGGCCCACAGCCCTACCAGCGCGCCCGAGAGGCTGAAGGGCAGGGCCAGCAGGATGGTGAACGGGTGGACGAAGCTGTCGAACTGCGCGCCCAGGATCATGTAGGCGATGGCGATGCCCAGGCCGAAGGCCAGGTACAGCTCCCGGAACGAGTCCTCGAACTGCTCGGCCTGGCCGGTGGTCGCGAGCGTGTAGCCGTCGGGCAGCGTCTCGCGCGCGATGGCCTGCGCCCGCTGGAGCGCCTGGGCCTGCGACTGGCCCGGGGCGACGTTGCCGAAAACGGTGACCGAGCGCTCGCGGTTCTCGCGCTGGATCGAGAGCATGGTCGGCTTCTCGATGATGCGCGTCACCTCCGACAGCGGCACCAGCTCGCCGCGGATGTTGCGCACCCACAGCCCGGAGATGTCGCCGGAGCCGCGGCGCTGCTTGTCGGACAGGCTGACGCGGATGTCGTAGCGCCGGCCGCCCTTGGTGTACTTGCCGGCCCGGATGCCGCCGACCGTGGAGTTGATGGTGCGCGCGATCGAGGCCACCGTCACGCCGCGGTCGGCCGCCTTGTCGCGGTCGGGCAGGATGCGCACCTCGGGCACGCCCAGCAGGTAGCTGGTGTCCACGTCCACCGCCAGCCCGGAATCCATGAGCTTCTGGCGGATGGTCTCGGCGTACTCCCCCAGCTTCTCCCACTCCGGGCCGCGGACCGACAGCTCGATGGGGTAGCCCCGGCCGCCGCCCACGGCGATGGTCTGCGAGCGGTCCTGCAGCGACACGCGGCGCATGCCCGGGATCTTCGAGAGCTCTTTGCGCACGACCTGCATGAACTCCTGCTGGCGCACCGGGCGGCCGCGCTTGTTCTTCGGACGCTGGTCCCGCGGCTTCATGGTCACCGAGATCTGCCCGGTATTGGACTCGCCGCCGCCGCCCCCGCCGCCCCCGCCCCCCACGTTGCCGAAGTAGCGGACGACTTCCGGGCGCGAGGCGAACCAAGCCTCGACCTTCTTGTAGACCTCGTCGGTCGCGGCCAAAGACGAGCCCGGCGGGGTCTGGATGCGCACGACGAACGTGCCGGTGTCCTGCGCCGGCGTCATCTCCCTCCGCAGCCGGCCCGCGACGGCCAGCGAGCCCACGAACAGCGCCGTCGCCGCCGCCAGCACCGCGACCCGGCGGCGCAGCGCGCTCTCCAGCGCGGCGCGGTAGAGCCGGGTCAGGCGGTCCATGACCCGGTCCATGAAGCGCCCGACGGCGCTGGAGTGCCCGACCGTGAGGAACTGGCTGCAGCGCATAGGCGCGAGCGTGATCGCCTCGAGCAGCGAGAAGGCGACCGCCACCGTGATCGTGACGCCGAACTCGTAGAAGAACTTGCCGATGATGCCGCGCATGAACGCGACGGGCAGGAAGATGGCCGCCACGGCGCTGGAGATGACGATGACCGAGAACATGATCTCGCGGGTGCCGCGCACGGCCGCCGCGATCAGCGGCATCCCCTCTTCGCGGTGCCGCGCGATGTTCTCCAGCACCACGATGGCGTCGTCGACCACGATGCCGATGACCAGCGAGATGGCCATCAGCGTGATCGTGTTCAGGGTGAAGCCCAGGAAGTACATCACCACCAGCGTGCCGCCCAGCGCGGTCGGGATGGCCAGGATGACGTTCAAGGTCGAGCTCCACGAGCCCAGGAACAGCCAGCACACGAGCGCCGTGAACAGCACGGCCAGCCCCAGCGAGAACAGCAGCTCGTGTATGTTGTCCTCGATGAACGTCGTGGTGTCGAACAGCACGCCCAGCCGCACGCCCTCGGGCAGCTCGCCCTGCAGCTGCTTGATCAGGTCCTTGGCCGCCCGCGCCACCGCCACGGCGTTGGCGCCGCGCTGCTTGCGGATGCCCATGCCGATGGAGGTCTCGCCGTTGACCCGCGAGAAGCGCCGGACGTCGGCCAGCCCCTCTTCGACCCGCGCGATGTCGCCCAGGCGCACCGTCTTCCACAGGATGCCCTGGCCCACGCGCTGCGGGATGGTGATGCGGCCGAACTCGGAGAGCGTCGCGGCCTCGCCCATGATGCGCACGCTCTGCTCGGTCTGCTCGGACTGGAGCACGCCGCCCGGCGTCTCCGAGTGCTGGGCCTGGATGGCGTTGACCACGTCGTCGACCGTGAACTGCAGGTCGCGCATCTTGGCGGTGTCGAGCCACACGCGCAGGTTGGGCTCGGTGAAGCCGCCCAGCGTGACCTCGCCGACGCCCGGCAGGATCTGGAAGCGGTCGTTCAAGTGGTCGCGCACGTACGTCGCCAGCTCGGCATAGGGCCGGGTGCCCGAGACGCCGACCCACAGGATGGGCTGGTCCTCGGGGTTGACCTTCTGGACGATGGGCGGGTCCATCTCCTTGGGCAGGTTGCGCTGGGCCCGCGCGATGCGGGTCTGCACCTCCTGCACCGCCACGTCGATATCCTTGCTTATCTCGAACTCGGCGGTGAGGTTGGCCGAGCCGAAGCGCACCGTGGAGCGGATCTTCTTGATGCCTTCCACGGTCAGGAGCGTCTGCTCGACCGGGTCGACGACCTCGTTCTCCATGACCTCGGGCGCCGCGCCCTCCCAGGTCAGCGCCACGTTGACCACGGGCGAGTCCACGTCCGGGTTCTGCGACACGCCCAGGCGCTGGAAGCTGATCGCGCCGAACAGCAGCAGCGAGATCATCAGCATCCAGGCGAACACCGGCTTCTTGATGGCGAGGTCGGAGAGTGTCATCTCAGGAGCTCCCCCGGCCGCGCGCCCGCCGCCAGCTCGAGCTGGATCGCGGCCAGGCGCGCCTTGAGCTCGGCGGTGCTGAAGGCCAGCTCGGCGTCGTTGAGCCGGTTGAGCGATTCCAGGACCTCCAGGCTGGTGACCAGTCCGCGGCCCTCATCCTTGGTCTGGAGCGCGTAGTCCTTGCGGGCGAGCAGCACCGCGTCGCGCTGGAACTCCAGGTCGACGCGCGCCGAGGCGAGGTCGCGCCAGGCGTTGCGCACGTCGAGGTCGGCCAGTCGCCGGGCCGCGCGCAGCGCCAGGTCCTCGCGCTCGACGCCCGCTTCCGCGGCCCGCTGGTCCGCGGCGCGCGCGCCCCACGACCACAGCGGCACGCCGACCGCGGCCGAGGCGTCCCACTTCACGTCGTCGGAGGACGCCGGCCGGTGCGTATAGAGGTTGGCCAGCAGCTCGAGCTGCGGGAACCGGTCCGCCTTGGCCAGCTTGAGCCGGCCGCGCGCCGCTTCGACCGCCTCTGCCGCCGCCTGGACGTCGGGCCGGGACGGGATGCGCGCGAGGTAGTCCTCGAGCGGCTTGACCGGCGCCGGCGGCGCATCGGCCGGGACGGCCGGCTCGACCGGCCCGCCCGCGAGGAACGCCAGCAGGTCGGTGCGCGCCCCCACCAGGCGGTCGGCCTCCTGCAGCTGCGAGCGCAGCCCGAGCAGCTGCACACGCTGGCCCACCGCGTCGGCCTCGCGCGAGCGCCCGACCCGCACCCGGTCGCTCACTTCGCTCAGGCGCTTGTCCGCCAGCTCGATGACCTTGCGCGTCGAGGCCACGTCCGCGCGCGACTGCAGCGTCCCGTAGAAGGCCCCGGCCACGTCGGAAAGCAGCAGCTGCTCGGCCCGCTCGCGCTCGCGCCGGCGCTGCTCGCGCAGGCCCTTGGCCGCCTTGAGCCCGGCCAGCTGCCGGTATCCGCTCAGGCCGCCCTGGGAGATCCGGAACGCGCCCTCGGACACGGTCGAGCCGCCGTCTTCGCGGCGCAGCGACTCGCGGTACGACAGTTCAGGGAAGGAGCCGCCGAGCGCCGCCCGGTACAGCGCCTCGGCCTCGCGCACGGTCTGCTCGTTGATGGCGACGGACTCGCTGTGCGCGAGCGCCGCCGCGTACACCTCGGAAAGCGACTGGGCGTGCAGCAGCGAAGGCAGGAGCAGCAGGGACGCAGAGAGCAGTAGGCGCATGCGCAGGCTGTTAGACGCCGGGGACGGCGGCGACGTGTCAGTCTAGCAGTTAGGCGGGAGTGCGGTCAGAACCGACGTGCCACCGGGTGGCGGACGGGTGGAGGTGCTTCTCGAAGAAGGTACTGACGGCGTCGATCACGGCCGGGCGGTCGTGCTGGAACTCGTGCTCCTCGTCCGGGAGCTCGCGGTACTCGTGGGGGCCGACCGCGAGGGCGACCAGCTGCCGCGTCGACTCGGGCAGGATGACCCCGTCGCGCCGGCCCTGCAGGAACAAAAGCGGCGACGGAGCGATCCTCGGGATGTAGTCCTTGGGCTGGTCCTTGCGCACCTCGCGCAGGTACTCGTCCATGAGCTCGGCGGCGTCGGGGATGTCGAGCACGCGGCGGTTGAGGCGGATGAGCTGGCGGTCGCCGACGCCGCCCTTGGGCACGGCCGGCGCCATCACGGCGACCGCGCCGAACTTCTGCTCCGCCGCCAGGCGCAGCGCGACCCAGCCGCCGACGCTCAGGCCCAGCAGCCCGGCGCGGTCCTTGTCGACGTGGCGCATGCGCAGCAGCAGCCGCCGCGCCGCCGCCGCGTCCTCGTGCAGCCCGGCGATCGTGTACGGTCCGTCGCTGCCCCAGCTCCCGCCGAAGTAGGGGATGAACACGACGAACCCGCGCCGGCACAGCTCGGCGGCGATGTCGTCGTTCTTCTGGACGCCCGGGAAACCGTGGAGGGACAGGACCGCGGGGAACCTGCCGCGCGCCGCCGGCGAGTACAACGCGCCCAGGCAGGTCCTGGCGCCGACACGGAACCGGAGCGCTCGAATCTCCATCACGGAGAGTCTACACCTCGGGCGCGGCCGGGCCTATGCGGGCTTTGTAAGGCTTCTGTAATAAAGGAATAGCAGCCAGGCGGCGAGCGCGTCGAGCACGTGCCAGGCGGCGTGCCCCTGCAGCAGGCTGTGCGGCGAGCAGACCTTCCCGAAGGCGTCGAGCAGCCAGATGCCGTAGGAAGCCGCGAACGTCGCGAGCGCGGCCTCGAACAGCCGGCCGTTCAGAGGCGGCGTGCGCCGGCGCGCCCACATCTCGGCGAAGACCACCACGAACAGCAGCGCGCCGAAGGACTCCTTGCGCAGGACCGGCGACACCGCCAGCCATACCAGGTTCACGGCGCTGAGCGCCAGGAAGAACCTGAGGAAGCCGCGCCGGTCCAGGGCGCCGCCGCGGCGCAGGTTGTGCGCGATCAGCAGGCTGGCCAGCAGGTGCATCGACGAGCCGTCCGCCCACTCGCCGAAGAAGGTCAGCGAGGCGTGGAACCACGCGCTGGTCAGTCCCAGGATGAGGATGACCCAGCCGTACGCCTGCACGAAGAACGGGTCGAGAGCGGGGTCGGCGCCGCGCTGGGTGCGCGCGCCCAGGATGAGCAGGCCGAAGAAGACGAAGCCGAGGCAGGACCAGACGTTGGCGGGCTGGCGGACGGGGCCGCCGCGGTCCGCCTCGCAGAAGCAGCCGTGCGCCTCGGAAAAACAGGTGGACTGGCGCTGGCCGCTCCAGTCAACGGGGCTCACTTGGAGCCAGAAAAAGAGAGCCGCCGCTGCGAGCGTCCCGGCCGCAGCGGCGACCCAAGCGCGACTGCTCACCCGGCCATACTACAACATCAACGGCGGCGGTGTTCGACCAGCGAGTCAGGAGCCCGCGCCACCCGGAGCACCTCCGGGACGGTCAGGGGCATGTGTCGGTCCAGCCAGATCAGGGCCGCCTGGCTGTAGGGCATCCCCCTCAGCCGGCTCTCCTGCGCGATGCGCGCTCGGACCATCTTCGCCTGGGATCCGAGCACATGGTCCAGCGCCTTCTCGATCGACTGGTCGAATTCCATCATCTTGCCGTCGGCCAGGACGGTCTGATGGCTCTCGGCGATCTCCCAGAGGTCGCACCGGCACTCCAGCATGTCCAGCCGGTAGCCGCAGTACAAAGTGATGTTCAGGCGCAAGCCCAGGTCGTTCCAGAAGGTCTCGGCTTTGGCGGCCTGCTTTTCCTGGCCGCTGCGCCACAGCACGCTCACGATCTCGCCGAAGACCCGGGCGCGGCCGGTCTTCGAACGCCTGATCGCGGACTCGACCCGGGGCGCGACAAGCTCATTGAATACGGCCGGGTCGGCGTCGCCGCCGGCGCACAGCTTTTCCGCGGCCTGAACTGCGTTGTAGAACTCGACCTTGCCTTTCAGGTCCAGGCGGTTGCGCGCGTGCAGCTCGCGCTTGATCCCGTCTTCGTGATGCTCCTCCACGAAGCACAGGCACTGGTCCCCGAGCTCGATGCCGGTCGCGATGAAGTCCGCGACCTCGGCCGCGAGGGACTCGTCGTCCCGGAAGAACCGCACGACATGCCTGAATTCCATGTTGTGAACAGTATAAATACGCCGCAGCGGCCCGGCAATTGAAGCCGGGTAATATGTTCATGACAAAGACTTTGCGTCCCGCCTACGGAGGAATACGGAGGCGCGTGCTAGCCTTTCGACGATGGCCCGCGCCGCCGCCGAGACCGCCGCCCCTCTCGTTCCCGCGCATCCCAGCCTGACGCGCCTGCGCGCCGCGGCCGCGCAGTGCAAGGCCTGCCCGCTGTGGAAGCGCGGGACTCAGACGGTGTTCGGCGAAGGCGCCGCCGCCAGCCGCATCGTCTTCGTCGGCGAGCAGCCCGGCGACGCCGAGGACCTGGCCGGGCGGCCGTTCGTGGGCCCGGCCGGAAAGCTGCTGGAAAAGGCGCTCGCCGAGGCCGGCATCGCGCGCGAGGACGCGTACGTCACCAACACGGTCAAGCACTTCAAGTGGGAGCCGTCGGAGACCGGCAAGCGGCGCATCCACAAGAAGCCCAACGCCATGGAGATCCGCGCCTGCCTGCCCTGGCTTCAGGCCGAGCTGGCGGTGGTCGACCCCAAGGCCGTGGTCTGCCTGGGCGCCACCGCCGCGCAGTCGCTTCTGGGAAAAGACTTCAAGGTCAGCAAGCGCCGCGGCGAGATCCTGAAGACCCCGATGGCCCCGATCGCCATGGCCACGGTCCATCCGTCCTCCATCCTCCGCGCCCCCGACGACGAATCCCGCCGCGCCGCCTACGCCGCCTTCGTCCACGACCTCAAAACCCTCGCCAAAGCCATCGGGTCTTGACTTTTCAGCGGGCTCTGTTATAATGGTAGGCAGATGCCTACCTACTCTCCGGAACCCACGAAAAGACAGGCCCAGGTCCTCGACATCATCACCGCCAGCGTCGAGGAACGGGGCTTTCCGCCGTCTTTAAGGGAGATCGGCGCCCAGCTGGGCATCGAAGGGACCCGCGCCATCGAAAAGCACGTCGCGGCCCTGGAAAAGAAGGGCCTGCTCAAGAAGGAGCACGGCGCCCGCGCCCTCACGCTCCCCGCCCGGCCCATGGGCCGGGCTGTCCCGATCGTAGGCCAGGTCGCCGCCGGCACGCCCATCCTGGCGGCCGAGAACATCGAAGGGCACCTGACGCTGGACACGGGATTGGCCCGCTGGGACCAGTGCTTCCTCCTGCGCGTGAAAGGCCAGAGCATGAAGGACGCCGGCATCCTGGACGGCGACCTGGTCCTGGTCAAGAAGCAGGCCGACGCCGACAACGGCGAGATCGTGGTCGCGCTGTTCAACGACGAGGCTACGGTCAAGCGCCTGATCAAGAAGCCCGGGCACGTGGTGCTGCAGCCCGAGAACCCCGATTTCAGACCCATAGTGGTACGTGACAATGAAGCCCATATCGTCGGAAAAGTCGCCGGAGTCTTCCGCTTCTGACCTCGCAGCCGAGCTGGGCCTTAAAGTAGCCAGCCAGTTACAGCAACAGCAAGAAGATGTCGGTACGGGGATGCTCTCCTCCCCCTCCTTTCTTTCCGCCTGCCATGGTTCGCTGGTAGAGATCTCCGGCGACCGCTCGAGCGGACGCTTCGCGTTCACGCTGGCGGCGCTGGCCGCGGCGACGGCCGCGGGCGGCACGGCGGCGCTCATCGACCTGGGCGACCATCTGGACCCCCAGGCCGCCGTGGACGCGGGCGTGGAGCTCAAGCGCGTGCTCTGGGCCCGGCCCGCGAAGCTGCGCGACGCGCTGGCCGCCGCGGAGATGGCGCTGACCGCGGGCTTCACGCTGGTGGCGGCGGACCTGGGCAGCGGCCCGCTGATGCTGCGCGGCGCCGGCATGGCCACCAACTCTTTCCTGCGGCTGGCGCGGGCCGCGGAAGTGCACGGCGCGGTGGCGCTGGTGGTGAGCCCGTACCCGATGTGCGGTCCCGCGGCGCGCACGCGCGCCGTGCTCGAGCGAGCCACGCCCTTATGGGACGGCAACGCTTCCCCTTTACTCAGCGGAATAGCGGCGCGGCTGAGCCTGCGGCATCGCAAACAATCCTTGACCCATGGAACGATTCGCTTGTCTTTTGACGCATGAGCAGAGCCACCCGGCTCTGCTGGAGCTGGCCGGCCGCATCACGCCCGTCCTGGAAGAGGCGCGGCCGGGCCGCGTCTACCTCGACATCACCGGCGAGCGCGACGAGCGCCGCCTGCTGTCCCTGCCCTCCGCCTTCCCGTTCAAGGCGGGGGCGGCCTCTTCCCGCGTCGCCGCGCGCATAGCCGCGCAGCACGCCGAAGCGGAGGACCCGGTCGTCATCGCGCCGGGCGCCGAGCGCGACTTCCTCTCCCCCCTGCCGGTCTCGTTCCTCGAGCCGCCCGCGGAACTGGCGCAGGTGCTGGAGACCTGGGGCCTGCGCACGCTGGGCGCTCTGGCCGCGATCCCCGAGCGCGAGGTCTCCCGACGGCTGGGCGCGCCCGGGCGCCTGCTGCACCTGGCCGCGCGCGGGCTGGACGAACGGCCGCTGCTGCCGCGCCGCAGCCCCCAGCAGTTCGCCGAGACCGCGCAGTTCGACTGGGGCGTCTACGACCTTCCTTCCTTTATAGAGCTGGGCCAGGTGGCGCTGGAAGGGCTCTCGGCGGCCCTGCGCTACGCCGGGATGTCGGCGCGGGAGCTGGACTTCGTGCTGGAGCTGGAGGACGCCTCCCGGCGCGAGCTGAACGTGCCGCTGGCCGCGCCCACCACCGACGTTAAGACCTGGCAGGTACTGCTGGGCCTGGAGCTGAGCAAGTGGCCGCCGGCCGACGGCATCGTCGGCTTCACGGTCACCGCGCAGGCCGAGGTCGGGCGCACCGCGCAGCTCTCCCTGTTCGAGCCCCCGGCCCAGTCTCCCGACGCGGTCGCCACCACCATCGCCCGCCTCGCCGCCCTCATCGGCCCCGACCGCGTCGGCACGCCGCGCGTCGTGGACCGCCACGACCCCGAACGCTTCGCGCTCGGCCCTTATGTGGCCCCCCCTCCCGTTTACGGGAGGGGGCCGGGGGGCGAGCCGTCCTCCAGGCAGCGCATCGCCGTCCGCGTCCTCCGCCCCGCCATCGAGCTCGAAGCGATCCTGGATGAGAAAGGCGCGCCGGTCGAGCTCAAGACGATCCGGCTGCGGCGCGAGCAGCCCGGCCTGGCCGGACACGTGCGCGTGGCGTCTGGCCCGTGGAAGCTGGAGCAGCGCTGGTGGGTGGAACGCGCCGACCGGCGCGCGTACTGGGACGTGGAGCTGTCGGACGGCGCGCTATATCGCATCTACGAGGACGCCGCGGGCCGCTGGTTCGCGGACGGCATTTATGACTGACTACATCGAATTGCACGCGGCGTCTGCGTTCTCGTTCCTCAACGGGGCGGCGATGCCCGAAGACCTGGCCAGGCGCGCCGCGGAGCTGGGCTATCCTGCCATGGCGCTGGTGGACGCCAACGGCGTGTACGGCGCGCCTCGATTCTACAAGGCGGCCAAGGCCGCGGGCGTGCGCGCCATCGTGGGCGCCGACGTCGACATCGGCGGCAAGGCGCTGACGCTGCTGGTCTCCTCGCAGCAGGGCTACCGCAACCTGTGCCGCCTGCTGACCGAGGCCGCGGCGGGGCGCGAGAAGAACGACCCGCTGGTCAGCTGGGACAACCTTCAGCGCCATTGCGAGGGCCTCTACGCGCTGTCGCGCTCGACCATCCTGATCCACCAGTTGCGGCCGCTGTTCCCCGGGCGGCTCTACATCGAGCTACAGCGGCACTACGACAGAGCCGAGGAGGCCCGCAATCGCGCGATGATCGAGCTGTCGCGCACGCTGGAGCTCCCTCTCGTCGCCACCAACGGCGTGCGCTACCTGCATCCCGAGGACAAGGACTTATACGACGTGCTGTGCTGCATCCGGCTGGGCAAGACGCTGGAGAACGCCGGCCGGCTGCTCGAGCCTCACCACGAGCGCTACTTGAAGAGCGCCGCCGAGATGGCCGCGCTTTTCGCGGACGTGCCGGAGGCGCTGCGCAACTCCGTCGACCTGGCCGATAAGCTCCAGTTCACGCTGGCCGACCTGGGCTACCGTTTCCCGGACTTCGCGCTGCCGGCGGGCGAGACGCCGGACACCTGGCTGCGCACGTTGGCGTGGGAAGGCGCGCGCCGCCGTTTCCCCGAGGTGACGCCGCGCGTGCGCGAGCAGATGGAAAGGGAGCTGGCGCTGATCGCCAAGCTCGGCCTGGCCGGCTACTTCCTGACCATCTGGGACATCGTGGAGTACTGCCGGCGCGAGAACATCATAGTGCAGGGCCGCGGCTCCGCCGCCAACAGCGCGGTGTGCTACGCGCTGTCGATCACCGCCGTCGACCCCATCAAGATGGACCTGCTGTTCGAGCGGTTCCTCTCTGAGGAGCGCGGCGAATGGCCGGATATCGACCTGGACCTGCCTTCGGGCGAGCAGCGCGAGAAGGTCATCCAGCACCTGTACCGCAAGCACGGCGGCGGGTGCTCGGCCATGACCGCCAACGTCATCACCTACCGCCCACGCTCCGCCATGCGCGAGGCGGCGAAGGTGCTGGGGTACCCGCCGGAGCGGATCGACGAACTGTCGAAGTGGGCGGCGCACGTGGAGGCGGAGGAGTCCACCATCGCGCTGCCGCCGAAGATCGGACGGGATTCCATCGGACCCAGCCAGGACGCGTTCGAAGGGAACCTGGTCAGAGGAACACCTCAGGAGCTATCCACCCGCACCCCGCGAACCGCAGCGGGGTGTCGACCTCCTTTCGCGGAGCGAAAGGAGGAACTGCTGTTGTCTATGTGGCGCCGCATGTTGGGCCTTCCCCGCCACCTAGGGCAGCACTCGGGCGGCATGGTCATTGCGGGAGGCCGGCTCGACGACATCGTGCCGCTGGAGCCGGCGTCGATGCCGGGGCGGGTGGTGATCCAGTGGGATAAGGATGACTGCGCGGACCTCGGCCTGATCAAGGTGGATCTGCTGGGGCTCGGGATGCTGGCGGCCCTTGAGAAGGCGCTGCCCCTCATCCGGGACAAGGAAGGGGTGCACGTGGATCTGGCGCGGCTGCCGCCGGACGACAAGGCGGTATACGATACGCTCAACAAGGCGGATACCGTCGGGCTGTTCCAGCTGGAGAGCCGGGCGCAGATGGCGTCGCTGCCGCGCAACGCGCCGCGGGTGTTCTACGACATCGTCGTGCAGGTGGCCATCATCCGGCCCGGCCCCATCGTGGGCGGTATGATCCGGCCGTTCTTCGACCGCCGCGCCGGCAAGGCGCCCGTGGTCTATCCCCACCCGTCGCTCGAGCCGGTGCTCAAGCGGACCCTGGGCGTGCCGCTGTTCCAGGAGCAGGTGCTGCGCATCGCGATGATCGCGGCCGGCTTCACCGGCGGCCAGGCCGAGGAACTGCGCCGGGCCATGGGCTTCACGCGCTCGCCCGAGAAGATGAACCGCATCCAGGAGAACCTGGAGAAAGGCATGATCGCCAAGGGCATCGACGCCAAGGCCCGCGAGCAGATAACGCAGATGGTGACCTGTTTCGCGCTCTACGGCTTCCCGGAGTCGCACGCGGCCAGCTTCGCGCTCATCGCCTACGCCAGCGCCTATATAAAGGTCCACCACCCGGCGGCTTTTTACGTCGCGCTGCTGAACTCCTGGCCGATGGGGTTCTACCACCCCGCGACGCTGGTCAAGGACGCGCAGCGCCACGGCCTGGAGGTGCTGCCCATCGACGTCTCGCTGTCGGGCAAGGACTGCCGCTGGGTGAGCAAGACCGGCTTCCGCCTGGGCCTGCGCTTCGTCAAAGGCCTGAGCCTGGCTTCCGCCGAGCGCATCGAGGCCGAGCAGGCGCGCGCGCTCTTCCGCGACAGCCAGGACCTGAGCAAGCGGGCGGGGCTGCGGGAGGACGAGCTGGAGCTGCTGGCCTACGCCGGCGCGCTGGGCTCGCTGGGCCTGACCCGGCGCGGGTCGATGTGGCAGGCGGCGCAGGTGGCGCGCCATCCCGGCCCGCTGTTCGACGGCGAGGCGCTGGAGACGGCCTCCCCCCTGCCCGAGATGGCGCCGCAGGAAGAGACGCTCGCCGACTACAGGAGCTCGCACATAACGGTGGGGCCGCACCTGATGGAGCACTACCGCGAGGAGCTGCGCGGGCGCGGCGTGCGGACGGCGGCCGAGCTGTCGCGGGCGCGCAATGGCGCGCGCGTGCGCACGGCGGGCTCGGTCATCGTGCGCCAGCGGCCGGCCACGGCCAAGGGCTTCGTCTTCATCACGCTGGAGGACGAGAGCGGGCTGACGCAGGCCATCGTCTCGCCGAGCCTGTTCAAGCGCCAGCGTGACATGATCGTCAGCGCGCCCGCCCTGATCGTCGAGGGCCAGCTGCAGAAAGAAGAAGGGAACCTGTCCGTGAAAGCGGCGCGGCTCTGGCCTTTCGGCTCAGATGCCGCGCCGAGTCATGACTTCCACTAGAGGGGGTGCTTCCTGACCTCTGGTGGCCGGTAAACGTGCTTGCGTTCGGGCTTGTTCTCCTCGGCTTCCTTGATCATCTGTTGGATGTCTCGAGGAACCCGGGGACCCTGCTTTATCGGCTTGGGCTTGAATAGCATAAGCGCCTCCCGCTACTACTAGGGTACGGGCCGGCGCATAAGCAGCGCTTAACAAACTGTTACAGGACGTTTAAGTCTTGCGGAAGGAATCCACGATGTATCGGACAGACTCGTGGATGACACCCTTGGCCTTGGAGAGATACAGCTCGCCGAAGCGGTAACGCGCGAACGGGTAGGCCTTGGGACACAGCAGGGGCTGCTGCCGGCACAGGTAGCGTTTGCCGCGGTGGACGTGCAGACCGTCGGACACGATGTAGATCCGGTCGTAGGCGCCCAGCGCGTTGGCCGAGAACTTCACATTCTCCCACGTGTTGCGGGATTCGCGCTCGACCAGGATGCGGCTGTCCGGGATGCCGTCGGCCTGCGCGATCTCCGCCATGGAATCGCCTTCCGCGGAGTCGGAATGGGGGCTGCCGCCGGAGAAGACCGCGACCGCGCAGTCCGCCTTCGCCATCACTTCCGCCGCCGCGCCCACTCGGTGCTCCTGCATCCGCCGCCCCGGCGACCCCAGCACCAGCACGCCGCACGTCCCTTCCTTTATAGGAGTGGCGCACAGCCTCGCCCCCGCCCAATGCGCCACCTCAGGCAAGAGCAGCACCACGACTCCCAGGACGGCCCAATGACCTCGCTTCACTGGAGCCATCTTATCTTTTGCTATAATAGCTACGAAGCGATTCAGAGGCGCTTCGATGTCCCTCCAGCAGTACCTTCCTCTAATTGCGGGATGGTGTAACGGTAGCACGAACGGCTCTGAACCGTTTAGTCTAGGTTCGAATCCTAGTCCCGCAGCCACTTTTCCAACTTCAAAATGGGCAAACTCACTTTCGGGATCAATGTGTCGCTGGACGGGTGCCAGGACCATGAGGCGTTCGCGCCGGATGATGAGCTGTTCCGGTACTGGACCCGGCAGATGCAGGGGGCCGGCGGGATGCTCTGGGGGCGCAAGGTGTATGAGCTCATGGAGAGCTACTGGCCTACGGTGGCCCGCGACCCGAAGGCGAAGCGGCTGGACCGGGACTGGGCGGTCAAGCTGAACGCCCAGAAGAAGTACGTGGTCTCCAGGACGCGCAGCGATTTCCCCTGGGAGAACTCCCACCACGTCAAAGGCGACCTCCGAGCGGGTGTCAACGCCATCAAGAAGCGCACCCCGCGCGGGCTGCTGCTCGGCAGCCCGGCCCTGGCGAAGGATCTCCACGGGCTCGGCCTCATCGACGAGTATCTGTTCGTCGTCCATCCCAGGGTGATCGGCCACGGGCCCTTCCTGTTCACGGACTGGGAGGCGTCGAAGCTCAAGTTCGCCGGCGCCAAGCGTTTCAAGTCCGGAGTTACGGCGCTGCGCTACCGCCGGCTCCCGGCATGATCGTCTCCCTCCTCCTCAATCTTCTCTGTTGCAGCGCCTGGGCGGGCGGTCCGTTCGAGCACCAGGTCCTAAGCGCCGGCAGCCCGGACGGGCTGGAGTGGACGGTCGACGAAGGGGTCCGGATGGACCACGCGTCCGTTCCGACCGTGGCGGTGCGCCGCAAGGACGGCGCGATCCTGCTCTATTTCGTCGACGCGAGCATGCGCAACGACATGGAGACGACCTCACTGGCGGTCTCCAAGGACGGCCTCAACTTCAAGAAGATCGGCATCCGGATCCGCGGCCAGGCCCTGGACAAGGCCCTGGACCCGTGCATCGTCCCCCTCAAGGACGGCCGCTACCGCCTTTACTACTTTGCGCACCTGCGCGGGCCCCTCGATGAGGGCGGCGAGCACGAGGTGCGCTCGGCGGTCTCCAAGGACGGCGTGCACTTCGTCGAAGAGGGCCGCTGCCTCCTGCACGACCGGCTGGTCGACCCCGACGTGTTCCGCGCGGGAGACCGCTGGCTGATGTACGTCTTCAGCGACGGCGGCACCGTGGTCGCAGAGTCGCAGGACGGCAAGGAGTTCACCCTCACCGGCGAGAAAGTCCTGCCGGGCTGGGGCACCACCGCGCCCGTGCGGCTGCCGGACGGCCGGCTGCGCCTGTACGCCTTCGAGCAGCGCAGGCGCCACCGCAACGAGGTGCACAGCTTCCTGAGCGACGACGAGGGCCGCACCTGGAAAGAAGAACCGGGCGTGCGGCTCAAGGCGCCGGAAGGCTGCCAGTACACCGACCCCTTCGTGGTCTCCTGGCGCGGCGCCTGGAAGATGTACTTCAAGCAGGACTGCTCCCTCTTGTAATCCGTCTTCACTCTATTGTTTGATGGTGCCTGGCCCCACAGGAGGCACCAATGTCACGAACGCTGTTCGCCGTCGCCGCCGCCGTCCTTCTCGCCCAGTCCGTCTCCGCGCAGACTTTCCTGCCGGAGAATGACTTGCGCATCCCGATCGGTTCCGCGCAGGACAAGGGCATCACGTCCGCGCAGTTCAACGTCGTCCTGGACCAGGTCCAGGCGGTGTACGGACCGATCATCGCCGCCAAGGGCGGCAAGCTGGTCATCAACCGGCTCTGGGACAACGACACGGTCAACGCCTCGGCCCAGCGCTCCGGCAACCGCTACATCATCAACATGTACGGCGGCCTGGCGCGGCACGCGGCGGTGACGCAGGACGGCTTTGCCCTGGTGGCCTGCCATGAGATCGGCCACCACATCGGCGGCGCCCCCAAGATCGGCGGGCAGTGGGCCACCAACGAGGGCGGCGCGGACTACTTCGCCAATCTCAAGTGCCTCCGGCGCCTGTTCGACACCCCGGCCGCGGCCAGCTTCACCCGGATGGCCGGCCAGGACGACGTCGCCAAGGCGGCGTGCAACGCCTCCTTCAGCAAGCCCGCGGAGCAGGCCTCGTGCCTGCGCGGCGTGATGGCGGCCATCTCGGTCACCACCCTGCTGGCCGGCGGCGGCGCGCTGCCGAACCTGTCCACCCCCGACCCGTCCGTCGTGGACCAGACGGACGACAGCCACCCCGAAGCGCAGTGCCGCCTGGACACCTACTACCAGGCGTCTCTGTGCCCGCAGCCCTACAAGCGCGACCTGTCCGACGCCGACCCGGCGATCGGCGCGTGCGTGAAGAGCCAGGGCTTCAGCGTCGGCATCCGCCCGCGCTGCTGGTACAAGCCGCCGGCTTCCGAGACCGTCCCGGCCTCGCGCGTGGAGAAGATCCAGACCACGGTCGCGCAGCCCGTCTGGGATTGATCGAAGTCCGCTCGGAAGCGGACATCCCCGGCCAGTGGCAGCAGTCACCGGTCGGTAAGCTTCTCCGCTACCAAAACCTCGGGGCGCCGATGCCAGAACGGGTCGAGCGCCCCGAGCTTCTTATCGGCATGTGCATGGACAGCCGCAAGCACCTGCGCATCCCCGATAACTTCGCCTTCATCCTGAGGACAGGCGGCGCCAACCTGCGCCTGAGCGAGTTCCGCGTGTCCTACGCGCTGGCGGTGGGCGGCGTGCGCTCCATCGCGCTGATGGGCCACACAAACTGCGGCATGTCGGGCATCGCGGCGCGGCGCGACCAGTTCATCGAAGGGCTCGTCGACCTGGGCTGGACGCGCGAGCGCGCCCAGACCCAGTTCGACGCTCAGGCGCCGGTGCACGAGATCGGCCCCGAACAGGATTTCATCCTCTCCGAGGCCGCCCGCCTGCGCCAGCTCTACCCGAAAGTCGAGGTCGCGCCCCTGCTCTACCGCGTCGAAGACAACCGGATCGCGATCCTGGGCTAGAAGGTCCCGGTCTTCACCTTTCCCGCCCGTTCATAGAAGCCGACCATCACGCCGCTGGGCGTGACGACAGAGTCCGTCAGCTTGAATCCCGCCGCCAGCGTTCCCTTGTCGAACAGCTTCTTGCCTTTGCCGAGAGTCACGGGGAAGGTCAGGATGACCATCTCATCGACCAGGTCGGCCTTGAGCAGCGACTGGAGGAACCGGGTGGACCCCTGGGTGAGGAACCTCGGCCCCTCCCCTTTCTTGAGCTTCTTCAGGGTAGCGACCGGGTTCTTCCCCAGATCCTGAGAATTCTCCCACGTCAGCGTCTTCGGGCGGTGGGTGGCCACGTATTTGCGGACGCGGTTGAACTGCCTGCCGATGTCGGTCTCGGAGTTGGGGTGCTTAGGCCAGTAGCCGGCGAAGATGTCGTAGGTCCGGCGGCCGAGCAGCAGGTCGTAGGGGTCCCTGAAGATCCTTTCCATCACCTTGCCGCCCGCCTCGTCGAAAAGCGGGAAGGTCCAGCCCCCGTGCTTGAAGCCCCCCGACGTGTCCTCCTTCTCTCCGCCAGGCGCCTGCGCCACTCCGTCCATGCTCACGAACATGCTCGTGACTATCTTTCTCATAACCTATAATGGTGCGTACCATGGGTAAAGTCAAGGTTTCCGCTTTCTCGATCTCGCTGGACGGCTACGGCGCGGCGCCGGAGCAGAGCCAGAAGGAGCCGTTCGGCAAGGGCGGCATGGTGCTGGCCGACTGGATGCGCAACACGCGCCATTTCCACAAGATGTTCGGCGGCAGCGGCGGCAGCGCCGGGGTCGACGACAAGATCGCCTCGGACTCCATGCAGGGCTTCGGCGCCTGGATCATGGGGCGCAACATGTTCAGCCCGTTCCGCGGCCCGCTCGAGGACTCCTGGAAGGGCTGGTGGGGCGAGGAGCCGCTCTACCACGCGCCCGTCTTCGTCCTCACCCACCACGGCCGCAAGCCCATGGAGATGAAGGGCGGCACGACCTTCCATTTCATCACCGAAGGCCCGGAAGCCGCGCTGAAGCAGGCACGCGCGGCCGCGGGCGGCAAGGACGTCCGGGTCGGCGGCGGCGTCGCAACCGTCCGGCAGTTCCTGGAGAAGCGCCTGCTCGATCAGATCCACCTGGCCGTCGCGCCGGTCGTCCTCGGCAAAGGCGAGAACCTCTTCTCCGGCCTCGACCTGGCCGCGCTGGGCTACAAGGTCGTCTCCACCACGCCCGGCGAAGGCGCGACGCACGTCTACATCGAACGCGCCTGATGGGCGCGGTCCTTTCTCTCTTCCTGATCCCGGTCGGAGGCGGCATCCCGGCGGGCGTGCTGATGGCCCAGAAGCTGGGGCTGCCCTGGGCGACCACCTCCTTCCTCTATTTCGTATCGGACGTCATCCTCGCCTTCGCCTTCGAGCCGATCATGCTCGGGATCGCGGCCATCGGCCGCCGCGTGCCGGCGATGGGCCGCATCGCGGACCACTTCCGGCGCAACATGGACAAGGCGACCGCGCACTACGGCAGCGGCGCCGGCCCGATCGCCCTGATCCTGGTGGCCTACACCGTCGACCCGATGACCGGCCGGGGCGCGGCAGCGGTGGCCGGCCACGGGTTCATCGCCGGCTGGGCCATCGCCATCGCCGGCGACATGCTCTACTTCTGGACCGTGATGGCCGCCACGCTCAAGCTGAGCGCGATCATCGGCAACCCCGAAGCCGCAGTCGGCGTGGTCCTGCTGGCGATGTTCCTCATCCCCGTACTTCTGCGCCGCCTGCGAAGCTGACTTCCCCCTTGACTTCGGCGCGGCGGTATTATATACTTAACCTGATGGTTAACTATCAGCAGCGGCAGCTGGACCTGGCCTTCGGAGCGCTGGCGCATCCGATCCGCCGGGGCATCCTGGCCCGCCTTGCAACGGGGTCGGCGACCGTGACGGACCTGGCCAAGCCCTTCAAGGTCTCGGCGCCGGCCATCAGCAAGCACATGAAGATCCTGGAGAAGGCGGGACTGCTCTCCCGCACCAGGAAAGGCAGGGAGCACCACTGCAGGCTGGAAGAAGAGAAGATGAAGGAAGCCCAGCGCTGGATCGAGCAGCAGCGCCGCTACTGGAACGAACGCCTGGACGCGCTCGAACGCTACCTCAAGGAGAACCCATGAAGACCCAGACTACGACGGACCGGGAGATCTACGTCTCCCGCCTCATCGACGCCCCGCGCGAGCGCGTGTGGCAGGCGTTCACCGACCCCCAGCAGATCGGCAAGTGGTGGGGCCCCTTCGGCTTCACCACCGACGCCAAGGACCGCCAGTTCAAGGTCGGCGGCACCTGGAAGCACACGATGATCGGGCCGGACGGCACGCCCTACCCCAACCTCGGCAAGTTCCTGGAGATCGTGGAGCTGGAGAAGATCGTCTACACCAACGGCGGCGGCAAGAAGGGCGCCCCGGGGACCCAGCACACCAACACCATCACTTTCACCGCCAAGGGCAACAAGACCGAGGTCGCGTTCCGCCTGGTGTTCGACGACCCTGACGAGAAGGACCTGACCGAGAAGACCTACGGCGCTACCCAGGGCGGCAATCAGACCCTCCTGCGCCTGGACGAATACCTGCACCCGTTCGCCATCGAGCGGGTCTTCGACGCGCCCCGGGAGCGGGTCTGGCGCGCGCTCACCGACGCCAAGGAGCTGAACCAGTGGATGAGCCCCAAAGGAATGAAGCCTACCAAGGCGACGGTCGACCTGAAGGTCGGCGGGGTCTACCACTACGGCATGCAGTCGCCGGACGGCAGCATCATGTGGGGCAAGCAGACCTACGTGGAGATCGAGGCGCCGCGCAAGCTCACCGTGATCGTGTCATTCTCCGATGAGAACCGGGGCGTGACCCGGCACCCGATGGCGGCGAGCTGGCCGCTGGAGACGCTATCGACGACTGTGCTGGAGGAGCTGCCGGGCGGCAAGACGAAGATGAGCCTGCGGTGGACGGCTTACAACGCCAAGCAGGACGAATACGAGATGTTCCTCAAGTCCTTCGACGGGATGAAGGGCGGCTGGGGCGCCACCATGGACCAGCTGGCGGAACACCTGAAGACGATGGCTTAACGGAAATCGCCGAACTTCAGCTGCACGGCGGTGAGGCCGGCCAGGACGGCGGTCTCGGCGCGAAGGACACGGCCCCCAAGGACCAGACTCTTGGCCTTGGGGGCCATCTCTTTGCGCTCGCGCTCGGAGAAGCCGCCCTCCGGGCCGACGATCAGGACGACCCGCTTGCAGTCGTCCGGGAGTTTCGATGTCGTCCCCGTGTTGTCGAGGGTAAGCGCCAGATAAGTGGACGCCATGACTTCCGAGGCCAGGAAAGCGTTGAGCTTCATCGGCGGCAGGAGCTCCGGCAGCGAGGAGCGGCGGCACTGCTTGGCGGCGCGGATGATCTGGCCGGGCCAGGCGTGGGCCTTCTCGTGCTCCAGGCCGTCCGCCTGGACCGAATGCTCGGTGAGCAGCGGGACGATGCGCGAGACGCCCAACTCGGTGGCCTTCTGCACCACGAAGATCATGCGCTGGCGCGCCAGCACCGCGCAGGCCAGGGTCAGGTCGATGGAGGGCTCCGGGGTGGCGCACTCCTCGTAGGGGACGGCTACGCCGCCGCCGGCGGTCAGCTCCTTGACGCTGGCCCGGTAGAACTTTCCCCCGGACATGACCGTGCAGGCTTCTTTGGCGTTCACTTCGCGGCGCAGCAGCCGCCTGGCGAAGTCGCCGTCGAACTTGAACGGCTCGTTCATGCGCAGCGCCGCCACGTCCAGGCGCGGGTCGCCCACGGCATCGTAACGTCCTAAGCTCTTAGGGCTCGCCATAGTCTCGCTGACCGCGCTCTCGGGTTCTCCAGGACCTCTTCCGCCGAGGCTTTCGCCGGGGCGGCTACATCCTCCCATATCTCCTGGGTGCTCTGCTCGCGCAAAGCGGACTCGACCAGGGCTTCCTCGCCGGAATGGAAGGTCAGGAAGGCGACGCGGCCGCCGGGCCGGACGATCGACGGCAGGTCGCGCAGCAGCAGCCACAGCGACTCGCGCTCGGAGTTGACCGCGATGCGCAGCGCCTGGAACGTGCGCGCGGCGGGATGCGCGGAGAACGCGTTCTTCTTCTTCACCCGCTCCGCGCCGAGGCCCTTGGCGACGCCGACGGCGGCCGCCAGCTGCGCGGTGGTCTGCGGCGTCCTGCCCTGCGCCTTGAGCGCCGCCAGGTGCGCGGCGATGCGGGCCGCGTCCGGCTCGTCGCCGTACTTCTTGAGGGCCAGCTCGATCTGGCGCTGCGTCGCCGATTCCAGCCACTGCGCGGCGGTCTTGCCGGTCGAGCGGTCCATGCGCATGTCCAGCGGCCCTTCGCTCTTGTAGGACATGCCGCGCTCGGGGCGGTCCAGCTGCATCGAGGAGACCCCGAGGTCGGCCAGCACCGCGTCGACGCCGTCCCAGCCCTCGGCCTTCATGGCTTCCAGCGTGTGGGAATAGTCGCTGTGCCGCGTGCGGACCTTCACGCCGGCCGCCTTGAGGCGTTCGGCGGTGCGCTGCAGCTCCTCGGCGTCGCGGTCCAGCGCGAGCACGTCCGCGCCCGCGCGGGCGAGCGCCTCGGTATGTCCGCCCCAGCCCAGCGTGCAGTCCAGCACCCGCGCGCCCTGGAGCGGCTGCAGCGCGGCCAGGACCTCCTTGAGCATGATCGGCAGGTGCCGCCCGGCGGGCGTCGAGCCCCGGGCCTTGGCTTTCTCGATGGCCTGCGCGTCGCCGGCCAGCTCCTTGTATTTCTCGGTGAAGGTCTTGGGGTGCGTGCCGTCGTAGCGGCCGCGCCGCTTGTGCGAGGCGACGACCTGCGCGATCGGGATGTCGGCGGCCACCAGGTCGTACTCCAGCAGCTTGCGCGCCTCCACCCAGGCGATCTTGTCGTGGTCGACCGGCTTGAGCTCGCCGGTGAACTTGGGCACGAGGTGGGCGATGAGCTCGATCTCGACCGTGTCGTAGGTGTGCCGGTTGCGCCCGGCCTCCGCTCCGACCGTCGCTTCGATGCCGAACTCTTCGCGCAGTTCCCGGGCCAAAGCCGCCTCGGGCGTCTCCCCGGCCTCGATGCGTCCGCCGGGGAACTCCCACTTGCCGGCGTGCCGCTTGCCGGGGGCGCGGCGGGCGAGCATGACCATGCCCGACTTGAGGATGACGCCGGCGCACACCTTCATGCTATTTGCCGGGGATGTTGGAGTTGAGGAGGGCGTCGCGCAAGTGGCCCTTGAACCGCTGCCAGAAGGTCTTCTCGGCGCTGCGGCGCAGGCCTTCTTCCAGCATGGTGCTCAGCGCGACCGTGGTCTCGACGAAGCCGACGCCGTGGTCCATGCGCTGCTTGAAAAGCGCGGTCTGGTGGTAGAGCGACTGGCGGAGCGTTTCTTCGGTCTCGTGCGGCTCGACCGCGCCGATCACGCCGCCGTCGATATGGTACGCGCGGATGGTAGCGTCGACCAGGGTGCGCCCCAGCATGATGTTGGCGGGGTTCATGTCGCCGACGCGGATGCCCGCCTTGGCCATCCGGTCGATGAGGTCCATCACCAGGGCGTGCTGCTCCGGGCCGTAGAGCCGGTCCCAGATCAGCCGCTGCACGGTCGGGCCGTAGATGCGCTCTTTGACCGAGACCACCAGCCGCCCGATGGCCGCCTCGCCGAGCAGGCGAGGGCCCAGCTTGCGGTCGGCCAGGAACTTGGTGACGGCGACGTCCTGCTCATGCACCTGCTTGGGCGACTGCATGTTGAAGACGTTGGCCTCGAACGAGAGCACCGTGCGCTTGAGCACCTGGCCCTCGACGGCGGGGTTGGCGTAGACGATGCCGAAGCCGCCTTGGCCCAAAGGCTTCACCTTCTCGCCCCGGTACAGGACCGCGTCGTCGCGGAGCCACTTGGATTCGCGGTACTCCAGCGATTCGGTACCGATCGAGCCGTCGAACATGCTGGAGGCGGCGGCGACGGACTCGGCGGCGGACAGCAGCGCGGAGAGCTCGCGCCGGGGAGCGGCGCTCACGGCCTTGGTCAGGATCTCGGCGGTGACGCGCTCGACGGGACCGGCGGCGCGGAGCTGCTCGAGGTAGGCGGCGGAGTCGGCGTGGCCCAGGCGCGAGACCATCGGCGCGTGCTGCGCCATGCTCACCGAGATGGGGCTGGCCGGGTCGTTGAAGGACCCCAGCAGAGTGGGGTGGACGGGGGTCGTCGGGGCGAAAGACGGGACGACGACGACCGGACCGGCGAAGCCGGGCAGCGCCAGCGCCAACAGCAGCAATAGGGCTCGCATGGGCATACTGTACCCCGCTTTCCGACGGGAGCGGTAGGACCGAATGGGCCGGAAAATTTGGGACAATAGGCCCATGAGGACAATCCTGCTCCTGATCGCCTCCAACAGCTTCATGACCGTGGCCTGGTACGGCCACCTGCGCTACAAGAACGTCCCCCTCTGGACCGTCATCCTGGTCAGCTGGATGATCGCGCTCCCCGAATACGCGCTGCAGGTCCCCGCCAACCGCTTCGGCCATGGCCAGTTCACCGCGCCGCAGCTCAAGATCCTGCAGGAAGCGATCTCGATCGCGGTCTTCGTGGTGTTCTGCCTGTTCTATCTGAAGGAGCCGGTGAAGTGGAACTACATCCTGGCCTTCCTGCTCATCCTGTCGGCGGTGGGCGTGGCGATGGCGGGAGAGTCGGCCAAGGCACGGAAATCCGCGCCCGGCCCGGTCACCACCGACCTGGCCCCGGATTGACCATGGCGGCCCTCTTCGATTACCCCGTCCTGCTGGCCGCGGTGGTCACGCTCGGCCTCTTCGGCGCGGTCTGGCGCTACTTCGACAACAACCGCCTGGACGCGGAGCGCTCGTCAGCGCTCGAGCGGCTGGGGGCCTCGCGCGGCTGGGCCTACACCCTGAAAGACGGCGCGATCCGCAAGGAGCTGGGGCTTCCCTTCGGCTGGAGCTCCCGATGGGAGCGCAACTACATGCGCGGCCGGGAAGGAACGACCGAGTTCATCGTGTTCGACCAGTACACCGAGCACAAGAACTCGCCGCGCACGCGCCGCACCTACGCGGCGTTCCGGATGGGCCCGGGTTTCCCCCGCTTCCAGGCGCTGCCCAACACCCTGCAGATGCGGCTGAGCCGGAACCTGTTCTGGTCGAACCTGGAGTTCCCGGAGGACCCGCGCTTTTCCGAGATCTACCACGTCGAGTCGCCGGAAAAGGACATGGCCCGTCCCCATTTCAACGACCGCGTCCGCTCTGAGCTGGCGCGGCGGCCGGGCTGGCTGCTGGAGAGCTCCCACGGCTGGCTGCGCATGACCGACGGCGCGACCGACGGCGAGGCCGAGGCCGTCCCCGCCTTCCAGGCCGAGGCCTGGGAGATCGCCAAGGCTTTCCTATGAAAAAAGAGTTCGCGCGCTGTCCCTGGCCGACGCCCGGCGACGAGCTGTACCTGGCCTACCACGACAAGGAATGGGGCGTGCCGGTGAAGGACGACCGGCTGATCTTCGAGTTCCTCGTGCTGGAGGCGTTCCAGGCGGGCCTGTCGTGGCGCACCATCCTCAACAAGCGCGAGAACTTCCGGAAGGCCTTCGCCGGGTTCGACCCGAAGAAGGTCGCGCGCTTCGGCAAGCGCGACTACGACCGGCTCATGAACGACGCCGGCATCGTGCGCAACCGGGCCAAGATCGCGGCCGCGATCCATAACGCGGCGCGGTTCCTGGAGGTGCAGAAGGAGTTCGGCACCTTCTCGAAGTACATGTGGGGCTGGGTGGAAGGGCGGCCCGTGGTGAACCGCTTCAAGACGACGAAGGACTACCCGCCGTACGACGAGCGCGCCGCGGCCTGGGCAAAGGACCTGAAAGCTCGCGGCTTCAAGTTCCTCGGCCCCACCGTGATCTACGCCCACATGCAGGCCATCGGCATGGTCAACGACCATACTGTGACCTGCTTCCGACACAGACAACTACAGACGCTCTAGACGCTCAGGACGCTCTAGACGCCGGACTCACAGACGTCTTTGCGTCTGGAGTCTGGAGCGTCTAGAGAGTCTAGAGCGTCTGGCGTCTAATGCCGGGGTCCGTGCAGCGTATTGGTCTCGTGCATGCGGTGCTCGGGGCGGGACTGGTGGCGCGACATGATGGTCGGCTTGCGTTCCATCCTGCGGCGAGGTTCGACTCGGCTGGTCGGGCGGGTGCGTTCCTTGTCGTACTGGAAGCGTTCAGCTCTGGTCACAGAACCTCCTCTGCCTTTGGTGTACCCTACATTGATGTTATAGCCCCTGAACGGTCCGATTTCCAGACCCAGACGGGATTTCCTATACTCCGGGCGTGAAAACCAACATTCCCCGCCTGCTGCTGGCCAGCCTGGTCCTGCTGAACGCGTGCGCTCCCAACGTCACGGTCAAGAAATGGCCGGAATCGCGCATGCGCGTGGCGGTCCTGCCCTTCAAGGGAACCTCCGACCACCCCGAGGCCGGCAACTTGGCCTACGAGGCGTTCTCGACCAACATCCTGAAGGTCAAGGAATACGACATCGTCGACCGCGGCGCGCTGGAGCAGGTGCTCAGCGAGCAGAAGCTGGGGATGTCGGGCGCCATCGACCAGACCAAGGCGGTCGAGATCGGCAAGCTGCTGGGCGCCGACGGCGTCATCCTGGGCGCGGTGACCGCCTACGAGCACCGCCACCTGCTGATGTTCCCCCCGGCCAAGGTGTCGCTGACCGCCCGGCTGGTGAACACGCGCACCGGCGTCGTCGAATGGACCGCCAGCCACCGGGTCGGCGGCGCGCGGCGCTGGCTGACGCTGATCGTGTGGCCGGTCTGGATCGTGGCCACGGCGATCTCGCCTTCGGCCGAGGACCAGGTCGAGCACGCGGCCTCCGCCATCTGCAGGACCCTCGCCAAGCATCCTGCCGCCGAATGACTCTGTTGTAAAATTCCCGCTCAGGGGTTGACGTTGGCGGATGCCGGGGGTATATTACTCATGGGTCCGCTTCGGCGGCCCAAACAACCCCCAATCCGCCTTCGGGCGGTGGGTCGAGAATCCGGCGAAGAGCCGGATTCTTATTTAGAGGAGGGCTATATCGCTCCGGAATGAAATCTGGAGATTATAAGGGGCTTTCATTCCGTTGATTCCGGGACTTCCCCAAACATTCCCCAACGGGATCTAGCGGTCTTCGAATGGATGGGTCTGCTTCCAGTGGGCGTTCTTTCGGACCTTGCAACGCTTGCACCGCGGCGGCCGCTCCAGCCACCTGAACACGCGCGACTGCCGGACGCGGTCCCAGCCGTCTTTGAACCAGGCTACGGTTCGATGATCACGCGCCAATAGATCTCCTTGGACACGTACTTCCCTCGCTCGAGGTGGTAGACGCTGGTCGACTCCTCCGGCGTCTCGAGCGCGATCTTCTCGGCCTCGCGCTTGGTGGCGACCTGGCGGATCTCGCGCTTGGAGCTGCAGGCCAGGGCCTTCGCCGGCGCCGGCAGCCAGCCGAGGCCCCACGGGCAGCTGAACGCCGTCCACATAATAAGGTAGGCGGCCGGCGTCACGGGTCGTCCCTCGGCCGACGCTGGGGCACGCCGGCGGCGCGGCGCCGGGCGGCCATGCGCTCGCGCTTGAGCGCGTTGCGCTGGCAGTCGGGGCACTCCTTGGTCTGGCGCGCGATCGTGCAGGTGTAGTCCTTCGTGCAGACCGGGCACTTCCGCCACTCTTTCTCGCGCTGGTAGAAGCTCATTGGGCGGGCGGCGCTCCGGGCGCCGGCGGCGCGGCCGGCTCGGGGATCTCCTCGTCGACCTCGAACTCGATGCCCTTGAGCGCCGCCTTGATCGCCGGCTTCACCTCGCGCAGGACCGCGCGGCCGGTCTCGAAGCGGCTCAGCAGCTTGAGCCCGCGGTCGACGGCGCCCGGGAGCACGGCCAAGCCCGTGCGGATCGCCGGCGGCGCGGACTCCCGGGCCAGCCAGAGCGTGGCGATGGCCAGGGCCGCGTGCTGGTGGGCCAGCTGCTGCAGCTGGTCCAGGGTGGGCAGGTGGGCCAGGATGGAGTGGTCGAAGCTCACGCGCCACCGCCGAAGGCCTTGTTGAGGGTCAGCCCGATCTGGACGTTGCCGCGGATCTGGTGGAAGCTGCCGTGGCTCAGCGAATCTCCGATCGAGCGCAGGTCCATCACGGCCATGGGCCCGATCGCGAGGGTGGGGTAGGCGTTGACGGCCGACGCCGGCGCCAGGATGGCCTTGAGCAGCCCGTAGTTGCCGGACTCCTCGGACCACTTCGGCAGCTGCCGGCACATCGCGCGCAGCACCTTCTTGACCGGCTCGTCGAGGTGGATGCTGGGCCCGATCGCGACCTTGGGGTCCGGGCCGCTGATGTAGCCGACGTCGACCAGGTCCCAGCTCACGCCCTCGATCAGGAAGAAGCCGTCGGCCGCGTCGTGGACCAGGACCGGCGCGATCGCGCCGAACTGGGCGCCGGCGACGTCGCCGCTCTGGACCGGGGCGAAGGCGCCCAGCTGGGTGGAGCGCAGCGGGGCCAGCTTGAAGTACGGCGCCGCCCAGCTGATCTGCACGATCGCGGTCACGATGGCGAGGGCTGCCAGCGCGTGGAGCAAGTTCCTTATCATCAGACCTCCAATAGTTCCTTCCAACCTTCCCACGGGAAGCCCGCGGGGTCCGTCTTCGCCTCGCGGCCGCACCCGGGCTTGCGGACCTCCGGCCCGGAGACGTCCAGGTGCCGCACGACGTTCACCGGCAGCACGCCGTAGGTCTTCATCAGCTGCCGGACCAGCTCGGTGAGCGCGTTGACCTGGCGCTCGGGGTAGACGTCCCTGCCGTCGTTGAGGTTCACCAGCTCGATGCCGATCGAGTGCAGGTTGATCTCGGTCTCGCCGTTCCACAGGGCCGGCGAGCCGGCGTGGTAGGCGACTAGACAATCGTCTACGAGGCGGTAGACCGTGCCGTCCTTGTCTACGAGGTAGTGGCAGCTGCGCTTGGTCTCGGGCCGGCACATCCAGGAGATCGCGCCCTCCGCCGTGGCGCCCGCGGTGGCGTGCACCACGACGTAGCGGATGCTGCGGGACTTGGCGGCGAACTGGTTGGGCGAGGGCCTCGGTATTATGGTCATCAGCAGGGCACCAGCACGCCGTCGGTCAGCCAGCCGTGGTAGCGGGGGCTCTGTATGGAGGGGCGCACCGTCAGGCGCGGCGCGTCGCCGGTCCTGGTCCAGCGGCCGCCGTTGCTCGCCGGCCCGTCGATCATCCAGTCGTGGCCGTCGGGCAGCCGCACGGTCCAGCAGTTGCCGTCCGGGCCGCGGTCCGGCCACCAGTTCGACAGCCACATCGCGCCGGCGGGCGCGCTGCGCAGCTCGAGGAGCTCGCCGGCGGCGTTGCGGTAGAGCGCCTCGCCGAACACCTGCCAGGCGTCGCCTTCCTGGAACACGTAGTCGCACCCGTCGCACTTGGCCGGCCAGCGGGCGTCGCCCCTGGGCACCTGCGGCGGGTTGGAGCAGCGCACGTCGGGCTGCGCGGGGTCGTCGTCGGTCTCCGCCAGGAGCGGGCCGCGGGCGTTGTGGTAGCCGAAGTAGCCCGGGCACTGCTCGAGCTCCGAGGACCGATAGCGCCGCAGGTGGTACCGGGACCGGTGCGCCGCGTGGATCAGGAAGCAGGTGACGCTCACTTGCCGGCCTCCGCTGAGACGCCGGCCGCCTGCGCCGGCTTCTTGAGAATCTGGGACATGCCGGCGGCCGCCACGGCCAGCAGGATCGCGGCCAGGCCCCCGTAGACGATCTTGAGCAGCAGCCCGATCTGCTCGGTGTGCACCGCCGCGAGCGTCACCTGGTTGGCCGAGACCCGCTGCAGGCTGGCCATGTCCCCCTCGATGAGTCCGAGCCGCCGCGCGTGGTCGCTCTTGGCCTGCGTGAGTTCTCCGTGCTCCCTGGAGTGGTCGTTCTTCGCCATGGTTCACCTGCAGTAGAGGTAGTAGCGGACGCCGGCGCCGCTCGCCTGGACCTGCACGTTCCAGCTGTCGTTGACGGCCAGCTGGCTGGCCAGGGCCGGGGCCGAGGACGGGACGACCGTGGAGTCGAGCACGGTCCCGCTGCTGGTCTTGATGTCGACCGTCACGGCGGCCGCGCCCGGGTTGTAGTAGACGACGTCGCACTGCGTCGCGGTGCCGAGGCTCACCGTGGTCAGGACCTGAGGCACCGTGCCCGACCGCTTCACGGCCGCCATCGCGGTGGCCGCCAGCAGCAGCGCCGCGGCCGCTAGTATCATCTTCCTCATGAAGCCCTCCGTAGCTGGATGTGCTGCAGGCCACCGTAGTAGTTGGACGAGGAGGCGTTCTTGGTGGCCATCTGGAACTTCAGGCGCTTGGCCCCGGGCGTGGTGACGACCAGGCCGGTCATCGTCGCCTTGTTGTTGTTGGCGCTTGAGGCGTTGTAGGCGTCCTGCGTGCCGAAGCTGGCGCCGCCGAGGGTGACCGTGAAGATGCCGCGGTTGTTGCCCTTGTTGTAGATGAAGGTCAGGTCCCAGGTGCCGGTGCCGATCAGCACGTCGAACTCGATGGAGTCGTTCTGCGTGCCGTTGCTCAGCTTCTCGGTGCCGTAGTAGAACGACCCCAGGGAGTCGTTGAAGCCGCTCCAGTTGGTGTTCGCGCTGGCCCCGCTCATGGGGTCGATGTCGATCAGGTTGGGCCAGACCGGGTTCAGCGTGGGCAGCGTGATGGAGGAGGCCACCACGCGCGAGCTCAGCGCGCCGTCGTTGATGTTGGCGGCCGGCACCATGATGCTGTAGGTCGAGTTGGCCACCATCGTCGCCGGGTGCACCGCGCCCACGGCGATCGAGGAGGCGACTACCCGCGAGGACAGGCTGCCATCGTTGACCCCGGTGGCGGCGAGCGTGATCGAGTAGGTGGAGCTGGCGACCAGGGCCGCGGGGTGCACGGCCCCGACGGCGATGCTCGAGGCGATGACGCTGCTGCCCAGGCTGCCGGCGGAGATGTTGGCCGCGGTCAGCGACGTCAGCGCCGAGCCGTCCAGGCTGTTGAAGTAGGTGGAGCTAATCGCCTGTATCTTGCCGCCGGCGGTGGTCAGCTGCACCTGGCCGCTGCCGGCCTTGATGACACCCAGCACACCCAGCTCGCCGCCGATCGTGGCGCTCGAGATGCCTGTGAACGACCCGGTGACGACGGCGCCGCCGGTCACCTGCAGCAGCTCGTCGGCGTAGTTGTACCCGACCGTGCCCACCAGGACGTGGCCCAGCGCGTCGACCACCAGCTGCCCGAGGCCGCTGGGGCTGGAGATCACCAGGCCGTAGCTCAGCGCCGGGTTGCGGACGTACAAGCCGGCGCTCGAGAAGCTCGGCTGGCCGGCCCCGATGACGCGCAGGCCGTAGGGCCCAGATATGGTGACGCTCGAGCCGGTGAAGGTGTTGATCCCGGTGAAGGTCTGGTTGCCGTCCAGGACGGCCAGGTTGGTGGGCACGCCGGCGACCGAGCTGGTCGCCAGGTAGACGTACCCCGAGCTCCCCATGCAGAGCTTGAGCGCGCCGCTGGCGTAGTCCCGGTAGACCAGGCCCTGGCTGTTGGCGGTGCACCCGGGCGCCGAGAGGCCCGGGAACTGGGCGTAGCCGCCCGTGCTGATCAGGATCTGCGCCGTACCCGTGCCCACGACGACCCCGGAGCTGCCGATCACCTGCACCCAGTACAGGCTGTAGGTGGTGCTGTCCTTGGCCACGCGCAGCTGCCCGGAGATGTCCTGCGTCATCTTGCCGGTGGAGGTGCTGGTCTCGACGTTGGAGTAGACGCCGGCGCTCGCCGGCGCGGCCAGGGCTAGGGTGAGCAGCAGGGCTTTCATGGTCCTCCTCATGGCAGCGGCTTCCAGGATCCGGACTTCTTGGCGATGTACCACTGGCCGGTGTCGGTGGTCAGGAAGATGACGTTGTAGTCGAGGCTCAGCGCCAGGCGGTCGTCCTCGGTGCCGGTCTCGAAGAAGAAGGCCTTGTCGAACCACCTCATCACCTCGTCGGCGTCGGGGACCTGGCCGTTGGCTATGCGCGTTGGGAAACTCATGAGATGGCCTCCACCAGGTCGTAGTCGAGGTCCCAAGTGTCCGTGTCGAACTCGATGCCCTCGATGCGGCAGATCACGTTCCAGAGCGAGTAGCGCGCGCCCACGTAGGAGTCGCCGTAGTAGATGACGTCGGACCGGCCCCAGACCACGTCGCCGTCGCCCCAGCGCCAGAGCTTGAAGTACTTGTCGTCGTACTTGGCCAGGACCGGGTCGCCGAGCTCGAGGTGCACCAGGTTCCTCGAGGAGGCGGTGGCGCGGCGCCGCGGCACGTGCGTGTAGTTCCAGACCGTGGGCGCCACGGCCTTGGCCACGTTCACGTGCGCCGCCGGCAGGAGGCTGCCGGCCGAGATCGCCAGCTCGCGCGTGCCGTACTTGAGCTGGCTGGTGGGCGCGGCCTCGGCCTGGCTGGTGGAGTCGGCCGCGGCGTAGTAGCTGCCGAAGGGTACCACGACGCGGGTGTAGACCCGGTCGACGCCGTCCGAGAAGGCCTTGAGCTCCTTGAGCACGGAGTTGTCGAGCGTGTAGACCGGGGCCAGGCTGGTCGACCGCGGGCGGTAGAAGCCCTTGTCGGACGCGTCGAAGCCGATCTCGTAGTTGACCAGGCGCGCGGCGTCCTCGATCACGGTCCAGATGTTCTGGCCGGTCAAGTCGACCAGCGGGATGGTGATCGTCGAGGTGTAGTAGTAGAACTGCAGCAGGGTCAGCGCGACGGTGGCGGCCGCGATGGACGCGTCGGTCATCGTCACCGCGATCCGGATCTTCTGGTAGCGCTTGGTCGTGGCCACCACGCCAGTCACGCCGGCGTCGGTCCAGGCGCCCCAGGGGTCGAGCGTACTGGCCCGGTCGGCCGTCTGCACCGTGGCCGTCACGCCAGGGATCACCGACAGCGTGGTCGAGACCTGGCCGACCGAGACCTGCGATATGGTCGTGTCGATCTGCGGGCCCTCCAGCGACCACGCACTCACGAAGCGCTGCGCCCCCGGGATGATCGAGGGCGAGTGGTACAGGTCGTCGATGCCGACACGGGGCGTGGCGGCGCCCTGGTTGTGCACCGTGCGCAGGACCTCGTAGCTCGACGTCGTGAAGGTGTTGTCGGTCGCGCTCATGACGTCGATGCCGTTGAGCGCCACGGTAGTGAGGCCGGCCGCGGTCCTGGTGACCCTCACGACGCCCAGGCTCGACAGCCCGGTGTTGACCGTGGCCAGCTGCGTCAGGGCGCCCAGGTTGACGCGGTAGAGGGTCAGGACCAGCGGGAACGGGCTCACGCCGCTGAACGTCCACTTGAGCGCGTAGCCGTTGCCGTTGGAGTCGTCGCTGCTGGACATGAAGTAGAGGTAGCCGTCGTTGGCCACGGGGTAGACGCCCATCGCCCGCCACTCCCAGGTCCCCGTCGCCTGCGCCGAAGCCCGGGACACGCGCTCGTTGGCGCCGAGCCCGCCGATCCCCTGCAGGTAGCTGTTGGCCGCCGTGAAGCTGCCGGCCTTCACGGTCCAGCCCGGGTAGGTGCCGTCGCTGAAGTCGTTGGTCAGCGTGAACCCGATCGGCCGCACGTCGCCGGGCACCAGCGCGTCCTCGCAGTCGGTGAGGGTCCAGGTGTCCCAGTCGGCCTTGTCGGTGTACGTGACGGTGTTCTCGACCGCGGCGTCGAACACGGCCGGCGCGACCTGGTAGGACGTGACGCCGGCCAGCAGGAAGAGCTGCTCGACGATCCACTCGAGCGTCTTGTCCTTGTACCAGTAGCGGTAAGTCACCCAGAGCGTCTGGCCGGCCACGAGCGCGTCGACCAGGGTGATGGTCAGCGGGCTGCCATAGGTGTTGGCCCCCGACAGCGAGTACTGCGTGGACGGGTTGAGCTCCGTGGCCGCGCCCACCCCGCCCGCGGTCGCGCCCTTCTTGACCGTGACCCGCACGCCGGCGACGCCCGTGTGCGCGGTCGTGAAGACCGTGCCCGACCCGGCGCCCACCGCCTCGTTGGTCACCACGGTGGCCAGGTCCTCGGCCGACAGGTTCTTGAGGCCGGCGGCGCGGCCCAGGACGGTCACCGTGACCGTGCGGCTGTCGGAGTTGGCCACCGTGTCGCTGAACACGTAGCCCGTGAACACGTAGACGTCCTCGGTGGTGCCGTCCTCGAGCTCGTAGCCGCAGCGGATCCGGACCTTGGTCTGGTTGACGATCGCGGGGCTGGGGAAGTAGCCGTCAGGGTTGCCCTGGCGCCACTGGCCGAAGTCGTTGCGCAGCGTGAGGGCGACGTTGGCGGTGTTCCAGACGCCGAACTCCTCGCGGTCGAGCTTCCAGCGGATCCGGCCGCAGGTCTTCACGTCGGCCGAGATGTCGACGGCGTCCTCGTAGACGTAAGCGCCGCCCGAGAGCGTGCGCACGTAGAGCTCGACCACGCGGTAGGGCTTGCCGACCGGGGCCAGCTGCTCGTTGTCGAGGGCCTGGGTGATCGCCTGCATCAGCGCTCGAGGACCACCAGGGACATCCTGTAGAGCTGCGTCTTGCGGTCGATGACCGGGTTGGGCGCCGAGCGCACGTAGAACTCGTAGGTCTCGGTCATGTCATAGTCGGAGTAGAAGAGCACCGTGATCAGCTGCGCGGTCTGCATCATGGGCACCAGCAGGTCGCGCTGCGTCTTGGAGACGTTCTCGAGCCGGATGGTGCCGGCGACCTTGGTGTAGTCCTTCCAGGCCACCAGCTGGCCGTCCCGGGCGCGGAAGTCGCCGGCGCGCTGGTCGTCCTGGCGGTCGAAGTTGCTGAGCACGTCGGTCAGGTTGGCGGCCGCCAGACAGACCTTGAGCTCGCCGACCTTCTTGTTGAGGTTGGGGTCCTGCGTCTTGATCAGGTTGAAGCGCACCCGGCTGTGGCTGCGCGCGGCCGCCATCTCGACCAGGGTGTGGGCGGTGTCCAGGCCGGTGAGCGTCGCCTCGTCGATCGCGACCCAGGCCGAGCCGTTCCAGGAGTCGGCCGACATCTCGAGGACGTTGTGGTTGAGCACGACCAGGCGGTTGAACTGCCGCGCGGCCTCGTTACCCGAGCGGTTCTTGAAGATGATGGTGACCGTCTCCACAATGGTGTCGTCGGAGCCCGAGCTCGAGAACTGCGTGCTCTGCTTCTGGTCGTAGAGGTTGGCCAGGGTGGCCGCGCCGCTCGAGGCCGACAGCGAGCAGTACTTGTTGATCCAGTTCTCGCCGAAGATCTTGATGCCGGCGGGCAGGCTCACAGGATCGTCTCCCCGGCGCGCGCCTTGCCGACCTGGTAGATGGACTTGGAGACGTCGGCGGCCCAGGCCAGGCTGCGCCGGTTGCCCTCCTCGATCGCCCGGGCCACTGCCGCGGGGTCGCCGCCGTCGATGTGGTTGTGCTGCTCGAGCGTGATGTTCCCCCCCACGCCGACCGCGCCGCCCCCGCCTCCGGCCGCCATCGCCGGCGCTGTCCTCGAGGCCTGCAGCTGGTCGACCACGTGCTTGGGCAGCACGAACTCGCCGGCGTGCAGCAGGTAGGGGCCGGTCGCCGGCACCGGGCCGCCCTCTTTGAAACCGCCCAGCAGCCCGCCGCCCATGGGCCCGAAGCCCACGGCCATCAGCGCCTTGAGGACCAGGTAGCGCGCGATCATCTGCGCCACCATCTGGAAGAAGGCCTGCTTGATGTTGTCGAACATCGAGCTGGCGACGTCGCTGATGTCCTTGAAGGACTTGATGCCGTGGTTGGCGAGCTTCACGAAGCCGGCCGCCATGCCGTTTATCGCGGCGTTGAAGACCTGGCCCCAGCCCTCGCGCCAGTTGTTGCCGGCGACCTGCATCTGGATCACGGCCTGGGCGAAGCCGCCGGCCATGGTCTGCGCGCCCTGGTCCCACTCCTGCTGCATCTGCCGGACCACCGCGGCGTTCTGCTTGGCGGTCTCCTGGGCCTCCGCGCGCACGCCGGCATGGAACTTCGCCTCGGAGCCCGTGGCTACGCGGTGATACTCGAGCAGGGCCTTGCCGCGCTCGGACACCATGAAGTCCTGGGTGCGCTGGTCGAGCTCGGGGACCTCCTTGGGCGGTCCGCCGGTCGGGCCGCCGTGCTCGGCCGCCTGCAGCTCCTTGGCCTTGTTGATCCGCTGCTGGATCAGGAGGATGGCCTTGTTGTTGCGCTCGATGTCCTGCGTGTAGAGCGCCCGGTTCTTGGCGTCGGACTGGTCCAGGAGGTTCATGGCCGCCAGGATCTGGCGGTTCTTGGCCTTGAGCTGCTGGACCGCGATCTCGTCACCCGAAGCGCTCTTGGCCTGGCCCTCGACCAGGCGGTCCATCATGGCGGTGGCGTCCTTCAAGTGCCTGAGCCAGAACTCGGCCACCGGCAGCAGCTCCTTGCCGATCTTCTCCTGCAGGTCGTTGAAGGCGTTCTTCATCTGCTCGAGCCGGCCCAGGTAGGTGTTGGCCTCGGCCTGGGCCGCGCCGCCGAAGCGGCGCTGGATCTCGGCCAGCACGGCGGCGAACTTCTCGGCCTCCGCGGTGCCCTCCTTGATCTTGATGCCGTAGCGGCCGAGCGTGCTGGTCTCGCCGACGAAGGACTTGCCGACCAGCAGAGCCGCGGTGTTGAGGTCCAGGCCGAGCCCGCTGGCCAGGTCGGCGGTCGCCTTGGTGGCGGTGCGCAGCTGGTCGCCGTACAGCCCGAAGGTGGTCAACAGCGTCTCGGTCTGGACGACGGCCTCGTCTGAGTACTTGGTGACCTGCTGCAGGGAGGCGGCGAAGTCCAGGTTCTCCTGGACGTCCTGCCGGGTGAAGTTGCCCAGGTTGCGCATCGCGGCGGCCAGGCGCGCGGCGCCCTCCTCCGCCTCGCCGAAGGCGTGCAGCGACTCGATGCCGAAGTCCTTGATCTTGTTGGCGATCAGGCCGGAGGCCAGGACCTTGGTGACGCTCTCGAAGGAGTCCTTGGCAGCGGCGAACTTCTTGTCGAGGTTGACGATCGACTGCTGCGCGGCCGCGAAGCCGGAAGCGTCGAACTTGGAGGCTATCTCGTATAGGAGGGGGCCGAGGCCGCTCATTTCTTCTTGATCACTTTGATGCCGAGACCGCCCAGCGACTTTGGATCGAGCTCTTTGTACTTGTCCGCCGGAGCCTTCTGGCCGCCGCCGAACAGCGCGGCCAGCCGCTTGAGCTGCTCGAGCTCTACTTCAACCGCCCGTTGGTAGGTCCAGACGATCCAGTCCAGCGGGCGGTCCGCCAGATCCTCGAAGGCATAACCGAAGACAGACGCTATTTTCCCGAGGGCACTGGCGAAGGCGTCTGTATCGCCTTTACGATCGGAGCCAGTGCCCGCTGAAAACCCGACAGGAGCTTCTCCAGGTCGTTGACCTCGGTCACCGCGGCCAGGACCTCCAGGATCTCCTCGACCGGCAGCTGCTGGGCCAGGACCACGTTGTCCGGGGTCATCGGCAGCTTGAGGAACACACACATCAGCCTGGCCATGGCCTCGTCCCCGGCGGCCTCGGCGAAGGCGAACATCGCCTGCGCGTCGTTGAGCTGCGTGGCCAGCTCCCTGTACTTGGCCATGGGCAGGCCGCCCAGGACCTGCCCGACCTGGCAGAGCTGCCGGAAGGTGAGCTTACTCACCTCGCGCTCTCCCAGGGCCGTCTTCACCCAGCGCGTCTTGGGCGCCAGGATCTCCGTAGTCTCGCTCATAGTCCTCCCCCTGCTGCCCGGGCCGGATCCACGCAGGGGGCTGAATGGATCCGGCCCGGCCCTACTCCGCTCCTATCAGGAGACGGTGAAGTAGCCGATGAACGTGCTGGCCAGGCGGTTGCCGTTCTGGTCCTTGAGCCCAGTCGACACCACGACGTCGTAGGTGCCGGCGCTCCAGTTGTCGGTCGGCGTGAACGTCACGGTCTTGAGCGCCGAGTCGTAGCTGATGGAACCGGCCACCAGCGTGCTGGGCGAGCCCTGCTTGGTGATCCTGATGGTCGCGTCGTCGTTGTCGCCGTAGACGATGCTGTTCTCGTCCATCGGGTTGGCCTCGGTGATGGTCAGCAGCACAGTGGTCTTGCCGCCCGAGGCCCGCGTGCCGCCGGTCGCCGGCGTGGTCATCGCGATGGTCGGCGCGGTGGTGTCGGCGCCCGTGTCTACGCGGGTGCCGAAGCGCTGCTCCGCGGTCTTGGTGGTGTCCTCGAGGACGATGAACTCGACGTCGTACATCGTTTTGTCGTCCTTCTTGTAGTCGAGCTCCACCGCGCCCAGGGGCTGCACCTTGAAGAGCGTGTACTTGCTCGAGCCGCCGTTGGGGCCATTGACGTTGATGTAGGCCACGCGGTTGGTGTTCGACGTCTTACCGCCGAAGCTGAACGTCGAGCCGCTGACCGCGCTGGTCGGGTAGCCGAAAGCCAGGGCCATGTTGGCCAGCGTCGCCTCGGCCATCCGGACCTTGAACTTGAGGCCCTCGGAGATGGTCTTGGCGTCGATGGGCCCCATGGCCTGGTCGACCTTGACGAGGTACTTCTCCTCCTCGTGGTTGAACTTCACGCCGCCGTCGATGAAGCCGACCTCGACCGCGTCGGCTTCCGCGGCACCGTAGGCGCCGATCTTGAGCGTGTTGGCGGCCTGCAGGCCGACCACTACGTTGGTTGCTACTCCGGACATTGGCGTTACCTCCCCTTTTAGGGCCTGATGTATTTCGCGGCAAAAAGCGCCGCGACGTGGTAGAGCTTGGTCTCTTCCTCGAACTGGTCGCCGCCACCCGGGATCTGCCGGCAGGTCTTGATGATGTACGTCGAGCTGGGGATGGCGATCTGGTCCTGCAGGTCCAGCAGCTGCACGATCCGGCGCATGATGGCCACCGCGGCCGAGCGCGTCGGGGCGAAGGCCGAGACCTGGAACTCCTCCCCCTTGAGGATCTCATCCGGGCTGCCTCCGGGGTTGGCGCTGGCGTAAACGACGAAGGGAGCCGCGGCGCCGGCGGGGGCCAGGTCGGGGTACATCTTCCGGTCGGTGCTATTGTTGGCCAGCAGCGCGTTGAGCGCGCCGTCTCCGGCCATGTAGGTCCGCACGTCCTCGAGGATCACTTGCTGGCCTCCTGGAGGATCCTGACCAGGTCCTGGTGGATCAACTCGCGGTGGCGGTCGACCACGGGCTTGAGGAAGGGCCTCGGGCGCAGCCCGTGCGAGGTGCCGAGTTCGAGCGGCGCAGCGTGCTGGACCGGGTTGTTGCCGCGCAGCGTGCCGATCTTGAGCACAAACTCGATCTTGCCCGACATCAACGGACGATCCAGATAGAAGCCGATCGTGGCGCGCAACTGCCCGGACTGAACGTAAGGCGGCTCACCTGGCTTGGAGTGTCGCACCACCTTGCCGCCGCGCGGGCCCACGCGGCCGAGCCGGCCGCCGGACTTCATCGACTGCTTGATCTCCTTCTCCATCTGGGCACCGTGGCGCTGCAGCATGGCGTCGATGTCGCGCGCGATCTCGGCCGAGACTTTGCCGAGCTTCGCTCGTATCTCGGCCGACCCCGTGATGGAGGTGGTGATCTTGATCACGAGTCGACCACCTCGAGGTAGACCTTCATGAGGTCGCCGGCGCCGGACCGGTCGATATTGCCCAGGATGGTGTAGGTGACGCCGTCGACCACGATGCGGCTCTCGCCCGGGTCGAGTACTCGAGTACGCATGGCCAGCACGTGCGTGGCCTTGTTGAACACCATCGGCGGCACGCGGCTCTGGCCCTGGCCCACCGGGGTGAGCCTGCAGGGCACGTCGCTGCCGGCTGCGGCCGTCGCCCAGGTCTCGACCTGCTGGCCGGCCGTGTCGGTACCGGTGACGGTCCTCACCTCGACCGTGGCCCGGTGGCGCATCAGCGCGTCGATGCTCATAGGGAGTTGGCCACCCAGGGGCCGAGCGCCTCCAGGATCTCCGGCGGGATCCCGGCGCCGAAGGCCACGCGGTAGCCGTCCATGCTCTGGTCCTGGACGCCGCCCAGCTGGCCCTTGAACACGCGCGAGACCCAGGCGATGCAGATCTCGGCCACCGCCGGCGGGATGGTGGCGAAGTTCGCCACGTGCGTGACCTTGATGTTCTGGCGGCCGCGGCTCCAGCCGGCCGGGCGCTCGAGGATGCCGTGCTCGGCGTGCAGGATGTAGTCGCCGGCCTGCGCGTCCGGGTCGAAGGCCACCTGCAGCACGCCGTCCAGGTAGATCGAGGTGACGCTGATGACGGGGTACTGCGGCAGGAACAGCAGGCACTCGCCGTTGCCGCTGTAGCGCTTGTCGGTGTAGGTGGCCTGCTTGAACTGGCGCCGGCACCTGGCCTCGATGGACTTGGAGGCCAGGTTGATCATCGTCGCCAGGCTGTCGTCGAAAGTGGTCGTGCCCTGCGGGATCTGCAGGGCATACTTGACGTTGGCCAGCGTGGTCAGCGCGTCGCTGTCGACCGTGGGTGCAGGCATTTAGAGAGAACCCCACCCGCCCCCGCCGAGAAGGCGGGTGGGGTCTAGACTAAATGTCCGGCTACCGCCGCGCCACCGAAGCCTTGACCACCGAGGTGGTCGAGGACTTGCGGAAGCACGGGTTCGTCAGCGTCAGCGGCGTGTTGTACAGCGGGAAGTCCACTTTCCAGCACATTGGGATCCTAAGCTTAGAATTCCACGTGGACAAGTTGTCGCG
>JADMIO011000752.1_pt1 | contig 44420 bp, 29 predicted proteins | sample 8958161 | NCBI WGS metagenome assembly JADMIO01 (sample SAMN16585339, study PRJNA669376) | soil metagenome | isolation source: Crop rotation soil | place: USA: Cullars Rotation, Alabama | collected 2011
CGCTCGCCGCGGCCGGGAATTTCGCTGGCATCGCGGGGTTCTTCGTCATCAACAACACGCATAACGGCTTCATCTTCGCGGCGCTCACCTTGGTGCCCGCGGTGATCGCCGCGGTGATCGGTCCTTCCTGGCTGGGGCTCGCGCTCGTCGTGTATCTGGGGCTGCCGCACACCCTCGACAACATCGACCGGATGATGCAGGCGGGAGCGCAGGGCGCGAACGATCCACAGCTCGCCGAGGTCCGCTTCCTCGAGCAGACGCTGCACGATCGCGACGTGCTGCTGACGCCCGGCAGCCCGTTCCCCGAGATGCTGTATCTCTCGCACCTGAACGTGTTCGAGATCTCGGCGGCCGGGCCGACGCATCAGGGGAGCGAGGTCCCGGTGCTGCAGCCGGGGGAGACGCTCCGCGACCGCGTCGCGTGGTGGACGAGCAACGGACGGCGCGTCCTCTATGCGCTCGGCGACCACTCGACCGATTTCACGGGCGACGTCAACGGCGCCGAGAAAGAGCGACAGATCTTCTGGCGGAACGAGACGGCGGCACGCGAACGCGCCCCGGCACTGCGCGAGCTACGGGCGGCCGTCGAGTCGTCGGGAGTCGAGCTGCGCGAAGCGCTCACCTCGCCGCGCGGGAACCGCTATGCCGAGGTCGCCGTCCGCGAGCCGGCGCCGCGAACGTCGCCAGAGAGTCTCTCGGCGGAGGCGTCGCGCGAGCTCCGCACCCGGTTGATGGCGAGAGCGAGCGGTCCCGACGATCACGATCTCCGCGCCCGGATTCGGTTCCTGACCGCGCTCGAGGCGGCGACGCCGGACGACCCATGGCTCGGGTGCGACTGGATGGCGCTCACCTGCCAATGGGAGCTCGAGCGCGACGGCAAACGCACGGTCTGCCGCCCGCTCCGAGGTTGCGACGAGCAGATCGGGCAGGGGCACCTCACGCCCGGCGTCGGGCAGATCGTTCACGAGGCTGCGGCCCACGTGTTGCCGCAGGTATTGCCGACCGGATTCGCCGTCACGCGCGTCGACGTGCGCGGTGACGCGATCGAGCTGACGATCCGCGACGTCCACCAGGAACAGTACGGAATCACGCTCGCGCTTCCGGGGTCGAAAGCGGCCGCATCGCCTGCCGGGCGAGGCCGCAATTTTCTCTTCTACCTGCCGCCCGGGGACGAGCATTCGAACCCCCGTGCCACCGACGTGCTGCTCGCCGCGGCCGCGCGGCTCGACGAAGCCATCCCCGACGCGGCTCTGCGCAGCGACTGACCGCGCTCGGCGAGCGATGCGTACGGGCCTGCGAGGGGCGCTCATACTGGTCGCCGCGCTGATCGCGGGCGGGGCCGAGACGTATGCAGCGCCAACCGCCCCGCCGTGCGACGTCGATCTGATTCGCGCCCGGGCGCAGCGAGACTTTCCGGGAGCGCGTGTCGTCGACGTTCTCGCGGAGGGCGGAATCGTCACGCTCGTGATCGAAGCGCCCGACGGAAACGGGCGTTTCGCGGTCGCGCTGCATGCGGTCGGCACTCGGCTCTCGACGTCGGTGACCGGCGTCGGCCTCGGCACGCGCGAGCTCGGCCGGGCGTCCGCGCCGGTCACGACGTGGTGGCAGGTTCCCGATGTCCAGCGCGCGTTGGACGCGTGCGGTGAGTCGCTCCCGGAAGCGAGCCTCGCCGGTCTGGACGCCGCGCTCCACGCTGCCGCGGAAGCCGGGCTCGGCCAGCACACCGGATACGGCTCCGATCCGTGGGTGCGACTCGGCGCGTTTTGCTTCCTGCTCCTCACGGGCGGCGCGCTCGTCGGCCTCTGGCGGGCGCGGAACGCCATCGTCGGCGGCGACGGCGCGATGCTGCTCGCGCTCACGGCGCTCGCCCTGGGGCTGCGTTTCGTCGCGCACGCGGGTCCATCCGACGTCCGCGCGGTGATCGAGGAGACAGGGTTGCGCCGTGCCGGATGGGCGGCCTTTCTGCACCTGGTTTTCTCCGTCCTGCCCCGCACCGACGAGACGATCTGGACCATCAACCGGATCGTCGGCGCCCTGTCGGTACCGCTCCTCTACGCCGTGATGCGGCGTCGCTTCGCCGATCGCACCGCCGCCCTCGCCGGTGCGGCGGCGCTGGCCGTCACGCCGCTGATCGTGCGGTTTTCCGCGTCCGACGCTCCGTACATCCCGCTCTGCGCCGCGCTACTCGGCGCGGTGGTGGCTTACGATCGCTACGTGGACACCGGGGCGACGGGCGCGATGGCCCTCGGTCTCGGGTTGCTGACGGCCGCCTTGCAGCTGCGACCCGAAGGCGCCTGGCTCGTCGTGCCGGCGGCGCTCGTCGCGGTCGCGGGGGGCGTCCCGCGACGGCCGCGATCCCCGCTGCAGCTTCTCTCCTTCGCGATCTGCGCGCTGCTGTTCCTCGTCGCCAACGTCGCCGGCGCGAGGTGGACGCTCGCCGGCGTAGGAGGGCAGCGTCCGGAAGGATTCGTGCTCGTGGGCTCCCTCATCGGCAGCCCCTGGGCCGACCCGCAGATGACCCCGCGCACGCTCGGTGTGCTGGTCGTGCTCGGCATCATCTCCGTGCTCCTCTACCGGCATCGGTGGCCGGGATTGCTGTGGCTCGCCGCGGCCTGCGTGGCGCTGCCGCTGAACTTCCCGGTGATGGTGACGTCGGGCGTCCCGATCGAAGGGCACGTCGGCGTCGCCGACGCGCATCAATACGCCAACGCGCGCTACCACCTTCCGGCGATGTATCTCGGGTGCGGACTGGCGGGGCTCGGGGTCGCCGCCGCGCTCGATCTGGCGCGGCGGCTGACCGGGCGGGCGGTGTCCGCGGGGGCCGTCATCGGCATCGTCCTCTTGGCGGCGGCGCCGCGTATCGACGTGCTCTGGCGCATGTGGACGCCGCAGCGCGAGTTCGAGTTCTTCCGCGCCGCGTCCGCGCGCGTCGGTCCCGAGTGTAACGTCGTCACGTTGCTCGAAGGCATGGACGCGGGCTTCGCCCCGTTCACCTATCTCCGGTCCGGCATGATCGACGTCGACGCCTTCCTCGCGGGCGCGCCGCCGGGCGATTGTTTCGTCTATTACCGGAGCGGCAACTGCTACGCGCTCGACCTCGTCGCGCCGGCGAGCCGGCTGCAATCGGACGTCAACCCGAGATGTCGCGCGATCGAGGAACGCTTCCGGCTGGAGCCCATCGCCGAGGCGAGTCTGCCGGCCGTGCCGTATCGCGGCGAGGTGTACTCGCGAGATCCGGTGCTGGTCGGATTCTATCGCCTGCGCGACGGCCGCGACGCCCGATGATGCGGCGGCGGCGGGCGGAGGGCAGGCGCGTGCTCGCCGTGCCCCTCGCGCTCGTCCTGCTCGTGACGTGGCTTCCGCGATGCGCGGTCGCGGGCTCATGTCCCGGAATCGCTCCCGAGACCGCGCAGCGGTTGTTCGACCGCGTCCAGCGGATCGCGCTCGCTCCCGGCTATCGCCTGGAAGGGGTGAGCACCGACGTGTCCGACGTGGCGCTCCGGTGGTCGCTCGACGGGATGGGATGTCCTCCGATCGAGGTGCACGTCGTGAATTGCCGATCGACGTTCCGACGACCACGGTTGCAGCTCGACGTGCCACGCGAGCTGCGCGCGCGGTGTCCGGGGCTCGCGCCGGTGATCGAGGAGCTCTCGACGGCGGTGGCCGCGGAGCGCCCCGTCGGCGATCGTCCGTCGCTTCCCGCGTCCGCTTTCCCCGCGTTCATCGCCGTCGTCGGTAGCGTCCTCGTCGCCGGGCTGTCGATCCAGCGGGTGCTGCGGCAGCGCATCGACGCTCGGAGTGCGGTGGCGTGGATTGCGTTCGTGCTCGCGGCGGCGACGCCGTACCTCTTCGACCTGGCGCTCGCGGTCGACACCGAGCTGGGAATCGCGTGGATCGTCTTCGCCGTTCTCCTGTGCGACCGCGAGCTGCTGATGGTCGAAAGCCGCGCGCGCGCGTCGTGGCTGCTGGCCGTGTTCGCATCGTCCGCCGTGCTGAACTGGTCCCTCACGTCGGGCGGGCCGGGCGACTTGCGGATGAACCTCGCGGCGATCTGGTCCCCGCACGTCGAGCTGCGCTGGGGGCCCGCTCCGATCGCACTGTTCCGCCTGCTCGGCTTCGTGCTCGGAGGGATCCACGACACCGGCATCGTCTGGTGCAGCATCGCGATGAGCAGCCTGGTTCCCGTGCTGTTGTACGCCATGGCTTCGCGCGTCGGCGTGGGACGCAACGCCGCGCTCTTCGGCGCCGCGGTCGCCGCTGCTCATCCGTTGCTGATCGCTTTCGCGGGAACGATGAATCGGGAAGCGGAGTATCTGTTCGCCGCGTTCGGGTCCGTCGTCGGCGTGCTCGGGTTCCTGCAGCAAGGCAGGCGGCGCTGGTTCGTCGCGTTCGTCCTCGGTGCCGTGCTCGCCGTGACGTCGCGCCCCGAGGGAGCGCACGTCTTCGTCGCGTACGTCGCGGCGTTGCTCCTGGTGCGCGCCGATCGGCGTGCCCGCGCGTCGGTCGCGATCGCGCTGGTGCTGCTGGCCGCGCTCACGTTCGCGTACGCGACGCATGCCCTGGAGTTCACAGCCCCGGTGTCGACGTTCTTCGCCGATCCGACCGCGCTCCTCTGGACGGTGCTTCTGGACCCCGACTTCACTCCGTCGGGATGGATCGTCGTGTTCACGCTCGGCGTCGTGGTCGCGCTTCGCCGGCGTCCCGCGTGGTTCGTGATCGCGACCGTCGTCGGCGTCGATCTCCTCTGGCGATGGGCGAACGTGTATCCGATGTTCGTCGGCCACGAGCGGCAGGTTGCCAGCGCGCGGTACGAGGCGATCCTGCTCGCTCCGTTCGCGCTCGGAGTCGCGCTGTGCGCGGACTTCGTCCGCGCAGCCAGTCGGCGAACGAAAGCCGCCTTGCTCGCCGCCTTCGTGCTGTGCACGGCGGCGACGTACCGACGCGCCTCCGAGACCGTGCTCGGGCCGTTCACCGTCGATTACGAGTATCGGTTCTTGAGGAGGTACGCCGCGACGCTGCCGTCCGACGCGCGGCTGTACGTGTTCGATTCACCCGTTGACGATACCGGATTCGTCGACGCGCACATGGTGGCCGATTTCGTCGGCAGCGCGGCACGGTTCCTCGCCTGGAGCGCGCGGCGGTGCGACGGTTCGCTCCAAGCGTCCCGCGCATATCTCTACATCGGCTCCTCGTGCGCCGAGCTGCGGGACGCTCCCGGCCGCCCATTGCCCTCTCCAGACTACCGGCGCTGGCTGCAGGACTGCGCGACCATGCGAGCACGGATCGGCGCCGGTCGGGTCGAGGAGGTCGAGGTGCCCGCGCGCAACATGTCGTGGCATGCCTTCACGCAGCGCACCGTGCGTCTCGGTCTCTACCGGCTGGACGATCCCGCAATCCTCTGCGGCGGGGGTGGAGCGGCCGCGGAGCAGGCGCGCGCGGCGCCCTGATCGCGCGATCGACGAGTTGCCTCAGGTCGCCCAGCGCTCGTGCCACGTTTGAAAAGCGAACAACGTCCAGAGAAGCTTGCGGTTGTCGCGTCGCCCGGCGCGGTGCGCGCCGAGAAGCTCGCCGACGAAATCGGGATCGAAGAGGCCCTCGCGACGAAGCCGCTCCGGAGCGAGCGCGGCGTCGATGACAGGCGCGAGCCCCTCGTTGATCCAGCGTCCGACGGGAAGCCCGAAGCCCTTCTTCGGGCGCCGTACGAGGCGCCCCGGCAGAATACGCGCGACGGCGCGCTTCAACAGATATTTCGTCGTCAGCCGGTTGAGCTTCAGCTTCGTGGGTAGCTGGCTCACGAACTCGACCAAGGTGTGATCGAGAAACGGCGAGCGCACCTCCAGCGAGTTCGCCATGCTGGCTCGGTCGACCTTCACCAGGATGTCGTCCTGGAGGTACAGCTTCGCGCAGAGGTAGAGGACGCGTTCGAGATCGTTGCGGAGATTGCTCCGCTTGATGTGGTCGAGCACGTCCTCGAACGCATTGGCGTTGCGGGTCGCGCCGCGCACTTCCGGCGTGAGCAGCACGCGCTTCTCGCGCTCGGTGAACGAACCCATCCAGTGCAGGAACATGATCTCGTTCGCGACGCCGGCGCCGCGGAGCATCTGCTTGATCTTGAAATCGAAGCTGATGTTCGTGAGCGAGACGGGCAGCCACTGGGCCACGCGGTTGATCATCAACCGGAGCTCCGTCGGCAGCATCGAGTAGTACCGCACGAGCTTCAACGAGGGGAACGTCGGATATCCTGCCAAGATGTCGTCGCCGCCGTCGCCGCTGAGGGCGACCGTCAGACGCCGCCGCGCGAAGCGGGAGAGGAGGAACGTCGGAACGTACGACGCGTCGCCGAGCGGCTCGTCGAGGGTCGCCAAGATCTCGGGAATCTCCGGCATCACGCGTTCGAGCTCGCAGCGCTCGACGTGGTGGACGACCCCTGCGGCACGCGCCGCCATCTCGGACCAGCTCGTCTCGTCGAACGTCGGCTCGTTGAAGCCCATCGTGAACGCCTCGAGCGGTCCGGCGTGATGCCGCGCGGCGAGCGCGGCGACGCTGCTCGAGTCGACACCGCCGCTCAAGAAGACACCGATCGGCACGTCGCTCACGAGACGGATCCGCGTCGCCTCGCTCAGCCGTTCGAGCAGCTCGTCCGCGTACTCGTCGTCGCGCTTGTAGTTCGGCGCGTCGTCGAGCAGCGGCAGGTCCCAGTACTGGCGGACGTCGAGCCGGCGTTCGGCGAGGTCGAGGAGCAGCGAGTATCCCGGCTCGAGCTTGCGGATCGCCGCGAACATCGAGTGCGGGGCCGGGACGTATTCGAAGCTCAGATACTTGCTGACGGCGAGGGGATCGATGCGGCGGGAGACGTCCGGGTGCCGGAGGAGCGCCTTGATCTCGGAGGCGAACAGGAAGAGGCCGCCGTCCCAGAAGTAATGGAGCGGCTTCTCTCCCAGCCGGTCGCGCGCGAGGAAGAGCCGGCGGTTCGCGGTGTCGTGGACGGCAAACGCGAACATCCCGTTGAAGCGCTCGACGCACGCCGGCCCCCACTCCTCGAACGCGTGCACGACGACCTCCGTGTCGCAGCGGGTCCGGAAGCGGTGCCCGGCGGACTCGAGCTCGTCGCGCAGCGTGGGGAAGTTGTAGATCTCCCCGTTGTAGACGGTCCACACCGTGCCGTCCTCGTTGCCCATCGGCATGTGGCCGCCGCCGACGTCGATGATGCTGAGCCGGCGGCTTCCGAGCCATACCGGTCCGTCGCGCCGCTCGCCGGCCTCGTCGGGGCCGCGATGCGCGAGCGCGTCGCGCATCGCGCGGCCGATCGCGTCGTGGTCGGGCCGCCGTTCCGAGAGATCCGCGATGCCGACGATACCGCACATCGGCGAAGGCTTTACTCGGCCCGGCGTTCGTCGCGCAACTGCGACGGCGTACACCAGCCGAGTTGACATCGTTCGCGAAGTCGGTGGTCTTCCTCTGTCGAGCCGCTAACGCCATGCTGCGCATCGCCTTCGCCGTGTTCGTCGTCGTGGTCTCTCTCGTCGCGACGGAGCTCGGCTATCGCCGGATGCTCCGAGCGGAAGGACGGTTCGTGCCGGTCGCCGAAGATGCGTTCGTGCTCTACGGCGTCGGCGAGTCCACCATGACCGGACAGCCGTACGGGGAGAGCGTTTCGCCAATCCTGCTGACGCGGACCCTGCTCGGCGGGCGCATCGCCGGCCGCCCGATCGACGTCCACAATCTGGCGCAGCCGAGCTCGGGCATCATCTCGCAGGGGCTGCGATTCGAGTCTGAAGTCGCGCTTCGCGACCGCGCCATTCCAGGCGCAGTGCTCATCTACTCCGGACACAACGAAGGATTCGGCGGGAGAGAACAGCGGGGCGGCCTGCTCAGTCTCGTCGGCGACGTCCACCTCCTGCGATACTCGGCGGCTCTCACCGATCTGCTCGTCTATCTGGAGGCGAACCGCATCGTGGCGCCGCCCGAGGGCATGCATCACCGCACCGAGCGGTTTCTTCGGCGCGTCATCGAGAGCGCGCTGCGCGCCGGCCTCGTTCCCGTGCTGTTCACGCTGCCCTCGAACATCGCGCGCATCGAGCCGAACGCTCGGCTGTCGGAGATGCCCGAGGTCCGCGCCGTCCTCGAGGCCGGCGCCGGGCTCGAGACCGCGGGTGAGATCGAACGCGCGTTGGCGTACTACCGGCACGCATACGACTCGGCACGTGCCCTCGGTCGCCCGTCAGCTCCGCTCCTTCTGTACCGGGCCGCGCGCTGCGCCGAAGCGCTCGGAGACTACGAGACGGCGCGCCGCGACTACTGGTCGGCCGTCGACTCCGATTCGCGACAAAACTTCGGCCGCGCCACGACGGCTCAGAACGCCCTCGTTCGCTCGCTCGGCGTCGAATATCGCATCCCCGTCGTCGACGTCGTCAGCGTGTTCGAACAGGCCGCGCCGCATGGGATTCTCGCCGATGATTTGTTCGCCGACGGCCATCATCCGAACCTCGAAGGCTATCGGCTTCTCGCCGAGGCGTGCGTGGCACGGCTGGCGGAGGTCTTTCCGGCGAAACGGATCGACGGCCTCGCCGACGTCGACGAGATCGTCGCTGCGTTGGACATCTCGGCCGGGCAGCTCCGTTCGGCGCACATGACCGCCGGAAGCTGGTTGGTGTCCACCTCCGCCCTGCATCCATGGCCTCGAGATCGGATGGCGCTCGCCCAGGCCCACTTCCGAGCCGCTGCGTCGTCGCAAGACGACGTATCCGCGCTGCTCGGGCTCGCGATCGCGCAAGCCTCCCGCGACGGCACGCTCCTGACGGACGACGGCGTGGTCGCCGAGCTCGGCCGGGCGAATTTCTTCTACGCCGATTCCTTCTCCATCCCACCGGAGGTGTGGGCCAAGCTCTCGGCGCGCCTCCGTGAACGCGGCGTCGACGAGTCGCTCGTGACGCGGATCGATGCGCTGCTGGCGCATCGTTGATCTGCTCACATCATCGCGCGGGCTGTTGTACGGCGACGGGGAGGGGACGCCCGGGGACGGTGCCGTCGCGCACCTCGCAGATCGGGAGCGCCGCGACGTCGAGCGCGTCCGCCTCGTCGCACAGGCGGACGAAGCGAACGTCCGCCCCCGTGCGCGCGAGGAATGCGTCGAGTACGTCGCGGTGCGCGCCGCCCTCGAGCTCGGCGTGGATCGTGTGCACGTTCAGCGTTCCCGGCCGGAGCCGGCGCACGAGATCGTCGGCCAGGACGATCGGGTCTCGGCCGACGACGCCGTAGGTCTCGTCGAGCGTCGGCAGCGTGGTCGGCAGCTCCGCAACGCGGAACACGCGCCCGTTCACCGCCGGACGATACGGCGCGGTGCCGCGCGTGTCGCTGCGATAGGCGAATCCGGCGTCGTCGACGGCGGCGAGGCTCGCGGCCGTGCAGCGCCACCCCGGCGCTCCGAATCCGCGGGGGTCGACGCCGAGCGCCTCGCGGTAGACGGCGCGGGCGCGCGCGATCTCGGCGATGACGGCGTCGGCGTCGAGAGCCGGAAGCCGGTCTTGCCAGCGCGCGTGATCGTGGCCGTGGACGGCAACCTCGTGGCCCGCCGCTACGAGCGCGCGCAGGAGGTCCGGAAACGCGGCGGCGATCGGACGCGCCGGCAGGAGCGTGCCCGAGAGCAGGGTCCGCCACCCGTAGACCGACGGCGCGCGCGTCCGGATCAATTTCGCGAGAAAGCGAGGTCCGAACAGCCGCCCGAGCCGGCGCCCCATCGTGTCGGGCCCGCAGACGACGAAGAACGATGCCTGGATGCCGTACGCCGCCAGACGGTCCCGGATCGCCGGGACGCCGTCGCGAAGCCCGTCGTGGGTGTCGACGTCGACCTTGAGCGCGACGCGGGTCGGCGCCGCGCCGCTCACGGCGCGACGGGCCCGCCGTCCGGCATCTCGCGGCGGAACCAGCCGATCGTTCGCGTCAGCCCGTCGTCGAGCGACGTCGTCGCGCGCGTGCCGAGAAGCTGCGCCATCCGGGTCACGTCGGGGACGCGACGGGCGACGTCCTCGTAGCCGTCGCCGTACACCGCTTCCTGCTCGACGAACCGCACCGTCGACGGGCCGCCGCCGATCGCGATCATGCGCTCGGCGAGCGCTCGGATCGAGGTCTCGACGTCGGAGCCGACGTTGATGATCTGACCCTCCGCCGCCGCCGTCAGGCCCGCCGACACCGACGCGCTCACCGCGTCCTCGACGTACGTGAAGCAGCGGGTCTGCGTGCCGTCGCCGATGACGGTGAGCGGCTCGCCCCGGAGGAGCTGGCCCATGAAGATCGTGATCACGCGGCCCACGTCGAGGCGATCGAGGCGCGGACCGTAGACGTTGAAGTACCGCAGGATGGTGACCGGGAGCCCGAGACGCCGGAAGGCGAGGCAGAAGTGCTCTCCGGCCGCCTTCGACGTCGAGTAGCACCAGCGGTCGATCGTGCTCGGTCCGAGCACGCGGTCGGCGTCCTCGCGCCACGGCACGGCGGGATTCTTGCCGTACACCTCCGACGTCGATGCGAAGACGACGCGGCGCCCGTGCTTCAGCGCGGCGCGGAGAACGTTCTGCGTTCCGTTGATGTTGACGTTCAGGACCTCGTACGGATCGCCGACGTAGTGCTCGACGCCGACGATGCCGGCGAGGTGATAGACGACGTCGGCGCGCGCGGTGAGCGCGTCGAGGATGTCGGGGTTCATGACCGAGTCGACGACCAGCCGGAAGCGGGAATGGCCGAGGAGATGACGAATCTTCTTCTGCGATCCGGTGTCGAGCGCGACGACGGCGTCGCCGCGTGCGAGAAAACGATCCGCGAGATGCGACCCGAGGAATCCCGCGCCGCCGGTGATCAGCACCGTCAGCACGCGCCGTCTCCGAGCCGGTCTCCGGCGCGCACCCCACGGCGGTGCGCGAATGCGACGGCGCTCTCTTCGGGCTCGTCGGCGCGCTGAACGCGCTCGAGCAGCAACCTTCCACGTCCCGTCTGGACGACGATTCCGGCCGGTGACACGGCGACGACGCGGCCGGGCTCGCCGCGGCGCTCGTCGCCGTTGGCGTCGGCGGCCAGCGGCTCGTCGACCGCCTTCGCGTTCCACACGAGGAGCTTCGCGTCGGCCCACGTCGTGAACGCGCCGGGGTAGGGGTGGGTCACCGCGCGCACGAGGTCGTAGAGCTCGCGCGCGGGCCGCGGCCACACGAGACGGCCGTCTTCCGGCCGGCGACCGCCGAACGTGGTTGCGCGCTCGTGGCATTGCGGAACCCGCGGGGCGGTTCCGGCGAGGAGCGCCGGATACGTCGCGGCGAGGAGCTCGCGCGCCGCGGCGCCGAGCTTTTGGTTGAGCGCGTGCGCCGTGTCGTCGTCGGCGATCGCGACCCGACGCTGCGCCACGACGTCGCCGGTGTCGGGCGTCGGCTCCATGTGATGCAGCGTGACCCCCGTTTCGCTCTCGCCGTGCACGAGGACCCAGTTCACGGGACATCGGCCGCGGTAGCGCGGCAGCAGCGAGCCGTGCAGGTTGAGCGCGCCGCGGGAGGGGATGGCGAGCAGCTCCCGGCTCAAGACTTGCCGGAAGTAGAACGAGAAGACGAACTCGGGCGTGAGCGCCGCGATCCGCTCGGCGACGGCGCGCGCGTTGACGTCGGGCGGCGCGAGCACCGGAATTCCCGCCTCGCGGGCGCGCGCCGCGACCGATCGAAACCAGATCTCCTCGCGCGGGTCATCGGGGTGCGTGACGACGAGCGCGACGTCCGCGCCGAGACGAAGGAGCTCGTCGAGACACACCCAGCCGATGTCCTGGTACGCCATCACGACGATCGACATGGACGATCCCGCGACGCGCCGTACACCGCGCGCACCACGTACGAGGGCCGGCGGCGCACCTCCGCGTAGATGCGGCCGACGTACTCGCCGACGAGCCCGACCGCGAAGATGAGCAGCCCGAGAAAGACGAACAGGATCGCGAACAGCGTGAACAGCCCGCCGCTCTCGGGACCGTGGGTCAAGCGTCGGAACAGGAGATAGACGCCGAAGCCGGTGCCGACGAGCGACACGCCGATGCCCGACAGCGACACCAGCTGAATCGGCACGAGCGAGAATCCCGTCATCAGATCGAACCCGAGGCGCATGAACCGCAGCGGCGAGTAGCGCGATCTCCCCGCGGCCCGGGGCTCGTGCCCGATCGGAATCTCGGTCGGCCGTCTCGCGACCCACGCGGCGAGCGCGGGGATGAAGAGCGCGCGGTCCGCGAGCTGGAGGACGGCGTCGACGACGGGCCGGCGGTACGCGCGCAGCATCGAGCCGCAGTCCGCCATCGGAACGCCCACCGCGAGCGACGCGAGGCGACTGACGGTCGCGGAGACCGCACGGCGGAAGACCGGGTCGACGCGCCCGTCGCGCCGCGTGCCGACGACGTCGAAGCCGGCGTCGATCTCGGCGAGCAGCCGCGGGATCTCCTCCGGCGGATTCTGCAGGTCGGCGTCGATCGTGACGACGATCTCGCCGCGCGCGTGCGCGAACCCGGCCAGCACGGCGGCGTGCTGGCCGACGTTGCGGGCGAGCGCGACGACCGTCACCCGCTCGTCGCGCTCCGCGATCTCGGTCAGCACGTCCAGGGAGCGATCGCGGCTGCCGTCGTCGACGTAGATCACCTCGACGGAGCGGCCGAGGTGGTCGCAGACGGCGGAGAGTCGGCCGTCGAACCGCGCCAGACCGGCCGATTCGTTGAACACCGGCACCACGATCGACACGACGGGCGCGCCCGCGTCGGGTGCGGAAGCGATGCCGTCGCGCTCGGCCTGAGCCGGCCGAGCGCGGCGCTCGGCCGGCTCAGGCCGCATGGCGGAGACCCGCCATCATCGCCTCTGGCGGCGAGTCTTGCATGGCAACGTGTCGCGTCTCACACTCGGCGGTGCGCCGTCAACGTCGCCGGCCGTCGGCCGCGACGGCGGCGCCTTCTTGACCCGTCGCGCCATGGCAGACGCGGTCGAGGTCAGGCGGCGTGGCGACGGAGCACGTCCGCGAGCGTCTCGACCACGTCGCGCACGTCGTCCTCGGCCATCGCGGGGAAGAGCGGCAGCGAAAGGATCGCGTGCGATGCCGCCGTCGCGTGCGGCACCGCGTCGGTCGTCGCGTACTCGCGGTAGAGCGGATGCAGGTGCAGGGCCTTGAAGTGGAGTCCGACGCCGATGTTCGCGTCGAGGAGAGCGCGCATGACCTCCTCGCGAGCGACGCGAATCGCGTCGAGGCGCAGCCGGACGACGAGCAGGTGCCAGGAATGGCGCGCGGGGTAGGAGACGCGGCCGAGCATCGCCACTCCGGTCACGTCTCGCAGCCGGTCCGTGTACCAGTCCGCGACGCGGGTGCGTGCGGCGAGGAACTCTTCGAGGCGCGAGAGCTGCGCGATCCCGAGCGCCGCCTGCAAGTCCGTCATGTTGTACTTGTAGCCGAGCGCGACGATGTCGTAGTCGGGGCTGGCGCGCTCGCCGTACCGCTTCCAGGCGTCGCGGGTGATGCCGTGGAAGCGCAGGAGCCGAAGCCGCTCCGCGAGCTCCGCGTCGTCGGTCGTCACCATTCCGCCTTCGCCCGTGGTGATCGCCTTGATGGGGTGAAAGCTGAAGATCGCAGCGGCGCCGCCGCCCCCGATCGGCCGCTCGCGATAGGTCGTGCCGAGGGCGTGCGCGGCGTCCTCGATCACCAGGAGCCCGTTTCGCGCGGCGACGGCGCGGAGCGCGTCGAGATCGACGGGCTGGCCCGCGAAATGGACGGGGACGATCGCCCGTGTCCGGTCCGTGACGGCGCGCTCCACCGCCGCGGGGTCGAGGTTGAGCGTCGCCGCGTCGACGTCGGCGAAAACCGGCCGCGCGCCGACGGCGAGGATCATGTTGCCGGTCGACGCCCACGTGAGCGGCGACGTGATGATCTCGTCGCCCGGGCCGAGCCCGGCGGCGAGAAACGCCAGATGAAGCCCCGCGGTCGCCGAGCTGACGGCGACCGCATGCCGCGCGCCGACGGCGTCGGCAAAGCGCCGCTCGAACTCCCCGACCCGCGGCCCGCCGGTGATCCACCCCGAGCGCAGGCACGCCACGACCGCCTCGATCTCGGCGTCTCCGATGGACGGCCGGGAGAGGGGAAGGAACTCGTGTCGACGCGGTCCGTCGATCCGCCGGCGTGACGTATCGGTCATGAGCGGTCAGTCCGCCGTTCCGACCCGCGTCAGGAGCAGAATCCATTCATTGCTCGTCTCCCGAGTGGCCGGACGATGCTCGACGACGCGGAAGCCGTGCCGCCGGACCAATGGCAGCACGTCCTCGCTCGCGACGTTGCGGAAATGCTGGTGGCCCGCGCGCGGCGCACGGTCCGCGGCCGTGACCTGCTCGGGCCGCCGGAGCATCGCGAACGGCGTCATCTCGACGAGCAGGAGCGATCCGCCGGGCGTCAGCATGCGGCCCATCCGCGACAGCGCCGCGTCGAGATCGAAGACGTGGTTCAAGGCACGCAGGCACAGCACGTGGTCGTAGCTCTCGGGCTCGCCGTCGAACTGCTCGATCCCGCCGACCTGCAGGCGAGCCTGCGGCAGCGCCGCGGCGAGGTGCGCGAGACTCTCCTCGTCGGGATCGAGGCCGGTGTACGTGATCGTCCCCGACCGCAGCAGCGCCGCGATCTCGTCGCGATAGAGCTGCTCGCCGCAGCCGACGTCGAGCACGCGCCCGCGCAGGCGGCCGATGTGGCCCGCGATCCACGACTCCTCGCGCGCGAACGGCGCCCCGTCGACGACGCGGAACCGTCCGCCGCACACGGCGTCCCGGGCGCATGATCGGCAGTTCGCCTCCGGCAGCACGCGACGCATCCCGTTCTCGAAGTCGTCGAGAACACCGGGCGGCGCCTGATCGACGTACAGATGGCTCAGCTCGGCCTTGACGCGCGCGATCTCCGCGTCGGTGAAGTCGGCGGTGTCGCTGACGTAGCGAGCGAGGCGATCTCCGTCGATCAGCCACAGCTGTCGGATCGGATCGACGTCGCCGCCGTGCGCATGCGCGGCGCACGCCTCCACGTCGCCCGCCCACGGGACCGACGTCTCCGTCCGAACGTAGTTGAACGAATTGGCACGCGTGCGCGGGGCGGCGCCTCCGGCCGGGAACGGGACGAGCTCGCCGACGCCATACCGCTTCGCGTACTGGCGCGAGACGCCGGGACACGCGCGCAGCGCGGTGCAACGCCGGCACGGCTCGCCGAACGCCGACAGCTCCGCTTCGATGTGACGCATCGAGTACACCCGGTCGCCGGTCGCGTCGTCGAGGTAATGGGTCTCGCCGAACGCCCACCGCCCGAGGTTCACCGCGTCGGGGTCGCCGACGATGCAGTTCGGAAACGACTCGAAGAAGATGCCGGCGTCGATCTCGATCGCGGTCGCGCGCAGCCGCCGCGCGGTCGCGCGCACGTCGTCGTACCGCAGCGTCGCGATGCCCGCCCACGCGCCGCCCTTGCCGACCGTCGAAGGGAACACGAACTTGAACGACGCGCGCGCGCCCCAGCGGGCATGTGCCGTCCGCAGGTAGTCGTCGAGCTCGCCGACGTTCAGCCGGGTCAGGACGCAGTTCACCGTGACCTCGACGCCGGCGTCGACCAGCCGGTCGATGCCCGCGACCGTCTCGTGATGCGCGTGCTCACGGACGCCGAATATCGTCGCGCTCGTCGCCGGGTCGAGGGAATGCAGCGACACGATGGCGCGCTTCAGCCCGAGGCCGACGGCGCGGCGTGCGAAGTCGTCTTTGGCGAAGCTGCGGCCGTGCGTGTTGACGTCCCAGGTGAGCCCGTCGGCGTTCAGGCGCTCGACGACGGTCCAGAAGCCCGGATGGATCGTCGGCTCCCCGCCGGTGACGACCGCGTGCCGAAAACCGTGCTGCCGGAGGAATTCGGCGCGCCGGAGCAGCGTTTCCGTCGGGTGGAAGAACAGCGACGCCTCGCCCGTGTTGCTGCACATGGGGCAATCGTTGTTGCACTGCTCCCCGAAGCGGAAGAGGACTGCGCTCCGGAGGGTGACGGGCTCGTCCTCGGGCACCTTCTTCTTGAAGAGCCGCGGGGCGAGGGGCCGCGGAAAAGCGTTGCCAGCGACCGTCATGACGGGCTACGATCCGCCTCCGGCATGGCGGCGGGCACGCACATCAGCGACGCAGATCGGCGCGCCGCGACGACGGTCACGAGCTCGGGCTCGGGGCACAAGTTCGAGATCCAGCTCGGGCACCTGTGTAACAACCGCTGTGTCTTCTGCTCGAGCGGACAGCTGACCGCGATGAAGATCGCGCGCGCGGTGCCGCTCGAGCCGATCATCGAGGCGCTGGAAGCGGCGCGCGCCGCGGGCGCGTGGCATCTCACGTTTCTCGGCGGCGAGCCGACCACGCACAAGCGCTTCCTCGAAGCGCTGGGGAAGGCGGTGGAGCTCGGGTTCGAGCACATCGTCATCTTCACGAACGGCGTCATGTTTCCGCAACCCGGGTTCATCGACTCCGTCGTCGCGCTCGGCCGGTTCGAATGGCGCATCTCGATCCAGGGCGCGACCGACGAGGCCCACGTCGCGACGACCGGGCGCGCCGACTCCTTCCGCCGCATCCTGCACGGCCTCGGCGAGCTGCAGCGCCGAGGACAGCTCGTGACCGCGAACATGTGCGTCAACGAGCGCAGCTATCGGTCGCTGCCCGAATACCCCGCGCTCCTGAAGGAGTACGGCGTACGCCAGCTGCACGTCGACATCGTGCGGCCGGAGAGCACGGGCGAGCGCGATCAAGAGTACCTCCGCGAGATCATGCCACGGTACTCCGACATGGCGCCGTACTATGACGAGATGCTCGCCGGCTTCGATCGATGGGATGCCGACTTCGACGTGAACGTCGGCAATCTTCCGTACTGCATCCTGCCGAAGTGGGGCTCCCGGATTCACCACGGCGGCCAGGAGACCGTGACGAAGTCCGCCGACGCGACCGGGCTCGAAGACGCGATGAACAAGTACGAGTGGCACGGTTCACTGCGCACCTACCTGCCCGGCTGCGACGAGTGCGTCTTCCGATCGCGCTGCACCGGCATCTTCCGGGTCTATCTCGCGTCGCACGGCGAGGACGAGTTCAAGCCGGTCAGTCGCGAGGCGCTCCTCGCCGCCGATCCCGAGCGGCGGAACTTCGTCCTGCTCGCCGAGCCCTACCTGCGTGCGCTCCGCGACGCCGTCGCCGCACGCGACGTCCCGCCGAGGTGGCGAGTCGAGCACGAGAGCAGCGAGGATCGACGACGCCGGGTCGAGATCGCGTATCTTCACGACCGCGGCGCCCGCGCGCGCTTCGTCTTCGTCGCTCCGGGCCGAGGGCGGGCGCCGATGATCACGTGCGCCGCCTACGACGTCGACGTCGAGGTGGATTCCGGCGTCCCCGAGGACGATTTCGGGACGCTGCTGAAGTGGGTGCACGCGCGGCTCGAGGAGTCCTCTGACGGCGGCGGGGTCCCCGTCCTCGCGGCGTACGCGGTGGGCGATCCGATGGCCCTCCGCGGCCGCCATCGGGTCACGTCGCTCGCGCAGCGCGTGACCTCGGAGCTCGCGGTGCCCGGCTGGCGCGTCGAGTCGCTTCGCTGGCCGAGCGAGGACACGGCCGTGCTCGCGGTGTCCGGATCCGGGGACGCGCGCGTCGACGTGCAGTTCACGATCGGCGCGCGCGGGAAACGATCGACCGTGGGCGTCGAGTTCCGGCCGGCGGCATCGACCGGTGACGGCGTCAAGACGGTGATCGAGGCGCTCGTCGGAATCCTGCGCGACCGCCCGACCGCGCCCGCATCCCCCGAGGAACGCGCCGCGATCGCATAGGGCGCTGCCGCCGCGGCGGCCGCGGAGATCGTCGTGCCTCATGCGAGGTGCACGTCGGTCGGCACGGTCGAGAGGCCGCGCGCGGTCCGTTCCGCGAGGTGGCGTCGCTCGAGCGCCTCGAGATCCGCGAGCAGCGCGACGCCGGCCGGCGTGAGCCGCGCGTTCGCACGGAGCATCTCCATGCCTTCGTGGTTCTTGAGGTCGATCTCCGAAAGCCGCGCGTCGAAGCCGGATCGGGTCGCGAGCGGGTGGCCGGCGTCGCGCATGCGACGGTAGAGCTCCGCGACCGGAAGGAACGCGTGCACCGCGAGAAGAATGCCCCACAGCGGGCGGGGATCGGGGCGGACCGGGCTCGGGTAGAGCGGGGAGAAGGCGTTCTCCAGGAAGTCGGTGCCGTAGGACGCGACGTTCATCTTGTTGTGCTGGAACTCGTGCACCACCGCTTCCGTCATCGTCATGACGTTCGGGTGGAGCGTCAGGTACATCGTACCGATCGCCTCACGATAGGACGCCGAGAGGTGGCGCACGCCGTCGTAGCCGACCGGCACGACCTCCTGCAGCGCGAGGCGCATCTCGGCGAACGTCGCCGGCAGGAACTGCTCGACAAGCGCGAACGCTTCGTCGAGCGCGTCGACCCACTCCGCTTCCGGCCGGCCGCCGAGGGCGACGGCATTGCCGCTCTTGTCGGGGTGGGCCTCGAACGCCGCGATCGGGTTGTGGTCGACGGTCGCGAGCTGCGTGACGTCGCCGACGGGGTGATGGCGACGCTCGAATCGGAAGCCGCCCGGCGCGTCGAGCGCGGTGCGCATGCCGGCGCCGTCGAGCGGCAGCCGTGCGATCTCGGCACCGCCGGCAAGGGCGACGACGCCGGCCGCGGAGAAGCTCAACCCGGTCGCCGCCTCGGGCGGGACGATCTCGCCGCCGATCGCCAGCGAGGCGAGACGTGGCGCGGCCGTGTCCCATGGCACCGCATCGAGGCCGTCGAGCAGCCCGTGGAGCGCCATCTCGAAGAGCAGATGCGGCATCATCCGCGCGACGGCGTCGTCGATGCGCGCCCGGAACTGCGGCAGCTCGTCACGGAGCGAGATGCAGCGGAGCGGGGTCGCGACCGCAGGCGCCGCGAAGCAGTGAAGGAGCCGGCCCTCGTCGACCGCGACCGCCCGATGCACGAGATCGGCGACCCGAGCGTGGACGCCGCGGAGCGCGGCCGGTAGCCGCGGCCCGGCCTCCGCGAATTCCCGGCAGCAGCTCGCGAGATACCGCGCATACGCGGCTCGGAACGCGCGAATATCGCCCTGCGCGTCGTCGCAGAGCACGAGGTGCTGCCCGGTCATTGGACGATGAAGTGATCGAGCGTGCGATTCGTCGTCCAGCGGCGGAACATCTCCATGTCCGGCTCGTCGGCCGATTCGAGCTTGTGCATGAGGTAGTCGAAGATCGACTTGTGCTTCTTGCACCAGTTGGAGTCGCGCATGTGCCCGTGCAAGCTGCCCTGCGCCTTGTAGTTGTACTCCACCTGCTGTCCGCACCACGGCTTGTAGACGCACGTCACGCAGTCGGGCTGCGCGTCGTTCAGTCCAGCCATGACGAGCGCCCGCGTGGCGGCATTCGTCATCAGCTGCGTGTAGCTGTCGTGCACGGTGCCGATCCTGAACATGTCGTCGCCCATCGACGCGACGAACCGTCCCTCGTCGGACGAGTACACGCCGCCGTCCGGGGCATAGCCGAGCTGGCCGACGCACGCGCCGCCCGGCGTGCGGAGGTCCAGGTAGTTCGGCTCCTCGTCGATCAGGATCTTGTTCAGCATGATCGCCGCGTGACGCTCCATCACCTGGACGCCTTGGCGGTTCAGCTCGATGATGTAGTCGACCGCGTTGGCGTAGAACTCGAGGTACTCGTCCATCGAGTAGCCGAGCGTCTTGGCGCTTTTCGCGGCGAAGCCGAACGGGTCGAGCTTGCGAAGGAAGATGGCGCGGCAGCCGACCGCGACGAACTCGTCGACGATCTCCTTCCAGCGCGTGAGGCTCGGCCGCGTGAGCGTCGGTAGCGCCTCGACGCGATAGTGGTTCGTGTCGAGCCCCATCTCGCGATAGCGCTCGTTGATCTTCTTCATCCACGCGACCAAAATCTCGTGGCTGTTCCCGCCCTTGAAGACGCGGATCTTGTTGTGGAGGTCCGCGGGCCCGTCGAGGCTCGTGCAGATCTGGACCTTGTGGTCGAGGAGAAACGCGAGCCGCTCGTCGTCCATCAGCGACAGATTCGTGACCAGCGCGAACGAGAGGATCTTCCCCACGTCGCGGTTCTTCCGGGTGGCGTACTCGACGACGTGGCGGAGCACGTCCCAGTTCGCCGTGGGCTCGCCGCCCTGGAACTCGATCGTGATGGCCCTCGCCGTCGACTGGAACGCGACGTCGACGGCGCGCTCCGCCACCTCGAACGACATGTCGGTGTCGGTGCGCTCCATGCCGACGACCGAGCTGTGGCAGTACTGGCAACCGTGGTTGCACCGGTGCGTCAGCACGAGGCCGTGCAGCGTCGGGCCGTGGAAGAGGTACTGCTTCTTCCGCCGCCAGCGCTCCGCCTGCGCCGAAACGTCGAGCTCGCGCGCGACGAGGTTCGCCTGCCGCAGGCGCTCGTACAGCGGCTCGCCGGGCTGCGGGCGGCCTTCGATGAACGACCGGAACTCGTCGGGGGTGAGCAGCACCCAGTCGCCGAAGTCGTTGGTGACGAGGACCTTCCCGCGGATCATCCGCTGGTTGAATGGTACGGCGAAACCGGGGTTCCAACGCTCCGGTGCGAGCGCGGTGAAGTCGACCTGGCGGCCGCGCGGCAGGAGCTCGCCGTCAAGCATGATCGCTCCGCCGTCCGCGCGCCGAGTTCGCGAGCGCGAAATTGCAGAACTCGGCGACGACGTCGCCGTCGACGTCGCGCGCGATCCCGCTGACGTCGACGACGTGGTGCTCGCCGTCGCTACGGACGGCGAACGACGCCAGCTCGGCGAACGTCGCCGCGGCTTCGGCGATCGCCGCTTCCGTATAGAGCGTCCGATGGAATCGGACGGTCACCGCTTCGCCGTCGCGCGAGGTCATTCGCTGCCGTGCTTCTCCGGCTCCCACGGCCGGGCGATGCCCTGCGAATCCGCGAGGAACCCATCCTCGGCATCTCCGATCTCGACGAGCAGCGGCTCCGTCTCCGCGCCCCCCGGCGGCTCGACGCCGGCTACCGCGCCCGCGATCGCGACGGTGACGACGTCCTCGATGATCCGCTGGTTCGCGTCGACGACGCGATGGCGCAGCGCCTGCGCTAGGAGCTCGTTCTCGAACTCGCCGGCCATCGCCTGCAGCGTCGACGCCTCGAGCGGACGCTTCGCGCGGAAGTGCACGACGAACCGCGACTCTCGACGGTCGAGCAGGACGTATGCGCGGTCGAGAAACACGTAGGCCGCCGCGTAGAGAACGTCGCGGGGGTAGAGGCCCACGTCGAGCGAGAGCGTGAGGGTGGACGTCGCGGTGTCGAGCGTCTCGATCTGCGAGCGTGCGGAACGTGGGAGTGTTTCGGTCGCGGCGGGCGAGGGGCGCGGCCCAGACGTTGGATCGGACACGGAATTTCCTTTCGGGCGGCCGGGATGGCGTACCGGCTCACGGGAACGGCGGAATGTAACTCAGCTCAGAGCCGGCGGGCAAGCAACTTCTGGCGACCGCACCGTCCTAATCGGCACAGCACCCTCGCGACGCCTTGGTGCACGGCGGCCGACGGCCCCGTCGTCGGGATGTCGCTACCACCGCCACGGCCGCAACCGTTCGCGAACGGCGAGATCACGCCGTACGCGATCGGGGTCGAACCGGAGGTCGGGGTGGCGATCGACATAGCGCTGCGGTACCGCAGCACAGCGCTCCCCGAGCACGCATCGGTCGCAGCCGACGGCGCGATGCCGCGGCGTCGGCGAATCGGCGGCGAATTGCGGCGTGTGCACGAACTCGAAAAACACGCGTGGATTGCGAACGACGCGGGAGTGGAGCTGGCACGGTGCGACGTCGTAGAGCGTCACGCGCCTGTCCATGACCGTGCACAGCACTCCGATCCGGGCCAACTGCTTGTCGAGCTCGCGGTACGACGGCAGCAAATTCCAGGCGTCGGGATTGCGCTCGACGAGGAACGCCTCCGGGTAGAAAAGGGCGATGGTGAACGCCGGTAGCTCGAGGTCGCCGAAAAGCAGCCGTGCGATCTCGAACAGCGATCCGCAGTTGATCGACGTGGCCACGCAGTTGACGGCGAACGAGATGCGGCTGCGGCGGAGGTTCTCGAGCGCCGCTTTCACCAATTGGAATGCCCGTGGGTTGCCCGTCATCGCCGTGTAGACGTCGTCCGACGCGGCCTGACAGCTGACGTTCAGGTGCACGTCGTACGCGCTCACCGCCGACACGAACGCACGATCGGCCAGGCGCAAACCGGGAGTGTCCAGCTCCAGGCGGCGGCCGCGACGCCGATAGGCGTCGAGGATGTCGAAAAACCCGTCGAAGGTCGTGAGATCGTCGGCGGTGAGTTGCACCGCTTCGCCTTCGGGTGCCGCGTCGAGAATGCGCTCGAGCTCCGCGACGACCGCGTCGCGGCGGCGCTCGGCGGCCATCGTCGGCGGGTCGATGCTGGTAGGGCAGAACACGCAGCGCATCGTGCACGCCGTCTCGTCGAGACGGTACATGCCGCCCTCGATACGGCGCCAGTACTGCAACTGCATGGTTCCCCGCAGAGCCTTACGGGAGGATTCGATCGACGATCACAGGTTCGCCCTCACGCCGCCGGCGCCGCCGAGTCGTACGTGGGCCGCAGCTCCGCGTCCCCCCAGCGCTCGAGATAGTCGCGGCGGGCGCCGAGGCAGGCTCCGTGCTGATACCGGCATCCGTTGCACTTCTCGGCGTACGTATTGGGCGAGATCCTCGACTCCCAGAGCGCGAACGTCGCTCGCGGCGTCACGACCAGCACCTTGTCGTCGCGGAGATCGACGACGTGGTCCTCGTAGCCGGGCAGCATGCAGCGCGGGATGTGGCGCGACCGCACGGTCACGCCTAGGCGCCGGCCGCGCTCGAACGCGGCGACGATCCCGTCACGCATCTCCGACACGGTCGGCAGCGACTCGAGGTTGTCGCGGTTCCGATCGCTCAACGACACCAGCCAGAGATTGAAGGTCTCGATGCCGCAACCGGCCCAGTGCTCGACGATGTCGGCGAGATGCATCCACGTGTCGTGCTTGATGATGAGCTCGCCGACGGGCGTGCGGCCGAGCGCCTTCAAGTTGCGCACGCCCTGCGTGACCAACGACAGCGCGTCGGGCCGTCCCATGATGCGGGCGTAGAGCTCGGGGGTGTGCGCCATGAACGAGATGTGGAAATCGGTGATCCCCGCGTCGACGGCTTCGCGAGCATACGAATCGTACGAGTACATCAAGCCGTTCGACGGGATCTTGATCGAGGTGTAGCCGCGATCGCGGCACCAGCGGACGAGCGGCAGGAGGCTCCGCCGGATGGTCGGCTCGCCGCCGCCGAACGCCACCTTGGTGGCCCCGCGACGGCGCGCGTCGGCGAGCGCCGCCATGACGGGCGCGGTCGCCATGTTCTCTTTCCGCATCTCGTCGGTGATCGAGCAGTAGTCGCACTGCACGTTGCAGGCGTAGCCGATCATCACGTCGACGAGGACGTCGGCGTACTCGAACCACGCGTCGCCGAGCTTGACGGCGGTCGCGGTCATGCGGACGCCACCAGCGGACGGCTGCGCTCGACGCGCATGTCGGGCTTGTCCTGACGGAACACCTGGAAACCCTCGCACACCGTCGTCCACGGGCATTCCAGGCAGACCGCCTGCTTCTCCCGCCGCGCGCCGAGCCACTCGTACAGGTTCACCTGCTCCGGGAAGCGCGGATCGGCCGCGAAGACCATCGTGCGCCCCATCTTCTGGAGGTCGCCGACGACCCAGCGCTCGTATCCGGGAAAGGCGCAGAACTGGGCGTTGATGACGTGGATCTGGATCGCGTCCGCGTAGCGGTCGATGACGCGCATCACCGCGTTCGCCGCTTCCTCGAGCGGGGGCACCACGTCCTCCCACGCGCGACCGAACGGGGTCGTGAACTGGAAGTTGATCTTCGAGACGCCCTTCGCGACCGCGAACGCGGTGAGCGCCATCAGATGATCGACGTTCGCGCGCACTATCGTGACGTTGATGCCGGTCTCGACGTGGGGAGGTCGGAGGGCCATGACGTTGTCGATGCCCGCGACCGTCTCCACGAAGCTGCCCGGCGCGTCGGTCGCCGCGTCGTGCACGTCGGCGGTCGCACCGTGGAGCGAGATCAGCAAGTGCGTGATGCCGCTGTTCACCACGCGCTCGGCGAGCGCTCGATCGCGGAGCAGGCGGCCGTTCGACGTCACGTTGATCGAGCGATAGCCGAGGTCCCGCGCCAGGTGGATCGCGTCCACCAGCTGCGGATGCAACGTCGGCTCGCCGCCGTCGATATCGAGCTGGTCCGTGCCCTGCTCGCGGTGCTGCCGAAGGATCTCCTCGATCTTCGGCCACGCGAGCGCGGCCGAGATGCGATCGCCCGTCGCGCAGAAGACGCAGCGGTTGGCGCACTTGTACGTGATGTTCATGATGAGCTTCTGCGCCGCGCGAGCCGAGATCTTCATGTCGAACGCCGCGCGCGCCTTCGCGACGTAGCCGGGGGGGCAGCCGGGCGGATCGAAGCACGGTTGGTGCTGGAAGAGGGCGCCGTTCTTGAGGTCGATGCCTTCCGACGGGATGAGACCCATCGACACGAGCTGGTCGTGGAGCGCGGTGCCGAGAATCGGCGTCGCGAATTGCATCGAAGGCCACGCGCCGAAGCGGTCGTAGAGCTCCCACGCCATCTCGAGCGTCGCGGTGACGTGCGCCGGCGTCTCCCAGGGGAAGCCGATGATGTAGTGGCTCATCAGCGGAACGTCGAGCTCGCGACACCACTCGGCGACGCGGCGGATCGCGTCGAGCGGCTGGCCCTTGCCGATCGGCCCATTCACGTCCTCCTGCGTCGCGCTTTCGGCCGACATGCTCAGCATCGTGACGCGGCCCTTCATGAGCGCGATCGCCTCGCGGCTCAGATGGTCCGCGCGCATGCCGTTCGGGAAGTCGTACGTGAAGTCGAGCTCGTTCAGCATGCGGAGCATCGCCTCGAAGTCCGTCCGGACGTTCACCATCTCGTCGAGGACGATCAGCTTCCGGGCGCCGAATACGGTCTTCAGGAGATACGCCCAGTGCTTGAGGCGGGGGAGCGGGATCGGCCGGTAGAGCTTCCGTCCCGTCCGCCGCCAGCCCGGGTTGCTCGTGCAGAAGATGCAGCGGTGTGGGCAACCGATGCTGGTGACGAACGAGCGCGTGCCGGCGCCGATGCCGAACGTGTTCTGCCACGTCCCGTCGCCGAAGCAGCGCTCGAGGAAGCGATCGAAGTGGCCGACGTCGATGCCGTCGAGGAAGTAGAACGGCTCGAGCGGGTCGGCGCCGCGCCCGTTCGCGTCGTCTTGCAGCACGACCCGCGCATCCCCGAGGCTCGCGAGATGGTCGGGCGCGGCGAAGAGGCGCTCGCCGGGATATTTCAGGATCGCGTCGAACTCGGGATACGCGGCGAGCGCGCGCCCGGGATCGTAGTCCGCGTAGTGTTGACCGCCGACGTAGCCGTCGGCGAGCAGCAGGACCGAGCGCGGAAAGCGCTCGCGAAGCGCGGCGACGAGATCGCGCGTCTCCGGATGCGCGTTCTCGATGCGGAGGAAGACCGGGCCGCCGAGGACCACGACGTCGAACCGCCCGCGCGGCAGCGACGCGACGAACTCGTGGTGTCGGACTCCGAGTACCCATCCTCCCGCGTCGCGACGGTGACGTCCCGAGTCCGGCAACGCAAACGCGTCGTGCACCGTGACGTCCGCACCCGACCGCGCCGCCAGCCCCGCGCACGCGAGCAGCCCGTGGTTGGCGAAGTACGGATAGTCGATGAAGTCGTCCTCGAGGACGAGAGGCGGATTGATGAAGAGGAAGCGAAGCATCGCGCTACAGCTAGAGCGGCCGCTCCATCGCCTGCTGACGGCGCTCGAGTGACGGCTGCTCGGTCATCGAGCGTCGACCGCGACGTGCCATGAGCCGCGCCACGAGCTCGGGTGACGGCTGCCGTCGGAGCACCTGCGCGATCACGGGCGTCGGGTCGTCGAAGATCGGCGAGAGCTCGCGCTCGTCGTAGCTCTTCGCCATCGAGAACATGCCCGCGCAGATCGGGTCGAAGCGGCAGGTCTCGCAGGCGTCACCCTTGCCGTGCAGGAACTCCTTCTGGTGGATGAAACCCTTGAAATCGAGGAAGCGGATGCACCGCTCCTCCTCCTTGATGATCTTGCGCGCTTCCGTCGACGCCCATGCGTAGCGCCGCATGTAGCAGAGCGGCACCCGCTCGGCGCGAAAGGTGCGACCCGTGCTGACGAGGTAGTCCATCGCCTTCTCCAGCGACACCTGGAACTCGTAGTGGCGCGGGATGCAGTCGGGATTCTCCTCGGCGCGGTTTCCGTCGGGATCCATGTTGTTCCACACGAAGTGCCGGATGAACGGAAAGTTCTCGCAGATCCAGCGGACGTTCTCGTGCAGATGGTCGCAGTTCCAGACGTTGATGACCGTGTTGATGTCGGAGGTGATGCCCATGTCGGGGACGTTCTCGAGGCAGCGCACGAGCACGTCCCACGCTCCGCGATACTGGGTGATGAAGTCGTGGACCTCGCGCCGGTAGCTGTGCAGCGAGACGTGGATGTGCGTCAGGCCGGCGTCGACGCAGCGCTTGAAGAAGTCCTTGTCGGCGAGCTTCTGGCCGTTGGTGATCATGCGGCTGAAGAGCTTCTTCTCGCGCGCGTAGGAGAGCGCCGGGAGGAGGAGCTCGGAGGTGCTCGGCTCGCCGCCGGTGAGGATCACGCCGTCGTAGCCCATCTCGACGAGCTTATCGATGTTGTGACGCATCTCGGTCTCGTCGAGATGCACGCCGGTCGGCGGGTTACTGCAGAAGTGACACTTCTGGTAGCAGTTCCGCGTGAGCTGAAGGTAGCCGAGGTTCGCCATCGTCAGCCGTCGAGCGAGACCTGCCGGCGTTGCGCGGCTTCCTGGCGCGCGCGCTCACGGGCCTCGCGCGTCTTGCGTGCGAACTCGAGCAGCGGCTCGACGGGGGCGGCCCGCGGCGGCTCGAATCCCGGCAGGCTCGGCGCGACCGGCTGCAGCGGCTGGCCGTCGCGGACGCGTGGTAGCGGCGTCGGCCGCAGTGCGAGCAGCTGCGCCGCCGCGTTCTCCGCCCACGCGCCTTCGCGCAGCGGCTGCAGCTCCGCGAATCCCTGGTCACGGATGAAGTTGATGTGCGCGCCCTCGCAGCGCTCGGTGACGACGCAATCGCGGCACCGCAGCGATTTTGCGAGGTACCCGTGCACGACGTGCGTGCGCGCCAGCTCGCGGATCGCGAGGCGACCCGTCGTCGGATCGAACAGCTTCTTCTCGAGGATCTTGGGTGCGTCGACGAGCTGCGCGCCGACGGCGAGACACGCGGTGAGACCACTCGTGCGGATGGGCAGCGCGAGCTCGGTGAAGAAGCCCTTCAGGTCGCGCACGTCGTTGGCGACGGCGTCTTTCAGGAATTCGTAGCTCGGCTGATGGAGACGGACGACGTCGAGGTAGGTCCGCACGCGCTCTCGCTGCGACAACAGCCAGGGCGCTGTGCGCTGATTCAGCTCGATCTCGACCTCGACACCCGCCGGCAACGGCGTCTCGCCGAGGACGACGTCGAGCTGCTCCGGCTCGCGGAGCGCGACGAGGAGCCGGTTCGACACGATCGTGCGATCGACGACTCGGGATGCGCGCTTCGGCCGGACGTAGATGCCGACGTTCGGATCGACGCCGAGATCCTCCACGTCCGCGAGGTCGTCCACCTCAACGCCGACGGAGCGGCACCCGAAGGGCAGGTCGCTCGCTGCCGGCACGGTTCCGTCGGGTGCGCCGATCCACCAGATGTCCCAGCTCGCCTGGTTCTGGCGCTCGATGACGCGATCGGCCGTCGTGCAGAACGGCTCGATGAAGCAGTGCTCGCAGCGCTCTTGCTGCCGACACTCGAGCGGCACGCTCTCGTCGAGGTAGCGGCGCACTTGGAACCGCCGGCCGTTCACCTCGTCGAGCATCTTGTGGGGATCCTGAATGAGATCCTCGAGGTCCTCGAGGAACTCCACGGGGAAGCGGTTCGTCCATACGACGACGCTGGGATGCCGGTTCAGACGGAAGACCTTCTGCAGGCGGGGCAGGTGCTCGACCGGATCGTAGAAGAGCTCGTCACGGTTCTGGAACGCCGCGCCCTGCGGGATCACGTGCAGGAGGTCGAACTCGCGGACACCGACCGACAGGCAAAGCTCGACGATCTTGTCGATGAACGGCACGTTCTGCTTGTTGATGCAGACGTCCACGTTCACGATCACGCGCCCGTCGCGGACTGCGCGCATCATGCCCTTCATCAGGCGGTGATAGGCGCCCTCCGCACCGGTGAGGCGGTCGTGCAGCTCGGCCGTGTGGCCGTGCAGGCTGAACGTGATCTCGCCGAGCCCGGCCTCGACGGCCGCGAGGAAGAACTCGCGCTTCGAGAACATGTAGCCGTTGGTGACCGTCTGCACCCGATCGTAGCCGACCTCCTTCGCGTAGCGGACGAAGTCGAGGAACTTCGGATGAATCGAGCCTTCACCGCCGGAGAGGATGATCTTGTCGGCGTTCAGCTCGTCGCGCCCGCGCTTGATCTCCTGACGTACGTCGTTTTCCAGGAGATACACGTTTCGCGGCGTGTCCGTGTCGAGGCAGAACACGCACCGGCTGTTGCATGCCGTGACGAGGCGTACCCAGTGCTTGCGAACGTTGGCCGCACGTTCGCGGACCAACATCCGTTCCGTCAGCTCTTCAGCGTCCATCGTTCCGATCTTCCGTTCCGCTGCCAACCGATCGCAGTGCCGGGGCAGCCGATGACCGTACATGCATTTCCGTCGTCGCCGCACGGCGCGAAGGCGCCGACCGGATCCGAGCCGCACGACGCGTAGTCGACGCGGCGCCCGAACGCGACGCCGAACGCCGGTGCAGACTCGGCATCCGGACGATCGTCCGGGGCGAGCTCCGCTTCCGCGCACAGGCAGTGCGGCAGCACGGCGACGAGTGCCGAGCGCGCCGCGCCGGGCGGCAGGCGGCGCGCACACTCGATGAGATCGTCCAGGGAGGCCCCGTCCGCCGCGAGGCGAAAGCGCGGCGTGCCGGGCAGCTCGCCGCGGGTCCACGCCTCAGCGAAGAGCGGGACCGACCATGCGTCGTGGACGATCGCGTACGCGCCGACCGCGATCGACGTCTGCTCGCGGAGTCGCTCGACGCCGCGGAGAGTCGCCGCGAAGGAGCCGGCGATCCCGCAGTGCGCGTCGTGGCTCGCGGCGTCCGGCCCGTAGAACGCAACGTCGATGCGGCGGAGATCCTTCAGACGACGCACGTCGACGTCGCTCCACTTGAGAATGGCGCTGCCTTCGCCGGCGCATTCCACGTGCGGAAAGAGGCGAACCGCGTCGAAGAGCAGCGCCGCCGCGCTCGGATGGGCGAGCAGCTCGGCGCCGACGAGCCGCAAGATCGCCGGCCGGAACCGCGCGGTCTCGACGAGCCTCGCGCGGATGGCGCGCGTCGACTCCGGGCCTGCCGCCGCAGGCTCGCCCGTGTCGGTGCACGCGTCGCAGCGTACCCGGCGTGGGCCTCGCCACGAGAGCACCATAGTGCCCACGGAGGGAACGCTCTGCTGTGCCGTGACGCTCTCGTCCACGCGGGCCGCGCTCGTCGCGTGGTCGGCGAACTCTTCCCAGCCGAAGCGCGACACGTAGTCCACGGGGGCTCCGGCGCAGAGCGGCGCACCGGGGCAGCCGGGACATCCGGGGCCTGCTTGGGAGCGCGCATCGACGCGACCGTCCGCGGTCACCCACGCTTCGGTGTCGGCGCGCGCGAAGAGCCGTTGCAGTCGCGGCGCGACGCACACCGGAAAGTCGCGGATCACGACTCGCGCGCGACGCTGGAGCGCGGTCGTCGCCGCGCGTTCCAGGTCGTCGGCGAGGAGCGACATGCGCGGCGAGAGAAAAACGAACTCGCGCGCGTCCACGTCGACGGCGGCGAGACGCCGGACCACGATGATGCGCACCCCGACGCGAGTGAGGACGTCGACGGTCTCCTCGAGGTGCGGCATCGTCGGCCGGGTGACGACGACCTCGGCCTCGACCGTCATCCCGCCGTCGACGCACGCACGGATCGCGCCGAGCGCCGTCCTGAGTGCGCCCGGCTGCTTGACGAGCCAGTCGTGTGCGTCCCGGCGCGCACAGTGGAACGGCACGCGGAGCCGCTGCACGCCCGCGGAGCGTAGCCGATCGACCGTCGCCGCCGTGACTCCAGCGCCCCCGGTGCTCAGTCCCAGATGGTCGGGCCGGACCTCACGCAGCTCGCCGAGGAGCGTCGAGAGATCGGCGCGGCGAAGCGGCTCGCCGCCGCCGACGAGAAACGCGCCGGGCCGACCGGCGACGGCGCGCGCGGCGCCGAGGACGTCGCTCGTCGGGAGCTCGTTGGCTTCCGTGGCCGTATTGCCACGCCACGGTAGGCGCGCCGGGCCGCGGACGAGCGACACACGCAGATCGGTGCGCAAAGTCGACGCTCGTCTGCTGTTTGCGCGCGACGGCGTCGGATGTGGGGGAGTGGCGTTCACGTGGCGACGTCCGGGCCCGGCGGCCACGGTTAGCACGTCAGCACGCCGATCCGCCAGGGATTTTTCCGCGCCAGGAGCGGGTCCGAATGGGGTTCCCCGTCGCCGCAGGCGGCGGGTCTACCGAGGGCGGCCGACTCCGCCCGTCCAGCGCTGCAGGATGTCCGTCGTGGCGCGGTCGCTCTCATTCGCGAGCAACGTGAACAGCGTACGCGCAACCGCCATATGCTCCTTGCACTCGAAGCAGCGCGGCCGCTGGCCGACCAGGTCGCCCTCGCGCACGTAGATCGATACCGGCGAAACGCCGCAGAACGGCTTGTTCCAGCAGTCCGCGCACTTCGGCTGCGCGTCGAGGAGCGATGCCGCCGCGATGGCGCGGGTCGTCGGATGTCGAACGACGTCGGCGATCGTCAGCTGCCGCACGTTACCGAGGGCGAAGATCGAGTCCCCGCCCGCGTCGACGCGCCGTGCCTCGTCGCCCGGGAACACCCGCCCATCGACGTCGTAGGCGATCTCGCTCGTGCCCGCCGAGCACGGCGACCGCATCTCCCGCGCGGCAGGGTCTCCGGAGGGCAGCATGGCGTTCAAGAACGAGGCCGCGGTCCGCTCGGCGAGGCGCACGCCGCCGCGATTCAGCTCCAGGATGTAGCCGAGCGCACGGTCGTAGTACTCCAGGTATTCCTCGGCGGTGTACCCGATCGTCCGCCACGCGGCGGCGTCGAAGCCGATCGGGATGAGCGGCCGAAGCTCGATGGATCGCAGCCCGCGCGCCGCGTACTCGTCCACCACCTCGCGCCACGCGGAGAGCGTCCGGCGCGTCGTGTTCAGCCGCGCGTCGACGTACCAAACGTCGGGATCGACCCCGAGCTCGCGATAGCGGCGATCGAACCATTCGATCCAACGGACCACGTCCGCGTGCGCTCCCGCGACGGTCCATCGCCGGTTCCACTCGTGCAGGTCGGCGGGCCCGTCGAGCCACGTCCGGACGGCGATTTCGTTCGCGATCAGCCACTCCGCCGTCTCTTCGGTCATCGCGCCGAGATTGCTGACCAGCGTGAAGCGGAGCTTCTTGCCCGCGGCGCGTGCGTTCGTCCTCCGCGCGAACTCGACGAGGTGACGGACGACGTCGACGTTGCCGAGCGGCTCGCCCGACTGCGCGTGGAGCTCGAACGAGACCGACGGCGACCTGCTCTGCAGCGCGACGTCGACGATCCTCTCGGCGGTCTCGCGGTCGAGGTCCGCGCGTGCACCGGGCGCCGTCGACGGAGACTCCGGTCCGGTCGCGCGGCGGCTGAGCGTCACGACGTGGAGCTGCGGCCCGTGCGCGACGTGATCGACGCGCCGCGCGAGCCTGCTCGCGAGCGCGTCGAGATCGAGGCCGGCGCGGAGAAAGCCGCCACGCTGGAGCTCCGCGAAGCGCGGATGGCCTTCGGTGATCTCGCCCGCGAGCAGCTGCGCGAACTCCGGCTCGGTCACGAAGGCCCAGTCGCCGCCGTCGGTGGTGATCAGGACTTTTCCGGCGATCCGTCCCCAGCGAAAAAATCCGAGCTGATCGGCGGCGATCGTCGACGGCGAAAGCGGTTCGGCGCCGCCCGGCATGTCAAACGTCCTCGCCACGCGCGGGCGCCTCGTCGGGCCCCGGCGCTCCGCCGACCGCGGAGCGCCGCATCCGTACGACCGTTTCCTGCAACGCGAGATTGCAGAACGAGTGCTCGATCGTCTCGCGATCGGCACCGCTCACGGCGCCGACGACCGCGATCACCGCGTCGCCCGAGCGCTCGAGCGTGATCTCCGCGTAGTCGGCGTACGCTGCCGCGGCCGCCTCGACGGCGTCGGGAGTGTAGAGCGATCGATCGAAGGTGATGCGGCCCATGCGGGACGTGACGACCTACTTCGGCTCGGGGTCCTTTTTCGCCTGATCCTCTTCCCAGGGAACCGAGATTTCGAGCGGGTCGTCCTCGAGCTCCTCCGCGTCGAGCTCGGCGAGAAGATCGTCGACGGAAGGCGCCGACGCCGCGGCCCGCAACGCTGCGGCCGTGTAGTATTCGCGGATGCGAGCCGTCGCTTGCGACAGCCGCAATCGCGTCGCCTGCGAGAGCATCTCATTCGCGAACTCGCCGGCGAGCGCATCGAGCTCGGCGGACGTCGCCGGTTCACGCGACGTCAAGCGGACGTTCACCACCTGCGGTCTAGGCCGGGAGAGGAAGACGAAGCACCGGTCGACGAAGAGATACGCGCCGCCGTAGATCGCCTCGAGCGAATACACGCTTTCGTCGACGTCGAACGACACCTGATCGTGCCCGAGCGAGAAGCCGAGACCGAGACGCGACGGAGCAGCATCCGATCGAACGTCGTGCGCATCGGCGCGTAATTTCGCCTCTCGTTCTTCGCTCATCGACATGGGGTGGCACCCTCTCGGGCGAGTGCCCTCGCGGGCAAGATCACCTCGTCTAGCTCAATTCCGAGCCTGGGAGCAACGATACTGTCGCGGGAACCGCGCGAAGCGCGACGATTGCCGGCGCGCCGCGGCTCCGAGAGGTGAAAAAGTGATGCCGTGCGTCGGACGCGGACGCGCGCCACTCGCGTCGGGGTCGCAATGCAGGCGTGCACACCAGACTCGACTGCGCACGCCCCATCGTGGAGCGCAAATTTCTCCCTGATCGCACTTTGATCGCACTTTTTCGTTGACAGCTTACCCCACGCATGTGCTACCCGATCGCGTCCGGTAAGTGCGTCGCAGAAGTCGCAATCCACTGTTCGTCGATCTTTCTTGGTGGTGTGCTCTCTCCGCTACGGCGTGTTCCGGGAATCCAGAACCGGTGTGAACTCAGAGTCCAGAATAGGGAGCAAGGGATGCTGTCACGACGCGAATTGATCGGGAAAGCCGCCGTCGGTGCAGCCGCGGCGTTGACGGTGGGCGGCGTCGTCGGCACGGCAGTGGCGGCGACACGGCCGTTGCGTAGCGCGGCGGACGATCCGACGAACGATCGCGACGGCCAGAGCGCAGCGACCGACGAACAGGATCGCGACGGCGGAACGTCGCTCTCCGATGCCGTCATGCCGCCGCCCTGGAATCTCGTGCGGCCGCTCGTCGCCGGCTCGGCGCTCGCGCAGGGATGGCAGCTCGTCGATCTCGGCCCGGTGCGGTCGGGGTCGTGCGTCGCGACGCTGCGGAACGAGCGCGGTCGATCGCGCCGCATTCATCTCTGCCGCAACGACGGCACGCCTCAGGGCCTCGGCCACACGCGCCGCGTGGATCTCGTCGTCATGAACGAGGGCCAAGGCGAGCTGCCGACCGAGGAGCACCTGGCACAGGCCGTCGCGGCGCTGGCCCGCGCGATTGCCGCCAACGAGACGCAGGCGCCGGGCGACCTGTTCGCGGCGCTGCTGCCGCACGCGGAGCGCGTGCGCCGTTTCGCCGTGGCGGGAGACATCACGACCGAAGGCAAGCTGCGGTGACGGGCACGCGATGCGAACTCAGGTGAAGGAGCCGACATGAGCGACAAAGACAAGGGGCTGCCGTTACTGCGCAAGACGCCGGTCGACTTCCTCAGTCGCGAGGAAGCACGCCAGGCGCTCAATCCGGACACCGCGCTCGATGCGTCGGAAGCGGCGAAGGCGCTGCGCGCCGAGCCGAACAACGAGACCCTGCTCGCGCAGCACCTGTCGCACGCGTCTCACGGCAGCCATGGGAGCCACGGCTCGCACGGCAGTCACGGGTCGCACGGCAGTCACGGGTCGCACGGCAGTCACGGATCCCACGGCAGCCACGGATCGCACGGCAGCCACGGATCACACGGATCGTGGTGACAATTGCGTAATCAGAATCCCGGTGCCGGCGCGCACCTGAGCCCGAACGGAGGCGTCGTCATGACGTTAGCTCGGCCACAGCGAAGGATTTCAGCGGCGCAGACGCGTGCGTGCGGCACTAGGACGCCGGGACGCGCAAGACGTCACGCGGGTCTGACCGGAATCGCGATGCTCGCGGTCCTCGGCCTCCTGGTCGCGGCGACGCCGGCCGCGGCGATCGTCATCACCAACGGGCCGACGTACTCGCCCGGCGCCGGGTGGGGCTGCGCCGGCGCGGTTGCCGGCAACGAGAAGCTCGCCGGCGGGGCGACGTGGACGTGCAGCGGGACGGCCTCGGCGTTTTCCAACCTGTACATCGGGATCAAGAACAACAACGTGCCGGCCGGGACGTCGCCGTTCGGCGAGAAGATGAACAGCAACGGCAGCACGGAGCCGACCGGCGCGGAGATCTTTTCGTGGTCGACCGAGGGCGGGACGTTCATCCAGTACACTGGCTCGACGACGATCACGACCTTCGGCACGGTGTTTCTGCGGGCGACGCTGACCTTCAGCAACTCGGGCACGGTGGTCGACGACGCGACGACGCAGGCACTGAGCAACGCGAACGGCGCGGTGCATTCGCTCTGGCGCATCGGCGCGGGCGTCAGCAGCATGACCGTCAACGTCCTGATCGAAGCCAGCACCAGCTCGGGCGGCCCGTGGACGCCGGCTCGGACGTTCTTCGGCACCACCGTGTCGCACCGACAGGGGACGGGCAGCACCGACGTCGACAAGTCGCACGTCGACATCGGATTCTACACGTCCACCTGCGGCGATGGCCAAGTGGATAGCGTTGCAGGAACTGACGGGAGTGCGGAGCAGTGCGACCTCGCCGGCGGGAACGGCGCGTCGCCGTCCTGCTGCACCTCGGCTTGCCTGTTCGCGCCGAGCACGACGCCCTGCCGCGCGTCGGCGGGCGTCTGCGATCTCGTGGAGAACTGCACCGGCTCCGCCTCGACATGTCCGGCCGACTCGAAGAGCACGGCCGTGTGCCGTCCGTCGGGTGGTGTCTGCGACGTGGCCGAGAGCTGTAACGGCTCGAGCAACACGTGTCCGGCGGACGGGTTCCAGACGGGCACGCCCTGCCGCGCCTCGGCCGGCGTCTGCGATCCGGCGGAAACGTGTCCCGGAAACAGCACGAGCTGCCCCGCCGATGGGAAGAGCACGGCCGTCTGCCGGCCTGCGAACGGTGTCTGCGACCTGGCCGAGAGCTGTGACAACGTAAACAACGGCTGCCCGGCGGATGGATTCCAAACGGGCACGCCCTGCCGCGCGTCGGCGGGCGTCTGCGACGTCGCCGAGACCTGCAGCGGATCGTCCGCGTCGTGTCCGGCGGACGGGTTCCAGACGGGTACGCCCTGCCGCGCCTCTGCGGGTGTCTGCGACCCGGCGGAGACGTGCTCCGGTAGCAGCGCGAGCTGCCCGGCCGATGGCAAGAGCACGGCCGTCTGCCGGCCGGCGGCCGGTGTCTGCGACGCCGCCGAGAGCTGTGACAACGTGAACAACGGCTGTCCGGCGGATGGATTCGCATCGAGCACGACGACGTGCCGCGCGTCGGCAGGCGTGTGCGACCTGGCGGAGACGTGTACCGGTAGCGGCACGAGCTGTCCGGCCGACGCGAAGAGCTCGGCGGTCTGCCGGCCGTCGGCTGGGGTCTGCGACGTGGCGGAGAGCTGCGACGGCTCGAGCGACGCGTGTCCTGCGGATGGATTCGCGTCGAGCGCGACGGCGTGCCGTGCGTCGGCGGGCGTCTGCGACGCGGCCGAGAGCTGTACGGGTTCGTCGGCGGCCTGCCCGGCCGACGGCTTCCAATCGAGCACGACGCCGTGCCGCGGATCCGCGGGCGTGTGCGACGTGCAGGAGAACTGCACCGGCGGGTCGGCGACGTGTCCGGCCGACGGTTTCGCGTCGAGCGCGACGCCGTGCCGCGCGTCGGCGGGCGTGTGCGACAACGCTGAGAACTGCACCGGCTCGTCGGCGGCATGTCCCGCCGACGGATTCAAGGTGAGTACGACGCCGTGCCGCGCATCGGCCGGCGTGTGCGACGTGCAGGAGAATTGCACCGGCTCGTCGGCGGCGTGTCCCGCCGACGGCTTCCAGGCGAGCACGACGCCGTGCCGCGCATCCGGTGGCGTCTGCGACGTCGTCGAGAATTGCACCGGCTCGTCCGCGACGTGCCCCGCCGACGGGTTCCAATCGAGCGCGACGCCGTGCCGTGCCTCGGCCGGCATCTGCGATCCGGCCGAGAACTGCACGGGCTCGACCGCGACGTGTCCGGCCGATCAGCTGTCGCCGAGCGGCACCCCCTGCCGTCCGTCGGCGGGTGTCTGCGACGTGGCCGAGAACTGCACGGGCTCGAGCCCGACCTGTCCGGCGAACGGCTTCCAGAACTTCTCCACCGTCTGCCGTCCGTCGGGCGGTATCTGCGACGTCGCCGAGAACTGCACCGGCTCGTCGGCAGCGTGTCCGGGCGACGGCTTCCAGGCGAGCACGTTCACGTGTCGCGCGTCGGGCGGCGTCTGCGACGTCTCCGAGACTTGCACCGGCTCATCGGCCGCGTGTCCGGGCGACTCGTTCCAGTCGGCCTCGACCGTTTGCCGGCCGGCCGCGGGTGTGTGCGACGACGACGAGACCTGCACCGGCTCGTCCGCGGCATGCCCGGCCAATACCTTCATGGCCAGCACGACCGTCTGTCGTCCGTCGGCAGGCGTGTGCGACCTGACCGAGAACTGCACCGGGTCGGGTGCGAATTGCCCGGCGAACGCGTTCGAATCGAGCACGACGGTCTGCCGCCCGTCCGCGGGCATCTGTGACGACGACGAGACCTGCACCGGCTCGTCGGCCGCATGTCCGGCAGATAGCTTCATGGCCAGCACGACAGTTTGTCGTCCGTCGTCGGGGATCTGCGACGCGGTCGAGAAGTGCACCGGCTCCGGAGCGGCATGTCCGGCCGACGGATTCCAGCCGACCACGACGGTCTGTCGTCCGTCGGGTGGCGTCTGCGACGTTGCCGAGAACTGCACGGGATCCGGCGTGAGCTGTCCGTCCGACGCGTTCCAAGCGAGCACGACGGTCTGCCGTCCGTCGGCGGGCGTCTGCGACGTCACCGAGAACTGCACCGGCTCGACGGCGGCGTGTCCGGCGAATGGCTTCGAGGCGACCACGACGGTCTGCCGTCCGTCGGCAGGCGTCTGCGACAACGACGAGAATTGCACCGGCTCCACGGCGGCGTGTCCGTCCGACGCGTTCGAGTCGAGCACGACGGTCTGCCGTCCGTCGGCGGGCGTCTGCGACGTCGACGAGAAGTGTACCGGCTCGACGGCGGCGTGTCCGACCGACGCGAAGAAGCCGTCGACGACGGTCTGCCGTTCGACGACCGGCGTCTGCGACGTTCAAGAGAAGTGCGACGGCACGACCGACGCGTGCCCGACCGACGCGGTCGAGCCGACGTCGACGGTCTGCCGAGCGACGGCGGGCGTCTGTGACGTCGCGGAGAATTGCGACGGCACGGCGAAGACGTGCCCGACCGACGCGTTCGTGCTGGCGAGCAGCAACACCGTCTGTCGCCCGAGCGGCGGCGTCTGCGACGTCGACGAGCAGTGCGACGGTACCGGCGCGGCGTGTCCGACCGACGCGTTCAAGGCGAGCACGACGCTGTGCCGCGCGAACGCGGGCGTCTGCGACACGCCCGAGAACTGCACCGGCAGCACGGCGGCGTGTCCGACCGACGGCTTCCTCTCGAACAGCGTGGTCTGCCGTCCGGGAAGCGGCGTGTGCGACGCGACCGACAACTGCACGGGAACGGACGCGAACTGCTCGCCTGACGCCGTCCAGCCGCCGACCACCGTGTGCCGTCCGGCGGCGAACACGGCCGACGTCGACGAGAACTGCGACGGCACCGACAAGACGTGCCCGGCCGACGCCTTCGCGGCGGCAGGGACGCCGTGTGACGACGACAGCTTCTGCACCTTCGACGACGAGGCCGACGGCAACGGTCACTGCATCGGCCAGCCGGTCGACTGCGACGACGTGAACCCGTGCACGGACGATACGTGCGACTCGCAGGGCGGCGGCTTCCTCTGCATGCACGACAACAACGGCATCTGCATCGGGGCGAACTGCGGCAACGCGACGGTCGATCCCGGTGAGACGTGCGATCCGCCGAACCTCGCCGTCAACCCGAGCACGGGTCAGACGATCTGCCGTCTCGACTGCACGTCGTGCGGCGACGGCGTGGTGCAGACGAGCGACAACGAGACCTGCGACGACGGCAATACCGTCAGCGGCTGCCGTCTCGACTTCCCGCAGAAGCCGCTCGATCCGTGCTTGAACAACTGCAACCTGGCGATCTGCGACGACCCGGCGCGCATCAGCTTCGGGCGTCACCAGGACATGTTCAAGTTCCACGGCCGCCTGATCTCGGACGAGTCCGTCGATCTCAGCGCCGGCCACTTCGTCATCGAGCTCAGGTCGCCGGACAATTCGGTGATCTACCGGTCGTCGATCCAGAAGGGCACGATGAGCAACACGAACGGGATCTTCCGCTACAAGGATCGGAACGCGAAGCTCGCCGGCGGGCTCTACATCCTGAAGGCGAAGTCACGTGAGGGGTACTACCTCCTCACCCTGAAGAGCTACGGCGATCTCCGGACGTCGAGCGCCGACATGACGACGCACGTGTACAGCGGCGATCGCGAATGGGCGGTGCGCGGCTCGTGGACGGCGGTCGGCAGCAAGGGATGGAAGCTCGGCAAGGGCGACGTCTTCCTGCCCGTCACTCAGTGAGAGATGCGCGCGTTGCGACGGGGCGCTCATGGCCTGGAACGCTCCGCGCGCAAGAGACGACGAACGATCGCCGCAGGCCGGCTGCTCGCACCCGCGAGCGTCAGCCGGCGCCTGCGGCGATCCGTTCGCGAACCCGGCGCAGGTTGTCGGTCGTGAGCTGGCGGTGCCGCCACCCGGGGGCGGCAAGCTCGAGGGCGCGCGCGTAGTCGGCGGCCGCGGCGTTCAAGTCTCCCGCCGATTCCTCCGCCCAGCCGCGATTGTTGTAGGCCTTCGGATCTCCGGGGAGGACGGCGATCGCGGCCGTGAAGTCGGCGATCGCTCCCGCGTAGTCGCCGCGCCCGTGCCGCGCGTTCCCGCGGTCGAACCACGCGAGGTAGTACCGCGGGTTGATGCGGATCGCCTCGGAGTAGTCGGCGATCGCGGCGTCGAGGTGCTGCTCGCGCGCGAAGCCGCGGTTCGTGTAGGCGACGTAGTTGTCGGGATCGAGCCGGAGCGCGTGATTCCAGAGCGTGATCGAATCCCTCCAGACGCGGACCTGCCGATTCGTGAGCGCGACGAGCGCGACGATTACGAGTGCCGCCGTCGCCGTGGCGGCGCGCCGTGCACGGCGGCCCCGATCGTGGCAGACCTGCATGACGGCGCCGCCGGCGACGAGCGCCCACGGTATGCACGCGAGATAGCCATACCGGTCGGCGACGAGCTGCGGGCCGACCTGCGCGACGCCGAGAACCGGTGCGACGACGATCGCATAGCTGGCGAGAGCCGCGAGCAGCCACGGATGCCGTCGCCGGACCGCGACGGCGACGACCGCCGCGCCGACCACGACGGCGATGCTCGCGACGTAGCGGGGAGCGGTCGGGTCGATCCCGTCGAGCAGATACGCGGGCCAGAGTCGGACCGGCACGAGCGTCTTCCAGACGTAGAAACAGAGGCCGTACGCGGCCTGCGCGATGCGAGCGGCGAGCGGGTGCTCCGACAAGGTCCGCATCTCCTCGACGGAGTGCTGCGCCAGGAACGCAACGGCGCCGCCGGCGAGCGCGACCACTGCGAACGGAATCTTCTCGATCAGCAACGCGCGCACGGTGCCGCGGCGCAGACGGCGGAGCGGGTACGCGTCGACGACGAGGAGCACGAGCGGCAACGTCATTCCCCACGCTTTCGCGAGCAGCGAAACGATCAGCGCTGCGAGCGCGGCTCGCATGCGCGCCTGCCGACGCTCGGCCGGGCCCCTGACGGCGCGGACGTAAACGAGGATGGCCAGCAGAAAGAAGAAGCCGGACACGACGTCGCGTCGCTCGGAGGCCCACGCCACCGACTCGACGCGCAGCGGGTGGACGCCGAAGGCGAGCGCGGCGACGGCGCCGCCCGCGCGCACGCATGCGAGCGGCGTTTCCGGCGCGACGAGCGGCAGCAGCGCGAAGCCGAGGCCGTAGACGAGGACGGCGTTGCCGGCGTGCCAGACGAGGCTGGTCAGATGATAGCCCGCCGGGTGCATGCCCCAGAACGCGTGATCGACGGCGAACGTCAGCCACGTGAGCGGCTGCCAGTGGCCGCCGAGCGTCGTCGTCAGCATCCAGCGGACGTGCGTCGCGTCGAGTCCGCGGTACGCGACGTTGTCGGTCAGATTCAGGTCGTCATCCCAGTCGACGAACCCGTTCTGCAGGGTCGGCAGGAACGCGAGCGCGATCGTCACGACCAGCGCGAGCGCGATGCCGACGTCGACGGCGGGTCGTCGGTGCCGTTCCATGAGGATCTTCGCGGAATTTGCTGCCACGAGACGTGGGAGCGCCACAAGCTCAGGAATTCCCCCTGTTGGAGGACGTAGCCATGATTCGCACTTTCGCCATCGTCGCCGTGCTGCTGCTGGCGGCCGTGCCCGCACACGCGCAGTCCATCTCGAGCGCGAGCGCTTCGACTACGGGGAGCACCGCGAACGGCGGTGACACCGACGGGTCGGTCCGGTCGTCGGTCGCGGTGCAAATCAACGACGGCACGACGTTCAAGACGCGCTACGCGTGGAACATCAGCGCCGACACGACGGTCGGCTCGACGAAAGACTCGAACGGCACCGCGAAGCACAACTTGACGTTCAACGTCACTGCTCCCGGAGGCTACCGTCTCGACATCACGCAGCAGCGGGTCGGCATGGTGCAGCGGAACTCGGACGCGAGCGGCTGTAGCGGCTCCGCCGACATCAGCTCGGTCACCGGAACGTTCACGACGGGAACCCTCGCGTCGGGCTCGCTGAATCTATCCGATCCCGGCGGCGTCACCGCCGGCGGCGGCGACTCGCAGACGCCGTTCACGCAGAACGCCAGCGCGTCGATCACCAACGCCAGCAACGGCGTCGCGCAGACCCACACGCTCTCGTTCACGTGGACGGGCACGACGCGGAGCAACTCGTGCGAGGCGGCGGTCCGCATGGGCGAGGGCAGCTCCGTGAGCGGCTGCGACGCGTGCGTCTATCCCGGAACGCCGAGTCGTACGCAGGCCTCCGATGGCCATTTCGTGCAGGTCGATCTCGTGAATTTGTGCGGCAACGGCACCGTCGACGCGGGCGAGGACTGCGACACCGCCTTGCCCGGCTCGTGCTGCGCGTCGACCTGTCTCTACAAGTCGTCGGCGACCCTGTGCCGCCCTTCGGCGGGGATCTGCGACAACGCCGAGCTCTGCTCCGGGTCGAGCGCGACCTGCCCCGGGAACGGCTTCAAGTTCGGGACGCCGTGCCGGCCATCGGCGGGCATCTGCGACACCACCGAGTTCTGCAACGGCTCGAGCGCGAGCTGCCCGGCGAACACGTTCGAGGCGCCGACGACGCTCTGCCGTCCGGCCGCCGACGTGTGCGACGTCGAGGAGTTCTGCACCGGCTCGAGCGCGGCGTGTCCCACCGACCATTTCCTGGCCTCGACCGAGTCGTGCCGCGGCCCCGCCGACGTGTGCGACATCGAGGAGTTCTGTCCCGGCAACGGCCCGAGCTGCCCGGCCGACGCGAAGAGCACGGCCGTCTGCCGTCCGTCGGCGAGCGGCTGCGACGCGGTCGAAACCTGCGACGGCGTGAACGATTCCTGTCCGGGCGACGACGTGCTGCCGTCGGGGACGACGTGCCGGCCGTCCGTCGGTGTCTGCGATTCCGCCGAGACCTGTGACGGGTCGAGCTTCGATTGTCCGGCGGACGCGAAGAGCACGGCCGTGTGCCGCGCGGCGGCGGGCCCTTGCGACGTCGCCGAGAGCTGCAACGGCGTCGGCAACGGGTGTCCGTCCGACGGGTTCGCAACCTCGGCGACGACGTGTCGTGCGAGCGCGGGCGGCTGCGACGTCGCGGAGAGCTGCACCGGATCGTCGACGGCGTGTCCCGGCGATACGGTGCAGTCGTCCGGCTTCGTCTGCCGCGCGTCGGCGGGCGGCTGCGACGTCCAGGAGACTTGCGACGGCTCGTCGTCGGCGTGTCCCGCCGACGCCGTGCAGCCGTCGGCGACGGAGTGCCGTGCCTCGGCCGGCCCGTGTGACGTGGCGGAGAGCTGCGACGGCAGCTCGACGGCGTGTCCGTCCGACGGATTCGAGTCGTCGACGACGGTGTGTCGCGCGGCGGTCGGCGGGTGCGACGCGGCCGAGCTGTGCTCGGGTGGCGACGCGAGCTGCCCAGGCGACTCGTTCGAGCCCTCCGGCACGGTGTGCCGTCCCACGGCGGGCGTCTGCGACGCGGCGGAGACGTGCAGCGGCGTCGACGCCGACTGCCCGGCCGACGGCTTCCAGCCGAATACGGTCGTGTGCCGCCCGGACGCCGGTCAATGCGACGTCGCCGAGAGCTGCAGCGGGGGCGGCGTCGATTGTCCCGCGGATGGTTCCGAGCCCGACGGGACGACGTGCAACGACGGCAACTCGTGCACGATCTCCGATCAGTGCACCGCCGGAGTCTGCGGCGGCGACTCGATGCTCTGTGGCAACGGCACGGTCGACAGCGGCTGCGGCGAGGCGTGCGACGACGGCAACACGTCGAGCAACGACGGCTGCTCGGCGACATGCCAGGTCGAGCCCGGTCTCGGGTGCGGCACGGCGCCGCTCTCCGGCTGCCGGCGTCCGATCCAGTCGGCGAAGGCGTCGGTCCTCGCGAAGAACGCCGAGCCCGACGACGCCAAGGACCTGTTGAAGTGGAAGTGGCTGAAGGGCGAGCGGACGACGACCGCGGAGTGGGGGACGCCGCTCAGCACGACGAGCTACCAGCTCTGCCTCTACGACTCGACGGGTCTCCGGCTCTCCGCGACCATTCCGCCCGGAGGCACGTGCCTCGGTAAGCCGTGCTGGAAGGCGGCCGGCATCACCGGCTTCAAGTACAAGAACAAGGCGCTCACGCCCGACGGCATCCAGCAGCTGACCCTGAAGGCCGGCGCCGACGGCAAGGCGAAGATCGGGCTCCTCGGGAAGGGCGGCAACCTCGCCATGCCTGATCTCTCGACGCTCGGTCAGCCGGTGACGGTGCAGATCCAGAACAGCGACGAGCTCTGCTGGGAGGCGATCTACAGCTCGCCGCCGACGGCGCAATCGCCCGCGCTCTTCAAGGATAAGGCGGACTGACGTGCGGCTCATGCGGCAGTGGGTGCGCGGGGGCCTCGTCGTCGCCGCGCTGGGCACCGTCGTCGGCGTCGTCGCGCTCGGCGCGCGGGCACTCGTGCCCGTCGCGTTGGCGCAGAGCGGGCCGCTCGATCATTTCCAATGCTACAAGGCGACCGCCACCTCCGGGTTGCCGCGCTTCATCCCGATCGCCGGCCTGAGCGTCGTCGACGGTTTCGGGCCGGCGACGTTGGCGGTGAAGAAGCCGGCGCGGCTCTGCAATCCGTCTAGCCTGAACGGCGACGATCCGACGGCCCCGACGCACACCGAGCATCTCGAGACGTACAAGGTGAAGCGCGACGGCACGACGCCGAAGTTCACGAAGATCGTGAACCAGCACCTGGTCGACGAGTTCGGCAGCATGCACGTCGACGTCATCAAGCCGCAGTACCTGATGGTGCCGAGCGCGAAGAGCCTGAGCTCGCCGCCCGGTGCGCCGTCCAATCCGGTGACGGACCACTTCACCTGCTACAAGATCAAGCAGACGAAGGGCTCCGGGAAGTTCGTCTTTCCAGCACATTGGGATCCTAAGCTTAGAATTCCACGTGGACAAGTTGTCGC
>JADMIO010888893.1_pt1 | contig 44409 bp, 42 predicted proteins | sample 8958161 | NCBI WGS metagenome assembly JADMIO01 (sample SAMN16585339, study PRJNA669376) | soil metagenome | isolation source: Crop rotation soil | place: USA: Cullars Rotation, Alabama | collected 2011
CGCGACAACTTGTCCACGTGGAATTCTAAGCTTAGGATCCCAATGTGCTGGAAAGATCTTCACGGACTCGAGGCAGTGCGTCAATGCAATGGGGCCGTTGGATTCAAGCAGCGGCATCAGGTCGCCATAGAGCGCTGTACCCGCCATGTTCGTGCCGTGGCCGTGCGGGTCGCCGTCCACCCAGGTCGGATCGTATTTGTGCAGATCGTTCAAGTCCAGTGCGGGAGCAAGCAACGGATGGGCCTGCGTGGTGCCGGTGTCGAGTATGCAGACGGCAGTATCGCGGTTTTGGGGCGGTACTAGGCGGCCAGCGAGGTCCAGCGCCCAAGCAGCTTGCTCGACATTCGACCAGGAAACAAACGAGGCAGGCGTGTCGTTGGCACGCCGCAGTTCGGCAATCGCATCGCTGTTCAGAAATAGTCTGCCGATTGCAACCGTATCTCCGAAGACCAGTCGGACCTCGCGGTCCGGGAAGACGAGGCGATGCGGCTGAGCAGGAAGTTCCAGGCGGCGCACGACGGTTTCGAAGACTTCGAGGCGTCCAGGTCGAATCCACACCTCCCACCAGAGCGTCTGACCCGCTTCCGGGAACAAATCGTCCGTGTATACGGAACGCAACGCAGCGAGCGTGACGCTTTCGATCCGTGCAACGAGCGCTTCGTTTTTCGGTTTGCCAGTCCGGGTGTCCTGATGCTGATATTCATCAAGCTTCTGAACGAAGTGATTCGCGGCCGTATCGGGAACGAAAATGGTCGCGATAGCCGGATGATCCGGCGACTCCTGCCGGAAAGCTACCAGTTCGATGTGCTTGTGTCGGTTTTCGAGGAGTTCGGCGGCCGTTTCCGATCCGGCTGGTATCTCAAAATCCAGATAAAAACCCGGCGCGCCCGTGAGCAGGGACGGATCTCGCTCGGCGCGCCGCGACTCGGCCTCATCAAGTGCGGCCGTCAAAGCGGCGCGGACGATTCCCGCATGGGTTGCGCGGTCTCTCTGCGGCAATTTGTGGCTCGGCGGCGGAGTTCTACTGGTATACAGTTCGGACCGGCCGCTTCCCCGTAAATAAAGGTGCGGCAGATCGCGCGGAAATTTGGGCATCTACTGGCACGCCGCCTTTCGCTCCGCGAGCGCCGAAAGCAGGTGCTCGGTGGCGATCCGTTTCGACCCGCCGAGCACCGCTTGTTTCGCGGCTTCTTCACTCGCTCGCGTGAGATCGGCTTGGCTCAGCCCTTCGGCTTCCGGTAGAACTGACGCCCAGTCCACCTCCGCCGTGTCGAAAGTGGCTAGCTTGCGGCGCAGGATGTCTTTTGCCACGTTGGAGTCCGGTAGCGTGTACTCGATCACGTCATCGAAGCGCCGGAACAGAGCGCGATCGAGCATTTGCGGATGATTGGTGACGGCTACGATCAGGCTGTCGGAGGTGTCCTTTTCGAGCAGCTGCAAGAAAGAGTTGAGAACGCGGCGGATTTCGCCCACATCGTTGGTCTGGGTGCGGTGGGCTCCGAGCGCGTCAAATTCATCGAACAGGTACACCCCGCGGCTCTGGCGGATGGCATCGAAGACGAGCTTCAGCTTGGCTGCCGTTTCGCCCATGAATTTGGTGATCAGGCCTTCGAGCATGATCGTCAACAACGGCAGGTGCAGCTCGCCCGCAAGCGCTGATGCCGTCATTGTCTTGCCCGAACCCGACGGGCCGACGAACAGCAATTTTCGGCGCGGCTCCAGCGCGTGTTCGCGCAGCCGTTTCTCTTGCCGCTGCTCGACCAGGACGCGCTGAAGGCGTTGGGCCAGCGACTCGGGAAGCGCCATCTCCGACAGCCGTAGCGTCGGCGTTTGAACTGATAGCAGACTAGCGAGTTCGCCGCGTGGCTCCAGGACGATTAGTTGTCCAGGACGGCTCTGGGCAGCCGCGGAGCGCCGTTTCGCTTCGTCGATCAGGCTGCGGAGCTGCTGGGCAATGGCGCCGTGACCCAGCTTGGCCTCATGTGCTGCCGCCTGCATCGCCACCGACAAAAACTGTTCGTCGTCGCCCGCGATGTGGCTTTTCAGGAGCGCGATCATGTGGCGGGCTGTACTCATGCGTTCTCCAATTCAATGCATAAATGATCGCATGAAGCGTCGGTCAGGCTTTGCAGCACATCGAGGTAACGTTCGGTGTTCAGAATCGACTGGTAGCGGAGCGAGAGCTGGATCTGTTCCATTGGCAATTCGGCCCCGATCGGCCAGCTTAGCAGAAGTGCGGCGCAGGTCATGCGGCGTAACTTTCATGCCGAGTTCTTCCGCATGCCCCTTTACGATCAAGTACACAGCGTTGAGCAGTCAACCGTTCCCGGAAGCGCTCAGCGTAATCAGCCAGCCGCGATCATGGAGAACCCGGCCGACGCTGATGAACATGGAGCTGTGCCTCGTTCCATGCACGACAGCCCTGGAAGGCCCGACGCCCGGTCGAGAACGGATTCACGGTCTCCGTCAAAGCGCGACAAGACTGATCCGGTGAGCGGTGCCAGGCCGGCATAGCTCGGCGATGGCCGGCACTCGCCGATCGCAAGCGCAAAACAGCGTTCGCGCCAGCGACGAGAGTTGGTCCGTGGGAGGTCGGGGTCCGAATGAGCGGCCGCTGTAGTCGGGAGAGCCATCGTTAGGCATTGCTTTTGATAAGACACTGTTGATAATACGTTATTCGCGATTTCGCAAAGACCTCACGCGCGGTCACCACAAATGCAACTCTGTGTACGCTTCACCGGCCGTCCCTCCAAAAACGCTCCGCCCCCAAAACCCAGTCACAGCCAAACAAAATAAATCGGTTTTCCCCATCCATTTGAGTCGCATCCACTTACAGGTTTTGCCCCAGCTCGCGAACCCGCGAAACCATTGACCCCCGTGGTACACATGAATCAAAGGGCTGCTACGCCCTTGTCATTCGACCTCCTTGGAACGGCCGTCAGACTCTGACGGCCGTTTTGTTCTTAACCGCTTTATTAACAACAAAACTTACTTGTCCAACCGTAAGAGTCTTACGCTCGTATGAACCATGAAGCCGTTTTCGAGGCCGGTGCACTGACCGGCCGCCAGCAGGCCTTCGCCACGATGGCCTCGCATTGCACCTACGCCCAAGCCGTTTCGCTCAAAGCCGTTCACGAGTCGCGCGCCTACGAACACCTCGGCCTCAACTGGGAGGAATACTGCGCGCAGCACGCCGGCATCAGTCGTGTCACGGCCGAGAGCATCATCCGCCGTCTCGACGAATTCGGCGAAACCTACTTCCGTCTCGCCGGCCTGGTCCGCATCTCGCCCGATGCCTTCCGCCAGATCGCCGACCGCCTCACCGCCGAGTGCATCGAGCTCGGTGGCGAACAAATCCCTCTCGTCTCCGGTAACGCCGGCAAAATTCGCGCCGGCATCAAACGCCTCCAGGACGAGGCCAAGCGGCTCAACAACTGCTACCGCTTGCCCACCCGCATCGTCGAGTACGGTATCCGCGTCGACGACGTGGTCTCCGCCGTGAGCCAGCGCGCACAGCTCGGCCGGGCCTTGCCGCACGAGGAGCTCGCGGGACTCCGCTCCCTCGCCCGCCGCGCCATCAACCGCTGGACCGAAGTCCACGACCTACTCAAATCCGCCACCCACGATTCCGTGCAATAGGCCTTTACTTACATGAGATTTTTCGGGTGTTCCCACTACAGTTAAATATTCGACTTGCCATGAATCCATCCAAGCTGTTCCCAGCTGCCGCGCTCCTGTGCCTCCTGGCAGGCGCTCCGGCGCGAGCCCTACCTGTAGTCATCTACAGCAACACCACAACCGATACCGGCACCGCGCTCCTCTACGGCGGCGGTCCATTCACCCAGCTCGGCGATGAGATTTCGCTCGCCGGGACCGATCGCGCCGCCACGTCGGCTACGGTTCAGTTTTTCAACGCTGGCTTGGCGGGCAACTTCGACGCGACGCTGCGCCTGTTTAACCGCGGCGCGCCCGTCGGGTCACAGATCGGTCCCGATTTCGTCCAGACCGCCATCTTCGCCCCCGCCGGCGATATTCTCAACGTCAGCTTCGTTCTACCCGTGCTGCTGGTACCCGATAGCCTGATCTTTACCGTGCAAGTGGGCAATCAAAGCCCCGGCGTCGACATTGTCGGACTCGATCTGTTCGAACCGCCCACCGCGGGCTCCAGCGACAATACATTTGCGATCGCCAACAACGGCTCCGGGTTCGTGCAGGTAGGCACCGGCGGTAATAACGTGTTCTTCGATTTGGCGGCCGTCCCCGAGCCTTCCACCTTCGCGGTGGGTGCGCTGGTACTAGCCTTCGTCGCCCAGCGGCGCAAAGCCTTGCAGCCGTAGGGCAACGTCGCTCTACACGTTTCCGTATTCCCATACGTCAACAGATTTGTGGGCTTCCTTCGACTCCTGCCCGGGTTACTCGCCGTGTCGGCATTCGCCGGTGACACGGCCCTGGATACACTTCTCAAGGGTGTAGAGGCACGGTACAACAAGGCCAAAACGCTGCAAGTGCTTTTCCACGAAGACTATATACCGGCGGGACGCCCCAAACGCAGTGAAAGTGGCACGTTACAGCTTCGGAAGCCGTTGAAAATGCGCTGGGATTACGCGGCCCCCAAGGGCAAGCTGTTCGTTTCCGACGGTAAAGAGATGTGGCTCTACTCGCCTTCCGAAAACCGGGTGGAGCAGATGAAGCTCCGCGAAAGCGACGATATGCGGGCCCCGCTCGCCTTCCTGCTCGGTAAGTTGAACTTTGAAAAGGAGTTCCGGAACCTGCACGCGCAACCGGAAGGGACCTCGCAGCGCATTTTCGCCGAGCCCAAGACCGACAACCTTCCGTATTCCGCTGTGGAATTCGTGGTCGGAGCGGAAAACCGGATCCAAATGGTCAAAGTGACCGGCTTCGACAAATCGGTCATCGAGTTCCGCTTCGACGACGAGAAGGTCGATCCGCCGCTCGATCCCAAGCTCTTCCAGTTCCAGGTGCCCAAGGGCGTCGAGCTGGTTCGGGAGGGCCGGTAGTGGCGGACTACGCGGTCAAATACGCGGACGGGCGCGGCCAGATCCACCATCAGGTGGCCACCGCCGGCAGTGAGAAGGAGCTGCGCGACAAATACGTCCAGCAGGGCTTCCTGATCTATTCCATCAAAGCCCGCGGCAGCGCCGTCCAGGGCGGGCTGTTCGGCCGACGCAAAAAGCTGAACATCGAGAAATTCCTGATTTTCAATCAGCAGTTTGTCACGCTGATCCGCGCCGGCCTGCCCATTCTCAAGGGCCTCGACCTTCTCGCCGAGCGCCTCACCGATCCCAAACTCGGGCCTTACATCCAGGCGGTGCGCGACGAGGTGCGCAACGGAACGCTGCTCAGCGAGGCCTTCCGGCAGCAGGGCATTTTCCCGAAGATCTACATCACCTCCGTCATGGCCGGCGAAAAAAGCGGCAGCCTCGTCGAAGTGCTCGACCGCTTTATCACCTATCAAAAGCTGGCACTGGCGGTCAAAAAGAAGGTGTTGGTTTCGTTGATGTATCCTGCGGTGCTCATCGTCCTGGTGGTCGCCCTTATGGTGTTCCTGGTGACGTACGTGGTGCCGACGTTCGCCAGCCTGTACACCAGCATGAACGCGACGCTGCCCACCATTACCCTGTACCTGATCGCCGTGGGCACCACCGCGCGCAGCTACATCATCGCGGTGTTCGCGGCCCTCGTAGCTGGCATTTTCGTGTTCCGCTGGTGGTCGCGGCGGGAAAGCTCGCGCCAGACCATCGACAGCATCAAGCTGCGCCTGCCGATAGCGGGCGAGATCTGGCTGAAGTACCAGGTAGCGCAGCTCTCGCGCATTCTGAGCACGCTCCTGGTCGGCGGTATTCCGCTGGTGCAGGCCATGGAAACGGCCGCCGATTCATTGGGCACGCCATTGCTCAAACGCGCCGTGGAGAACGCCGGAAAAATGGTGCGCGAGGGCCAGCCGCTATCCGGGTCTCTGAAAGCGTCGAAGCTCTTCCCGGGCCTCGCCATCGACATGATCGAAGTCGGGGAATCTACCGGCGCTCTACCGGCCATGCTAAGCAGCGTCGCCGAATTCTTTGAAGAAGACGTGAACACGCGCATGACGGCCGCGCTTTCGTTGATCGAACCCGCCATCATGATCGTCATGGGCGGATTCGTGGCCTTCGTGCTGATTGCGTTGTACCTGCCGATCTTCTCGTTGGCGGACACCATCCGATAGGTAGTTATGGCAACCGACCGCATCAAATTCGCCGATCCCGCCGCTGAAGCCGACCAGGCACGCGCCATCGCCGCGCGCTATCGACACGAATTCGTGGATCTGCGCGACGCCGGCATCGATCACGACCTGTTCCGCTCGATCCCTGTAGACCTGATGTTCCGCTACAACTTCGTGCCGCTGCACGCTCAGAACGGAACTCTGGAGATCGCCCTTTCCGATCCGCGGAATCTCAACCTGATCGACGAATTGACGCTGCTGCTGAACAAGAAGCTGCGCGTCAAGGTCGCGACGCTTTCGCAGATTTCCGAACTGCTCAAAAAGACCGAGCAATCGCAGCGCGTGCTGGAAGAAGTCACCGAAGGCTTCACACTGGACGTTGTAGCCGAGGACGGCGATCAGGACGAAACGCTCTCCATCGACAAGCTCACCGCGGCCGATAGCGACATCGCGCCGGTCATCAAGCTCGTCGACACCACGATCTTCAACGCGCTCGAGCGGCGCGCCAGCGATATTCACATCGAATCGCGCGACCAGGAAGTGGCCATCAAGTACCGCATCGACGGCGTGCTGCACTACGCCATGCCGCCGATCGCGAAGGACTGGCAATCGACCATCATCTCGCGCATCAAAGTGATGAGCGAGCTGGATATCGCCGAAAAGCGCGTTCCGCAGGACGGCCGTTTCCGTGTGCGGTACAAGAACCGCCTGATCGATTTCCGCGTCTCCATCATGCCGACCATCCACGGCGAAGATGCCGTGCTCCGAGTCCTCGACAAGGAATCGATGAGCGAGAAGTTCGCCAAGCTCTCGCTCGACGTGGTGGGCTTCAGTGAGAGCGATCTGGTGAAGTTCCGCCGCTACATCCTGGAACCGTACGGAATGGTGCTGGTCACCGGCCCTACCGGCTCCGGCAAGACCACTACGCTGTACGCCGCGCTGAGCGAGATCAAGAACGACGAAGACAAGATCATCACCATCGAAGACCCGGTGGAATACCAGATCAAAGGCATCACGCAGATCCCGGTGAACGAGAAAAAAGGACTGACGTTCGCCCGCGGCCTGCGCTCCATCCTGCGTCACGACCCCGACAAGATCATGGTCGGCGAAATCCGCGACCAGGAGACCGCGCAGATTGCCATCAACTCCGCGCTCACCGGCCACCTGGTGTTCACCACCGTTCACGCCAACAACGTGCTGGACGTGCTGGGCCGTTTTCTGAACATGGGCGTAGAGGCATACAATTTCGTCTCCGCCCTCAATTGCATTCTGGCGCAGCGCCTGGTGCGCGTGATTTGCGAGCACTGTAAGCGCCGCGTGCACTACCCCGATTCCATGCTGGTGGAAAGCGGGTTGAATCCCGACGAATGGCGCGATATCCCGCTCTATGAAGGCGGGGGCTGTTTCGAGTGCGGCGGAACCGGCTTCCGCGGCCGCTCTGCGATTCACGAGCTGCTCGATTTGACCGACCGCATCCGCGAAATGATCCTTGACCGCCGGCCGACCTCCGAAATCAAGCGCGCGGCACGCGAAGACGGCATGACGTTCCTGCGCGAATCGGCCGTGGACAAGATGCGGCTGGGGATTACGACCTTGCGGGAAATCAACAAGGTCACGTTTATTGAAGGATAAGAGAATGCAGAATTCAGAATCCAGAATTCAGAATGGAGGAGCGGCCTCAGGATTCTGACTCCTGACTCCTGAATTCTGTTTTTTATGCTCGAACGATTGACATCGATCCTTACCGATCCGCCGCCAGCGATGGCCTTCGAAGTGTCGGAGGCGGGAATTGCAGCGGCGCGCATCACATCTCGCGCGGAGCTGGAGTTTCAACCGTTCCGGCCGGGCACGATCTCAGTATCGCCGGTGAAGGAAAACGTCGAAGATCCCGACGAGTTTGTGATGGCGGTGCGCAGTGTGTCGGCAACGCAGGCGGCGCGGAAGAAGAAAGATGTCGCGCTCATCCTGCCGGATTACAGCGCGCGCATTTCGGTGCTCGACTTCGATCAGTTCCCCTCCGATGCCAAGGAACAGGCCTCGCTCATCCGCTTTCGCGTCAAGCGCAGCGTCCCGTTCGACGTGGATTCCGCGGCCATGAGCTACTTCGCGCAGCCGGGCGAGAAAGGCCGCATGGACGTGGTGGTGGTGATGGCGCCGCTGGAGATCGTATCACGCTACGAGGCGCCGTTCCGGACGGCGGGCATGAATCCCGGCTATGTCACGATGTCTTCGCTGGCGGCGCTGGAGCTCGCGCCTGAGGCGGGGCTAAGCGTCATGGCCAAGCTCACGGGCCGCGTGCTCACGGTGCTGGTGCGCGACAAGAGCGTGTTGAAGCTGGCGCGCTGCGTCGAACTGCCGGCGGTGGAGATGGAAGATCTCTCCGACGTGCTGATACCGACTTTCATCTATATCGAAGACAACCTGGGACGGCCCGCGGAGAAACTGATCCTGTGCGGCTTCGGCGCGCGCACCGAAGAGGCCGGCGAGCGCTTTGCGCGAGAGCTGGGGATCGAGAACGAGCCGCTGCGCTCGCCGCTGGGAGTGCCGGGCGAAAACAACGCGGGGCTGCTCGGGTATCTCCGCTCGCTCGGCAGGAACAATTGAAATGAAGATCAACGTCAATCTCGCCAGCCAGCCGTTCCGGCGCGACCGCCCCATAATGGTGGCGTCGGCGATCGTGAGCGCGCTGTTGGTGGGCACGCTGATTGTGCTGATCCTGCTGGCGCGCGCCGATCGCGAACAGTATGCCGACCTCCGCAAGGAAGTGGGCGCGCTGCGCAGCCAGATCGCAACCGTGAGCAAGCAGCAGCGCGACGCGCAGGCGATTCTGGCGCAGCCGCAGAACGCGGAAGTCCTGGAGACCAGCGTCTTTCTGAACACGCTCATCCGCCGCAAAGGCATCAGTTGGACGCGCATCCTGGCCGACCTGGAAAAGGTGATGCCTCCCAACGTAAAAGTGATGAATATCCGGCCGTACGTGACGGGCGAGAACGAAATCACCCTGGATATGCTGGTGGGCGCCGATGGCCCCACGCCGATCATCGGCATGTACAAGGCGATGGAAACGTCGCCGCTGTTCGGCAACGTCACCCCGCAACAGTATTCCCCTCCTTCCCAATCGGAACCGCTCTACCGGTACCGGTTCACGGTGAACTATGCCCAGAAACTTTAACCTCGCCGCCATCCAGTGGAAAGACCCGCGCGTGGTCGTGCGCGTGATTCTGGGCGTGCTCTTGCTCGCCAACCTGGTGATGGCGGTGATCGCCTTTAAGCCGTTCGGCGGCAGTGCGGACGACCTCCGCCGTGAGCGCGCGTCGCTGCAGCAGCAGTTGACCGGTCTGCAAACCCAGGTGGCGAACAGCCGGAAGCTGGTGGACAAAGTGCAAATCGCGCGCGTCGCCGACGAGGACTTCATGCACCGGTACGTGACCGACCGGCACGTGGTGGCTTCCACGATTCAAGGTGAGCTGATCAGCATCGCGGAGAGCTCGGGCATCGCGCTGCAGCCGGCGTCGTGGACCCCGGAAGCCGTGGAAGGCAGCGACACCATCTATAAGCTGACGCTGAATCTGGGCTGCCAGGGCAGCTACGCGTCGCTCGCGAAGTTTCTGAACCTGGTGGACCGCTCGCCGCGGTTCCTGATCATCGAGAGCTTGACGGCGACGCCTCTGCAAACGGGCGATAAGTTGAATGTGGTGGTCAAGGTGGATACCTTCATTCAAGAGCGCTTGCCGGGTGAGTTCGTGCCCGCCGCGCCCGCCGCGCCCCCGGCTCCGCCGCAGGCGGGAGAGGGGGCGGACCTATGAAGCTGGGTACCGAGGACAAGAAGAAAGTCGGCATCCTGGTCGGGCTCGGCCTGGTGGCTGTGTACCTGGTGTATTCGAATCTCGGCTCGGATTCGGCATCGCCGCCGCCGGCAGCGCGCAAAGGCGGCGCCTTGACCGAGCGCAACCAGGCGGCCGACCTGCCGCAGATGGACGCATCGGCCGGGCCGGCCGGCGGCACGTCCACGGCACCGGCCGTGGGACGGAAAGCGCCGCTGGCGCGCGGCGATGAGTTCCGCCCGAAGTTCCGCTCCAAGCGCCCGGAGGATCGCATCGATCCCAAGTCGGTCGATCCGACGCTGCGCACCGACATATTGGCCAAGATCCAGGAGATCAAGCCCGAGGGCGGAGCGCGCAACCTGTTCCAGTTCGGAGCCGCGGCGCCCAAGGAGCTGAAGGGCGCCGAACCCATTGTTGCGGTGGCGGCGAAGAAGTTCGACTATCCGCGACTAGATCCGCCGCCGCCCCAGCCGGCACAGCCGCCCCCGCCCCCTCCCGATCCGCCGGTCGGCGTCAAGTATTACGGGATCGCGACCAAGCGCATCAACGGCCGGAAAACCGCGTTCTTTTTGGACGGCGACAACATTCTGCTCGCCCCCGAAGGCGCCATCGTAAAGAACCGCTACCGCGTGATACGGATCAACGAGTCGTCGGTGGTCATGGAGAATACCGACAGCCGCAAGCAGCAGACGCTGCAGATTTCGGAGGATGCCGGTGCCGGCCTCTCGAACTGAGCGCCGCCAGGGCGAGCGCGGGTTCGCCATGATGCTGGTGTTCCTGATGGCGGCGGTGATCGCCATCAGCCTCTATTATGAGATCCCCCGGGTCGCGATGGAATCGCAGCGCGCCAAAGAGCAGTTGCTGATCGATCGCGGAGAGCAATATAAGCGCGCCATCCAGCTCTACTTCAACAAGACCAAGCGCTATCCCGGCGAGATCAAGGACCTGGAGAGTTTCCAGAACACCCGATTCCTGCGCCACCGCTACCTCGACCCGATGACCGGCAAAGACGAGTGGCGCCTCATCCACGTAAACAACGGCGTGCTCACGGATTCATTGGTGAACAAGCAGGGTCAGACCCAGCAGAAGGAGGCCACTACGGCCGGCCAGTTCGTCGGCGAGCAAGTAGGTCTGGGCGGACCCACTATGATGCCGGGCGCCGGCGGCGGCGCAGTCAATATCCGCAACCGCACGCGACCCACCGACGGCAGCGTCGTCAATGGTCCTCCGCAGGAGATTCAGCCGGCGAATGTGAATGTGAACGCCGGCTTGCCGCCCACGGGCGCCGTCCCGGGCATGACTCCCACGCTGCCCCCGGGCGTCAATCCTGGGATGCCCACGGCCCAGCCGATAGCGGGCGTCTCGACCCTACCCGCAGCTCCGGTACCTCCGGGCGGGTTGCCCAATAATCCGCCGTTTCAACTCCCCGGCGGAGCGGTGTTTCAGCAGCCTGGCAGAGGTGCTACCGCACCGGCGGGCACGCCGACGTCGAGCGGCAGTACTGGACTTGTCGGCGGAGGTGGATCGCTGGTCGGGAGCGGCGGATCGCTGGTAGGCGGTGGGTCACTGGTCGGCTCGCAGCCCAACGCGCCGGGCGTCTCCGGTACCTATCCGGGCGGAGCATTTCCTGGACAAGCGCAACCCATTCAGCCACTGCCGGGCCAACCGGGACAGCCGGTGAGTTCGCAGTTTCAAGGGGTGTCGCCTTACCCTGTCAACCCCGGTGCCAACGGTCCCCAGATCCCGGGCTTTCAGCAGCCGGGCGTGACGCCGGGAGCGCCGAACAATGCTGCGGCGGACCTGATCCGCGGCATCCTCACCACCCCGCGGCCGGGCGGTATGCCCACCGCCAACGGACCGGGCGGCCAGACGATCGGCGGCGGGCTCGCCGGCGTGGCCAGCCTGTCCGAGGGCGAAGGCGTCAAGGTCTACAACGACCGCAGTCTGTACGCCGAGTGGGAGTTCATCTTCGATTACCAGAAGCAGAAGCAGATCCCGAACCCGAACGCGCAGGGCGCGATTGGGACGCCGGCCAGCCAGATGGGCAGCAACTCGAATATGGGACCGGCAGGAACGCCCATAACGCCAGGTCTGAATCCACAGCAGCCCGGATTCAACCCGCTGCAACAGCCGCCACCGGGTGTCCTCGGCGCTCCCGGCCGCGGGCGTTAGCTTCAGTAAGCCTGTCACCGTCCCGCGCCCGGTATTACAATGCGGCTGTAGTGTTCCGCCTGTGGCTGGCACTGGCGATCTTCGGTACGGGGACCGCCAGGGGAGCAGGACCCACTTACTCCGCGGCCGGCATCGTCAACGCATCCAACTACTCTGCCGGCCCGTTCGCGCCCGGCTCCGTGGTGTCGATCTTCGGCGCGAGCCTCGCCCGCTCTACCGCCGCCCTCGGCGCCGCGGACATGAACGGCGCGATGCTGCCCTTCGAGCTGAACTATGTTCGGGTGTACGTGCAGGATCAGCCGGCGCCGATTCTGTTCGTCTCGGCGGCGCAGATCAACTTCATCCTATCCACGGTCCAACTTCCCGGACCGGTGCGCGTGCGCGTGGTGACGGAAGGCATCAGCGGTCCCGAAGTGGTGATAACGGTGGTCGACGCCGCGCCCGCGCTGTTCGTGTTGGCGGAGGGTTATGCGATCGCCACGTCGGCGGACGGCAAGCTCCTGACGCCCGATAATCCGGCCCGCGTGGGCGACATCATCGTGGTGTACGCTACTGGGCTCGGGCGTACCCAGCCGAATCCGGCGCCGGGGGAGGTTCCGTCCTATGCCGCCCCCATAGTGGCGATGCCGGCGCTCAAGGTCACGCTCGAGGGAAAGCCGATCGACCCCATGTTCGTGAAGTACGCGGGCCTCACGCCGAAATCGGCGGGGCTGTATCAGATCAACATTGAAGTACCGCCGGGTACGGCGGCGGAGCCGCCAATCGAGATCACTGCCGGCAGTCCAGTACCGTTTTCGGGATTAAAACTGGCCATCCGGTGATCCCTTGGCAACTTTTGGCAGCCGTGCCGCGTTTAACCAGTAGGGTAGAATCGGAATGGAATATCGCTTCATGCTACGGCCTTTGCTGACAATCGGTTTCGCGGCGTCGGCCGCTCTGTTCGCGCAGGAGGCGGCGCCCGCCCCCGCGCCCGCTGCCCCGCAGTTCACGGTGGAGATGGGCACCAAGGTACCGCTCAGCCTGATCAACAGCATCAGCACGAAGCACTCGGCGGAAGGCGATCGCGTCTACCTGGAAACGGTGTTTCCGGTCCTGGTGAACGGCCGCATCGTGGTGCCGGTGGGCAGCTATGTCGCGGGCACGGTCACGCAGATCAAGAAGCCCGGCCGCGTGAAGGGCCGCGGCGAGTTGTACGTGCGCTTCGATTCGCTCACCCTTCCCAATGGCGTGACTCGCGATTTCCGCGGGCGCATCGGCGCCATGGACGGCAATATGAAGGACGAACTCGACCGGACCGAGGGCACGGTGCGCAGCGAAGGCAACAAGGCGGGCGACGCGCGCACGGTTGGAGAAGCCGCAGCCGCCGGCGCCAGCGTCGGAGTCATCGCCGGCAGCGCAGCCGGACACTATGGGATGGGCGCCGGGATCGGCGCCGCCGCGGGTGCCGCCGCCGGCATGGCTGGCGTGCTCCTTTCCCGCGGGCCCGATGCCGTGCTGGCGCGCGGCAGCACGCTGGAGATGGTGCTCGACCGGCCCATCACCTACAACGAATCCGAGGTCAACTTCGGCAACTACCAGGCGCCGCGTGTGCCTATCGCCGGCACGCCGGAAGCTGCCAGCCCGGAGCGCGGCCGCTCCACCCTGCCGCTTCCGCGCCGCCGCGATCAGTAAGGTCACGCAGGCCTCCCGGCCTGCGGTTGTGTGACGGCCTCACTTCGTGCTGATCACATAATCTTTGAAGTAGCTGGTGCTGTCGGTCTTCGCCCACAGTCCCACCCTGCCGGCCACCGGCGGACGCAGCACCGGGTTATTGGCGGGAAACAGGTCGGCATTCGGCGGGCCCTTCTTGCCGGCCACGGGATCGGTGCCCAGCGTGTACTCGAGGGCGAGCGTTCCATCCACCCACGATTTGATGCTCGCGCCTTCCACCGTGAGCTTCAGCTCGTGCCATGCGCTGCGATCGAGCATGAACGGCTTGGACCGGTCGCTGAAACGGATGTTGCGGCGAATGCCGTTGTGGAACTCCCAGAGTGCGACGTTGTTCTCGGTGTCGTTGTAGCGAATGGCCAGCCAGTCACCGTTCGGCTTCACATTGAACAGGATGCCGGAAGCGCGGTCGGCCTCGCCGGCGATGGTCTTGAACTTCACCGTGATCGTGCCGTCCGAGAAATTGTCCACGCCCTTCAGCACCGCTACCGGGAAATAGGCGAACATCTTGGCGTTGTCCATGAGTTCTTCGTTGTTGGTGCCATACAGTTTGCGCGCATTTTGCAGCAGCAGCTTGCTGGCGTTGTCCTTGCTCGCCACCCACGGACGCCCGTCGACCTCGATCACCTTATCGGGCCCGTCCTGGGCGACAATCCACGTGCCCACCATCGGCTCGAACGTCGCGGGCGGTTTGCCTACCTGTTCCTTACTCAGATCGATCTTCTTGTCGGCGGCGCTCACCAAAGCGGCCGCCATCAGCACCATCATGATTCCCTTCATGTGAGTCTCCTTTTTACAAGAATTGCAGTGCCCAAAACTGCTGCGGGCCAGATGACATAGAACAGCAGAGCGGCGCCGCTGGGTCGAGCCGCGAGTGGATGGCCGCGGAAAACCGCCTCGTCGTCTTCCTTGGGCGGGGTGATACCGGCCACCTCATAGATGGATTCCAGAACCGACTCCGCCGTGGTAGCGCGGCTCATCGTCTTCTTATTGTCCAGCGAGTACCGGATCTCGCCGTAACCGGCGGCAGTCTGCTCGAAGAGGCCGGTCGAAGTGGATGCCACATAATCGATGCGCAGGTTGGGCATTACCCGCCGCAGTTTCGCCAGCGCCCGGCGCTCCAGATCGATGCGCCGTGGATCTTCGGCCGCCAGGTGCACCTCGATGTGCAGGGGTTGGTGGATTTGGCGGAGCGCACGCTCGTCGGCTTCCGGGAAGGAGTTGCCGCGATTCTCCGAGAGATCCCAGCTTGCCCGCATGAACGTGCAAACCGGAATTGCGACCGCGGCGAGCGCGGCCACTCCGCACGATTCCAGTGCGCGGCGTCTCACGGGAACGCCGAGGCGCATCCAAACGGCGGCGATTCCGAGGCCTGCCGCGATTAGCACGATGGCAACCAGCACCGTCGGCGCATTCACGAGCCCGTGCTGGAATTCGCCGACCATCGCCGAAGGCGTGTAGGCCGCGGCCCGTTCCCACCAGCCGCCCTGTAAGGCCGCGAAGAAGCTGAGCATCCAGGTTCCCACGGTGACGCCGAGCGTCAGAATGGCCGCGGTCGAAGGATGTTCCGCGACGGACGCGGCGGCCGCCCCCAGCGCGATGGTCAGCCCCGCGTTCAAGATGTGTCCGCCGATCAGGGCCGCCATTTCCGGCGCGTAAAGGGTGCCGCCGTAGCTCTTCCAGAGAACAATGGAACTGAACGCCGGGAGCATTGCGATCAGCCATCCCGCGGTGGCGACGAGCGCTTTCGCAGCGATGCGCGGCAGCGCGGACATGCCCTGCTGCAATTCCAGTTTGAGCGCGCCGCTCTGCCGATCGCCGCCCACCAGCCGGATGGCCACGAAGGGCAGCAGGAACACCGCCGCCAGTTCGCATGCGCTGAACGCCGGCGCCCAGACGCCGATCAGCGGCGACATCGCCTCGCCCACGCCGGCGGCCGTTCCGCCGAGCCCGCTGACCTCGCCATACGTCCGTACGGCGGCGATGAACGAGAGTCCGACGAGCGGCCCCATGCCGAGCAGCAGCGCCCACCAGGATCTGGACACCAGCAGCTCGCGCCATTCCTTGCCGAGTAGCCACAGGAACGGCGGCCTAGGTGAGCGCAAGAAAGACCTCTTCCAGGTTCTGATGCGATCCGCCTGCCAGCGTCGCCAGCTCTGCGACCGTGCCTTCGCCGCAGACCCGTCCGTTGCTGAGGAGGATATAGCGGTCGCAAAAACGCGCCGCATCCGAGATCTGATGGATGGAGAGGAACAGCGTGCGGCCGCGGGCCGCGTGTATTCGAAGAGCGGCGGCCACGTCGCGGGCCTGGCGCAGGTCGAGCCCGTCGAACGGCTCGTCGATGAGCAGCGCGGGCTGCGGCGTGAGCAATCCCACGGCCAGCAGGGCGCGTTTGCGCTGGCCTTTGGAGAGCGCGCCGATGGGCCGCTTGAGCAGCCCGCCGAGATCCATCTGGGCGACCACTTCGTCGCGCAGCTCCGCCGGTCCGCCAAAAAAGCCGATGGCATAATCGAGCGCCCAGCCGAGCCGCTGTTGTGCCCAGGGCGCGATTCCGTCCGGTACGTAGAACAGCAGCGACCGCCGGTCGCGCTCGCTGCGCAACTCGCCACGGTCGTACGGAAGGACGCCCGCCAGGCATTCGAAGAGCGTCGATTTGCCCGCGCCATTAGGGCCGATGAGGCCGAGCACTTCGCCGGCGCGCACGTGGAAACTGACATCCGCGAGCGCGGCGATCTCGCCGAAGTGTTTGGAAAGGCCCTGAACCTCAAACAGCACCTTACGATCGTAACGCGACGATGTAGAAGATACCGCAGCAGCGGTGCAACTACCACGCATAGTTGATCGAGTGGCGCAGGCCTCCCGGCCTGCGATTTTCGCGGCCCGCGAGCCGAACCGTGCCCGCGCGGTCTGTGTCTGCCGGCCGCGCTGGCCGCTACTTGCCGAAGCGCTTGATGAAGTTGGTATCGAAGCGGCCGGCCTGGAAATCGGGGTCGGCCATGATGCGCTGCTGCATCGGAATGGAGGTGTATATGCCTTCGATGATGAACATGTCCAGCGCCCGCTGCATGCGGCGGATGGCTTCGCCGCGATCGCTGCCATAAGCGATCAACTTCGCTACCAGCGAATCGTAGAAGGGCGGGATCACGCAATCGGTGTACGCCCACGTATCCACGCGCACGCCGATGCCGCCGGGCACATGGAATCCCGTGATGCGTCCCGGCGAGGGCACGAACGTATCGGGGTTTTCGGCGTTGATGCGGCACTCGATGGCGTGGCCGCGCATCTCCACCGGGCCGCGCAGAACCTCACTCAGCGGCTCTCCCTGCGCGATGCGGATCTGGCTTTTGACGATATCGATGCCGGTGACGAACTCGGTGACCGGGTGCTCCACCTGCACGCGAGCGTTTACCTCGATGAAATAGAGTTTGCCGGTCTCGTCCATCAGAAATTCGACGGTGCCGGCGTTGGTGTACCCCGCTTTGCCGAGAGCCTTCTTCAGCACGCCGGCGATTTCGGTGCGCTGCTCGGGAGTGACCGCGGGCGAGGGCGATTCCTCGAGCAGCTTCTGATGCCGCCGCTGGATGCTGCACTCGCGCTCGCCGAGGATCTCGACGGTGCCGTGCTCGTCGGCCAGCACCTGAAATTCGATGTGGCGGGGCGCGCCGATAAACTTCTCCAGATAGACGTCGGGGCTGGAAAACGCGCTGCCCGCTTCGTTCTGCGCCTGCAGGAACAGGTTCGGCAGATCTTCGGCGCGCGTCACGACGCGCATGCCGCGTCCACCGCCGCCGGCCGACGCCTTGAGGATCACGGGATAACCGACTTTACCGGCGAGTTCGAGCGCCTCTTCGGGACTCTTCAACACGCCCGGCGAACCGGGCAGCACGGGGACGCCTTGCTCACGCATGAAGGCGCGCGCCTGTTCCTTCACGCCCATCAGCCGGATCACGTCGGGCCGCGGCCCGATGAACTTCAGGCGGGAAGCCTCGCAGACTTCGGCGAACTGCGCGTTCTCGCTGAGGAAGCCGTAGCCGGGGTGGATCGCGTCGACATTGGTGATCTCTGCCGCGCTGATGATCGATGGGATGTCCAGATAGCTGCGCGCGCTCTTAGCGGGGCCGATGCAGATCGATTGGTCCGCGAAACGCACGTGCGAGCTGTAGCGGTCGGCCTCGGAATAGACCGCTACGGTCTTGATCCCCAGTTCCTTGCAGGCGGTGATGACGCGAACGGCAATTTCGCCCCGATTGGCGACCAGGATCTTCTTAAACCGTACGGATGGCAAACAATGCCTCCCCGTACTCGACCGGCTGCCCGTTCATGACGAGCTTACTCTCCACGATGCCGCTGACCTCGGCCTCGATCTCGTTCATGAGCTTCATGCTCTCGATGATGCACAGGACCTTGCCCGGCTGGATGCGCTCGCCGACGCGGACAAAAGCGGGGGACTCGGGAGCGGGCGATTCGTAGAATGTGCCGACGATCGGAGACTTGACCAGCACCACGTTGGGATCGGCGGCCGGCTTTTCCTTTTCCTTGGGAGCCTCCGCGGTATGGGTGGTGGTATGTACGGGAGCGGCCGCGGGCATGGGCTGAGCAGGTGGCGGCGCCGGAGCGGCCTGAGGTCCGATCACGATCTCCTGCGGCGCCGCGAATCCGGCACGGCGGATGCGCACGCGGTTCTCACCGCGCTGCACTTCCAGCTCCGCAATCCCGGTTTCCGACGCTAAGGCGATCAGATCACGGATTTCATCGACTGTCATCAATGGTTTACTTTAGCATCTGTAATAGGGGGCATCGCCTTACCCCGAATGCAGCGTTTTAATCAGGTCCGAGCCCTTTTCGATCCAGCCCTTCGGGCAAAACATCTTCACGGATGCGTTCACGATCACGTGCCGCTCGCCGACGACTTTCAGACCATCCGGCGATTCCCTGTACACCAACTGCCAATCCTTCAACCGGGGGAGATCGCCGACCAGCGCACTGGCCACTTTCGTATCCACACACGCCGTGATGGCGACCTGAATACTATCGACCTGATGGAGATGATGCGGCGCCATGAAAATGCCAAAGCCGCCGATGGCATAATCCGTCGCGCCCGGAATCGAAAGCTGTACAACGTAGTACTTCCCAGCCTTGAGAAACTTCTCCTTTCCCGCAACCACATATTTCGTCGGCAACACCGCCGTAATATGCACCGGGATGCTCATCCAGCATGTCGGGTCCAGCAGTGAACCCAGGTTGATCTTGCCCTTCAGCAAACCTGCCCAGAACTTCATCGTCTCGACGACGGCAGTATGCGTCAGTTGAAACCCGCCCATCGCCAGAGCGAGCAGCGTTTCCCGGAGCGATGCTCCCAGAGACGCGGCTGTGGTTGCCGCGATCGAAATTACTCGGGCGTTCGTATCGCAGAGCTTCACCCCGGGCAGGGTGTAGTCGTAGCCCAGCTTCCGGTGATTCAGGAGCTGGTCTGCCGTCACCTGCACCAGCTTGCCCTCCGGATTGTAGAAATAGTAGGTCTGGGCGCCCCAACCAGCCGGAAGGTCCTTGCCCGTATCGAAGGCGTAGCGCTTGAGCCAATGCGCCCAGAACCGATCGACATTGGCGTGGTGTCCGTAGAAGGTTGGATCGGCGGCCGATGTGTGCGGCTCCGCCATGGCTCCGCTGACCACTAGGGAGTGGATGATGCTGTGCGGCCCGCCCGCGGAATGCGGCAGACATTCGCTATCGCCGGAGGTGCAGGACTGATAGCCGCAGAAGTCCTCAAACCTCTCGCTCATCAACCAGGCCTGCTGAATGCAGTTGGTGATGGGGCTGCGGATCGGCGTGCTCGTGCGGGCATAGCTCCCGGTCAGAAAGTCGGGCAGGCCCAGTTCTTGAAATGCGCGTGGAATCTTGGAGCTGCGCTCCCAATCCCACACCGGCAGCCGGAAATCGGGATCGTGATTCACCGCCTTAGTGGCCGCCAGGATCTGCTCGTGGAAATAGATGAATCCGCGGTGCCATGGCAGAAACGCCCAAGTCCGATGTATATCCTGGTGAGCGCAGTACCAACCGTGCAGCCGTGCTTGAAAGTAGAGACTGGTGGGATCGGTGTAGTCCCGGCTGCGCAACTCGCAGTAGGCGGCCTTGAGTTGCTGGATCAGCTTCCGATCCTTCGGCCGCGAAGGATCGATTTGCGACCACAGCCGCCGCTCCACCGGGACGGCGTCAGGCGGACATTCGAAGGGCACCGGCGTTACGCCCCCGGGAGGCATGGCCGTCACCACATCGGGACACTGCTCCTTGTAACCTGGCGGGCAGCCTTCGTCGAGATCCGCGCAAGGCGTCCGAAGCCGATCCCATCCCGCCGTGCCGGGCTGGGCTGGTTGGGCGTAGACGCGGCCTGCGACCGAGGCCGCGCCGCCCAGAGTTGCAAGAAACCAGCGCCGGTTCATATGCTATGCGATGTTGTCGAGCGCGCCGACGAACCCGTCCTGATCCCCGGCGGACGGGCATGGCCCCAACGACGGGTCGTAGCCGTTAATATCGAGGGCGGCGCGAAGATCCTTTGAGCTGAAGCTGTTTAGCGGTCCGACGTCTCCGTCCGCGATCGCCGGGTTCACATGCTCTCTGGAAGCGGTGGTCAACGCCTCGTGGGGCGTTTTCCCCCCGGCCACCAGTTCGTCGACCCGCGTGCGAAACTGCGATTTGCCCTCGGGCGTGCTGTCGTGTTTGGCCATGAGCATGTAGATAGCCCACTTGTGTCCCTTCTTGAGTGCCATTGTGTGTCTCCTCTTCAGTTGATCTGCTGCAAAAAGTCGTTCAAGGCGGCGACGCCTCTTGGCTCCAGGCCGGCTGCCGGGGCGCGCGCAATCGCATCCCGGATAAATCCGCACGGCGAAACATCCGCCATGATCCAGTACGACGCCGGATTGGCCAGCAGCCGCGCCAAGTGCTCGCGCGCGGTTTCCCGCTCGCCGCTTGCCAGAGAGGCGCGGACCAACGTGTCCGGCCAGATCTGCGCCGATTCCGGCGGCGGAGCGTTGCGCAACAGGTCGAAGGCGGTCCGCGGCCGTTCCTCCGCCAGCGCGATCTCCCCCCACACCCGCAGCAGATGGCCCCAGAAAATCGGCCACGCTTTCCAACGCTGAGTTGCCTGCTGGTCCATGCGGCCCGTGAGGACATCCTCGGGCTTGCGCGGCAACTCCGGCGGTAAGGCCGAGCGTGCGCCGTCTATATCGCCGGCCATCGCCAGAATCCCGGCCGCCAGCAGCTTCGGACGTAGCGCCGGACGGCCGGAGAGAATTTCACGGCAACAGGCCGCAGCCTCCGACCGCCGGCCTTGCGCCAGGTAGACACGCGCCAGAGCTCGCCACTTGGCAGCTAGAATCTCCAGCGGACGCAAATACTCACGGTCAAAACGCTGTCCGGCTTTCAGCAAGGCCTCGGCATCCTGCCATCGCCCCTGCTCGGCGCGCACGCATGCCTCGAATAGATACGCCTTGCTGCGGAATTCCTGCGAGCCGCCGGCCTTCATTCGTTCCAGCGAGCGCCAGACGCCGCTCGCATCGTGCCGGGCGAATGCCAAAGCGCAGCGTAACTGGTCGATAAAATCGCCTGGGTGAAGACGCGCCGCGGCTTCGCATCGCTTTTCCGCTTCGCCGTACCGGCCGACGATGAGCAGCCGCACCGCGCGCGCAAGCACGATGCTGTAAGAGTCCGGACTCGTGCGCTCCGCTTCCTCTAACAGGCGGAGAGCTGCTTCCACATGCCCCTGGCATTCCACCGCACGCGCCTGGTAGAACAGCGGCAAGCCTTCGCGCGGGTATGCCGCGGAATATCGCGAGAAGATGCGCTCTGCGTCCGCGAACTGGCCGGTGTCCAGAGCGAACAGACCGGCGATGCGGAGCGCCTCGCGATCGGTTAAGTTGCGGCGCCGAATCAGGCGCGCTGCAACCTCGTAGTTCCGCAGCGCCTCGTCGGATTCCCGCGAGGCCATCTGAATATCGGCCAACCGTGCGTATGCGAGAGCGAATTCGGAGTCTGCCGCAATCGCATTCCGAAGATGGTCTTCCGCCGCGGCGCGCTGATCGCTCTTCCATTCGCCGCTCTCCGGACGGGCCTGCCATGCCTGTTCCGCCGCACTGTACTCCCGCAGGGCCTGCCAGTCGCGGGTCGTAATCTCTTCCGGCACCCGACTGCGCGACGCCAACTCCACCCGGCGTTCGCCCGCCGTTTCTCGAGTCCAATCCACAGCTTTGGCGGCTGCCGTCAGCAAATCCCGATCGCTCTCCGCCGTGAGGGTCTTCGCGGGTGTGTCCCTGGGATATTCCGCGCTATTGCCCAGCAGTTCCAGATATAGCTTCAGCTCCCATTTCGCCGAACCCAGCCGGTACAACTCACCGCGCAACACTAGCGACGCTCCCTTGCGTAGCGCTACCTCGCGTGCCTGGCGGGCGCTCAACTCCGCCGGCATGGCAGTGTCCGGCGACATCAGCTTCCAGCCTTGCGCCATCTCCTGCCGCGTCATGGTGCGCAGGTATGCGGATTGCTGTATTCCTTTCTCGATCTGAACGTCGAAAGCGCGTGCGGTTTGAACCACCGCCGCGTCTCGCGAGGCGTCCGGAGTCTGGATCGGCAACAACATCAATATCGGAGCCTCCATCCGGCCCCATTGTGATAAGCGTCGCCAAGCCACATAAGAGGACATGGAAATGGCCGCCGCCCCCCCAGACACCAGCAACGCTCGCCGGGAGGGGTGCAGCGTGTGCCGCCACCGCCCCGTTCCGTCACGTAAATCGCGCGCCAATTCTCCCGCCGACGGGTATCGCCTTCGCGGGTCGCGAGCCAGCGCGCGCCGCAGCACCGGCTCCCAATGTGCCGAGACTTCCGGCGGCAGGGCGGCTAGCGAAGGTGGCTCACTCACCCTCCTTACCGCGGCGCGAATGACGCTCTCATTGGGGTAAGGGCGGCTTCCGCTGGCCATCTCGTAGATGAGAATGCCGAAGGCGAAAATGTCGGTCGCCACCGTGAGCGGCTCCTCCAGGAATTGCTCCGGCGCCATGTAATCCGGTGTGCCGACCAACATGCCGGACTGGGTCATCGAGCCGGTTCTTCCCTCCGCCGGCTTGGCGAGACCAAAATCCATGATTACGGGACGTTGGCGGCCTTGGCGATCGCTCACCAGCATGACATTGGCGGGCTTGAGATCGCGATGGATCACGTCTTGCCTGTGCGCGGCGTCCAATCCGGCCGCAATCCCCTCCGCGATCTGAAGCACATCCTGCGCAGGCAGGCGCCCGCTTCGAGACAGCACGCTCGAGAGACACTCGCCGTCCAGGTACTCCATGCTGAAGAACGTCAGCGGCGAATCGTCTACCGTGGTGGTGAAGACGTCGAACACTTTGCAAACGTGAGGATCGGCAATACGCCGGGCAAGCCGGATTTCGTCCCTGAAGCGCGCCAGCCAACCAGGATCGAGCCGCGATTCCGAGCGGATTACCTTGAGCGCGGCCGGCTCCGCCAAAGCGGTATCTTCTGCCCGGTATACCTCGCCCATTCCGCCGCGGCCGATGAGCTCCAGGATGCGGAAGCGCCCAGCCAGAAGCATCCCTGCCGAGAGTTGGCGCGCCGGCTCGAGCGCAGGGCGATCGAGAAAATCGCCGAGCTTATCGAAACGCGAGAGCAGCCGCAAAACGCTCTCGCATAGCCGTGGATCGGATGCACAGCGCCGTTCCACAAAGTCCTGTCTGTCGGCGGGTGCCAGTTCCAAAGCCTCGGAGAAAATCTCGTTGGCCAGCTCGAATGGGTCAGGGATGGGTTCCATCGAGCACTCCCTTGAGCCGGGTGCGCGCGACGTCCCAATCCCGCCGCGCGGTTCGTACATGGACCCCAAGGATACTGGCCGATTCTTCGAGCGAGTAGCCGCCGAAGTAGCGGAGCTCGACCAGCAAACATTGCCGCGGTGCTTTAGCTGCGAGGCTCGTCAGCGCGCGATCAATGTCGATGATCTGCTCGGCCTCCAAATCCGTCCGCACGATAGAATCGGAGAGTTCCACCGGAGCAACCTGCCTTTCGCGCTTGTGGGCATGGCGTGCCCGCGCGCGATCCACCAAAATGCGGCGCATGACGCGCGCCGCCAAGGCCAGGAAGTGGGTGCGGCCCGTAAATTCAATTTGCTCCGTCTTGCGAAACCGCATGTATGCCTCATGAACCAGCGCGGTGGGGCTCATAGAGTTGCCGGGCCGCTCGCTTCGAACGCATTGCACGGCCATGCGGTGCAATGTACTGTACAGCGTTTCGAAAAGCTCTTTTTCAGCGGCGCGGTCACCTTGTTGCCAGCGAACGATGAGTTGGGTGATGTCGCCCGACATTATGAGGAGACGTAGCCTTGAAGGTATTTGAGATTATACCTGACCGGAACACCTACCCCGCGGATTGCGTATACTGCCCAGAAGCATGCTCGAAGTTTGCGGTCTCCATAAGCGCTACGGCGACCTGGTAGCGGTCCACGAAGTTTCGTTCACAGTTCGGCCCGGCGAGATGGTGGGCTTGCTCGGGCCCAACGGCGCGGGGAAGACGACGACTGTCTCGATGATCGCGGGGCTGCTCGAGCCGGATAAAGGCGAGGTGCGGATCGAGGGCGGGGTGGTGCGCAGCGAAACCGATCCGGTGAAGCGGCGGATGGGGCTCGTGCCACAGGATCTGGCGCTGCACGACGAACTTTCCGCTCATGAGAACCTGGCGCTGTTCGGCGCCCTGTATGGGATGCGCGGCGCCGCGCTGCGCAAGGCGATGGACGAGGCGTTCGGAGTGGCCGGGCTGGCCGACCGTGCCGCGGATAAAGTGGCTACCTTCAGCGGCGGGATGAAACGCCGGTTGAACCTGGCCGCGGCATTGCTGCATTCGCCGTCCATTCTGCTGCTGGACGAGCCGACGGTCGGTGTGGACCCGCAAAGCCGCAACGCCATATTTTCCAACCTGGAAGAGCTGAAGCGGCAGGGGAAGACGCTGGTCTACACCACGCATTACATGGAAGAGGCGGAGCGGCTCTGCGACAAGATCATTATCGTGGATCATGGAAAGGTCATTGCAAACGGGTCGCTGGACGAGGTGAGGCGGCTGGTGCCGGCCACGAACGTTTTAGAGCTGCAGATTGAAAACCCGGGCGTCGATGGCTGGTTCGGGGCCGTCCGTGGCCTGCCGGGAGTGGAGGGTGCGGAGTTGGAAGGCCCGCTGCTGCGGGTCACGCTGGACGACCTGTTGCAGCATTCGCCCGGAGTCCTTTCGTGGCTTGCTGGCCAGGGCTATCGCTGCTCGCACATCGCCAGTCAACGCGCGGACCTGGAAACCGTTTTCCTTACTCTCACCGGAAGGAGCGTGCGCAACCAATGAACGTCACCGGATTTGCCGCCCTGGTTCGCCGCGACCTGCGGCTTTTCTTTATGGATCGGCGCGCCATGGTCATGAGCTTCGTCGCGCCCATCGTGATCGCATCCTTCTTCGGTTACCTTTTCGGCGGAGTCACGAAGGAAAATGCCACGAAGATCAACGTGGCCGCTGTGGACCAGGATGGGAGCGACCTCTCGCGGCGCGTGATCGCCGCCCTTGCCGCTGATCAGTCGGTTGCAGTACAGGCGCGCGATCTCGACCAGGCCCGCCAGCGCGTGCGCAGCGGCAAGGACTCCGTCGCGTTGGTATTCCCGCAGGGGTTTGGCGAGCGCGCGCCGCAAGCGCTCTTCCGGCCGGATCAGCGGCCCGAAATCGCGATTCTCTTCGACCCGTCGCATTCCACGGAGGTTCAGGTGGTGCGCGGCCTCCTGACACAGCACGCCATGGAGGTGGTCAGTAGCCAGACCATGTCGCAGTCTTACATGGATACCGCGGTGCGTGACCTGGATCGCGCGAGCGGCCTGAGCGCGGCCGACAAAGGCGCGCTGCGCAATATGCTTGCCGAGATCGGTAAGTGGAATCAGCGGCAGCAGGCCAACTCCGCGCCGGGCGGGACGGCGCAACGCGGCTTCAACCTGCCATACACCATGCGCGAAGAGGCAGTGACGGCGCACAAGGGAACGCCCTACAACTCGATGGCGCATTCGTTCGCCGGAATGTGCGTGCAATTCATCCTGTTCATGGGCGTCGATACGGGAATGGTAATGCTCTACCAGCGGCGAAGCGGTTTGTGGAAGCGGCTGCGAGCGGCTCCGCTTTCGCGGTTTATGGTGATCGGCAGCCGCGCGACCAGCTCGGCCATCATCGCCATGATCATCATGACGGTGGTGTTCGGGTTCGCCCGCGTCGTATTTGGCGTGAAGATCGAGGGCAGCTTCGCGGGTTTCGCGGGCGTCTGCGCCGCGTTTGCGCTGATGACCGCCGCATTCGGGCTGCTGGTGGCGGTGGCAGGAAAGACACCGGAAGCCACGCGCGGAATCGCCATTCTGGTGACGCTGATGCTGGTGATGCTCGGCGGTAGCTGGGTGCCGACGTTCATTTTCCCGCAGTGGCTGCAGAAGGCGACGGTAGCCATACCCACCCGCTGGGCAGTGGATGGGCTCGACGGAATGATCTGGCGCGGGCTGGATTTCAACGCTGCGGTGACGCCGATTGCGGCAATGCTGGGGTTTGCGGTAGCGTTCGGGGCCCTCGCCATCTGGCGATTCGAGTGGGAATAGCCGGCGCCTATGCGTGGCGGACGACTTCCATTGGGTCAATCGTCAACGACGGTCTGGCAGACAGCGCAGCCACTAGCAGTGAGACAGTCATCATGCCCAGCGCGACAGGCACGAGCACGTTCCACTCTATCGTCTTGATGCCGTAGAGCTGCGATTGACACACGACGGTCGCGGCCACGCCGAGCAGAGTCCCGGTGAGGACTCCGCTGCCGGCGACAAACATCGTTTCGCGGAGGATCAACGCCAGCAGTTGTCCCGGCCGCGCGCCCAAAGCGACCCTGATGCCGAGTTCCTTTTTGCGTTCGCGGACGGAATAGGAAATCGCGCCAAAGAGGCCGATCAGCGCGAGCAACAGTCCCAACGCGCTTAATACTGCGACGAATCCGGCGGCAATGCGCTGGGTGAGCAGCGTGAGTGACATCCAGTTGTCGAACGTCACCGGCTGCACCTGGATCTTGAGACCGAGTGCGCGCAGAGCGTGAGTCATCGGTTCGACCCAGAAGCGCGGATCGCCCCTGGTGCGCGCCACCACGTTGATCGCGGCTTGATCGCGCTGGGTGAGAGGCATATAGAGGAAGGGTTGCGGCGCCTCGTCGATATCGAGGTAGGGACCGTCGCGAGCTACTCCGATGACCCGGAGCTTCTGCGCGTTTTGGCCGACGGTGAGTGTCTTGCCGACGGCGTCTTGCCCGGGCCAGAAGCTCTCGGCCAGTTTGCGGCCGACCACGGCCACGCTCGTGCCATGCGCCGTATCGGTGGACTGGAAGGCGCGGCCCGCCAGGATACGGATGCCGAACGTGTCGAAGTAGGCGGAATCGACCACATTGCAATGAATCCCCATGGTGCGCGTGCCATCGGGCGCTTGCACGGCGATGGGCTCGGCTCCCAGCAGAGGCAGGTCGCCCGCGAGGGTTACCGATTCGACGCCGGGGATAGCCGCCACGGTGCGGCGCAATGAGTCGTGGAATTCGGCGCGCCGCTGCTGCGTGTAGCCTTCGGCTTCGGAATACACCGTGGTGGAGATCAGGTTGCGCGCGGAGAAGCCGAGATCGGTATGGCGAAGATTGTAAAGGTTGCGCTGGCAGAGTCCCATGCCCACAAGCACCAGGGTGCAGACTGCCACCTGCACCAGGACCAGGGTGTTCCGGCGTGTGCGCTTGCGGGCCCCGCCCGCCACCATCTCACCGCCGAGAACCTGGGCCAGCGCCGGAGACGAGGCATAGAGGGCCGGCGCGAGGCCGGTCGCAAGACTGGCGATCAGGGTCAGCAGGATAGCAAACAGAGCCACGGTGAAATCCAGGCGCAGGTCGACGCCGATCGAGACCGGTCCCACCTGGGGGAACACCATGGAGATCTGCGAGAACCGCTTGAGAACAGCGGCGGCAATACCGTACCCCAGAAAGCCGCCCACGAAACAAAGGGCGGTGCTCTCGACAAGAAATTCGCGGATCAGCCTTCGGCGGGGAGCACCGAGCGCCAACTTAATCGCGGCTTCCTGGCGGCGGCCGACAGCCACGGCGAGCAGCAGGTTGGCGACATTGGCGCAGGCGATGAGCAGTACGAGCAGCACCAGAGCCATCAGAATCGCGATCATCCATTCGGCGGTGCGGATCGCGTCGGGCGGCAGCAGGGTCGCTCGGGTGAGATAGGCGGTTCGGCCCTGGTCTTCACGCGGGTATGCCGCGGCGAGTTGCTCGGCAAGGCCCGAAATTTCAGCTTGCGCCTGACGGCGGCCGATACCGGGCTTGAGCCTGGCGATTAGCGGCAGACGTCGTGAGGTGCGGTCGTTCTGCCAGGAGCCGGAGTCCGGGCCCAGAGTTTCGAAAATGTCGCCTTCGAAGCCGTAGAATGCGCCTGCGAAGTCCTTGGGTGTGACGCCGATGATCGTCTCGCCCGCCACGATTTTGCCGACGATGTGCGGGTCGGAGCCGAGCCGTCTCCAGCAGCCATATGTCATCACCGCGATCTTGGCCGGATTGCGATCGTCGCCGGGCGAGAAGAACCGTCCTAGAAACGGATGGATCCCGAGCACGGTGAAATAGTTCTCCGAGACGGGACGGGCGAGGACCGTGACAGCGCGGCCCCCGAAGTCGAGATCCGCTTGAATGCCGATGGAGTTGGGAGCGCCGGCGATATCGAGGAAGGAGTGGCTATGCTGCCGCAGATACTGGAAATCGGGATAGGAGAAATGACCGACGGACTCGGCGTCCGAATGGCTGTAGATCATCACGAGGCGGCCGGGATCGGGAACGGAGGGAGTGAGCCACAGCGCCGTGTTGGAGATGCTCAGCGCGATGATGCCGATTGCCATCGCGATGGAGAGAGAAAACGCCGAGATCGCGGTGAGCTTCCAGTGCCGTCGCAGGGACTGAGCAGCCAACATGGCCCACGCGCGAAGCACGTTCATCGCCAGAATGATGGGATCAATGGTTAGGCGATTGGACGGAGTGTGGCTGCGGCACGGGTGTGCGGCGGGAGCACGCGTTCCGGCAATTCCGGGTTACTTGTCGATCCCCGAAATCCAGCTAAACTATAGAGATACGCGGCCTCCCGGCGATATCGACTTTTTGGGGCCGCACTGCGTCTGTAAGCAAGGAGCCAGAGATTGATCTTTCGGGCGGTCGAGGATGCCGACCTGATTCGGCAGGCGGCCCGGGGAAATGTGGAGAGCTATAACCTCCTCGTATCCCGGTGGGAGAAGCGTGTCTACAACTACCTGCTGCGGATCACGGCCAACCGGGAAGATGCTCTGGACTTGACGCAGGACGTTTTTTTGAAAGCCTACCAGAACCTTCGCAAGCTCGATGATCCGGGCCGTTTTGCGGCCTGGCTGTATCGAATTGCGCACAACGAGGCCTTCAGCATGTTCCGGAAACGACGGCCAGAGACCGACGTGGACGAGCTGGAGCCCGAGGCGACAGAGACGAAGGTCACGGTGGGTGGAAGCTCGGTGTTCCCCATGGAACTTTCGCTGGCGGTAAGCGGCGCGCTGGGGCGGCTTTCGGCCGAACAGCGCGAAGCCGTCGTGCTGAAGGTGTACCAGGGGTTCAAGTTCGAAGAAATGGCCGAGATCCTTTCGTGCCCCGTGTCCACGATCAAGTCCCGTCTCTATACCGCCCTGGATTTGCTGAAGGCGGAGCTGGCTCCAATCAGGGACGCGTAAGTCCGTTCACGGAAGGTCTGTCATGAGTTGTTCGCCATTCGATTTGAAGGATTACTTCCTCAAGGAGCTGACTACCCCGCAGGCAGCCCAGGTGGAAGAGCATGCCAATAGCTGTCCCGTCTGCCGCGAGGAGCTGGAACAATTACAGCTCACCGGGGCGGCGCTGTTTTCGCTGCGTGACGAAGAAATTCCGCAGCGGATCGGGTTTGTCAGCGACAAGATTTTTGAGCCCTCGCCGTTCCGCCGCTGGGTCTCCGGGTTCTGGGGATCGGCCGGCAGGCTGGGGTTTGCGTCGGCCGCGATGCTTTCGGCCGCGATCGTCTTCTCCTCCGTGAATCGCACACCGGCTCCCGCGCCGGGAAAGGACCCAGTGGCCATTCAGCCAACCGTGGCCACTGGTCCTTCGTCCGAGGAGATTCAGAAGCGCATCGATCTGGCCGTTGCCAAGGCTGTGGATGAGGCGGTGTCGCGATCGGCGGAAACGACGAAGCTGGTGGCGGATTTGCGGCGCGAGAACGAAATGGCGAACGCGCAGTTGGTGCGTGCGGCCGGCGACATCGAGATGTTGCAGAAGCGGGCGAGCGTGATCAAGTCCGCTAACTACGATCTGCCCAAGCTGCGAGACGGAGACCGCCAATGAAGACCATTGCCGTGGTCCTTCTGGTGGCTCTTTCCGGGTGGTCGCAGCCGGCCAAGCAAGTAGCCCTCAACACCGGCGGGGTCGCGGGTGGGAAGGAATACAAGATCGCCCCCCAGACGTTTCGTGACCTGGAAAAGCGATTTGACATGCAGCTTGTGACGCTGGTTCCGAATGCCGACGATCCCGTGGAACTGCTCGGCACAACGCGCGGCGTCTACGTGCCCGGCTGCGGGATCGTTTTCACCGCGGAAATCAGCCTGGTCACCACGCCCGAACTGAGTCCCTTCCGTCGCGAAATCCCCAAGGAGCTTGCCGAACGCGTTCACAAGCGCCGCGTGGATCGCCTGCCACTACTGGAAAAGGCGATGGACGGGATGCTGCATGCGATGGCGATGACGTTCATGCAGGTCCCAAGCGATCAGAAGATCGTGCTCGCGGTGCGGCTGCTCTATGGCTCTTGGGAGTCCACCGAGGGCATGCCGTCGCAGATCATGCTGCGTGCGACGCGCGCCGGAGTGCAGCTCAACGAGATCACCAAGGACGTACAGTAGTGGCCACCAGTCTGCCTGCCGAGCCGGAGACTCCGCTTCGGACGCTGCGGCTCGGCGAAATTCTGCTGGAGCGCGGCAAGATTCAGCCGGAAGATATCGAGCGCGCGCTCGAACTGCAACTGGAGCGGGGCGACAAGATCGGGAAGATCATGGTCGATATGGGCCTGATCGCGCAGCGCGATATGCTCGGCGCGCTGAGCGATCAGCTCGGCGTGCCGCTGATCTCCATCGAAGGGGCGGCTCCGGCGGCGGCGCCCGAGTTGGAAGGCCTTTCGCACCGCTTTCTGCGGCAGTGCCGGGCGTACCCGGTCTCGCTGGTGGACAACGTACTGACCATTGCGATGGCCGACCCGCTGGATTTCGAAACGGCGGGAGCGCTGCGAACCTTTAGCGGGCTCGATATTCGCACCGCGTTGGCCGGCGAACAGGACATTCTGGACGCCATCGAGCGGCACTACGGCGAGACGGAACGGCCTGCATTTGAGGGTGAGGATGCCGACGCGGTCGCGGATCTCGAGCACTTGCGCGACATGGCGAGCGAGGCGCCGGTCATCCGGCTGGTCAACGCCATGATCGGGGACGCGATTGAAAAGCGGGCCAGCGACATCCACATCGAGCCGTTCGAAAAGGAATTTCGCGTCCGGTTCCGGATCGACGGTGTGCTGTTCAACCAGGAGACGCCGCCGCGTGAGCTGAAGGCCGCCATTATCAGCCGCCTGAAGCTGATGGCGAAGCTGAATATCGCCGAGCGCCGGCTGCCGCAGGATGGACGCATCAAGATCAAGGTGCTGGGCCGCGAGGTGGACCTCCGCGTTTCGACGCTGCCGACGCTGTACGGCGAAAGCGTGGTGATGCGCCTGCTGGACCGGTCGGCGGGCGATTTCTACGATCTGCGACGGCTGGGCTTCGACGACCGGATGCTGACGCGGATGGAGCACTTCGCGAAACTTCCGCACGGGATCTTTCTGGTGACCGGGCCGACGGGCAGCGGCAAATCGACCACGCTGTATGCCGCGCTGAAGGGCATCAATCTGCCGGACAAGAAGATCATTACCATCGAAGACCCGGTGGAATACCAGATGGACGGGATCAACCAGATCCACGTGAATCCGCAAATCGGGCTGACTTTCGCGGCCGGGCTGCGGCACATCGTGCGCCAGGATCCGGACGTGATCATGGTGGGCGAAATCCGCGACCGGGAGACGGCGGATATCGCGATCCGGGCCGCGCTCACCGGCCACATGGTGTTCAGCACGCTGCACACGAACGATGCGCCCAGCGCGATCACGCGGCTCGTGGATATGGGGGTGGAGAATTACCTGATCACCTCCAGCGTGGTGGCGGTGCTGGCGCAGCGGCTGGTGCGCGTGATCTGCCAGCACTGCAAGAGGCCGGCGGGGCAGGCGCTCTCGCCCGAAGGCGAGCTGATCGATACGTGGAAGGGCGCGGGCTGCGCCGAGTGCGGCGGCCGCGGCTATTCGCAGCGCATGGGGATCTTCGAGATGATGGAAGTCAACGACGAGATCCGCAAGATGATCATCAACGGCGACGACGCGGGCACGCTGACGCGCGCGGCGCGGCGCAACGGGATGCGCAATCTGCGCGAGGACGGCTGGCTCAAAGTGCAGAACGGCACGACCACGGTGGATGAGGTGCTGCGGGTGACGCAGGAGTTCTGATGGGGAGGGCCTGTTTTGGACGCGGAGGCGCGGAGACGCGGAGAGAAACAAAGGGAATAGTTCTCCGCGTCTCTGCGTCTCCGCGTCAAGATGTGGCTTGGGGGCTTGCGTAGTGGCCACCTTCTTTTTTCGTGCCGTAGCTAGCGATGGGAAGGTTCGCACCGGCAGTCTGCCCGCGGAGAACGAGAAGTTTGTCGCGCGGGAGCTGCGGCGGCAGGGGTTGACGCCGATTTATGTCGGCGTGGCGCCCAAGACAGCGTCGCTCGAGATTAAGCTGCCGAGCTTCGGCGGTGGGCGGCGGCGCGACGTCCTGTTTTTTACGCAGGAGCTTTCCACACTGCTCAACGCGGGGGTGCCGCTGGATCGCGCGCTCAGTATCACGGCGGAATTGACCGAGCGCAAGAACTTCCGCTTCCTCGTGCTGGATGTGCTGCGGGTGCTGAAGGGCGGACGGTCGCTCGCGGACAGCCTGGGCACTCATCCGGAGTACTTCGGCGATCTGTACATCAATATGGTGCGGGCCGGGGAAGCGTCGGGCGCACTGGCGGTGGTGTTCGAGCGGCTGGCGGAATTCGAGCGCACGCGCGACGAGCTGCGCAATTACATCATCTCCTCGATGATCTATCCGGCGCTGCTGGCCGCGGTGGGACTGGCGTCGATCGTGGTGCTGCTGACGTTCGTGGTGCCGCGGTTTGCCACCATCTTCGAAGATTCCACGATGAAGATGCCGACGCCTACGCGCATCATGCTGGAGATGAGCGACATCGTGAAGGCCTATTGGATTCCGGTGACGGCGGCGATCTTGGTGGCGATTGTCATCTGGCGCGTCTACACGCGCACCACGGCGGGGCGGCTCTGGTGGGACGGCGTGCGCATCAAGATTCCGCTGCTGGGCGATGCGCTATTAAAGGCGGAGACGGCGCGCTTCGCACGCGCCATGGGAACCCTGGTACAGAATACGGTGCCGCTGGTGCCGTCGATCGGGATTGCGGCGGCTACGTTGAACAACAAGATGATTGCGGCGGCCATGACGGGCGTGGCGCAAGGCGTGAAGCGCGGCGAAGGAATCGCGGCGCCGATGCGCAAGGCCGCGGTGTTTCCGCCGCTGGCGGCGCACCTGCTGACTGTGGGTGAGGAGACGGGACGTCTCGATTCGATGTTCAATAAGATGGCGGACATTTACGAGACCGATACACGGGCGGCCATCAAGCGGTTCACCACGATTTTTGAACCGGCGGTGATTCTGGTGATGGGACTGTTGATCGGCGCGCTCATTCTGAGTATGCTGCTCGCGATCACGAGCATTAACGACGTGCAGGCGTAAATCATGAGGCAGACGATGAAACGAAATCGAAGGCGATCCCGGGCGGGCGTGACGTTGATCGAGATGCTGGTGGTGGTGACCATCATCGGGCTGTTTGTGGCGCTGGTGGGGCCCAAGCTGTGGAGCAACGTCGACAAGACGAAGATCATCGCGGCGCAGACGCAGATCGATAATTTCCAGGCGGCGCTGGGCTCGTACAAGCTGGATACGGGGACGTTCCCCTCCACCGAGCAGGGCCTGCTGGCGCTGCGGATCCGGCCGGCGGACGTGCCGCAATGGAACGGGCCGTACCTGCCGAAGGACGTACCGAAGGACCCTTGGGGCACGGATTACATTTACCGCTTCCCGGGCGAGCATCAGCCGGATGAGCCGGAGATCACCAGTCTGGGCGCCGATCATCAGCCGGGCGGCGAAGGGATCAATGCCGACATCGTCAGTTGGAAGAACCGGTAGCAAGAGCGGCATCACGCTGCTGGAGATGGTGGTGGTGGTGTCCATCATTGCCCTGATGGTGGGGCTATCGTTTCCGTCGATTTCAGCGGGGCTCGACAGTGTGCGGATGTCGTCGGCCACGGGGTCGGTGGCGGCATTTCTGAATTCGGCGGTGACGCACGCGCAGCGGCGACAGCAGGCGGTGGAGCTGGTGATTTCGCCGAGGGAGGGCCTGCTGGCCCAGTATTCCAACGAACCGGGCTACCAGCGGCAACTGAAGCTGCCGGATGGGATCGTGGTGGAAGCGGTGCTGCCGGATGCGGGGCAATCGCCGGAAGAGCCGAGGCGGTTTCTGCTGATGCCCGGCGGGACGATGCCGGGCATTGGGATTCAACTGGCGAATCGCCGCGACGGGCATCGGCTGGTGAAGCTCGACCCGATGACCGGGTATCCGAGAGTGGAGGCGGTGGCGGCGCGGTGAGGAATCGGCGCGGATTCACGCTGCTCGAGATGCTGGTGGCCTCGGTCATCATGGCCGTGGCGCTGGTCGGTCTCATGTCGGGTCTTTCGGGCGCTACGCGGAATGCGGTGAAGCTGCGCGATTACGATCGCGTAGTGCAGCTCGCCCGCCTGCAGATGAACGATCTGCTGGCCGATGTGCGCGTCCGAGGCAAGGTCGGCGGCCAGTTTCCGGACCGGCTGGTGGGCGGATTGAACGCCGGCTGGGACGCCAGCGTGGTCCAAGTGGAGGAGGCGCCTGATCCCGTGGTGGGCAACTTCGCACTGGATCGCGTGCTGCTCGAAGTGTGGTGGATGGAAGGCGCGCGACGGCGCACGTTCTCGCTGGAAGGGTACCGCCACAGGATTGTCCGGCCATGAAGCGGCGAGATCAGGCGGGCGTCACGCTGATGGAACTGCTGATCGCGGTGACGCTGCTCAGCATGGTGATGCTGGGCATGCTGTTCGCGTTGCGCATCGGGCTGAACGCATATAGCAAGACGCAGCAGCATCTGATGGAAGACCGGCGCGTCGCGGGTGCGCAGCGGATTCTCACGGAGGAGATCGAGGGCATGATCCCGCTGCAGGCGAACTGCGGGGGCGGTCCGCTGACGCCTTTTTTTGAAGGCCAGCCCGACCGGATGCGTCTGATTTCGACCTTCTCGCTGCAACAGGCCTGGCGGGGGCAGCCGCAGATCCTGGAGCTGTTCGTGATTCCGGGCGAGAACGGTGGTGTGCGGCTGGTGGTGAACGAGATTCCGTACGTGCATCCGCAGCAGGCGGGAAGATTGTGTGTGGCACCGGGCAAGTATCTGCCGGTCGCAGCGGGGCCTACGTCGTTTGTGCTGGCGGATAAGCTGGCGTTCTGCCGGTTCAGCTATCAGACACAGAAAGACGACATGCTGACGTACCCGGAGTGGATGCCAATGTTCGAGGGGCGCACCTGGCCGGTGGCGGTGCGCATCATTATGGTGCCCATGGAGCCGGATAATTCCAAATTGCAGCCTCTCACGGTGATCGCGCCGCTGCGCATTCATCGATTGCCGGAGATTCCTTATGTGGACCAGTAGGCGGAGCGGGGCTGGCAAGGCAACGCTTGCTTACGCGCGCGGCTCTGATGAGAGTTCGGAGCGGGGGAGTGCGCTGCTCACGGTGCTCTGGGTTTCGGCGGCGCTGGCGGCGGTGGCGTTTTCGCTTTCCACCACCGTTCGCGGGGAGACTGAACGTGTCTCGACCGATCTGGACGGATTGCGCGCGTACTATCTGGCGGTGGGTGGGGTCGAGAAAGCGATGATCGAGACCCATTGGGCTCGCTGGTATCCGGACCGGCCGTTTCCGAGGCGGCCCGGCTCGTTCGACTATCAGTTTTCCACAGGCAAGGTACATGTGGAGGCGATTCCCGAGGCGGCGAAGCTGAACCTCAATCAGATCAATCCGATACAGCTAGGCCGGCTGCTTGCCGCTTTAGGGGTGGAGCCGCCGCGGGCGCAGGCAATCGCGGCCGGGGTGGCCGCGCGAAAAACCGGGCAAAACGCCGCCTCGGCGTTGACCGTCGGTCCGACTTTTTCCGCCTCGCCCGCGTCTTTTCAAGAGATTGAGGAATTGCTTTCGGTGCCAGGCGTGACCCCCGAAATTTTCTACGGCAGCTACATCCCGAACGCGGACGCGCGCGTAGGTGAGGATCGCCTGGTGCGCCGCAGCGGACTGATGGATTGCCTCTCGATCTTCGGCTCCGTGGGCGCGGTGGAGCCGAACACGGCCGATCCGGCCGTTCTGGCGGCGGTGGGTGTGCCGCCCGAGGGCATTCGGGCGCTGTTGGACGCGCGCCAACGGGGCCGGCTGGATGCCGGGAAGTTGGGGGCGCTTGCTCCCTACCTGGGCGCGGGGGTGGGCCTGGTGACGGTCGAGGGCCACTCGATTTATACCCTCCGCGCGACGGCGACGCTCAATCTGGCGAATGGCGGCACCTCCGATATCCGCCGGACCGTGGCCGCGCAGGTGAAGTACATGCCGCGCGATTACGACACGTGGATCCACGTGCTGCGCTGGTACGACACTGCCTGGAGCAACTAACCCCGTCCGATGCCGCAACAAATCCAAATTTTCAAAGATCTCCGGAAGCTGCTTGCGTTCGGCTCGGGCGTGGGCATCGAGATCGGGGCCACGGATCTCACCGTGGTAGTGGCGCGCGTGCGGCCGAACGGGGTGCGGGTTCCAGGCCGGCTGGTGATCGAAAACTACGCGACGCGTCCGGCCGCCGAATGGGGCGCCGAGTATGCGCGCTTTCTGAAGAGCGCCGGCGCGGAGCGCGTGAGCGCGACGGTGCTGCTGCCGCGGCGCGACGTGATCGTGCGGCAGGTGGCGTTTCCGGGCGTGGCGCGCAAAGATATCGAGAACGCGCTGCGGTTCCAGTTGGACACGCTGCACCCTTACGGGGAAGATGAGATCGCGTGGGCCTGGTCGCCGCTCGAGTACGGCAATGCGCTGGTGGGCATTGTGCGGCGGCAGACGGTCGATCGATACGCCGCGTTGTTTGCCGAAGCGGACATTCCGGTTTCGAGCTTCACGTTTTCGGCTGCGGCGGTGCATGCCGCCATCCGCACCAATTTCGCGGCAAAGCGTCCGGCGGGGTTCGTGGCGCTGGCTCCCGGGGCCGCGGGGGGCGTTGAGGTCTACGGCGAAAGCCAGGCGCGTCCGGTCTACAGCGCCGAGTTCCAGATGGCGCCGGAGCGCGCCGCCGCGCTGGCGCTCAGCGAACTGCGCCTGCCGCCCGATGCCGAGCCGAAAACGCTCGAAGAGGTGCTGCCGCGCCCGCAGATCAATCCGGTGGAGAACGATCTTTCCCGCAATGCACGACCGTACGCCACGGCGCTGGCCGGAGCCTGTCCCCGGCTCGCGCCCGCGGCGAACGTGTTGCCGGCGGAGCATCGGCGGTACACGTCGCGGGCGGTGTTCATTCCGTCGATCGTGCTGGCGAGTATCGCGGTGCTGGTGGCCGGGGCGATCGCGGCGCACGGAAACTGGAGCCAAAAGCAATACCTGAAGGAGATTCAGGACGAGATCAGCCGCCTGGAGCCGGCGCGCAAACGGGCCGACGCGCTGGAGCGGCAGACCCGCCAGGCGCGCGAGCGGGCGCTGCTGCTGGATCAATTCCGCCAGCAGACGCGCAAGGACCTGGAAGCGCTGAACGAGCTGACGCGCCTGATGGAGCCGCCCACCTGGACCAACAGCATGATCCTGACGCGCGGCGACGTCCGCGTGGGGGGAGAAGCGCCGCAGACTTCGGCGCTGGTGAAGATCCTGGATGCGTCGCCGTACTTTGAACGGACGGAGATTCTGGCGTCGGGACCGAGCGCCAACGGCGAGACGTTTCAGATCCGCGCCAATCGCAGGAGCGGTAAATGAACGTCGGCACTTTCAGTCGGAAGAATGCCTTGCAACTGGGGGCGGGCGTGGCCGCCATCCTGCTGCTGAAGTTCGTGGTGTTCGCCGATAAGCAGCCGGCGGTGGTGGCGGCCGCGGAGAACGTGCCCGCCGCCGAAGCGCGGCTCAAGCGCGTTCGCGAGATCGTGGCGACTGTGCCGGCGCTGGAGGAGCGCTACAAGCAGGCCGCGGCCGATCTTCAGGCTCGCGAGCAGGGCATCCTGAAGGCCGATACCGCCGCGCAGGCGCACGCCATGATTCAAGACCTGCTGCATCGCGTGGGACAGCAGAACGGAATCGACATTCGCGGGTTCGAGGACCAGCGCATTCGTCCACTTGGCGCGGATTACGGCGAGGCCAGCGTCAGCGTGCGGTTCAACTGCAGCATAGACCAACTGGTGAATTTTCTGGCGGCGCTGGACCAGGAGCACGAGCTGTTTTCCACGAATGACATCAATGTCACGGGCACGACCGATGCGAAGAAGATCATTCAGGTGCGGCTGACCGTTGCCGGGGTGGTTACCAAGAAGGTGGCGACGGAGAAGAAAGCAGGGGGCGCATTATGAGCCGCAAGCTGATTGCGTTGAACGTAGTGTTGTTGGTGATGGTGGGCTGGGCCGGGTATCTTTTGCGCAACGAGCTGCAGGCCTCTCGGGAGCGGGAAGCCAAGATGCGGCAGGCGCGGGTGAAGGCGCTGCAAACGCCGGCGCTGCCGCCGATGCCGGTGCAGCCGCCGGTGATGGCCACGGGATACAAAGACGTGGCGATGAAGACGCTGTTCCATCCTTCGCGGAATCCGAATCTGCCGCCGCCGCCCCCGCCGCCGGCGCCGCCGCCCCCGCCTCCGATGCCGGACCTGCCGAAGTACCGCGGCACGATGAACCTGGGCGATGGGCCGCAGGCGGTGCTCGCTTTGGGGAATGCGCCTGCGCAGATGGTGAGTATCGGGGAGACGGTCGGCGTCTTCCGGCTGGTGGACCTTACGACGGCAGACATCACGTTCGACTATCAGGGCACGATGGTGCGGCGCACGCTGGCGCAGCTCACGGACCGGACGGTGACCGCGTCGGCCTCCGGCGGCGCCGACAACACGGCGCGATCGGCCCCGTCCACGCCGCCGCCCACGGTGCAGGTGGAGACTCCGCGCGATAAAGGTCCGGGTGAAAAGTGGGCCAACGGCAGCGCGCCGTGCCAGCCCAACGATTCGACGCCGGTGGGCACGGTTGTGAACGGGTTGAGAAAAGTAGAGATCGGTACCCCCTTCGGTAAGGCCTGCCGCTGGGATCCGGTGGGCCGCTAGAAAGAGACTCCGATGAAACTGATATTTTTTGTATTCGCTTCCGCGCTGCTGGCTGTCGCGGCGGATCCGCAACCCGCGAAGAAGAGCACCGCGCCAGCGGCACCGCCGGCGAAGCAGACCAAGCCGCTGGAGATTCCCAAGGGCGCCGTGGAGACCGAGCCCGGCACGTTTCGCTACACCGACACCGACGGCAAGAAGTGGATGTACCGCAAGACGCCATTCGGCGTGGCCCGCCTGGAAGACAAGGGCACGGAGAGGGCCGCGGAACAGACTGCCACGGACCCGGCGAACGGTATCAAGGCGACGGAGGACGGCGACACGGTACGGTTCGAGCGGCCCGGACCGTTCGGCGTTTACCGCTGGCAGAAAAAGAAGGCCGATCTGGATGAAGGCGAACGTGCCGCGCTGGAGCGCTCCCGCGCCGCGGCGAAGGCAAAACAGGAATGATCATGCTCAATCTCTCCACCCGACTGTTGATGATGGCGCTGGCGGTCTGTCTCGCTCTGCCGGCGCAGATCGCGCCTTCGCGACCGATCGACCAGATCGCGCCGCAAACACCGCCGACACCTCCGCAACAGCAGACACCGCCGGCAGGGCAACCCGCCGCTCCCACTCCGGCGGCGCAGAACGCCCCGCCGAGCGGCGCGCCGCAGCTCACCGCGAACGGCGCGCTGACGCTGACCAACGTTTCTCTGGTGGAGCTGATCGACATCCTGGCGAAGCGTCTGAAGATCAACTACCTGCTCGATCCGAATGTGGCCGGCCGGGTGAGCGTGTACACGTACGGCGAAGTGAAGCCCGTGGACCTGATGCAGCTTCTGGAGACGATTCTGCGAGTAAACGGCGCGGCCATGATCAAGGTGGGAGATATGTACCGGATCGTCCCCGTTGCGCGCATCAATCAGCTCCCCCTGGCGCCGATTGTCAATCCGGATGGTAAGACTCTCCCCGACGACGAGCGGATGCTGCTCAACCTGATTTTTCTGAAGTACGCGTCGGCCACGGAAATCGCCGCGCTGATCAAGCCCTGGATGGGCGAGGGCGCCACGCTGAGCGTGTACGATCCCGCGAACCTGCTGATCATGCAGGACAACGCCCGCAGTATGAAACGCACCATGGACCTGATCGCGATGTTCGACAGCGATACCTTCGCGGGCCAGCGCGTGCGGCTGTTCGAAGTGGAAAACAGCCGGCCGAGCGACCTCACCAAGGAGCTCGATTCGGTCTTCAAATCCTATGCGCTGAGCGAGAAGGGCCAGTCCGTGAAGTTTATTGCGGTGGACCGCATCAACACGATCATCGCGGTGGCGCCCAATCCGGGAATCTTCGAGAAGGTGGAAGAGTGGATTAAGAAGCTGGATATCGCGGTCAAGTCTTCGGCGGGACAGGTGAACAGCTATGTATATCGCCTGCGGTACGCGCGCTCGGAGACGCTCGCCATGGCGATCATGGCACTGTACAGCAACAATCCGATGGCGCTGGTGATGCTGGGTGCGATGGCGCAGATGAACAACGGAATGGGCGGCGGAGGCGGAGGCTTCGGCGGCGGGTACGGAGGAGGCGGCGCGTTTCAGCAGGGCGTCGGCGGCATGGGCGCGCTGGGCGGCATGGGAATGATGGGCATGATGGGGATGATGGGCGGGATGATGGGGGGCATGTATCCAGGCGGATATCCCGGAATGAACTACGCCAGCTACGGGCCCATGGCGCCGATGCAGACCGGCCTTACGGGCATGGTGCCGGGGCAGGCCAATCCGGCGGATGCCAATCTGACGGGACAGTTTCTCGGCAACGCGGCCTACGGGTCGCAGCCCGGTCAACGCATGCCCCACATCGTGCCCAATCCGTTCGACAACACCTTGATGATCCAGGCGACGCCGCAGGAATACGAACAGATCGTCAGCCTGCTGCGGCAGTTGGACGTGGCTCCGCGGCAGGTGCTGATCGACGCGAAGATTTATGAGGTGGAACTGACGGGTGCGTTCGCAGCGGGCGTCAGCGCGTTCCTGGAGAAGAAGGACACCGGCAGCCGCGTTTTGAACGCCACCAGCAGCGCCGCAGGCTTGACGCTCAGCACGGGCGCTTTGGTGCTGCGCAGCCACGAATTGCTCGCTGCCATCACGGCGGCGGAAACCAAGAGCCACACGCGCGTGATCTCGGCGCCCAGCATCGTGGCCACCGACAGTATCGCCGCCAGTCTGAACGTAGGCGAGGACGTCCCGGTGCTCACTTCGCAAGCGGTGACGGGCGTTCAGCAGGGGGGCAATTCGCTGTTTTCCAACACGGTGGCGAACCGCAGCTCTGGTGTGACGCTGCAGATCATGGCGCGGGTGAATTCCAGCGGCATTGTGACGATGATTATCAATCAGAACGTCAGCTCGCCTCAGGCTCCGCCGGCGGGCGGAATTCAATCGCCGTCGTTTCAGAATCGGTCGTTTCAGACGCAGCTCACGGTTCAGGACGGGGATACCGTCGCCATCGGCGGCATTATCCAGGAGAGCAATCTGCAAAGCTCGGCCGGGGTGCCGGTGTTGCACAAGCTGCCGATCGTCGGGCCGGTCTTCGGGTCGAAGAGTATCAGTAAGAATCGTACGGAGCTGGTGGTGTTCCTCACGCCGCGTGTGATTTACGATGCGTCGCAGATGCTCGATGCGACCGAAGAGATCAAGAGCGGCATGAAGCGAATCGAGAGGCTGATGAAGGGGCGCGATCAGTAAGCGATGGCGACCCGGGAGGGTCGCGTTACGTTAATCCAAACGGCGGCAGGATTCGTAATTATCGCTGGATGGCTACGGTCTTCATCACCGGCGCGAGCGGCTTCATGGGGAGCCGGCTGGCGGCGGAGCTGCTGCGGCGCGGGCACACCGTCCGCGGGCTCGTGAGGCGCGGATCGGAGGGGAAGCTGCCCGCCGGGTGCGAAACGATCACCGGCGATGCGCTGGATGCGGCCACCTGGAGCGCGCGCTTGACCGCCTGCGACACACTAGTCCACCTGGTGGGAGTCTCGCATCCGAGTCCCGCGAAGGCGGCGCAGTTCCGGTCGATCGATCTGGCGGGCGCAGTGGGGGCGGTCAAAGCCGCCAAGGAAGCGGGGATCGCGCATTTCATTTACGTGAGCGTGGCCCACCCCGCGCCCGTGATGCGCGAGTACATTGCCGCTCGCAGCAAGGCGGAGGAAGCCATCCGCGCGGCCGGTTTGAATGCCACCGTTCTGCGGCCGTGGTACGTGCTTGGTCCGGGCCGGTGGTGGCCGGTGATCCTGGCGCCGGCATACTGGCTCATGGAAGCGATTCCCGCGACGCGCGCCGGCGCCCGACGTCTGGGTCTGGTGCGCTGGCGGCAGATGATCGCGGCGATGGCATCGGCGGTGGAGAACCCCGCGCGGGGAATGCGCGTGCTCGAGGTGCCGGAGATTCGCGGGTTTTAGGGGACCGGGCCGACCAGGAGGCCTACCCCACTTTGGCCCTTAGCTCGTCCTCGGTTAGGACCGGGATTCCCAGTTCGTTGGCTTTGGTAAGCTTGCTGCCCGCGTCGGCGCCCGCAACCACGAAACTCGTCTTCTTGCTGACGCTGCCGCTGACTTTGCCGCCGGCCTTTTCGATCAGCTCCTTCGCTTCTTCGCGGCTCAGAGTGGGCAGCGTGCCGGTGATCACGATGGTCATGCCGTGGAGCGGGCCGGCCTTCGGGCGCGTGGATTCGTAGGTGAACTGCAGGCCAGCGGCGCGCAGGCGGTCGATCAGCTCGCGGTTTCCCGCCACCTTGAAAAACTGGACGATGGCCTCGGCCACCTTTGGCCCGACCTCCTCCGCCATCTGGAGCTCGGTCTCGCTAGCGGCGGCGATGCTGTCCAGGTTGCCGAAGGCTTCGGCCAGGAAGACCGCGGTGCGCTCGCCGACGAATCGAATGCCGAGCGCGCTGATGACGCGGGGCAGCGGGTTCGAGCGTGAGTTGTGGATATTGCGGATCACGTTGCCGGCGCTCTTCACGCCCATGCGCTCCAGATCCATCAGATCTTCGATCTTGAGGTCGTAGATATCGGCAATGCTCTTGACGATGCCCTTATCCACGAGCTGGTCCACCAGCGCTTCACCCATGCCGTCGATGTTCATCACGTTGCGCGAGGCGAAGTGCAGGATCGACTCTTTCAGCCGCGCCGGACAGTTGGCGTTGATGCAGCGGCTGGCCGCTTCGCCCTCTTCGCGCACCACCGCACTACCGCAGACCGGGCATTTCGCGGGCATCTGGAACGGCTTGCGCCAGGAGCCTTGGCTGGAGACGCGAACGACTTTGGGAATGACGTCGCCGGAGCGCTCGATGACTACTTCGTCGCCCACTTGCAGGCCCAGGCGCTCGATTTCATCTTCGTTGTGCAGCGTGGCGCGGCTTACGGTGACGCCGCTGACTTCCACCGGCTTCAGGCGCGCGACGGGGGTGAGCGCGCCGGTGCGTCCCACCTGCACCTCGATGGCTTCCACGGTGGTCACGGCCTGACGGGCAGGGTATTTGTAGGCGATGGCCCACCGCGGCGCCCTGGCCGTGTAGCCGAGTTGGCGCTGCTGCGCCACCGAATCCACTTTCACCACTACGCCGTCAATTTCGTAGGGCAGGCTTTCGCGATGCGCTTCCCAGTGGGCACAGAATTCCAAAACGTCGTCGACACTGGCGCAGACTTTGGCGTGCGGATTCACCTTGAAACCCATCTGCTTCAACCTGGCGAGAGAATCCCAGTGGCTATCCGTTACGGGCTGACCGTCGGCGAGGAGGAAATCTTTCCAGCACAGTGGGATCCGAAGCTTGGAATTCACGTGACTTGAAGTCGCGGC
>JADMIO011482806.1_pt1 | contig 44402 bp, 35 predicted proteins | sample 8958161 | NCBI WGS metagenome assembly JADMIO01 (sample SAMN16585339, study PRJNA669376) | soil metagenome | isolation source: Crop rotation soil | place: USA: Cullars Rotation, Alabama | collected 2011
CCATTCACGAACCAGCCGCGGCCTTGCGCAACAATGTACAGCTCATCCTGCGTATGCGGCTGCTGTGTGTCGGTTGCAACCGGGGCGAACAGTTTGAGCAGAAGCGTGCCGTGCTGATACACCGCAGCCGATCGCGGTCGCGACTGCGGCGGCGGCAGCAGGCTTGCGGCCTGCTGCAACGACCATTGATGCGGCGTGGTCGCGGCAGGCAGATGGTTGACCTCGAACGTTTTTTCCATTTCTAAGATTTCCCCGTGGATAGCCGCCGCACCGGCAGGCGGCGAAAGCAGCCCATCACGTGGTCGTTGACCATGCCGATGGCCTGCATGTATGCATAACAGATGGTGCTGCCGACGAAGTTGAAGCCCAGCTTCTGCAGGTCCTTGCTCAGAGCGTCGGACACCTCGGTGCGTGCGGGGACGCTCTTACGATCGCGCCAGGCGTTCTGGATCGGTTTGCCGCCCACGAACCGCCACAGATAGGCGTCGAAGCTGCCGAAAGCCTCCTGGACCTGTAGAAACGCACGTGCGTTGCGCACCGCGGACTCGATTTTCAGACGGTTACGGACGATGCCCTCGTTTTCGAGCAGCCGCGCCACGCGACGTGCATCGAAACGGGCGACGCGCTGCGGATCGAATTGCGCGAATGCTTCACGATAGGCGGCGCGCCGCTTGAGAATCAGCGACCAGCTCAACCCTGCCTGGGCGCCTTCCAGAATCAAAAACTCGAACAGGCGCCGGTCCTCGTGCTGCGGCACGCCCCACTCTTCGTCATGGTATGCGGTATCCAATCCGCCCGCTTCGCCCCATGCGCAACGCACAGGCGCGCGCGCAGAGGCGCGCGCAACAACAGACTTCGATGGGGATCTGTTTTTCGCTTGCATTTGTTTTGTGATCGCGCTCAAATGTCGCCTTTTGCCGACCTGGCCGAGGTGCTCGGCTGCTTTTCCCGCCCGGCGCAATTCCTGCTTTGGGCTGGGCTTCGATACGCCTGATCAACTCACACGCATTCCGTCGTGGGTCTATGAACGAGAATAGCAGGCAGCGCAGGGGACCGGCCAGCAGGCGTTCGATCTTGTCGATCGGCTTGAGCGCGCTGTTTGCTGTCGTCATATTCGCTTCGCTCGGTGCCACCGCCTGGTCGGTCTGGCGCGGCCACGAGCAGACGCTTGCCCAGGCCGCCCGGGGCAGCCTGAATCTCGCCCGCATCGTAAGCGAACGCGTCGGCTACTCCCTCGATTCGGCCGATCAGCTGCTGCTTCAGGTCCGCAATCTATCTCATCGTTCTGCAGTGCGCACAGGCGACGAGTTGCGCGTGCTCGAGGTCATTCTCGACCCAGCGAGTCTGCCGCATCCGGAGCTCTATGCGATCGAAGCCTACGACGCCCTCGGGCATAGCATAGCCTCCACGCGCCATGCCGACGGCGTACTCGGTGTGATCGGTGACGCCGACTTCTTCCGTGCTTTGCGACAACGGAATGACGCGGCAATCGAAATCGGCACGGCGCGCCGCGCCGGAGCGCAGTGGTTGCTCCCCGTGGCCACTTCGATCTATCGCAAGGACGGCACGTTCGCGGGTGCGCTGGTCGCCACCATCGACACCGCGCGGCTGCGCCGCGTACTGGCCCAGCTCGAAGTCGCTCCCGGCAGTGTGTTCAGCCTGGTGCGTGCGAACGGGGAGATTGTATTCCGCGAGCCCCCCGATGCCGAAACCGTTGCGTTCGCACCGCCTGCCGGGGCCGGCGCGGCCGGCATTACGCTGCACACCAAAAGCGCTGCGGATGGCGTCGCGCGTATGCACGCATACATGCAAGTACCGTCGTTGCCGCTCGCGGTGACGGTGAGTACGCCGGATGCTGCCGCGCTGGAGGGCTGGCGCAGCGAATCTGCCAAGAAGATCGTGTTCACGGCAGTGGTGCTGGTGTTCACGACGTTGCTCTATCTTCTTCTCATGCGCCAGCTCAGGAGTGTCGAGCGCAGCGAAGCGCAATTCCAGGCGGTGTTTCGCAACAGTCCGATTCCGGCTGCGATCTTCGCGCTGGACGCGGGCGCGCTGATCGACGGCAATCAGGCGTTCTTCGACCTGATGGGCTACCGGCGCGATGAGATCGTCGGCAAGAGCTCGATCGAGATGGGGCTGTGGGGCGATAGCCGGCGCACGCTGGAGATGCAGCGTTTTCTGGAGAAGGGCAATGTGCGTGAGCGCGAAGCGCCCTTCCAGCGCCGCAACGGCGATCTCGGCTTCGCCGCGTTGTCGACTCAGCTGGTCGATGTCGATGGCGAGCAGCGTGTGCTGCTGCTGTTGCAGGATGTGACCCAGCGGCGCGCGGCGCAGGAGGAGCTCGAGCTCATGTCCGAGCGCCTGCTGCTCGCGACTCAGTCGGCCAATCTCGGTGTGTGGGATTGGGATGTCGAGCGCGACAGCATGCTGTGGGACGAAGCGATGTGCACGATCTACGGGCTGTCGAAGATCGCCGTCACGGGGATCGGCACCTGGGAGCATGCGTTGCATCCCGACGATCGCCTGCAAGCGTTGGAGTCGTTGCGCGATACGCTCGCGGCCGGCGAGGGCTACGACAACGAGTTTCGCATCGTGCGGCCCGATGGCGAGGTGCGCCACGTACGGGCCTATGCGCGCGTTCAGCGCAACAGCACCGGAGATGCGAAGCGGTTGATCGGTGTGAGCATCGACATTACCGAGCAACGCCGGGCCGAACAGTCCTTATGGCGCAGCCAGGCGCTGCTCTCCGCGGCCGTGAACACCACCGACGACATCATCGTCGCCTTGGATCAAGACCTGCGCGTGACCATGATGAACGATTCCTTTCGGCATTTCGCGCGAAGCGAGCTGCGCGTCGAGCCACGCATCGGCATGGACGGTCTGAGTATTGCCGGGCCGCAGCGCGGCGAGGAGCTGAGCGCAGTGTTCGCGCGCGTGCTCAGTGGTGAGCCGCAGCGGGCCGAAAGCGCATTTCGCACCGCCAGCGGCCGGCTCTGCTATCACGACGAGCTGTTCAGTCCCATCCGTGACGTGAGGGACGAAGTGACGGGCGTATCGGTATTCGTGCGCGATGTCACGCAGCGCCGGCACGCCGAGCAGACGCTGCAGGCCGTGATCAAGGGCACTTCCGCGACGCTCGGCGAATCGTTCTTCCGCTCGCTCGTGGTGGAGCTCACGACCGCGCTCAACGCGCGCTATGCAATGGTGGCCGAAGTCAACAGCGCCGGGCCGCGGCGCGCTCATAGCGTGGCGATCTGCGCGGCGGATCGCATTTTGGACAATCTCGAATTCGCGCTTGCGGGAACGTTGTGTGCCGAGACGCTGGATAGCCCCACGTTCCTGTACGTGCCCAACGTGTCTGCGCTGTTTGCGTCCGATCCTCTGGTCGCGCAGCTCAATATCCGCAGCTTCCTTGGCGTGCGGCTGACCGCTGCCTCGGGCGAAGTGCTGGGCCTGCTCGCGGTCATGCATGACGAGGAGCTGGCCGAGATTGCGCTCGGCCAGAATATCCTGAACATCTTCGCCGTGCGCGCCGGTGCCGAGCTCGAGCGGCTCCAGGCCGAAGCCGAGCGCAGGCGCACGCTCGCGATTCTCGACGAAGCCGGTGACTTCATCGCATCGTTCGATCTGCAGGGTAATCTGCTGTATCTGAACGCCGCGGCGCGCCGCATGTTCGGCATCGCCCATGATGAAGACATCCATCGCCGGCATCTGGGCGAGTTCCACTCGGCGCAGCGCTTCGCTCTGCTGGAGCAATCGGCGATACCCACCGCGGTTCGCAGCGGCCTGTGGATGGGCGAGTCGACGCTCGCGCGCCCGGGCGGCTCCGAGATGCCGGTATCCAAGCTGGTGATCGCTCATCGCGCCAAGAGCGGAGAGGTGGAATATCTGTCCACCATCCTGCGCGATCTGTCCGAGCACAAGGAAGCGGAGCATGCCCTGCGTCAGCGCGAAGAAAGTCTGCGCGTGGCGCAGCAGATCGGCAACGTCGGCAGCTGGGAGCGCGATCTGGAAACCGATGCGCTGCGCTGGTCCGAGCAGATGTATCGCATCACCGGCACCGATCCCGCGACTTTCGAGCCGACGCGCGCGCGCTGGCTGGAGCTCGTGCATCCCGAAGATGTGTCGCGCCTGTATGCGGTGAGCGAAGACGCGCTCGCCGGGCGGCGTGCGTTTTTCATCGATCATCGCATTCGATTGCCTGAGGGCCTGGTGCGACACGTGCACACGCGCGCCGAGGTGACTCGCGATGAAACCGGGCGCGCGGTGCGGCTGGTCGGTACCACGCTCGATATCACCGAGCGCAAGCAGGCGGAGGAGGCCCTGCGTCGCAGTGAGCGTCGCTTCCGGCAGCTCGTGGAAAGCACGGATGTGGTGCCGTGGACCGCGAATGTGCAGGATCTCAAATTCACCTACGTTGGACCGCAGGCGGTGAAGCTGCTCGGCTTTCCGCTTGCCCACTGGTACGAGCCGGGCTTCTCGACTGCGAACTTGCACGCCGACGATTGCGATTGGGTGCAGCAGCATCTGCGCGAGGTCCTGCCTCTGGACGGCAACGCCAAGCTCGAATATCGCATGCGGGCTGCCGACGGTCGCACGGTATGGGTGCGCAACATCATCAACACCGTCTCGGTGGAAGGCGGCGGGCCGGCGCTGCAGGGGTTTCTCTTCGACATCACCGAGAAGCGACTGGCGGAAGAGCAATTGCGCCTGGCCGGAGAAGTATTCCAGAGCAGCGGCGAAGCGATCGTCATCACCGACGGCGAGATGCGCGTGCTTTCTGTCAATCCCGCGTTCACCGCCATCACCGGCTATTCCGCGACGGATGCGATCGGACAGACGCCGTACAGCTTGAGCCCCGGTGTGCGCAGCCAGGAGCGCGATCAGGAGATCTGGCAGCGCGTGTGGCACCAGGGTTACTGGCAAGGCGAAGTGTGGGACCGGCGGCGCAGCGGCGACATCTATCCGAAATGGCTTACTGTGAGCGTCGTGCGCGATGGTGTGGGCCGACCGGTGAACTACATCGAGATCTTTTCGGATGTCTCCGAGCGTAAGGAGAGTGAAGAGCGCGTGCGCCATCTTGCGCATCATGACTTTCTCACCGATCTGCCCAATCGCGTGCTGCTCAACGACCGCATCGCGCAGGCGATTTCGCATGCCGAGCGCAACCGCTCGCAGGTCGCGGTGTTGTTCCTCGATCTCGACAACTTCAAGAACGTGAACGACTCCTTGGGCCACAGTGTCGGCGACAAGCTGCTGCAGGAAGTGGCACGGCGGCTGCGCGGGTGCATGCGTGCGAGCGATACGGTGAGCCGGCAGGGCGGCGACGAATTCGTGATCCTGATGCCCGACGTGGCCGACCCGGCCGACATCGCGCGCGGTGCGCAGAAAATTCTGGCTGCGGTGGCGAGCGCCTATGCGATCGACGGGCACGAGCTCAACACCACACCGAGCATGGGGATCAGCGTGTATCCCACGGACGGCACCGATGTGGAATCGCTGCTCAAGAACGCGGACGCGGCGATGTATCACGCGAAAGAATCCGGACGCAACAACTATCAGTTCTTCACGCCGGATATGAACACGCGCGCGCTGGAGCGCCTCTCGCTCGAGCGCAGCTTGCGGCGTGCGATCGAGCGTGAAGAGCTGCTGCTGCACTACCAGCCGCAATACGAAGTGGGCACCGGGCGCATCGTCGGAGTCGAGGCGCTGATTCGCTGGCAGCATCCCGAATTCGGCTTGATTGCGCCGGACCGATTCATCCGCTTCGCCGAAGACATCAACTTGATCGGAGAGGTCGGCAAGTGGGTGCTGCACGAGGCCTGCCGTCAGGCGCGTGCGTGGCAGGCGCAGGGACTGCCCGCGCTGCGCGTGGCCGTCAACATCTCAGCGGCACAGTTTCGCGACCCGAATCTGCCGGGGACGGTGATGACCGTGCTGCGCGCCACCGGGCTGGAGGCGCGCTACCTGGAGATCGAGCTCACCGAGAGCATCATCATGGAGGATGTGGAGCGCGCGACCGGCTTGCTGGAACAGCTCAAGGTGCTGGGACTCGAGCTCGCCATCGACGACTTCGGCACCGGCTACTCCAGCTTGTCGTATCTGAAGCGCTTCCCGATCGATCTGCTCAAGATCGACCAGTCCTTCGTGCGCGACATCACCTTCGACAAAGAAGACGCGGCGATCACCAGCGCCATCATCGCGCTCACGCATAATCTCGGCTTGCGCACCATCGCTGAAGGCGTGGAAACGGTCGAGCAGCTCGCGTTTCTGGAAGGTCACGGCTGCGACGAAGTGCAGGGCTTCCTGTTCAGCCGGCCGCTGTCACCCGATGCGTGCACCGATCTGCTGATGGCGCAGGCCGGGGCGCAGAGGGCGCGCAGCGCCTGATTATTTCCTTAGCCACCACGCAATCAAGCTCACCACAACCGATATCACGATCCCTGTGACGATCGGAAAGTAGAAGACGAACCCGTCTTTCTCGATGCGGATGTCGCCGGGCAGGCGCCCGAACGGCAGCTTGCCGAGCCACGGCCAGAGCAGGCCGAGGACCAGAAGCAGAATGCCGATGGCGATGAGAGCGCGTTGCATGCCCGACTAGACCGGCGTAGACCCTGAGGCGTTTTTGCTGCCCCCAGAGTAAGTTAATGTGTAATGTTCTACGGTCGGAAAAGGATCGTAGAAATGATGCAGGAGCGCTCGCCACTGCTGATATTGCGCAGACCCGCGGAAGCCGACCGTGTGATCTTCCAGACGCTGCCACCACACCAGCAGCAGGTATTGATCGGGGTTCTCCACGCAGCGGTGCAGCTCATGGTTGATGTAGCCGCCGCTCGCGGAAATGATCGTGGAGGCTTGCGCAAATGCGGCCTCGAATTGCGCCGAGAGGCCGGGACGGACGTTCAGAATTGCGGATTCGAGAATCATGTGAGGGAGAAGAAGTAAAAATCAGGCGCCGCGCTTTTGACTCGCGAGATAAGCGCGCCAGCCGCCGAAGTGAGAGACCTCTGCAGCATTGCCGAGTGCCCAGCTCTCGCAGACAAAGCCCTGCACCCATTCGCCGTCCTCAAGCTCGACACGGCCGATGCCAAGCGGAGAAGGAATGCCGGCAACGAATGAGCCAAATGCACTGGCGGGCAAAGTCCACACCTCCAGTTCGATTGCATGGCCCGCACCGGAGTCAACCCGCGCCATGCCGGGCTTAGGGGGTGTAGTGCCGGGTAATGCGAACAAACGATAGCGCGCGGCCGTGCGCGTTGCGCGCTCGAGGCGTGCTCCGCGTTGTGTGAGCTCATGATTGAGCGGCAAACCGCTCAGATGGGCGCCGACTACAGCAACTTTCACCACACCTGCGCTTGCGCGTGTCGCAACGGGCGGGGGCAGCTTCTCGCCAGTTGCACCCAGACTCAACCCGGTTCGCTGATGGAATCGCTGCGCCAGGTCTGCGAGCATGCGATCGCTGCCGGCCGGACCGATCAACGTGATGCCGAACGGCAGGCCGTCCGGGCGCATCGCCGCCGGCACTGCAAACGCAGCGAGATCGAGCAGATTCACGAAATTGGTGTACAGACCCATCCGCCGATTGGTGTCGAATGGCTCGGCGAGCACGGCTTCGAGCGTGTATGCAGTAGGCGCGGTCGGCACGACCATGACGTCGGCGTGCGCCCAGGTACCGGCAGCCGCTTTGCGCAACGCGTGCAGACGGGTCGTGGCGGCAAACAGATCGACCGCCGAGAATTTCGCGGCGCCGCCGATGATCTGCTTCACCACCGGGTGCATCTCCTGCGCGTGCTCTTCATAGAACGCACGAATCGCGGCCATGCGCTCAGCGACCCACGGTCCCTCATAGAGCAGGGTTGCCGTTTGCACGAACAAAGAAAAGTCGATGCTCGCGCGGCGCCCACCGAGCGCTTCCAGATCGGACAGGACGTGCGCGAATGCCTGTTGCGACAACGTATCCCCGTAGAACTCCAGCGGATCGGGTACGACGAAGCGAAACTCGCGCGGGCACGCGCCGGGCCACAGCTCGAGCGTGCGCGAATACGGATCCTCGGCATCGTAGCCTGCTGCCACGTCCAACACGCTGAGCGCGTCGGGCGCAGTGAGAGCGAACACGGAAACGCAATCGAGCGATTGGCACGCGGGCACGACGCCGCGCGCGCTGATCAAACCGCGGCTGGGTTTGAGGCCGGCGATGTTGTTGAGGCCTGCAGGCACGCGTCCGGAGCCGGCTGTGTCGGTGCCGAGCGAGAATGCGACTTCTCCGCGTGCGACCGCCACTGCGGAGCCTGAGCTCGAGCCGCCTGAGATATATTCAGGGCGAAAGCTGTTGGACACGGCGCCGTATGGCGAACGTGTCCCGACCAGACCGGTAGCGAACTGATCGAGGTTGGTCTTGCCCATCATCACGGCACCGGCCGCTTCGAGCCGTTCGATCACGGTGGCAGAGCGCTGCGGCACATATGAGAATGCCGGGCAAGCCGCCGTCGTCGGCACGCCCGCCACATCGATATTGTCCTTTACCGCGAACGGCACCCCGTACAGCGCAAGGAGTTCGCGCGCGCCGCTGCTTTCCAAGTCATGCGCACGCCGGAGCAGCGCATCACCATCGACGCGATGGATCCATGCGTTGGCGTAGGGTCCTTGATCGCGGCGCGCGATCAGTTCAGCGATCACCTGCGATGGCGTGCGCCGTTCGCTGCGATAATCTTCGAGCAGCGCTGCAATAGTCATCGACACCGCTTTTTTCTCCGGCACATCTTGTATACGATTGAGTATACACAGCGCACTATGCGGACGCATCGTGCTGCGGCCGATCGACGCGAGCTGGGATCAGGGGAGTGAGACGATGGCGCAAAAATCCATGGATGCCGAGCCTTATGCGCTCGAGTTCGATCCGCAGAGCACCGCGCTGCTGATCATCGACATGCAGCGCGACTTCGTCATGCCGGGCGGCTTCGGCGAGGCGCTGGGCAATGACGTGACGCCGCTACAGGCGACCATCGCGCCGATTCGCCGCATGCTCGATGTCGCGCGCAAGCTGAAGCTGATGGTGATCCACACGCGGGAAGGACATCGCGCCGATCTGAACGATTGCCCGCCAACCAAGCTCGTGCGCGGTCGCGGCAAGACCCGAATCGGCGATCCCGGTCCCATGGGGCGCATTCTCGTGCGCGGAGAAGCGGGTCACGACATCGTGCCGGAGCTCTATCCGATCGAGGGCGAGACGGTGATCGACAAGCCGGGCAAGGGCGCTTTCTATGCTACCGATCTGGAGCTCATTCTGCGCAATCACACCATCAAGACGCTGATCCTGTGCGGCGTGACCACTGAGGTGTGCGTGAACACCACCGTGCGGGAAGCAAACGATCGCGGCTTCGAATGTGTCGTGTTATCCGACTGCGTGGGCTCCTACTTTCCTGAGTTTCAACAAGCTGCGCTGGCCATGGTGAAGGCGCAGGGCGGCATCTTCGGTTGGGTGTCCGATTCTCAGCGGGCACTGAGAGCACTGAACGCCTGAGATTGTTGCACGCTTTCCGGGGCGGCGGGCCGCCCCGGAAGCTGGTCGAGACTACAGCAAGATCCTCACTTCACTGTTGCCGGCTGTGCGGTCTGCGCGAGGATGAAGCAAACCACGGCGAACAACGCGTAGCCGAGCGCGACCATCGGCGACACCATCCAGCCCAGATGCGGTCCGTGAATCAGGCCGACGAACGCGAGCGCGGCCCCCACCAGCGCACTAATACCCGCATAAATCAGTTGGCGATCGATGATGAACGCTGCCGTCGCACCCAGAACCATTCCCGCCAATACCGAGCCGCTGCCGAGCAGCGCGATGCCGTTGTACACCACACCGACATTGCCTAACGCAGCCGCGCCGACTTTGTCCGCTGAGGTGCCGGCAACCGCCAGCGCGCCATCGATGTTGATCTTCGCCCACTCGGCAATGTTCGGGATGATCGCGAGGACCACGGCCGGCGCGTGGCTTGCCGGGCTCGCCTGAAAGGCTTGCGCGCCGATCACGAGCCCGATGTAGAGCAGAATCGGCAGGATCGCAACGAGCGGGATGACATTGAGCAGGAGCGCGGTCAATCCCAGGAAGCACACCAGCGCAATGCAGATGCCGGTGGCGAGCGAGTAGCCCACGCGGCCGCCCACTGCCTTCCAGCCGGGGTGGCCGATGTAGACCGCCGGGGGAAACGGGCTGCCGAGCATGGAGCCGACGATCGCACCTGCGCCATCGGCCAGAAGAATCTTGCGCAGGTTGTAGCTGTCCCCCGCGGCCGAAGCGCTCTCCACGTTGTTCATCGCCTCCGTGAAGTTGTAGATGCCCAGCGGTATAGCGGTCGCGAGCAGCGGGCCGATGTTGGAGAGGCCGGTGAACACATTGCTCGAGAACCAGGGCAGATGGATCCCGAAGTGCTCGAAAGCTTTGCCGACCTGGTCGGCTTTCATGTAATCGCTCCAGCCCAGTGCCGTCGCGAGCCATCCGATCGCGCCGCCGATGATGACTGCAGCCAGCCCGCCGGGTATGCCGCCCGGCAGCCGAATATTCGCGGTCCAGGCGATCAGCACGATGGCAAAGCACGTGAGGCCGATCCAGGGCACCTCCCACATCTGGAATGCCGGACGCATGGAGATGAAGGCGATGGAAATGCCGGCGAGCGTGCCGAGCATCGCAGCCCGCGGCGTGACTTTGCGGATCCAAGGTCCCACGAAAGCGCCCAGTAGCACGATCACGCCGATGATGAAGCACCAGGCGAGCCCGGCCTGATACGCGAGGTTGGCGTCCTTGGTCGTGAGATAAGTCGGCAGCATGACCACGAAGACCACGATGAACATGTGCGGAACGCTCGGTCCGTACGGCATGGCGGTGACATCCGAGCGCTTTTCCTGCTTCGCGAGTTGGCGAGCGAGGTACGCGTAGAACAGATTGCCCAGCGGCAGCGCAATGCCAAGCGCCGGCAGCACGCGGCCGTAGACGGTATCGGCCGGAAGCTGCACCACGAACAGGCACAGCGTTGTCAGCACGATGACATTGAGCAAGACATTGGTGAACAGGCCGAAGAAACCGTTCCAGTCTCCAGCCACCCACCAGCGCGTGCCGGATGATGCAGTCATCACAGTGTTCATGCGTCCCCCTCCTCACGGGTCGTTGTTGTGTGCTGGCCGGTTTGCCCGGGCAGCGTGCGCCGATTGTCCCGTTCGGGCATCGGCGCAATCAGCTTACGCTGGAGGCGAGTGGGCCGGCAAGCGTTCGTGTCGCTCTGAGGGATTCGAGCCCGGGTCGTGAGGAATCCATTCCAAGCCAAGCTCACGCAGCAGCGTCTGGGCGTCGAACGGTGCGTGCACCTTGGCGTCGTTGTCGAAATAGCAATAGACGTCGCGGCCGCTGCGCGTACGCGCGGGGACGTCGCTGATGCGAACTGGGTCGTCCGGCTCGCGGCCTTCGCCCCAGGCGCGGATGCGCTGCGCCCATCGACGCAAGGCAGGCTTGGTATACCCGCTCACATAGAGCTCAGCATCGCCATGCAGTCGCAGGTAGAGGAAATCCGCGGTGACGTCTTCGCGATACGGCCACTTACCGGCCGTGTCGGCGACGACCAGCGCTACGCGGTAGCGGCGCAGCAGCTGCACGAAGGACGGATCCAGGAAACTCTCGTGCCGGATCTCGATCGCGTGACGCAATCTGCGTTTGCGGTCAATCGCGAGCCACGAGCGACCGGCCATCCGTGCGTCGTGCCTGCGCGCCAGCGCGAGCGCCTCTTCGGTATCGCGCGGCAGCAGGTCGAAGAATCGTTCCAGCGCAGCGGCGTCATAGCGGAAGTTGGGGGGAAACTGCCAGAGGAACGGACCCATCTTCTCGCGCAAGGCGAGGACACCGGAAGCATAGAAATTCGCCAGGGCAGTTTCCACTGCGCGCAGCCTAAGCATATGCGTGATATAGCGGCTGCCCTTGATGCTGAACACGAAGTTTGCCGGCGTTTCGTTGTACCAGCGCTCATAGCTCTGCGGGCGCTGCAGGGAGTAGAACGAGCCGTTGAGCTCGATCGAGGAGAACGCACGCGAGGAAAATTCCAGCTCGCGTCGCTGCGCGAGCTGTTCCGGATAGAACACGCCGCGCCAGGGTGTGTAGCGCCAGCCTGAGATACCGATACGTATAGTGCTCATCGCCGAAGTTATTGCTGCATCCAGCCTGTTAGAGAAAGGGCTGTGTGCTTCGTTCCACGTGCATACGCGCGGGATTCTGAGATAGGTTTTAGAATACGCGCCGAATATCGAACAGAGGACAACGAAATGAACGACCAACTCGAGACCGTCGATCAGGTTAAGCGCACCGTCATCGATCTGGCGGTGAAGTTCGGACCGAAGGTGCTCGTGGCGATCATCATTCTCGCCATCGGCGTCTACGTCGGACGCCTGGTGGGGCGCGCAACCGATCGCATGTTGAAGCGCCTGCAGATCGAGGCACCGGTGCGGCAGCTTTTGGTGCGCGTGGTGAGGGCGCTGGTATTTGGATTATTTCTCATCATGGCGCTGCAGAACCTCGGCGTGGAGCTGCTGCCGCTCATCGCCGGCCTGGGTGTGGCCGGTGCCGGGATCGCCTTGGCAATGCAAGGCGTGCTGGGTAACGTGGTGGCGGGGCTCACGATCATTTTCACGCGCCCGTTCCGAGTCGGCGAATACATTTCCATCGTTGGCGTGGAGGGGCGAGTGGAGGCGATTCAGCTGTTCAACACGACGCTGAGCCACACCGACAGATCGCAGGTGGTCATCCCGAACCGCAAGATCGTCGGCGAGATTCTGCACAACTACGGGACGATCCGGCAGGTCCAGATCACAGTCGGTGTGGCTTACGACACCGAACTGAGCCAGGCGCTCGCGGTGGTCGACGAGGTGCTGCGGGCCAATCCGCGGGTGTTGAAAGAACCGGCCCCTGTCATCCAGGTTGCGATGCTGTCCGATTCCTCGGTCAATATCGCTGTGCGTCCCTGGACGGCGGTGGTGGACTACGTCGCCGTTACGGGCGAGATCAATCGCGCGATTCTGGAGAGCTTCCGTGGGCGCGACATCGTGATCCCGTTCCCGCAGCAGGAGGTCCGCATCCTCGCCAACGCAGCGTAGGCAGCGCTCACCCGGGCTTGCGTGCGGTCGCGAGGACGGCCGGCATGGGGACGATATAGCAATCGTCCTGGCGATATTGCTCGATCACCCCGCTCAGTGCGCGCCGGATCGCGTCACGCGCCGCAGGTGTTTGCGCTCGCAACGTTGCCGATGCGCGGACCGTCCCTTGCATGATCGTGTCGAATGCATCGTCGGTTCGAGCGAACGACCAGAGCTGCGGAACGCTGGTAACTGCGGGCTCTGTAAAGCCCGCATCGGACAGCGCACGCTTGCATTGATCGGGATCGCTGAACAAGAAGAAATTCGGCCCGGCCGGCAGACCGACATCGAGTGAGCCGTGCGTGCGGATCGCGTCGTATATCGCGCCGAATCCAACCGCGCGCTCAGGCGTATCCCAAACGGTGAACGCCACCCGGCCATTGCGCTTGAGCGTGCGATGCATTTGCGCGAGTGCGCGCGCAGGGTCGGGAAAGTGCGGCATGCCGAACGCGCTCACCACACAATCGAACGTCTCGTCCTCAAAGGGCAGGTCGTCTACATCACCGACTTCAAACGCAACGTGAGGATAGTGACGGCGAGCGAGCTCGATCTGACTCGCGGAGAAGTCCACGCCGGTCGCCTGAGCGCCTCGTGCAGCCGCGGCACCGGCGACATAGCCCGCACCCGTTGCAATATCGAGGAGCCGGCTGCCCAAGCGCGCGGCGGCAGCGTCGAGCAAAGCATCGACCGACTGTCGCGTCACCTCCGAAAGCCGGGCATGATATTGCTCGCACAACGCCGGGTCTTGCCAGCCTGATTGTTCGAAGGCGCGGAAGCTCTCGCTCATGTTCGCCTCGGCGCGGTCGAAGAATCAGTCGGAGTTCTCCCAAAGGAAGAACAGTTGCGCAGGTTCGGGTCGCTGCAGCTGGCGGCGCAGACGCTCGACCTCCTGCCAGGTGTCGGCGAGGGTGCGACTGTCGTCGAAGCGGACGTCTGCGAGATTGGACTCATCGATGGTGTAGTGTGCGCTCGAGCTGCGATAGATCGAGCCTTGGCGTTTGTTTTCTTCCAGAAGCGTACACGACATTACGCCCCATTGCGCGAAGTAGTCGCGCGGATCGCACGCTGCATGCTGCACGAATGCTTCGAGACCGTGCATGAGCGGAGGCAGTGCCAGATATCCCGCGAGGTAATCCTGGAGAGAACGCAGCTCGATCTCCGTGTAGGCGCTGCCCGAGGTCAGAACCAGGCTGCGCAGCACCTTGTACTCGCGCGCGAGCAGGGTCAGGTCGGGTTCTTCGGCCATCGCGCGCAGCCCGCGCAGGAGCGGCTCGAGATCGCGCAAACCGCGATGGCGGTTAGGCTCGAGGCGCAGCACGCTGCCGATGACAACCGGGTAGGACATGGCGACACCGCCCGCCTGTTGCTCGACGACCACGACGGAGGGCGACGCATCCAGCGCCTCCAGCTCCTCGTCATCCTCCAGCGGATAGCCGACAACGAATGCGGGAAGGATGCTGCCGCAACCGAGCGGCTCGATATGGATCAGCACGTCGCTAACTTTCGTCTACCATCGGTTGCGATGCTGGTGCACGGGCGGCAATGGCGGCCGTCGGGCGCCGGCGCCTGATCGCGACCAGAAAAATGGCCATGCCGAGCGCGGCGATCAGATGCTTGAGCGTATGTCCGCTGATCAGATGACCCCACGAGAAGATCGCTTCGTCGGCTGTTTCCAGCAGCTTCGCCACGAGGTAGGGGCCGATCAATCCCCAAAGATATCCAACGCCCGTCAAGCGCGAACGATAGAGCAGAAGAATCAGGGGCACGAGCAGCAACGGCAGAAACTGGACCACGACGTAAGGACGCAGATCACCCACGATTCGCCAGTACAGAACCGATGCAACGCCGACGACTAGAAGCGGCCCAAGCAGACGCAAACTTGCGCTTGCGTCGATGTGCTCGCCGATTACGACTGCGAACAGCGCCATGAAGGTAACCGTCATCGGCAGGCGGTCCCAGACGAGGGCCTCGTCGCCGGGCGCATGGTGATAGTAGCCTGAGCCGAAGGCGACGAACACGATGCCGGCAAACACGCACAAGTACGCGGCTGTCAAGCGAGGCAGGATGCCGGCGGGCTGCTTGAGGGCGATTTCTCTTATTCCGATCAAGCCGACGATGAGAAACGGCAGATTCGATATCACGTTGTAGAAATTCGCGATGCCCCACAGCGTTCGTCGATCCGCGAATTGATGGTACCCAGCCGGCTGGGGGATCGGTGCATGCAGGGCCACGACAGCGATAGCAGCGATGCTCACGATGCACAGAATAACTATATGGGCCCGTTCGTTCATGCCGAACCGATCAAACATCATGTCCCAAGCCTGTCTCTATCCAATCATAGCGCAGCAACATTCACGCCCACGGCGTCGCCTGCAACCTCGCTCACTCGATGAGCGGGGAGACCGGTAAAATCCCGGCATGGACGAACTCGAAGCGATGTTTTCCGCGGACGGCCCCCTGGCTCGCGCCATTCCCGCGTACAAGCTGCGTGAACAGCAGATCGAAATGGCGCGCGCGGTCGCCGAGGCCATCGAGGCGCGGAGCGCGCTGATCGTCGAGGCGGGCACCGGGACGGGCAAGACGTTCGCCTACCTCGTGCCGGCGCTGCTCTCCGGCGGCAAGGTCATCGTGTCCACCGGAACCAAGACGCTGCAGGATCAGTTGTTCGATCGCGATATCCCCACCGTGCGCAACGCGCTGCGCACCTCCGTGAGCGTTGCTCTGCTCAAGGGCCGCGCCAACTATGTGTGCCACTATCACCTGGAGCGCCAGCTCGCGGATGGGCGTTTCGTGAATCGCGAAGACAGCGTGCACCTGCACGAAGTGTCTCGCTTCGCGCGCACCTCCAAGACCGGAGATCGCGGCGCGCTCACGGCGGTTCCGGAAGATGCCGCGATCTGGCCGTTGGTGACTTCGACGCGGGATAACTGCCTGGGCGGGGAGTGTCCCCGCTACAAGGATTGCTTCGTCATGGAAGCGCGCAAGCAGGCCCTGGCCGCCGACGTCGTGGTCGTCAATCATCACCTGTTCTTCGCCGATCTCATGCTTCGCGACGAAGGGGTGAGCGAGCTGCTGCCGGCTTGCAATACCGTGATCTTCGACGAAGCGCATCAGCTCGCCGAAACAGCGAGCTTGTTCTTCGGCCGCAGCGTGTCGACGGCGCAGATGATCGAGCTCGCACGCGACGTGCGCGTGGAGGCCGCGGCCGCCGCAAAGGATTTCGCCGCTTTACCGGACGCCGCGGTCGCGGCAGACCGTGCCGCGCGCGACCTGCGGCTGTCGCTCAACGAGCAGTCGGGGCGTATGCCGGCGCGCTCGCTCGCCAACCGCGCAGGCTTCGAGCCGGCGCTCGACGCCGCGAATGAGAAGCTCACGGCGCTCAGCACGCTGCTCGAGCTCCAGGCCGATCGCAGCGAGGGGCTGGCCAACTGCTACGAGCGGGTGCAGGACTTGATGCAGCGACTCGCACAGTGGCGCCAGGCAGAAGAAGCGGACATGGTGCGCTGGGTCGAGCTGTTCCATCACACGCTACAGCTCAACACCACCCCGCTGTCGATCGCCGACGTGGTGCGCAGGCAAGTATGCGACAGCGCGCGCGCCTGGGTCTTCACCTCGGCCACGCTCTCGGTGAAAGGCGACTTCGCGCACTATCAGGCAGAAATGGGCTTGGAAGCGGCGCGTGCGGAGACCTGGGACAGCCCGTTCGACTATGGCAATCAGGCGCTGCTGTATGTCCCGGAAGATATGCGCGACCCCAATGCGGAAGGCTACACGCGCGCGGTCGTCGAGGCGGTGTTGCCCGTGATCGGCGCAAGCGGCGGCCGTGCGTTTCTCTTGTTCACTAGTCTGCGCGCCATGCGCGACGCGCATGCGCTGCTGCAGGATGGGTTCCAGCGCAACGGCTACGACTTTCCACTTCTGCTGCAGGGGGAAGGTCCGCGCAGCGAGCTGCTGCAGCGGTTTCGACGCCTCGGCAACGCTGTGCTCGTCGCGAGCCAGTCCTTCTGGGAAGGCGTAGACGTGCGCGGCGAAGCGCTGTCCGTCGTGATGATCGATCGGTTGCCGTTTCAGCCGCCCGACGATCCGGTTCTTGCTGCGCGCATCGATCGCATGAACACCGAGGGGCGCAATGCCTTCATGGAGTATCAGGTGCCGCGCGCCGTGATCACGCTCAAGCAAGGCGCCGGCAGGCTGATTCGCGACGAGAGCGATCGCGGAGTGCTGATGATTTGTGACACGCGCATCGTGACCAAGCCCTATGGCCGTCGCATCTGGCAGAGCCTGCCGCCGATGCGCCGCACGCGCATGCTGGAGGATGTCGAGGCTTTCTTCTCTGACGTAGCGGGCGGTCAGGCGATGCCAATGGCCGCCGGCATCGAAGCCGAGCCTGCGCGGGATTGAAATAAATTATTGGGCTTCATCCGGCGTTAGCGCGCGGCGGACGCGCGCGCGGACCAGATCGATGTGCTGGCGGAAGCTGTAGAGATTTTCGGAGTAGGCGAGCGGCGTGGGGATGCGATTCACCGAGCGCTCGATCGTATCCAGCCGTTCGAGCATCTCCTCGAGCGTGACCGGTTGCGGCTTTTCATCGAGCTGCAGCTCGATTTCTTTGAGGCGGCCGTACCAGCGATAGATGCGCGAGCGCACGCGCCATCGATACAACGGCGGCACCAGCCGGAACAGCGGCACGAGAATGGCGATGGTCGGAACCAGCATGACCCACATCCGATCGACGAGATTCGCCGCCCAGTACGGCAGATAGCGTTGCAGAAACGGCGGGCCGGTCTTGTAATAGCGCGCCGCCTCCGGGCTCAGCGGAAAGTTCGCGTCGAGCGGCGCCGGGAAGGCGGAAGCTTTGTTCAACAGGCCGCTCTCGCCGTGAATCTGCGTCGCCGCGCGCATCAGCAGATAAGCGAGAGCGGGATGCAGCGTATCCTTAGCGATCAAATTAGCGGTGGGCGAGAGCAGCGTCACATTCTCATGCGGGATGTCGGCCATGAAATCGAACACGCCCTGGGGCAGCGTAAGCTCGGTGAGATACGGGAATCGGCGCGTGTAGGCTTCAGCGCGCTCGAAGCTCAGCAGGCGCAGCTTCGGATCGGACGCGAGCTTCTCGATCATCGGCGCTTCGGCGGGGATCACCAGAAACGCCGCATCCACCGTGCCGGCCTGCAGAGCGTCGGCGGCATCTTTGCCGCTCAGCGGCAGCAGCTCGGTCGGCGGCAGCACGGTTCCGTTGACGGACAGTAACTGCAACGCCAGCGCGCGCGTGCCGCTCGCGAACGGTCCGATGGCGATCTTCTTTCCTTGCAGCAGACCGACATCGTTCATCGCGGGCCCGCGGTAGAACACCCACAACGGCTCATAATAGATGCTGCCCAGCGAGACCAGATGCGGTGCGTTGGCGGCGAACGCGGTGCCGCTTTGGACGACGGCTACATCTACGTCGGAGCCGTCGGCGGTGAGCAGCTGCACGTTTTCGACCGAACCTTCGGTTTCTCGCAGCTCGAGCGTGACGCCGTCATGGGCGAGGAGCTCGCGATAGCGCTTGGCAAAGTAGCCATAGCCGCCTTCGCCCTTGCCCGTGGCCATGACAATCCTCTTCGGCGGTGCCGGCTTGACGAAGTAATAGGCAAAGACAAATGCCGCTGCGATGAATGCAAGCGCGGGCAAGGCCGCGATCAGCAGGTCGCGACGGGTGACACGACGAAAGTTGCGGGGAAGCATGGACTGTTATCGAATGAGCAGCATGGATTATAGGCCGACGCGATACTCGCTCGCGCCGGTGCCGCGATGATGTGGTCGCTGGTTCTGCATGGCGGTGCCGGCGACTGGCGCCCGGAGCGGCTGCCGGCTGCGCTCAGCGGACTGCGGATTGCAGCCGAGCGCGGGCGCTCGTGCCTCGAGCGCGGCGGGAGTGCGCTCGATGCGGTCTGCGAGGCAGTTGCGTCGCTCGAAGACGATCCGATCTTCAATGCCGGTACCGGCTCGGTGCTCAATCGCGATGGCGAGGTGGAGATGGATGCGAGCGTTATGAACGGCGCCGATTTGAGCTTCGGCGCTGTTGCCGCGATCGCTCGCGTGCGCAATCCAGTATTGGTCGCACGTTGTGTGATGGAGTGCAGCGGTCACGTCTTGCTGGCGGGCGCTGGAGCACTGCGCTTTGCCCGGGAACATGGGTTCGAAGACTATGATCCTGTCGCTGCGATCGCACGTACGGACTTCGCTCGAGGCGAGCCGTCTTCTCCGGGCACCGTCGGCGCTGTGGCGCTCGATGTTCAAGGCCACCTGGCCGCGGCTACGTCGACCGGCGGCACTGCTGGCAAGCTTCCAGGCCGGGTAGGGGATTCGCCCTTGCCTGGAGCCGGAACGTTCGCCGGCGAGGCAGCGGCGATCTCTGCGACCGGAAAGGGCGAGCACGTGATGCGTGTGCTCGCGACAAAGGACATTCACGATCTGATCGGCGCGGGAGCAAGCGTGCAGCATGCCCTGCAGCAAGTCCTGCGCGAGATGCGCAGCGGCGTGGGCTCTGAGGTGGGCTTCATCGCGGTCACGCATCAGGGCGACATCGGCATCTGTCATGACACCCCTGCGATGGTGCACGCATGGTGTCGAGCGTCGGACCGCGAGATTCGCGTGCACGCGAAGATGACAATTGCCTGAGCGCTTCAGCCCTTCGCGGAGGAGGCGTCAGCGAGCGTGCCCCAGAGATCGTGCTGATCGGAACGTGTGATGCGCACCTGCGCGAACTCGCCCGGCTGCAAGTGCTTCGCGCCGCGAACATAGACCAGGCCATCGATCTCGGGCGCATCGGACGAGCTGCGTGCGACGGCCGTGTCACGATCGAGCCGATCGACGAGGACCGTCATCGTGCGCCCCACCTTGGCTTTCAGTCGCGCTGCGCTGATTTTTTCCTGCGTCTGCATGAAGCGTGCGCGACGCTCCTCTTTGACCGCTTCGCGGACGGGATCGGGGAGGGTGTTGGCCTGCGCGCCGTCGACCGGTGAGTAGGCGAAACAGCCGACGCGATCGAGCTGCGCCTGCTCCAGAAACTCGAGGAGCTGCTCGAACTCGGCTTCAGTCTCACCGGGAAAGCCGACGATGAAGGTGCTGCGCACCGTCAACTCGGGACAGATCTCTCGCCAGCGTAGGATGCGCTGCAGATTGTCTTCGGCGTTCGCGGGCCGCTTCATGAGCTTCAGCAGGCGGGGGCTCGCATGCTGGAACGGCACGTCGAGATAAGGCAAGAGCTTAGCTTGCGCCATCAACGGCACGACATCATCGACGTGCGGATAAGGATAGACATAGTGCAGGCGCACCCAAACACCCAGGCCGGCGAGCGCTTGCGCGAGTTCGGCCATGCGGGTCTTGAGCGGACGCCCGTTCCAGAATCCGGTGCGATATTTGATATCGACTCCGTAGGCGCTGGTGTCTTGTGAGATGACCAGCAGCTCTTTGACGCCGGCGCGCACCAGATTCTCGGCTTCCTGCATCACGTCGCCGACCGGCCGGCTGACGAGATCGCCGCGCATCGAAGGGATGATGCAGAACGTGCAGCGGTGATTGCAGCCTTCGGCGATCTTCAGGTAGGCATAGTGCCGCGGCGTGAGCTTGATTCCCTGCGCCGGAACCAGGTCTGTGTAGGGATCGTGCGGCTTGGGCAGATGCGCATGCACCGCCGTCATCACCTCATCGAGGGCGTGCGGGCCGGTTACAGCGAGCACCTCGGGATGCGCGTCCTGAACGACTGAGCCCTTCGCGCCCAGGCAACCGGTGACGATCACTTTGCCGTTCTCGGCGAGCGCTTCTCCGATCGCCTCGAGAGATTCCTCCACCGCGGCGTCAATGAATCCGCAGGTGTTGACGAGCACCAGGTCTGCGTCCGCATAACTGGGTGCAACGAGATAGCCCTCAGCCCTCAGCTGAGTGAGGATGCGTTCCGAGTCGACGAGGGCTTTGGGGCAGCCAAGCGACACGAAGCCCACCTTCGGCGTGCGTCTTGCCATCAGGTGGGCTCGTGCGAAACGGTCACGACTTGCGTTCGGTCTCGGGGTCTTCGGTCGCCGGCTTCTCGCCCGCGGGTGGGAAGCCCGGATATCCGTTGGCGAAATTGGGAAACTGAAATGCTCCGAAGATATTGCGCGCTTGCTTTTGCAGCTGTTGTTGCATCTCGAGGAAGGTCTGGGCGCTTTGTTCCAGATAGCTCGTCATCAATCCCTGGATGGCCGGTCCCTGCATCTTCACGAACTGGCTCCAGGCATCGGTGTTGAGCATCGGATTATCGCCCATCTTTCCCAGCGATTGTTCCTGCAGACGCCGTTGTATTTCCATGAAAGTCTGAATGTTCTTCTCCAGGTACGTGCCCATCATCCCCTGCATCGCGTTGCCGTAGAAGCGGATGATCTGGGACAGCATGTCGGAGGTGAACATCGGCGCGCCGGCACCTTCTTCTTCGAGAATGATCTGCAGCAAAATGCTGCGCGTCAAATCCTCATTGCTCTTGGCGTCGACTACGCGAAACAGAATCTGCTCGAGCACCAACTTTTTGACGTCGGCCAGCGTGATGTAGCTGCTGGTCGCTGTGTCGTATAGCCGGCGGTTCGGGTACTTTTTGATCAGTCTAGTATTTTCGGACACTGGCAAGCTCCCTTTTTTGTAGCGCAATGCTTTGACTATATTGACTTCTATTAATTCGACCGAACCTGCCAAAATGATAAGTTTAACGCGTTGAATACTGTACGCAATGGCTTTTTGCTGCGTCGCATACCGTTGCATTGACAAAGATTTCGTTTCCAGCTAGCATCGATCGTGATGCATTACAGCATTTGTATCCCGAGACAAATAAATAAGCCACGTTGACGTCAACGATATTAGGATGCTGCACATGGAATCTCAACTGAATCTAGTTGCTGCGCTGAACAAAATGGGATTGGACACCTGGCTGCAGGCCGCGCAGATTCTGGCCGATGGCACCGAAAAATTCGGCCGTTTGCAGCTCGAAACCATCAAGTCTGTGTTGCGCGATGGTGCGCAACGTGGCCGCGGCCTGGGCGAGCTCAGAAGCTTCACCGAATTGCATGCACAAGCCGGTAACGAAGCGGCGGCCACAGGAGAAAAGATTCTCGGCTACACGAGAACTGTCTACGACACTGCGCACGAGACCGGCGTTCAACTGTTTGCGCTGACCGAGCAAAAGTCTGCGGAACTGCGCGCCGGCTGGTTTGCTGCGGTTAACGACCTGAGCGACGCATCGCCCGGCGGAAAGACCGGCGGCACGAAGGCCGCGCTGGATACAACCCGCGCGACGGTGGAAGCGGTAGTTCAAGGATTCACCCGGACCACAAAGCAGTCCTTCGATATGACCGATGCGGTCGTGAAGACTGCCTCCGACGCGACTGCGCAAGCGATCAGATCGATGAGCGCGCGCGGTTAACGGCTCCTCCCCCTTTGTATAAGGCTCCGTCCTTATTTCAAAGGTTAGCCCCGATGGCTTGCCATCGGGGCTTTTTTTGGCCGGTGTTCTGCGTTGCTCAGTACATGTGCTGCCCGCCGTTGATCGAGATGTTGGCGCCGGTTAGAAACGCCGCTTCATCGGAAGCAAGATAGATGATGAGCCCGGCGATCTCTTCAGGCTTGCCCAGTCGCGACACGGGAATCTGCGGGATGATCTTCTCGTTCAAGATGTCTTCTCGAATCGCGGTGACCATCTTCGTGCCGATGTAGCCGGGTGAGATCGTGTTAACGGTCACGCCCTTCTTGGCAACCTCGAGCGCCAGGGCTTTGGTGAAGCCATGCATGCCGGCCTTGGCGGCGGAGTAGTTGGTCTGCCCGAACGCACCTTTCTGACCGTTCACCGAGGAGACGTTGATGATCCGGCCCCAGCCACGATCGGTCATGCCATCCATGACCTGCTTAGTCATGTTGAACACGCTGTCGAGATTGGTGCGGATGACTGCATCCCAGTCGGCCTTGGTCATCTTCTTGAAAGTCATGTCTCGTGTGATGCCGGCGTTGTTTACCAGCACGTCGACCGGGCCGTTTTCCGCTTCGATGATTTTCAGCGCGCGGGCGCAAGACTCGAAATCGGCCACGTCGCATTCGTAGGCGCGGAATTTGTACCCGCGTCCATTCATGGTTGCCAGCCAGTCGACGGCTTTCTTGTTGCCGGGGGAATAGGTAGCAATCACCTGATAGCCGGCGTCGGCCATTTTGGTGCAGATCGACTCGCCGAGGCCGCCCATGCCCCCGGTCACCAGAACATTACGCTTCGCCATATCGCCTCCTCAGCCGCCTGTCGGCTCGTTGTTGTGTGGCATCGGACCAGGTGCAGCTTCACGCACATAGCTTCCCGGTGCGAGTTCAAGGGGTGGGTGTTGCGCATCGCCCAGTCCATCGGGTGCATCGATCAAAACGCCGGACCGTTGTCGCAACCAGTGGGCCCAATGCGGCCACCAGCTGCCTGACACCTGCCGCGCTTGCGCGAGCCACTCGTCTGCGCTCCCCGCCATAGTCGAGTTGATCCAGTGTTCCCGCCGCTCAGCGCTGGGGGGATTGACGATGCCTGCGACGTGTCCGCTCCCACCCAGCACAAATTCGATTCTACCCGCAAGCAACCGACCGCTCGCGTAAGCGGTGCGCCAAGGCACGATATGGTCCTCGCGCGTTGCCAGGATGAACGCGGGCTGATCGATATCGCGCAGATTCAGCGGGTGCCCGCACAGCCGCACCTTGCCCGGCTCGCGCAGGTTGTTTTCGAGATAGGCGTTGCGCAGATACCACGCATACAGCTTTCCGGGCAGGTTGGCGCTGTCAGTGTTCCAATATAGAAGATCGAACGCGCGCGGCGCTTTGCCTTTGAGGTAATTGTTGATGACGAAAAACCACACGAGCTCGTTTGCGCGCAGGCTGGAAAACGCCGACGTCAGCGCAGCGCCCGGCATCACGCCGCCATCGGAAAAATTCTCCTCGCAGCGGCGCACGAAATCTTCGTCGATATACACGCCGATCTCGCCAACATCGGAAAAATCCAGCAGCGATGCAAGCAACGTGAGACTGCACACCTGCGCACGCTCGCCTGTCGCCGCGAGCGCCGTCGCGAGCAAGGTCCCACCGACGCAAAACCCGAGCGTGTTGACGCGATCTGCGCCCGTGATCTGTCGGACTGCGCGCAGGGGGGCCAGCACGCCGTGCTCGATGTAATCATCCCAGGTGAGCGTGCCTTGCTCGGAGCCGACATTGCGCCACGATACGATGAACACCCGGAAGCCTTGCTCGACGGCGTATCGCACGAAAGAATTCTCCGGCCGCAGATCGAGCACGTAATACTTGTTGATGAACGGCGGCACGATGAGCAACGGCAGCTCATGAACTTGTTCCGTGCGCGCGGAGTACTGAATCAGCTGCACGACTGTGTTCTGGTACACCACCGCGCCGGGCGTGATGGCGAGCGTGCGGCCCACTTCGAACGCCTGCTCATCGCTCATCTCGATGCGTCCACGCGCAAGATCGTTGCGCAGACGCTTCATTCCCTGAACCAGGCTGGCACCGCTGGTCTGCGCGGCGAGCCGCACCGCCTCAGGATTGGTCGCAGCGAAGTTCGTCGGCGCTACGGCATCGAGAAACTGCTTGAGGGCGAACTTCGCGCGTCGCTTACGCGGCGCGGGCAGCTCAGCCAGATCGAAGAGCTCGCTCAGCCAGCGCGTGTTGATCAGGTAAGTTTGCTTGAGATAGCGGAACCACGGCAGCGCATCCCAGTCGGGAGCGTCGAAGCGGTGATCGCCCGGCGCCGTGCTGATTGCCTGAGCCGGAGCAGCATCTTCAGCCAAAAGTTGCGACCACGTGTCCAGATGCAGCCGGTAGTAGCGTTCTTGAATTTCGCGGGCGCGATCCGGCTGCTGCGCGAGCGCGTGCAACAGCGCTGTCACGTCGCTGCTCGACGAATCGGGCAATCGCACTGCGAATTCGCGCAGCCGGCGTTGCAGCAAGTCGGAGCTCTGCGTGGGATCGCTGGACGCTTGATCGGTGGCCGATGACATTCGTTGGATTTTGCGGATGCTGCCGATGGGAATCAAGCCTCGAACGAGGCAGCGCATCTCGCGACGCTTAGACGCCGTGCTCGGCGATCTCGCGGACCAGCCAGATCGAGGCGATCCCTAATGCCATCAGGCTGACCTGATAGCAAGTGATCTTGAGCTCAGGCCGGCGGTGAAGGCCGGGAATGAGATCGGCCACTGCCACATAGATCATCCCGGCTGCGACGAATCCGAGCAGATAGGGCATGACTCCAAGCAAAAGATGGAGCGCTGCATATCCGCATAGTCCGCCGAGCACCATCGCTACAGACGAAGCCACATTGAAGAGCAATGCCTGTTTGCGGGTGAAGCCTGAATGAAGCAAGACCAGAAAGTCGCTGACCTCCTGAGGAACCTCATGAGCGATGATGGCCAGCGCGGTCACCAGGCCAAGCTCGGGATCGGCGAGAAACGCGGCCGCAATCAGCACGCCGTCGACAAAGTTATGGAAGGTATCCCCGAACATGATCAGCAGGCCGCTGCGCTCATGATCGTGCTTGAGCTCGTCGACGTGGCTCGTATGGGCGTGATGGCCGTGAGGTGCCGGATCGTCGGGCCAGCCATGGCTGTGATGATGGCGCCACAACACGAGCTTCTCGAGCACGAAGAACACGAGCAGCCCGCCCAGCACGGTGGCACCGAGCACGCGGGTGTTGGCTGCGTCAGTGAAGGCGCGCGGGAGAATCTCCAGAAAGACCGCGCCGAGCAGCGCACCGATGGCATAGCTGATCAGCATCGGCACGCGAGCAGGGTTCGCTTTGAATGCAACCGCGGCCGCTGCGGCCACGCTGAGCGCGCCGCCGATCAGGGTGGAGAGCAGGATCCAGGATAGCGCGCTCATGACATGCGGATGGGCGGTATCGTGTGTGACGGCTGGCGTCGTGGCCGCATCGCGATCAAGCGAGCCAGACGAATGCCGCCTGGCGGCCGGTAACGCGATCGCGACGGTGTGAGAAGAAGCGCACGGAATCCGAGGCCGTACACAGGCCGCCGCCGAAAACAGCACCTACGCCGGCGTTCTTAAGCCGCCGCCGAGCGAGCGCGAACAGATCGGCCATCCACTTTCCCGGACGCGTCGCGACGAACGCGTCATGCCTCGGATCGATATCGCCGAAAGCTTCGAGCACATCGGCACTGACTTCGAATGCGGTCGGGCCGATCGCGGGGCCGAGCCAAGCGATCAGTTCTTGGGCCGGCACGCCCAGCGCGGCGATCGTCTGCTCCAGAACGCCGGCGCTGAGGCCTCGCCATCCCGCGTGAGCGCCGGCCACACGACTGCCGGCTCGATCGCAGAACAAAACCGGCAAGCAATCGGCGATCTGGATCGTGCACACAACGCCACTGATCTTGGTGAACGCAGCGTCCGCGGTGGCATCGGTCTCGACGCGATCGGCCTGCACGACAGCGGTCCCATGCACCTGATGCAGCCACTTCGGATCACTCGGCAGCACAGCACGCACGCGGGCGCGATTCTGAGCGACCGCATCGACCTCATCGCCGACACGGGTGCCGAGGTTGAGACTTGCATATGCCCCCATGCTCACGCCGCCGTTGCGCGTGGTGACGAAGGCTCTGACATGGGTAGGGGCCGGCCAGTCCGGCGTAATCCAGTCAGCCGGCAGCGGCATGTTCCAACTCCGCTTGCAGCGCATGCAGGTCCGCCGGCAGCGGGGCGGAGAAACCGATGGCCTCGCCGGTGTGCGGATGCTGCAGCTCGAGACGGATCGCGTGCAGCGCCTGGCGAGGGAAGTCGCGCGCAAGCGGCGGCAGAGCGCGCGTAAGGCGCGGGCTGCCATAGACCGGGTCTCCGATCAGCGGATGTCCGATCGATTGCATATGCACGCGAATCTGGTGCGTGCGCCCGGTCTCCAGCCTGCACTCGACCTGCGACCAGCCTCGCCCGGCGCGCAGGAGACGATAGTGCGTGACGGCGGCCTTGCCGCGTGCGATCACGGCCATGCGCGTGCGCGCGACCGGATGACGCCCGATTGCTGCCTCGACCTTTGCCGTGCCTTTAGCAACACCGACTACGAACGCGACATACACTCGGGATACCGTGCGTGCCTGCAGCTGCCGCACCAGGCTGGTCTGCGCCTCGAGCGTCTTGCCGACCACCAGCAGACCGCTGGTGTCTTTGTCCAGGCGATGCACGATGCCCGCACGCGGAAGACCGGCGAGCGCCGGCTCATGATGGAGCAGCGCATTCAACAGGGTGCCGTGCGGGTTGCCGCTGCCTGGATGCACCACCAGGCCCGCGGGCTTATCGATGACGACGATGTAGGCGTCTTCGTAGACGATACTCAGCGCGATCGGTTGAGGTGCGCCGGCGAGGGGATCGACCTGCGGCTCGGTTTGCACCACGAGTCGATCGCCGCTCCATACTTTGTCCTTCGGCTGAGCGGCCGCGCCGTTTACCGTCACCCGCGCCTGTCGTATCCAGTCCTGCAAGCGACTTCGCGAATACTGCGGCAGCAAGCGCGCCAGTGCCTGGTCCAGGCGCAGACCGGCAAGCTCTTCGCTCACGCGCAGATCGAGCGACGTCTCGACCAGCGCCTCAGGCGATCCGCGCTTCGGGTTTCCGTTATACTTCCTCGCGCTTTTTTCGAGGACCATCATGACGTGTCGTCTATCCGGGACCAGCAGTCCGTCCGGAACCTACAGCCTGTCCGGGCGCGGTAGTGTAGCGGGAATCGCCGCTATTCTGTTGTTCGTCGCAGCAGCGCTGCTCGCGGCTTGCAGCTCGGACGACAATAAATACGACGAAACGCGCGACTGGTCCGCCGAGAAGCTGTATTCGCGCGCCAAAGAGGAATTGCTGGGCGGTGACTACAAGAAAGCGGTCAACTATTACGAGAAGCTGGAAGCCCGCTACCCGTACGGCAAGCTCGCGCAGCAGGCGCAGCTCGAGATCGGCTATGCGTACTTCAAGGATAAAGATTCGGTAGCGGCGCTGGCTGCGGCCGATCGGTTCATCAAGCTGCACCCGAACCATCCCAATGTCGACTACGCCTATTATCTGAAGGGGCTGGTCAACTTCAACGAAGATCTCGGCCTGCTGGGCGGCATCTCGGGCCAGGATCTGAGCGAGCGCGATCCAAAGGCCGCACGCGAATCGTTCGAAGCGTTCAAAGAGGTGGTTACGCGCTTTCCGGAAAGCAAATATACGCCGGACTCGTTTGCACGGATGCGCTATCTGGTGAACGCCATGGCGCGCAACGAGGTGCGCGTCGCCGAATACTATCTGCGCCGGCAAGCCTATGTCGCGGCGGTGAACCGCGCGCAGTTCGTGGTCACGAATTATCAGCAGTCGCCGATGGTGGAAGAGGCACTGATCGTGCTGGTGAAGGCCTACGACAACATGGGCTTGACCGAGCTGCGCGATGATACGGCACGGCTGCTCAAGCTCAATTTTCCCAACTCTCAGTTCACGCTTGCCTCGTTTCGCAAGAAGGCGTGGTGGCAGTTGTGGTGAGCGCGGCTCGCCTCAAGCGTCATAGCCGGCTTCTGCAATCGCATCCTTGAACCGCTCGATCCCGGTGAGCTTGGGGTCGAATGAGATGGTGGCCTGTCCTCGCTCGAGCGAAACTTCTACGCGCGTCACGCCTGGAATCGCCTCCAGAACCTGTTTCACGCTGCGCACGCAGCCCCCGCAAGTCATTCCGTTCACACCTATCGTGATATCCATTTAAGCTCCAAGCTCACGCGCTCGTCCGCCAGCGCTTCAGCAGCAGAGAATTGCACACCACCGACGCCGATGACAATGCCATTGCCGCTCCGGCGAGGACGGGATTGAGCAACCCGAGAGCCGCCAGCGGAATGCCCAGGGCGTTGTAGACGAAGGCGAAAAACAGATTCTGACGGATTTTCGAGAGCGTCGCGCGCGACAGCCTCACGGCGTCGGCCGCACTCATCAGGTCATTGCGCATCAAGGTCACATCCGCGGTCTCGATGGCGATGTCCGATCCGCTGGCAAATGCGAAGCTCACATCGGCAGCCGCAAGTGCGGGCGCATCGTTGATGCCATCGCCGGCCATGCCGGCCAGCCCGTGCTCGGCTTTCAGGTGCTCGATCTCCACCGCTTTGTCGGCTGGCGTGATGCCTGCCTTCCACCGCTCGATCCCGGCCTGTTTCGCGATTTCACGGGCGGTCCCTTCGTTGTCGCCGGTCAGCATGACGACCTCCACGCCTAAGTCTTTGAGCTTCGCCACCGCGGCGGGCGAGCTTGCGCGCAGCCGATCGGCGATCCCGATCAAGCCGAGGTACCGGCTCTCGTCGGCCAGCGCGATGACGGTTTTGCCCTCAGCAGCGAGCCTGTCTAAATGAGCTCGCGATAATCCGGGTGCGTGTTCTTCGATCCATGCCGGCGCGCCCAGCACGATATGCCTGCCCGAGATGTCTCCCTCGATCCCATATCCGGGATGGGCCCGCACCCCGCCGGCTGGTTCGATGGCGGTGCCGAGCTCTCGAGCGTGGCGCACGATCGCATTCGCGAGCGGATGTTCCGAGCCTTGCTCGATCGCTGCGGCCCAGGACACCAGCTCACGCTCGCTGATACCCTCGGCGGGGACGACGTCGGTCACCTTGGGGTGCCCCTCGGTCAGCGTGCCGGTCTTGTCCACGGCCAGGACCCGAATTTTTTCGGCGCGCTCGAGTGCAGCCGCATCGCGAACCAGGATGCCGCCCTGCGCACCGCGCCCGCTGCCGACAATGATCGCAGTCGGCGTCGCCAGCCCCAAAGCGCACGGGCAAGCGATCACCAGGACAGCTACGGCATTGATCAGAGCCGTCGTGAAGTCTCCATCGGCCAGCCACCATCCGACGAACGTAACTACAGCGACACCGAGCACGACCGGCACGAAACCGCCGGAGATGCGATCCGCGAGTTGCTGGATCGGCGCTTTGCTTCCTTGCGCCTCACCGACCAGACGAACGATCTCGGCAAGCTGCGTCTGCGCGCCCACGCGCGTGGCCCGACAGCGCAGCACGCCATTGCCATTCTGGGTGGCGGCGAAAATTTGTGCGCCCGGCACTTTCACGACCGGAAGACTTTCGCCGGTGAGCATGCTTTCGTCGGCCTGCGAACGACCCTCGAGGACCTCGCCGTCGACCGGCACGCGCTCGCCGGGGCGTACGAGGAACAGATCGCCCACGCGCACCTCACTGGCGTCGACATCCACCAGCTCACCATCGCGCTCGATGCGTGCGCGCTTAGGCTGCAAGCGCAGCAACTGCTCGATGGCCGATGACGTGCTGCCTTTGGCACGCGCTTCGAGGAGCTTGCCGAGCAGCACCAGCGTTATGATGGCAGCGCTCGCCTCGAAATAAACATGCTGGTCGTGCAATCCAAACAACGTGACTACGGCGCTCAATAGATAGGCGGCAGTCGTCCCCAGCGCAACCAGCACATCCATATTCGCCGCACCGCCCCGCAAGGCGTTCCAGGCGCCCACGTAAAAGCGCCGCCCGATCCAGAATTGCACAGGGGTTGCTAAAGCGAGCTGCAGCCAGCGCGGCAGAAAGTCTCCTTGATGCTGACCGAACATTACGGCCATCTGCAGCAGCAGCGGCAGAGACAGCGCCGCGGAAATCCAGAACCAAACCAGCTCGCGGCGATACTGCGTTTCTCGTCGCGCGCGCTCGGCAGCCGGATCGGACTCGGTAATGACTTCGGCGCCATAGCCTGCGCGCTCGACAGTCTGGATCAGACGCTCGGTTGTGATGTGAGGGGAAGCGCGCACGTGTGCGCGTTCCGTGGCGAGATTGACGTTTGCAGAAACGCCGGGCAGCCGATTGAGCGATTTTTCGATGCGCGCTGCGCAGGCTGCACAAGTCATCCCTGTCAAGCGGAGGTCGACGGCAGCGGTTGCGGGTGAGGCTGGCAGCGGCGCATTCATAGCCTCATTATTTTAGGCTGAATTGCGACAACACAAGATCGAAAGACGGCAAGCGCAATTTTTCGGTTTTGGTCGCGGCGCACCGCCGTGCGCTCTGCGATCCTTATTTAACGCCATACGCAACCGCGCGTCCGGCGCGCACGCGTCCCGCGTTTCGCGACGACCGGACCGCAAACGCTAGCGAGCCGATTCCAATCGCCGCCGCGATGAGCCATGGCAATGCGAGGAAATTGAGCGCGTTCCACCCAAGCCGGTACAAGATCGGACCCGAAAGCGCAGAGGTCGTGCCGACGATCGTAAAGACCAGCAGATCGTTCACGCCTTCCACTTTCGCCTTTTCTTTCGGGCGAGATGCCTGAGTGAGCAACGTTGTGGCGCCCACATACAGAAAGCACCACCCCATGCCGAGCAGTCCGGCGGCGAACACGAAGTTGACCAGTCCTTGCGCGCTGAAGCCGACCAGCAGGCAGATGAAATAGGAAGCAATCCCTGCGCTCATGATCGGCAGCGCGCCGAAGCGTTGCACGAGCCGACCCGAGAACAAAGCAGGCGCGAACATGCCGACGATGTGGACCTCCATCACCAGCGTCGAGGCGGCAAACGGCAGCCCGCAGCTCTGCATGGCGAGCGGCGTCGCCGCCATCAGCAAGTTCATCACCGCATACGCGGTGATCGCGCCGAGGCATGCGACGATCAGCCTCGGGTCCCGAATGATTTCCGCAAAGGGCCGGGCGCGACCCCCTGCGCCCGCGACAGATGGAGCAGGCAGGTTGAGAAATCGAATGACGAACAGGGCCCCCAGCGCAAACAGCGCCAAGGCGATGTACGAGGCTACGAACTGTGCAGTGAGCAGATCTTTCGTGAGCTTGCCGGTCTCCGGTCCCAACACACCGCCGATGATGCCTCCTGCCAGCACGAACGATATCGCGCGGGTGCTGAGGCCGGGCGGCGCTGCGTCTGCGGCGGCGAAGCGGTAGTACCCGCCGGCGGCGAAATACATGCCGCTGATCAGGGTCCCGAGACAAAACAGCCAGAAGCTTCCCGCGAAAATTGCGACGGCGCAAACGGCGGCACCCAGCGCACCCGCAAGCGCGCCCAGCGCGAAACCCGCACGGCGGCCATGGCGCTTCATAACAGCGAGAACAAATAGGTCGACAGCGCAGCGCCGATCGTATACGCGGTAATGGACAGCGTCGCCAGCGACTTGTCGGGCGCGAGACGCGACCCCGCGAGGCTGCCGACTGCGAATACGGTAATGGTATTGGCAACGATCAATCCCTGGCACACAGACAAAGCGACCACATTTCTGTTCATCGTTGGACTCTGGAGCGATGTGAGCTTGGAGATACAAATTGGATGAGCCGCGACCAAGCGGCGCGGCGAGGACGAACCTTACGGGGCGGGGCGGGAAGGCAAAATCAGGAAACGCTGATCAATGCGTAGGGTTTTGCCGACGAGACGCAGGGCTGGTAGCGCGGCAGATGCCGATGACGCTCAGCGCCGCGCATGATGTCGCAGTTCGGTTTGCCCGAACTGATCTTTACTTCTGTAACTCCGCCAAATCGCGGAACAACGCCAGTGCTTCTGGATTGGCCAAGGCTTCTTGATTCTTCACCGGCTGATTGTGCACGACGTTGCGCACCGCCAGCTCGACGATCTTGCCGCTCTTGGTGCGAGGAATGTCGGCGACCTGCACGATCTTCGCAGGGACATGACGCGGCGTGGTGTTGCTGCGGATCTGCGCTTTGATCTTCTTGGCCAGCGCCTCGTCGAGCACGAGCCCCTCGCGCAACCGCACGAACAGCACCACCCGCACATCGTTATCCCAATCCTGACCGATCACCAGGCTTTCCATGACTTCGTCGAGCCGCTCGACCTGGCGGTAGATCTCCGCCGTCCCGATGCGCACACCACCGGGGTTGAGCACGGCGTCCGAGCGGCCGTAGATCACGCAGGTGTCGCGCTCGGTGAGCTCCATGTAATCGCCGTGGCACCACACATTGGGAAAGCGCGCGAAGTACGCGTCGTGATACTTCGTGCCTTGCGGGTCGTTCCAGAAGGCGACCGGCATGGAGGGAAACGGCGCGCTGCACACCAGCTCGCCTTTCTCTTCGCGCACGGGATGCCCCTGCTCGTCGTACACCTCCACCTTAAGGCCGAGCCCGCGGCACTGAATCTCGCCTCGGTAGACCGGGAGCAGCGGGCTGCCCAGAACAAAGCAAGAGACGATATCGGTCCCTCCGGAGATCGACGACAGCAGCAGATCTTGCTTGATGCTGCCGTACACATAGTCATAGCTCTCCGGTACGAGCGGCGAGCCGGTCGAGGTCAGCGTCGTGACGCTGCTGAGTCGGTGCGTGTCTTTCGGTTTCGCATTGAGCTTGGCGAGCGCGTCGATGTATTTGGCCGATGTACCGAAGATGGTCATGTTCTCGGTGTCGGCCAGATCGAACAGAACATTGTGATTCGGGTAGAACGGCGAGCCGTCGTAGAGCAGCAGCGTGGCTTCGGCGGCGAGGCCGGAAACCAGCCAGTTCCACATCATCCACCCGCAGGTGGTGAAGTAGAACAGCTTGTCGCCCGGCTTGACGTCGGTCTGCAGGCGATGCTCTTTCAGGTGCTGCAGCAACGTGCCGCCGGCGCCGTGCACGATGCACTTGGGAACCCCGGTGGTGCCGGACGAATACAGGATGTAGAGCGGATGGTCGAACGCGACGCGCTCGAAGGCGATGTCGGCTGCCTCGTACGGCGCAATGAAAGTACTCAGATGCACCGCATTCGCAATCTCGCCGATCAGCGAGCGGGCGACCAGGTACGGTACCACCACGACTCTTTGCAGGGTCGGCAGATTCTCAGCGATCTCACGGATCCGAGGCAGCACGTCATGAGTCTTGCCGCTGTAGTAATAGCCGTCGACACAGAACAGCACTTTCGGCTGGATCTGGCCGAAACGGTCCAGCACGCCCTGCACGCCGAAATCGGGAGAGCACGAAGACCAGATCGCACCGATGCTCGCCGTTGCCAGCATGGCGACGACCGCCTCCGGCATGTTCGGCATGAAGCCGACAACGCGATCGCCCGGCCCGACGCCGAGCGCTCGCAGCGCCTGCGCCGTTCGCGAAACCAGATCGTATAACTCGGCATACGACATCTTCCGGCGCACCGCGCTCTCGCCCCAGAACACGACCCCGGTCTGCGAGTCGCGACGGCGCAGCAGGTTCTCGGCGAAATTGAGCCGTGCGTTTGGAAACCAGCGAGCGCCCGGCATCTTGTCGCCATTCTGCAGATAGGGCCCGGCACCCATCTCGCCGATCACGCCGCAGAAGCGCCAGATCGATTGCCAGAATTGCTCCGGCTCACGGATCGACCAGTCGTAAAGCGACGCATAGTCCGAACACCGTGCACCCCACGCTTGATTGACGTGCTCGATGAAGCGCGTGAGATTCGCGGCGGCCTTGCGTTCGGCGGACGGTTCCCAGAGGAGAGTGGGGGGGTCTTGGGTCATTGCTCAATCTTAAACCTTAATGCTTAAACCCAACGCAGAGGCGCAGAGAGGCGCAGAGAAGCGCAGAGGCCGCAGAGAAAACCAATAAAAGATGAGAGCTAACGCGGTGCAGCCTGCGGTAGTGATTCGAGATCCAATATGACTCGGTCTTGCTTTCTCTGCGTTCTCTGCGCTTCTCTGCGTCTCTGCGTTGGCTTTTGAGTTACTCCGGCCGCATCTGCGGAAACAAAATCACATCGCGGATGCTCGCGCTGTTGGTGAGGAGCATCACTAGCCGATCGACGCCGATGCCTTCGCCGGCGGTAGGCGGCAATCCATACTCGAGCGCGCGCACGTAATCCGCGTCGTAGAACATCGCTTCCTCGTCGCCAGCGGCCTTGGCGTCGGCTTGCTGCTTGAAGCGCTCCGCCTGATCTTCCGGATCGTTCAGCTCCGAGAAACCGTTGGCGATCTCGCGCCCGGTGATGAAGAGCTCGAAGCGATCGGTGACCGATGGATCGGCGTCATTGCGGCGGGCGAGCGGCGACACATCGGTCGGATGGGCGACGATGAAGGTGGGCTGCACCAGCTTCGACTCGGTGGTCTGCTCGAACAGTTTGAGCTGCAGCAATCCGAGTCCATCGGCCGGGAACACCTCCACGTCGAACGGCGCCAACGCTACTTTCAAATACGCTGGTTTCTGCAATTCGTCCAGCGGATACTTCGGGTTGTATTTGGCAATCGCCTCGGCCATGGTCAAGCGCTCGAAGGGCTTCGACAAATCGATCGTTTCTTCCTGGTACGGCACAGACATACTGCCGAGCACTTTGTGCGCGATTTCCCGGAGCAGCTGCTCGGTGAGGTCCATCAGATAGCGATAGTCGCGATAGCATTCATAGAACTCGAGCATCGTGAACTCAGGATTGTGGCGCGTCGAGATGCCTTCATTGCGGAAGTTGCGGTTGATCTCGAATACCTTCTCGAAGCCGCCCACCACCAGGCGCTTGAGATACAGCTCGGGCGCGATGCGCAGGTACAAATCCATATCCAGCGCGTTGTGATGCGTGATGAACGGCCGTGCCGCAGCGCCGCCGGGTATCGGCTGCATCATCGGCGTTTCCACCTCGAGGAAGCCGCGCGTCACGAAGAAGTCGCGCATCGCTTGAATGATCTTCGAACGTGCCTTGAACACGTTCTGCGAATCGGGATTGGTGATGAGGTCCAGATAGCGTTGCCGGTATTTCTGCTCTTGATCGGCCAGGCCGTGGAATTTCTCGGGCAGAGGACGCAGCGACTTCGCCAGCAGCCGGATCGAGCTCGCCTTCACCGACAGCTCGCCGGTGCGCGTGCGAAACAGCACGCCCTGCGCGCCGACGATGTCACCCAGATCCCAATGCTTAAATGCTTCGTACACCGGCTCGGTCACATCGTCGCGTGTGATGTAGAGCTGGATGCGACCAGACAGATCCTGCAACGTGGCGAAGCTGGCTTTGCCCATTACGCGCTTGAGCATCATGCGGCCGGCGACGGTGACCTGCGTGGGTGCCGCCTCCAGCTGCTCGTTGCTGTGGCCTTGATAGTCGGCGTGCAAATCGGCCGCCACGTGGGTGCGATCGAAATCGTTGGGAAACGCGTTACCCTGGCTGCGCAGCGCCTTCAACTTGGCGCGCCGCTCCTCGACCAGCCGCTCCACCTCCGGGCCGGCCTTCGCTTCTTCTGGTTCGTTCGCTTGTCCGCGTTGAGACGGATCGTGCGGCTGGTCCACCATGCTTGTAGTCACCCTTCCACGAATTGCAAATCCCGCGTCGAGATCAGACGCCCTGCTTCAAGCTCGCCGTGATGAATTCATCCAGATCGCCGTCGAGCACGCCTTGCGTGTTGCCGACCTCGACGTTGGTGCGCAGATCTTTGATGCGCGACTGATCCAGAACGTACGAGCGAATCTGGTGGCCCCAGCCGATGTCGGTCTTGGTTTCTTCCATCGCCTGCTTCTCAGCCTCGCGCTTGCGCAGCTCCACTTCGTACAGCTTCGCTTTCAACATCGCCATCGCCTCCGCGCGATTGCGATGCTGCGAGCGATCGTTCTGACATTGGACGACGATGTTGGTCGGCAGATGGGTGATGCGGATCGCCGAATCTGTTTTGTTCACGTGCTGGCCTCCGGCACCGCTCGCACGGAACGTGTCGATCCGCAGATCGGCCGGATTGATCTCGATCTCGATGGTCTCGTCGACTTCCGGATACACGAACACGCTTGCGAACGACGTGTGCCGGCGAGCGTTGGAGTCGAACGGAGATTTGCGCACCAGACGATGGATCCCGCTCTCGGTGCGTAGTGTGCCGTACGCATAATCGCCTGAGACCTTGAGCGATGCGCTCTTGATGCCGGCGACTTCACCGGCGGATTCTTCCAGGACTTCCACCTTGAAACCGCGCCGCTCGCAGAAGCGAAAATACATGCGCTCGAGCATGGAGGCCCAATCCTGCGCTTCCGTGCCGCCTTGGCCGGCCTGCACATCGATGAAGCAGTTGTTGGGGTCCATCGGGTTGGAGAACATGCGGCGAAACTCCATCTCCGCCACATCCGTTTCCAGGGTTTGCACATCGGCCGCAACCGACTCCAGACCCGATTCGTCGTTCTCTTCGCGCGCCATCGCCAGCAGCTCGCGATTGTCCTGCAGCGATTGCGTCATCCGCTCGACCCGAGTTACCACGAGCTCGAGCGCCTTGCGTTCTCTGCCGAGTTCCTGCGCGCGTTTGTTGTCCTGCCAGATCGCCGGATCTTCGCCGAGCTTGATCACCTCGGCCAGGCGAGTGCGCTTGGTATCGAAGTCAAAGATACCTCCGCAGCTCCGCGGCCCTTTGATCAAGGTCCGTGAGCTTGTTGACCACTGCGTTTACGCGTTCTGCGTCCATGGAGGCTGTTCCTTCAAAAAGATTTGCTGGTGGCGCAAGGCCAAACCAGTAATTTTAACAGCCCCGGCGTGCGCACGCGACTCGAGCGCTACACAAGAAGAGGCTGCCAGTGCTCCACGACCAATTGCAGCGACGGGAAACCGTTGTACTCGTTCACGTCGAGACGATAGACGGCCTGGATTTCGTCGGGCAGTGCCGCTTCTTCGCCAAAGATCACCGCCTCCAGGGTTCGCGCACCGGGCTGCGTAGACAGCAGCATCAAACGCTGGTGTCCACCCGCTAGGGCACGGCGGCTCTGAATGCGGAAGTCCCCGCGGAATCGGGGCGCGGGAAAACCTTGTCCCCACACCAGCTCACTCAGCCGCTGCGCGAGCGCGAGATTGATCTCGGCGGGAAACAGCGGCCCATCGGTCTCGATGGAGAGTTCGAGGTCCGCAGGGCTGAGCAGACCGCGCAACAGGGTGTCGAAGCGCTCGCGAAAGGTAGCGAAGTCCGGCGCACGGATCGACAGCCCCGCGGCAGCGGCGTGACCGCCGAAGCGGAGAATCAGACCAGGATTGTGCTTGTCGATGAGATCGAGCGCGTCGCGCAGGTGCAGAGTCGGAATCGATCGCCCCGACCCTTTCAACTCTTCGCCTTGTCCACGCGCGAACGCGATCACGGGGCGGTTGAAGCGCTCGCGAATACGGGCGGCGAGGATGCCGATCACGCCCTGATGCCAGCTCGAATCGTATAGCGACAGGCCGAACGCTTCCCCGGGATCAATGCTCTCCAGATGCGCAAGCGCGCTGTCCTGCATCTCGGCCTGGATGCCGCGCCGCTCTCGATTGAGATCGTCGAGCTGGCGCGCCAGGTTGCCGGCCTGCTCGGAGTTCGAGCTCAACAGACATTCGATGCCGATGCTCATGTCCTGAAGGCGGCCGGCAGCGTTGAGCCGCGGTCCGAGCACGAAGCCCAGATCGTAGGCGCTAGCGCGCGCCACATCGCGGCCCGCGAGCTCCAGCAACGCGACGATCCCCGGGCGCGCGCGGCCAGCCCGGATGCGCTGCAAGCCCTGCGCCACCAGCCGGCGATTGTTGTCGTCCAGCCGCACGACATCGGCAACGGTGCCGAGCGCAACGAGGTCGAGGAGCTGAGCCAGGTTGGGCTCGGGATGCGTGCTGTCGAAGCGGCCGCGCTTGCGCAGCTCCGCGCGCAGCTGGAGCATCGCATAGAACATCACGCCGACACCGGCCAGGTGTTTGCTGGGAAAACCGCAGCCGGACTGATTCGGGTTGACGATGCAGGCCGCATCCGGCAAACGGCTACCCGGCAGATGATGATCGGTGATCAACACCTGCATGCCGAGCCGATTCGCTTCCTCGACACCTTCCACCGAAGCGATGCCATTGTCGACGGTGATGATGTAGTCGGGTTTGCGCTCGGCTGCGATGCGCACGATTTCCGGCGTCAATCCGTAGCCGAATTCGAAGCGATTGGGCACCAGATAGTCGACGCGCGCGCCCATCTGCTGCAGGGCGAGCATGCCGACTGCGCAGGCCGTGGCGCCGTCCGAATCGTAGTCGGCCACGATCAGCAGCAGCTTTGCGTTCTCGATCGCATCGGCGAGGATTACGCCGAGGCGCTGCAGATTGTGCATGCCCTCGGGCGCCAGCAAATGGGTGAGGGCGCGGTCCAGTTGCTGCATCTGTGTAATGCCGCGCGCGGCCAGCACGCGTGCGAGCACGGGATCGAGACCGGCGGCGGTCAGCGTGCTGCAGATCTCGGCAGCGAATGCGCGATCTATGACGGCCGGCTTCATGCGGCCACCGCCGGCGCGCGGCGCCAGAATTTCCAGAGATCGCTGCGCGTGAGATCGAAGCGCAGAACCGCCGATCCGACCGCTGCGGACAGGCTCAGCTTGCTCAGCAGACGTGCTCGCAAGGCGTGCAAGGCCGGTGCCAACCAGTTGCTCTCCGTTCGATCGAGATCTGCGTCCTCCAGCACGACGAGATGCTCGCCTTCCTTTGCCTCCTGCAGCCACGATGTGAAGCTGCCGGGCGTGTCCGCGCAGTCGATGTCCGCTGCGCGTGCAAGGCCGCGGGCGAGGGCATCGTTGGCCCAGACGCATATCCATTCGCCGGAAACTTGTGCCGGGAGACTTCCGCCGCCCCACAGCCAGACGCTGTTCACCGGCGGCTCGCCACGTGCTTCCCGCGCTTCATTGACCGGATGATCGTGCAGCAACATCTGAATCTCGTTGAACGTTCGATGCCAGACCAGCGCCTCACCGCCGCTGGGCAACAACGAGTCGACGTTACGACCTGCAGCTTCTCGCAACGGCACGGTCTCCAGGTCAGGCGCGTGCGTGACGCGCGCATACCAGCGATGCGGCGTCGGCGCAGAGAAAGCGAGGCCGGCCGCATCGAAGTGGAGGTTGAGGGTGCGCACCAGCGCGTCGGCATCTGTCTGCGCAAGCTTATAGCCACGCGAATCGACGAGAACCAGCGCATCGCGGTCGACCCGCAGATGCACCGGATCGGCGCAGAGCCAGTAGCCGGTATCGGATGGTTGTCCGTCCCCGAGGCGAGCAAGCGGCGCCACCGGCCAATCGCGTTGGCGAGTCACGCCGAACCTTTGCATCAGCGCGCCCTCGAGCGGCTCGTGTGAGGTGGTTGCTGTGCGCGCTCGCGAGAGCAAGCGCCGCAGTCCTTCCAGGCGCGCCAGGTCTGCGCGGTCGGGAAGCGGTTGCAGCAGGAACAGCTCGAGAGATCGCATGGCGCGCTGGAAAAGTGCGGCGAGTTTAGCACGCGGCGGCGCGGCGATTCGCGCAAGGGCGAGGAGTGTGGCAAACTTTGCGCCTCATTTTTGTTGCCTCACTTCTCTTACAAGCAATCTCGTGCAGCCTTACGAGCTTTTTGTCGGCTTGCGCTACACGCGCGCCAAGCGACGCAATCACTTCATCTCCTTCATTTCCATGGCTTCGATGGTCGGCATTGCAGTCGGCGTCATGGCCTTGATCGTCGTGTTGTCGGTGATGAACGGCTTTCAGAAGGAGCTGCGGGCGCGCATCCTGGGCGTGGCTTCCCACGTCCAGATCTCCGGCTTCGACGGCCGGCTGCAGAACTGGCAAAGCGTGGTCGAGCAAGCGCGCAAGAATAAAAGCGTCATTGCGGCCGCTCCTTACATCAACGCGCAGGCGCTGCTTTCCAATCAGCAGCAGGTCCAAGGCGCCATGCTGCGCGGTGTCATGCCGAAACTGGAAGACGACGTTGCCGATATCGGCCGCCACATGAAAAAGGGCAAGCTGCAAGACCTGCGTGCCGGCGAGTTCGGCATCGTTCTCGGGGTCGAGCTCGCCCACGCCGTCGACGCGCGCATGGGCGAGAAGGTCGTGGTCATCGCGCCGCAGGGGCAGGTGACGCCGGCCGGCATCATGCCGCGTATCAAGCAGTTTACGGTGGTCGGCATCTTCGAAATCGGCATGTTCGAATATGACTCCGGGCTCGCTCTGGTCCATCTCGAGGACGCCGAAAAGCTCTACCGCATGAACGATGAAGTGTCCGGCGTGCGGCTCAAGCTGCACGATCTGTTCGAGGCCCCCGAGGTGGCACGCGAGCTTACGCGCACGCTGGTCGGCGATGTCTACATCACCGATTGGACGCGCAGCCATGCCAATTATTTTCGCGCGGTGCAGATCGAGAAGAACGTGATGTTCATCATCTTGACGCTGATCGTCGCCGTGGCCGCGTTCAATTTGGTGTCGACGTTGGTGATGGCGGTGACCGACAAGCAGCCCGACATCGCGATTCTGCGCACACTCGGCGCGACGCCGGGCTCCATCATGAAGATCTTCGTGGTGCAGGGGACGCTGATCGGCGTGATCGGCACCTTGATCGGCGTGGTCGGCGGTATCCTCATCGCGCTCAATATCGATGTGGTCGTACCCGCGATCGAGAGCGCGTTCCACACCCAGTTCCTGGACAAGTCGGTCTATTACATCAGCGATCTGCCTTCCGATCTGCACTGGAACGATGTCATAACCGTGGCATGCGTATCCCTCGTGCTGAGCCTGCTCGCGACACTCTACCCGAGCTTTCGCGCCTCGCGCGTCAATCCCGCCGAGGCGCTGCGTTATGAGTGAGCCGGTCATTCGCGCGCGCGGGCTGCGCAAGATCTTCACTCAAGGACCGCATGAGGTGCCGGTGCTGCTCGGCATCGATCTCGAAATTAAAAAAGGCGAAAGCGTTGCCATCGTCGGTGCTTCCGGCTCCGGCAAGAGCACGCTTTTGCATCTGCTCGGCGGGTTGGATGCGCCGACCGCGGGGGAAGTGCTGATTCAGGGGCGCGACATCTCCAAGGTGAAGGAGGTGGAGAAGAGCCGCATCCGCAATGGCGCGCTCGGCTTCGTCTATCAGTTCCATCATCTGCTCGCCGAATTCAGCGCGCAGGAGAACGTGGCGATGCCGCTGCTCGTGCGCCGTATGTCAGAGCAAGAGGCCGCTGCCCAGGCGGCCGAAATGCTCGGCGGCGTCGGACTGTCGCACCGCCTGACGCACCGTCCAGGCGAGCTTTCCGGCGGTGAGCGCCAGCGTGCCGCGCTTGCGCGCGGGCTGGTGACGCGGCCTGCGTGTCTGCTCGCCGATGAGCCGACCGGCAATCTGGATCGGCATACCGCTGAGGGTGTGCTCGAGCTCATGCTGGAGCTCAACAAGAATCTCAGCACGAGCCTGATCATCGTGACGCATGATCACAGCATCGCGCAGCGCATGGATCGCGTGCTGACACTGCAGGACGGCGTGTTGCAATAACAATAAGAGGTGAAGCGTGAGGCGTAACACGTCCTCGCCGATACATCCGTTGTCCCGGTTCGCGCTGTTGCTGTGTCTTCCATGATCTTCAACATCGCCTGCTTCGTGCTGGGTGTCGTCTGTCTGCAGCGGCAGGCCGTGCTGCCTTCCATCCTCTGGAGCTACGTGCTGGTGCTGGCTGTCGCCAGCTATTTCCTCTTGTCTGCGGACACCAGGTTCTCTGCGTTGCTCAAGCGCGGCTATGCCGGCGTGCTTTGCTTCGCGATGGGATTTCTTTGGGCGGCGTTGATCGGACACATTCGCCTTGCCGACCGGCTCAGCGAAGAATGGGAAGGTCGCGATATCGCAGTGGTCGGTGTCGTGGCGAGTCTGCCGCAGCATCACGAACGTGCCGTGCGCTTCGAGTTCGACATCGAGCGCGTTCTCACTCCGCTGGCGCGCGTGCCCGCACACGTGAGCCTTAACTGGTACAGCGAGAAAGACCGAGCGTTACCCATGCCGCGCGCGGGAGAACGCTGGCAATTTAGCGTACGGTTGCGCTCGCCGACGGGCCTCGTCAATCCAAACGGATTCGATTTCGAAGCGTGGGCTTTCGAGCAAGGGATTCGCGCGACCGGCTACATTCGCACGGAGCCCGGGTTGCGCCGTTTCGAGGAAATGGTCTGGCGGCCTGCGTACATGATCGAGCGTGCGCGGGAGCGCATTCGGGACCGTATCTTGAACGCATTACCGGGCCACCCGAGCACCGGTGTACTGATTGCACTCGCCATCGGCGATCAGCAGGCAATCTCGCGCGCGGAATGGACGGTATTCACGCGCACCGGCGTCAATCATCTGATCAGTATTTCCGGCTTGCATATCACGATGGTGTCGGGCCTGATCTTCGCCCTGGTGCTGGGGGTCTGGCGGCGTGTGCCAGCGTTGATGGCGAGGCTGGCTGCACTCAAAGCGGCAGCGATCACGGGCTTTCTCACAGCGCTGTCCTATGCACTGCTTTCCGGATTCGCGGTACCCGCGCAACGTACCGTTTATATGCTCGGAGTCGTGGCCTTGGCGCTGGTGCTTGGACTGGCCGCCTGGCCGGGACAAGTGCTGGCGGTGGCCGTACTGATTACGGTGATGGCCGATCCCATGTGCGTGCTCGCGCCGGGATTCTGGCTCTCGTTCGGTGCGGTCGCCGTGATCATGTACGTGAGCCTTGGACGTCTGCAGGCACCATCCTGGTGGCGCAACTGGGTGCATGTGCAATGGGCGGTGACCATCGGTCTGGTTCCTTGTCTCGTCGCCATGTTCCAGCAGGTTTCGATTATCTCGCCGCTCGCCAATGCGTTCGCGATTCCGCTCGTGAGTCTCGCGGTGGTACCTATGACCTTGCTTGGTGTGATCGTTCCGGGCGATTGGCTGCTGCAGATCGCAGCTTGGCTGATCAAGCTGTGCACGGAGTGCCTCGCTTGGATGAGCGCGCTGCCGAGCGCAGTGTGGCAGCAGCACGCGCCTGCGCAATGGTCGGTAGTGCTCGCCATGCTCGGTGTGCTTTGGCTGCTCGCGCCTCGCGGTGTGCCCGCGCGCTGGATCGGTGCACTGGCTTTGTTGCCGATGTTATGGCCGGTGGTGGAGCGGCCACAACAAGGCGAGATGTGGGTCGATGTGCTCGACGTCGGGCAGGGGCTCAGTGTAGCGATCCGCACACGCAATCACGCTCTGGTTTACGACACCGGGCCTTCGTTTTCCGCAGAGACGGACGCCGGCAGCCGCATCGTCGTGCCGTTTCTGCGTGCGCAGGGCGTGCCGCGGCTGGACGCTATGATGGTCACTCACAATCACACCGATCACAGCGGCGGTGCGAATGCGATTCTCGAAGCGGTACCGGTCGACTGGGTAGCAGCGTCGCTGCCGGCCGATGCGCCGCCGCTGGTGTTGGCTAAGCAGCGCCTGCGCTGTTTCGCCGGCCAGCACTGGGAATGGGATGGCGTGCGATTCAGCATGCTGCATCCGCAGTGGGAAAGTTATAATCTCGCAGGGGTTGGTGAAAACGCGCGCAGTTGCGTGCTGAAGATCGATTCCGCGTACGGCGGGATTCTGC
>JADMIO011701116.1_pt1 | contig 44394 bp, 40 predicted proteins | sample 8958161 | NCBI WGS metagenome assembly JADMIO01 (sample SAMN16585339, study PRJNA669376) | soil metagenome | isolation source: Crop rotation soil | place: USA: Cullars Rotation, Alabama | collected 2011
CGCGACAACTTGTCCACGTGGAATTCTAAGCTTAGGATCCCAATGTGCTGGAAAGCTGATATTGTCCTCAACCAGTTTCTTTTTGATCAGTGAAAGCATCCCAAGGAACTGAGAAAATATCAGGGCTTTGTGATCACCGATATTCTCTTCAATTTCCCTTGCCAGCTCCTCGAGTTTGATGGAATGGTTAGGATATTTTTCTTCCTCATTCAAAATGGCCGGGCTATCACATATCTGCCGCAGCTTCATCAATCCCTGCAGGATGGTAAGCTGGGATTTATCGATCCCCTGTTCATCGATCGTGCCGAGGATCTTATCGCGGTAGCTGTTACGGTAAGCTTCATATATCTTCCGTTGTTCCTTTTCCATCTCGCAGAACAGGATCGTTTCCGTTTTTTCAGGAAGGTCCTTCGCTACCTGTTCCTTTGTTCTCCTTAAAATAAAGGGATATAATAATTTTCTGAGGTGTTCCTTCTGGTCCTGTTCACCGAATTTATCTATCGGCGTGGCAAATTCATTCCTGAAGAATTCCATATTTCCCAGCAGACCCGGGTTCAGGAAATTCATCTGGGCAAAAATGTCAAAGGTGTTATTCTGCAAAGGCGTTCCGCTCATGCATAACCTGTTCTTTGCAGTGAGCAGGCAGGCGGCCCTTGTTACTTTAGATGCAGGATTCTTGATCGCCTGGCTCTCATCGAGTATGATATAATCAAAATTGATCTTCAGTAACAATTGTATATCGCTCCTTAAAGTACCATAAGTAGTAATGATGATGTCGTGCTTTTGCAGTTCATCCACGCTACGGCTTCTTGTACTTCCATGGTGGATATGCCAGTTAAGGGTGGATGTGAATTTTTCGACCTCGTTCCTCCAGTTATAGATCAGTGTTGTAGGGCAGACAACGATCGTTTTCAATGAGCCGTTGATCTCTTTATAATGCTGCAGCATGCTCAAGGCCTGCACAGTTTTACCCAGACCCATATCATCAGCAAGGATACCACCCCATCCAACATCATTAAGGTAATTCAGCCATTGGAATCCCGATGTCTGGTAAGGGCGCAGTATGGATTGCAAATGAGCGGGCGGAGAAACTTCCGGAATATTTTTGAATTCCTTTAACCGCTCATATTTTTCATCCAGCTCAAAACTCAGTTCTGTTTCATCCCTGTTCTCATACAGTTCATCGATCACACTCATGTGGTATTTGGAAAGGCGCAACTGGTTGCTGCGGCCATCGCCTACTTTGAACAGGAGAGAATATCTTTTCAGCCATTCGTCAGGTAATATTCCAAGCGTGCCATCATTCAACTGAACGAATGACTGTTTATTTACGAGTGCTTTTTTAATGTCATCGATACCAACCCGCTGATCACCGAATTCTATTTCCACTTTTGCATCGAACCAGTCGAGCCCGCTGCTTACATGTATATGTGTATTGGGTCTTGCCGTATTGAACCTGAAGTTGCGTAGCGCTTCAAACCCGTATACCGGCACTTTCATCTCCTTCATTGCGTCGATGAATAAAAAGAACCAGTTATTGCGCAGTACATCCACCCCCTTTAATACCAGGTTCTGGCTTTCGGCGGGCCTTACAAAAAGCGAATGAAGATTGCTTAGCTTTTGTATGAATCTTTCTTCCGCTTCTTTATTTCTTTCAATGATCAGGATCTTATCTCCTTCAGGAATGGTAATGGTATCTTTATCTGAAGCCTTTGTTTCAAAACCCTTGTAGGTGAATATGGGCTGAAATACAAGGTAGTCACCCTTTTCCTGCAACTGGAGCTTTACATCAGGCTCACCGCTTTTTATTTCCTTTACCAGGCTCTTGTCAAATTCAACATGGTATTCCTTTGTCAAAGGCAATATCACTTTCTGCATTTTTTCGGCCCAGTTCTCTTTGCTGAGCTGGATATTTCCTTCTTTCACGAATTTTTCCGCCTGCAGGATATCTTCTGGTTTTTGCCAGAGATACAGCATGCCCTCGTGCAAAAAGACAAGGCTGCTGCCGCATTCATTATCCGCAAACGGGATAGTATCTCCCAATGTTTTAACGGTACAGGCAATTTCAAAATGACTGTTACGGGCCAATACTTTAAAAACGGGCGAAATAAAATGGTCGCTTAATTCTATCCCCGCAAGATTATTTGTATTGAATGATTTTTTTAAAGGCAGGCAAAAGATAAAGTGGTTGGACGCCTGTTCTTCAAATATCTTTTTCAGTTTGGGCTGAAGATATTCGGCGATCAGTGCCTTTGTTTCTTCGGGTAACTCATCCCCATCCGTATGGATGATATTTTCCCAGATGCCGCTGAACGGCGAATTCCTGTCAAGGTATTTATTTATTTCCGGGGCCTGTAATTTTCTTACCTGCTGCAGCAGCTGTTTATCTTCTTCGCTGAACAATTCTGTATTGACAAATTTTGTGAGGTCAACCTTTTCAGCCTTGCCAGTATATTTTTTATTGTCTTCATCCGCTTCTCCCTGTATCACATCAACATTAAAATAAGGATAGATAGTTGCATTAAAATTAAAAACTACTCCCAGTCTCTTTGAAGGTTGTTCTGCCACTGCCACTTCTTCTTTGGGAAGGTCGGGAACGACAAATGTTTCAACCGGCCGCTGTTGGGTCCCGGCTCCGGCAGCAACCCTTTTTATCGAAGTATCCAACACTTTTAAGAAGGGTTTTCCGTCTTTATAGGTGAATTCAAATTTCCCTGTGAGGTCATCAGAGAGGCTATAGCCGTATATCTGTAATAATTTATCCTTTTCTTTATCCCAGTTACGGATGGTATCAAAATAAAACGGGCCGTATGCATCCAGGAGTTGTAAAAACAAAAGTGTTTTATGTTCGCAAAGGGGATGTTCTGTCTCACCACATTTGCAGGAGGTATCAAAGTTCCTTTCATCATTCTTTTGTATCACGAGCGGATAGGTCTCACCTTCATAATTTAATTCTGCTTCCACACGTTCATCCGCTGCTTTTAAAATATTTGCTCTTGAACTGCGCAAAATATTTTCCGCTTCTGCATATATGCCGGGAGAAGAAAGCAATTTGATTATCTTCAGATCAATGTGCTTCATTTTTGCTACTGTATGCCGCTGGTTATACTGGATGGCTGTATTACCGAGCATGTTCTTATCGATCATTTCCTGTAAGCGTAGCAGGGCTGCGGCTTCGTGGCGACAAATATCCCCGAGGTTGTAAGGGCAGCTGCAGCGAACAGAAAGGGAACGGGCATCGGTATATTTCTGGATATAGACCTTATAAAAAGTGCTGTAATTATCATCCTTTACCCTGAATACAACACCACCCATCAACTGATCATGCTCAACAAGTTCAACAAAGCCCATTGAGTGTATCTTCTTTCCGCGACGTATCACTTCGTCGGAACCATTATTGTAAACATATTTAATAAGGTGCGGTAGTGCCAATTGCTAATGGGTTTTAATGATAATTCGTACGATGGCCGGTCTGGAAAAGCCAATTTGCAAAAGTAACGGAAAAAAAGCGTGGCTCAGCTTATAAAAAGGATGTTTTTTACCCAAATAAAATGTTAAAGGAAAGTTACCAGTTAGAAAACTCAATCACCTGCCGTGCTACTGTAAAATTATTTAGCTACCAGTTTGCCATCCTCGTAAACAACAAGCGTGTTGGCAACATCTTCTGTGAGGCAATAACGGATATCTTTTTCGAGGCCATAACCGGAAAGACGTTTATAATGAGATGCATTTTGTGCTTTCATAAATGCATACATATCTTTTTTTGCCTGGTTATACATCACGGTCGCTATTAGCGAAGAATCGCAATTAATGGAGAAATGTTTTCCTATCCTGTTAATAACGGCACCGGCGAAAAGTGCGTCTTCAATATTTACCCGGTTCTTCCAGGCGGCACATCCAAGGATCACATTTTGATTTTGAGCAACAAGGTAATCGCATACAGCGCTCAGGTTAGGAAATGAACCCGTGATGATGCCCTTTGCACTTTTTTCCAGCGCCATATGCAATAATTTGGTTCCATTGGTAGTGGTAAGCACCAATGTTTTTCCGCTGATCACTTCTGCCGGATATTCAAAAGGGGAATTACCATTCTCGAGCCCTTCTGCAATTTTGCCGTCACGCTCACCGGCCGTCATACTTTCGATCTGCCTACCGATACGGATGCATTCAGCAACACTGTCAACAGGAATGATACTTTTTGCACCGTTATGCAATGCAGTGGCGATGGTGGAAGTAGCTCTCAACACATCGATGATCACAACAATACTCTGGTCAACGTCGTACAGGTCCAAAAGAGCGGGGGAAAAAGAAGTATGCAGTTCAGGCTTGTTTGTATCCATCGTCCAAATTTAATTCAATAATACCATCCACTTTTGTGATTCGGCATATTCTTTAATTACAGCGTTTCTTTTTAACAGGAATTTTTCAATATACGAGCGAAGGAAAAACGCGTTGGCTATCTTACCGATAAATCCATAAGGTGTTTCAAAGTCAACAATATCGATCATGATAGTGCCATTCTCGGCATTTTTAAAATGATGCTCATGCCGGAAGCTTTTGAAATCACCCTTTATCATTTCATCAATGAAGAAAGATGTTCTTTGCATCCCGGTTATTTTTGAAGTGAACTGCCTTGTCTTAAAAAGATGTTTTGCCTGCCAGGTGACCGTTTCATTTTCATTTATCAATCCCGAAACTGTACCCGCTATCGCTGTCTCGTTCGTTGATTCCATCGAGATCTTGTGAAGGTTGATACTCCGGCACAGGTCAAAGACCCTTTCAATGGGTGCATTTATAAATGACGTAAGATGAATGCGGGGCATAATAAGCAAACAATTGATAATGCTGAACCAGCTATTAAAATAAAACGGTTTTACTGTATAAAAATTATCAATTATTAATCAATTTATACAAACGGCACTTTTACAACTTTTGCCTTGAGGAGCGTATTGCGGACACTTATATATATCTCGCTATCGATGGCCGCATACTTGTTGGTTACATAGCCCATGCCTATTGCTTTGCCTAGCGAGGGGGATTGCGTACCAGATGTTACCACTCCAATTGTCATTCCTTCGAAGTCTTTGATCTCATACCCATGGCGGGCAATTCCTTTTTCCAGCATTTCGAATCCTACTAATTTTTTGCTAAGTCCTGCTGCTTTTTGTTTTTCAAAGTATTTACTGTTGGTGAATTCTTTGCTGAATTTTGTTATCCATCCCAGTCCTGCTTCCAGCGGAGAAGTTTTATCATCAATATCATTGCCATATAAGCAATATCCCATTTCAAGGCGCAGCGTATCCCTTGCACCAAGGCCGATCGGTTTTATGCCCGAAGCTTTCCCTGCTTCAAAGATCGCATCCCATATTTTATCTGCATTGCCATCCTTGTCTTCAAAATAGATCTCAACTCCGCCGGCTCCGGTATAGCCCGTCGCACTCACCACAACATTTTCCACCCCGGCAAAAGTTCCTTTGGTGAAAGTGTAATATTTCAGGTTCATGATATCCATATCTGCCAATGGCTGCAGGATCTTAGTTGCGTTGGGCCCCTGTATAGCGAGTAAACATGTTTTATCAGAGATGTTGTGCATCTCAGCTCCTTTATCATTGAATTGCTGGATCCAGTTCCAGTCTTTTTCAATATTGCTCGCATTCACCACCAGCATATATGCTTTGTTTTCTTCCAGGCAATAAACGAGCAGGTCATCCACTATGCCGCCATCTTTATTGGGAAGGCAGCTGTATTGCGCTTTGCCGTCTGTTAGTTTAGATGCGTCATTTGTAGTTGTTCTTTGGATCAGGTCCAATGCGTGCTCTCCCTTTACAATAAATTCGCCCATATGACTTACATCAAAAACGCCGGCATTGTTTCGTACTGCTGCATGCTCATCATTGATACCGGAATAGCTTATCGGCATATTATAGCCTGCAAATTCAGCCATTTTAGCGCCCAGTGCAATATGCTTCTGTGTGAAGGGAGTATTTTTCATTAACCTCGTCTGTTTAGTTTAGCAATAATAGTGAACCGCAAAGGTAAGCGGTTCTTTATTTAATAAGGCCCAGCTTTAAATGAACCGGGAAGATGATCTTCCTTTTTTCCTGGTCCCCCCAGTATTGCTCAACCTGGTTCATCAATTCATTCACAGGGCTATAACCATTTGCGGTTATAAATTTCTGCAGGGCGCTCCAGGTATTGAAATAGCCATTCAGGTCTTCCATCGACCAGTTTACCTCTATGTGAAAAGTTGGTGTTTCTACTTCTTCGAAAGGAAATGGGATGGTAGCATAACCATCATCAACATATTTTCTTTCGGGATCCCAGAACTTACCGAGTGTTTCATAATGATATTGTTCAACGATATTGTCGATCTCATTGGAAATATGAAGAAGACTGTATGTCCACACAGCAATCACAGATCCTGGCTTTGCAACACGATTCACTTCTTTATAAAATTCGCCGAAGTTAAACCAGTGAATAGCCTGAGCCACAGTTACCAGGTCTGCAGACTGATCAGGGAGGCTTGTTCTTTCTGCAGGTTCTACAGCATAGGATATATTCGAATCATTATATGCTTTATCGATCTGCTTCTGGCTGATATCCGTTGCAAAGACCTGGTCAAAATGAGGAGAAAGCATTTTTGCTGCCTGGCCGTTACCGGTGCCGCAATCCCAGGCCAGGTTTTTTGCTTTTACAAAGTCAAGGATATATTCAAATAATCCAGGCGGGTATTCAGGCCGGTATTGTGCATACACATCCGCCTGTTTGGAAAAATTATCTTTCATGCTATTGTTTATGGCAGGTACAAAGATAAAAAGAGTCCCGCCATAAATGACGGGACCTTGTTGGTTTCAACTTCAACTCAACTATTGAAACGATCGTTATTAATTATCATTCTCTTCCCTTGCGATCACGTCCTTTATTTCATCGCACATTTGTTGCAGCCTTTCGCAGTTCTCTTCTGTATTCTCTGACCTGTCGAAATTTATCTTTAACCTGCCGGGCCTGGACTTGATATAAATACTTGTCCCGTCATCAAGCCTTGCATCCGTCTCTACATTCCCATGGTAAAAAGAAATAGAATGATGTAAATACCTATCAATGATCCGTTGCACATCCCTTGTCTGGTCTTCATCAAACGTAGCCCTAAAGCGGTAAACATCATCGTCGTCATCTATCCTTACCGAAATATCGTGGTCATGATCATGAAAACAGGAGCTGAATGCGATCCCAAAAAACAGTACAATAAGCAGGAAGTTCTTTTTCATTGTTCAGTTGTTTTAGATTTCTACCATTGGAGTATGTGCAGATCCCCAGATCACGCTTACGGGTTCAGGCTCGATATTAGCATTGCCGCTGTTCTCGATCTTATCCTTGATGCTGTCTAATTTTTCCTTCACCTTCTCTATAGAATCGATCTTCATTTGCTTTTTTGATTCCTGTACATTTCTCAATGAGTCTGCTTTTTTATCATATTCATTGTACCGGTAATCGTCGCCGCTGTTGTTGTTACGGTTACGTTTGTTCTTGTACTTATCGTCCCATCCGTTGGCTTTGCGTCCATCCAGTGTATACAGGCCGTCTGCTTTCATGATATAATCCACGTCAGACTGCCACCTGATGTCTTCTTCAGAATCGTAGTAATCATCATTCCAGTCTCTTTCCCATGCACCCGGCCCGATATGCACCTGCCAGCCAATGCCCCTGTTCACCCTGATCTGTTTTCCAACCGGTACATATACTGTTACGATCACCATCTGGTTACGGAACTTATCTGTTTTGTTTATAGAAATTCCTTTGTCGAGCAGGAGTATTGAGTCCTTTTGTTCAACATTGAATTTTATAAGGCTTGCAAGGTTATTGGCATCGTTCCTTGAATTGCCCCTTGAGCTTTTCTTTATAGTGACCTGGAAGCTATCGTTGGGAGACTTCGCGATCTCTACATATATATTCCTAACATAAGCCGTGTCCTCGTCAACCAGGTTTTCGAATGGTTCGAATTTTATCCAGTTACCATAATGCTTTTTGGAGAACGGAAGGCTTGAAGTAACCACCAGTTTGTTTACCTGCGGATTTGACAAACCAACTGTTTGTTCGTCGACCTTGCTGGCTGACCTGAAATCACGTGATACTGTAACAGCAAGCATAATTATGCAGAACCATCCTATTGTCCACAAACTGCCGAAAGTGAGGCGGAGTATCTTGCTGTTGCTTCTCATCCTGGCAATCCTCCTGATCAGCCAGGTGATGATAGCAATAATAGGAACTGCAATGAACAATAATAATGTACCCCATGCATAGAAGTTTTGCCATGAACCACGGAGGATATAATCTTTCAGCGGGAAGATGCCTACAGAGAAGATACCAAGCGCAATAAGCCCCATTACAAAAGCGAATACTACGCAGCCGATGATGAAGTATGCAAATATTTTTGCGATCATCGCGATAACGTTCCCCAGTCCACCGCGGCTTCTCCTGCTGAAGTTTTGTACATCGCCGGCCATTGTTTTTGCCTTTTCATTGATGGTGCCTGCCGCTTCTTTTCCAAAGTTTGAAGCTTTCTTGCCTACGCCCTTCATTTCTTCCATCACGGAATTCTTGATCGAATTCATATCTACCTTTTCTCCTTTCATTTCCAGTTTTTCTGAAGTGGTCAGTGCCTCAGGTATCACTATCCAGAGAATTACATAAATGATCAATGAGGTTGGACTGAATGTGAAACGGATCACATCACCGAAATCCCATAACCCACCCCAATGTCCCCAGCGGGAAAGGAAAGAAAGGAATGGCAGCAGGAACAATACTCTTGGTATCCATGGATTGATGCCGAAATAATTTCCTATACCACTGCATACACCGGCGATCATTTTTTCGTCCGGGTCCCTGAATAGTTTTTTTCTTGTGCCGCCGATCTGTTCAGTAGCGCTACTTGGTACCGCGATCCACATGATAATGTATGTCAGGAATCCAATTCCGGAAAAAAGCAGGACAACAAAAATTATCCTTGCGATCACCACATCTATATTGAAATAGTTAGCTAACCCGCTGCAAACGCCACCCAATACTTTATCATTCTCATTCCTGAATAACCTTTTGTGGCCAGTGGAATGTGTTGCACCGGCACTACCTGTTGTTTGTTGCTGTCCTGAAGAAGCAGCCGAAGGCTGGGTATCATCCATGGCTTCAAAATCTTCGGGGTTACCCATGCTTTTGATAACTGCTTTAACGTCGTCATCTGTAATGCAGGTTGCGCCCTTTGTAAGCCTCTCCTGGAACAATTCTCCGATGCGGCTTTCGATATCATTGATGATCTCTTCCTTACCTTCTTCATTGGCAAAGTGCCGGTTGAGGCTTTCTGTATAATTCTTCAGCAGCTCAAATGCTGTTACTTCTATCGGAACCACCCGGCCCTGGAAGTTTATATTTATTACTTGTTTCATGGCTTTAAGTTTTTGTTTCGTTAGTTGTTATTACCAACAAAAAAATAATGGCTATACTTTTTATTGGGGGTTGTTGAAGTTGTTGTTATCAGAATTCCCTTGCTCAGATTCCGTCAATGCTTTTACGGCATTGGCCAGTTCAAACCAGGTAGTTTCAAGTTCCTTGTAAAATTCAGCTCCTTTTGGAGTAAGGCTGAAATATTTACGTGGAGGGCCGCTGGTGCTTTCTTCCCAGCGATATGATAAAAGCTCTGCGTTCTTAAGCCTGGTCAGCAAAGGGTATAATGTACCCTCCAGTATATTCAGGTTGGCTGCCTTCATCTTATCAATGATATCTGAAGGATAAGCCTCTCCCTGTTTAATAACCGAGAGGATGCAAAATTCCAGCACCCCTTTACGCATCTGGCTGGCTGTGTTCTCTATATTCATGGCTTCGTTTTTTTATCCCCGCTGCTGGTGGTTCCAAAAAAGAAAATGACCGGGTGATTTTGTTTCATGGCTATTACTTATTGGCCCATCATCCCTTTTTTGAAACCTCCTTAGCGAAGATCTTTTCTAAATAATTTATTCATGGCTATACTTTCAACCGCATCCCGGAAGTGGGAAGATATTTGATCCGGGTTCTTTTTTTCATGGCTGTGAACCTGGCTTCCCCGGCTGAGCCGGGATGGGTTGGAAATAGGCTATACTTTAAAGAACTTTGTGATCGAAAAAACCGGTTTCCCCTTTCACAACACAAACATAAGTCAAATTTTAGTACTATGCAACACATAATACCATATTTTTTACAGTAGCTGGTTGAGACTATTAGCTGGTTTTTACATAAACCCTTACTGGTATTGTGTTTGGGAGGATAAAAATTTTTAGCTCTAAACGCCCGGATTTGATGAACGGCAAATTTTGTATGCTGAATGGCTGAGAAAAGGCGGGTGCCACCACCTTGTGACAGATAATTCAAAAGGAATAATCTGCCACATCCAATAGAACTGCTCCTATTGCAGCTGCTGTTAATCTTTTTATAACTTCACATATAACAATAACAACTCCGTGGCCTGCATCGTCAAACAGGTAAGGAGGACACTATATGAGATACATTTACCCTTTACTTCTCTCACTTTTTTTATTCGCCTGCAGCAGCAGCAAAAAGAATTACCTGGAAAGGGCTGATAACGACAATGCATTATTCGATGCAGTGAAAGCCATCAAAAAGAAAAACGGAGATACTGCGGCCTTAAATGCATTACCCTTGTTATACAGTGCGGCACAGCAAAGACATATCCGGAAGATCAGCTCCTTCGGCGAAAGCAAAGAACTCACCCGCTGGGATAAGCTCATCGAAGAATATAGCATATTACAAAGTATGCGTGATGCCATCATTGATGCCGGTACTGCTTATAACATCGTAACGCCGGTGAACTATCAGCAAACCATCTTCGATCTTAAACAAAGAGCTGCGGAAGATTATTATAATGCAGGTGCTGACCGTCTTTCCGAAAATGGACGTGAGAATGCAAAGAAGGCATATACTGCTTTTAAGAAATCCGACAAATTCGTTACGGGTTATAAAGATGTGCAGGCAAAAATGGACGAAGCTTATCAAAGTGCTATCATCAACGTGCAGATAAACCCTGTAGCTGACAATTCCTTTTTCTTTAACACCGGCTGGGGTAACTACGGATACAATTACAGCAACGAATATTTTCAACAAACATTAATAAGAGAGCTTGGAGGCAAGAATGCCACCCGTTATCCGGCACGTTTCTACACAGAATACGAAGCCAGGCGTGATAACATACAGCCGGACTGGATTGTTGACCTTACTCTAAGGAATATGAACATACCCAGGCCGCAGCTTTATACTTATACACGCAATGCAAGCAAGCGTGTAGAGGCCGGGAGAGACAGTAGCGGCAGGCCAACCTATCAAACCGTGTATGCCACTTTAAATATTAGTCAGCAGTCCTTTAATGCACGGGCAGAAATGGAGGTAAATATTTCTGATCTGATCACACATAAGAATATCACCAACATGTCTTACAGGGAAGATTATCGCTGGGAGGAAGAATCTGCTACTTATTCGGGTGATAGCAGAGCCCTTGATGCTAATGACTGGGCGTTGGTAAACAATAACCGATACAACGAACCACGCAAAGAAGATATATTGAATGAACTATACCGCAAGATCTATCCCCAGGTAAAGAACAGGATCATTTATGCGGTGGATTGGTAGGCTAAGAGATTGAAAGAGAAAAGGAGATAATTTATATGTCCCTTCTATTTCCTTTTCTCTTTTTTGCTCTTCGCAAAATCCATGAAATATTATTTTTGCGTAAATGCTCCATCATGGATAGAAAAATATACAACCCGATACAAAAAGACTACGTCACATTCTTAAAGACCCATGCCGACAGCAATGGCGAATGCACTTTGGTAGAAGTAGAGCTTGCCAATGGAGGAGGGGTTGGATTACACTATCACAAAACTTATTCAGAAAGATTCGATTGCCTGGAAGGAGAGGTTCAGGTGAAGCTTGGCAAACAATTACACTCGCTTAAGGCAGGAGAGTCAGCAACAGCTGAACCCAATATCAACCATTTATTCCGCAACCGTAGTGGCAAACCCTGCAAATTCAGGGTGGAGCTAAGACCTGCCAGCCGCGGGTTTGAGCAATCGCTGCAGATCGGGTACGGGCTCGCCAATGATGGGCTTTGTAAAAAGAATGGATTCCCGAAAGATAAACTGGCGCTTGCCTGGCTGTTTGATATCAGTGAAAGCAATCTCCCCGGCTGGATGAGTATGATAGAATTCATCCTGCGCAGGCAATCAAAAAAAGCCAGGCAAAAGGGGATCGATAAAAAATTATTGGATCAATACGTGAAGTTCTAAAAGCCTTTGTTTAAATGAAGATGGTATAAGCCAGCCAGCTCATAAAATAAGCAAGCGCAGTCATGTATATAAATTGAATGACTGGCCATTTCCAGCTGCGGGTTTCTCTTTTTACTATGGCAAGTGTGCTCATACATTGCATGGCAAGCACATAAAATATCAATAGAGACAATCCGGTCGCAAGATCATATACTTTCGTTCCATCAGGCCTTACAGCCATTGCCATCTTTTGCCTTAGTGTGGAATTGTTATTGTTATCATCTTCACCAACACTGTACAGTGTAGCCATGGTACCAACAAAAACTTCTCTTGCCGCAAAAGAAGTTATAAGGGCAATCCCTATTTTCCAGTCATAGCCAAGCGGGCGTATAGCGGGTTCTATTGATCTACCTAAAGTGCCCGCAAAAGAATTCTGCAATAACTCTGTATTACGTTGTTTATTCAATTCATGTTCCTGCTGAGGATTAGCATGTACCAACTGATCATATTTTGCAGTAACAGCAGCCATTTTTTGTTTAGGCCCATAAGTGCTCAACCCCCAAAGCAAGAGGCTTATCACCATGATCACTTTACCGGCATCAAAAACAAATATTTTTGCTTTTTCAATCATGGTTGTAAGCGCATTCTTCCACCTCGGCGCCCGGTACATGGGCAATTCGAGAATAAAGTAACTACGTTCTGTACTTTTGATGAACCATTTCATTACCCAGGCAACGATCAGTGCCATCACTGTTCCCAGCAGGTATAATCCCATCATCACCAGCCCCTGCAGGCTTAAGAAGCCAAAATATAATTTTGAAGGGATCACCAGTGCAATTAAAATGGTATAGACCGGTAGCCTGGCACTGCAACTCATCAGCGGCGTGATCATGATCGTTAACAGCCGCTCTTTTTTATTCTCTATATTTCTTGCACTCATGATCGCCGGTACTGCGCATGCAAAACCGCTGATCATCGGCATCACACTCTTTCCATTCAATCCAACCTTACGCATCAGCTTGTCTGTAAGAAAGCTGATCCTTGCCATATAGCCGGTATCTTCCAATAGTGTTATCAAACCAAACAGGATCATGATCTGCGGAACAAAGACAAGGATTCCGCTTAATCCCGCCAGCACACCATTGATAAGCAGGTCGCTCCACCATGCCTGCGGCAGGTCATTGCTGAGCCATCCACCCAGCTGGCCAAAGGTCCATTCAATCCCATCCATAGGATATTTTGCCACCCAGAAAACACTTTGAAAAAGCAGGAACAATACTGCCAATAAAATAACATAACCCCATTTCCTGTGCAATAAAATATCATCCAGCTTTTCATTCAGCAATGCTTTTTGCAGGGGATCGCTTTCCACAACAGTTTGCTGCATGATATGCTTGATGCGGCCATAACGCTGCATGATCTCATCTGCTTGTGTCTTGGTAGGGTTGAATTTGTTATTTGCCTCGATCACTTCAATAGTATCCTGCATATCATCTTCCAACACAAAATGCTCATGGTTGATGAGGTAATGTATCGCTGTATAATTACTGATGCCGGGAAAATGCATCTTCACCTGGCTGACCGCTTTTTCTGCAAGGGTATTGCTGTCAATAAAATCACGGGCAGGAGGATGAAAAATGGTGGATTGTTCGATCACTTTCTTCAATTCGCCAATGCCTTTTCCTTTCCTTGGATTGATGGGGACAATGGGTACACCCAACTCCCTTTCAAGCCCAGGGATATCGATCTGTGTGCCCTTGTGTTTGGCAAGGTCCATCATCGTAAGCGCTACAACTACGGGAATATTCAGGTCGATGATCTGGGAGCAGAATAAAAGATTGCGCTTCAGGTTGCTGGCATCAGCTACCAGCAAAACCATGTCGGGTTTTATTGCTTTATCCTGGTTAAGCAAAACACGATAAGCAACCCACTCATCCCCGCGCTTGGGGTATAAACTATAAGTACCGGGAAGATCTATTATGGTAGCAGACAAGTTGGGGGCAATGTTGGAATATCCTGTTTTTTTATCTACCGTAACCCCCGGGAAATTACCCACCTGCTGGTTCAACCCCGTCAGGTAATTGAAGAGCGAGCTCTTCCCGCTGTTGGGATTGCCGACCAGTGCTATATTTATTTTCTTTGCCACCTTAGCCTGCAAAAATAACTGTAAAGCCCGGCACTCATTTACGATTTAAGAAAGATGGGGTGCCGCATCCGGTGTATTTGCGTATAAATTTTACATTTCATTTACTCGTTGATGGGTTTGCAGGGTTAACTTTGTTGCTCTTATCAAACACTACTCCCGGATATGAAATATTCTCTATGGCTGTTTTCACTTATCGCACTTTCGGCTTCAGCACAAAAGATCAAAAAAGCGGATAAATTATTAATAGAATCGTTGCAATCACATATTGGTTATTTGGCTGATGACAAACTGGAAGGAAGAAGAACAGGTACTGCAGGAGAAAAGCTGGCTTATGAATACATCAGCAAACAATTTGAATCAGGCGGACTTTTGCCAAAAGGCGAGAACGGAACCTATATCCAGGAATTCGAGGTAAATGAAGGTAAACAGATAGATCCTTCTACTTCTCTTTCTTTCAATAACAATAAGCTTGTATTGGAAAAAGATTTTTTTCCATTCATATTTTGTCCCAATACAAGATCAGAATCATCTGCAGCTATTGCATTACCTGAAGGCGGTTCGGTATGGTTCTGGGACCTAAAAGAAACCCTGGAAGAGAATAAGAACAATCCTCATTTTGATCTTGCAGATGCGATCAATAAAAAAGTAAGCAATGTATCGGGTAAAGGTGCAACAGGTTTACTCATCTACAACAGCTCTTCCATCAAGGACGAATTAAGGTTTGAACCTAAAGCGAAAGTTGAAACAGCAAAGATCCCCGTGATCTATATCAGCAAAGAAGTAAAAGACAAATACCTGAAAGATGAAACCTCTCCCGTGAACATCAACATGAGGGTTTCACTTACCGATAAAAAAAGAATGGGCCATAATGTTATCGGTTATATAGATAACGGCGCAGAAAATACCGTGATACTCGGTGCACACTACGATCACCTGGGTTATGGTGAAGACCATAACTCCTTATATGTTGGCGCAACGCCCCAGATCCACAATGGCGCCGATGACAATGCAAGCGGTTCCGCTGCATTGATCGAGCTGAGCAAGCTGATCAAAAAGTCAAAGCTGAAGAATAACAATTATATCTTCATTGCATTCTCTGGTGAAGAACTGGGCTTGTTTGGAAGCAAATATTTTACCGAACATCCAACCATCGACATCAGCAAGGCCAACTATATGATCAATATGGATATGGTAGGAAGACTTAGCGACAGCACTCATGGATTGAGTATTGGAGGTTATGGAACTTCACCTATGTGGGGACAGGAGCTTTCTGAAAACGACAAATTCTTAAAAATAAAATTCGACAGCAGCGGTACAGGCCCAAGCGACCATACTTCTTTTTACAGGAAAGACATCCCTGTATTGTTTTTCTTTACCGGTGCACACAGCGATTACCACAAACCAACCGATGATGCTGACAAGATCAATTATACCGGCGAAATGCAGGTGATCAAATATATATACAACGTGGTTGACATCACCAACAAAAAGGGTAAATTAAGTTTTACCAAAACCCGGGAAGCACAGTCACAGGGAACCCGGAGCTTTAAGGTTAGTCTCGGTATCATGCCGGACTATACTTACAGCGGATCGGGAGTGAGGGCAGATGGTATCAGCGAAGGCAAACTTGCGCAGAAAATAGGCATGAAAGCCGGTGACGTGATCACCCAGATAGGTGATTATAAGGTTACCGATGTGCAGGGCTATATGCAGGTGCTTGGTAAATTCAATAAGGGTGATGCTACCAAGGTTAAAGTGAACAGGGGAAAAGAAGAAATAATATTCGACATTGTATTTTAATTCCTAAAAATGGCAACCAGCCAGAAATTAAAAATTGATAACGAAGCGCTGGCAGAAGAATTCTTTGAAGATGCTGCGCTGCTGGGTATTGTTGCCCCCCTTAAAGACTACCAGTTCAGCTGGCAGCTTAATCGCTCTTTGGGTTTTAGTTTCAGGGTCAACAATGATATAGAGATACAGCTTACCAAAAAGCAGCGCAAATATTTTTTCTCTATCTATGAATTCCTGGTGCCGAACATTTCTTTATCTCATTACCTGTACAATAACCAGTTCGACGGTGAATACCTATTACCCGAATTCAAGCACCTTGATTTTTTATGGTTGATAAAAGGCGATCCCGTAAGTTCAACAGACCTGTCTGCATTAATGCAATCCATCAGGTCCTTACCCGGTGTTCAGCTGGTAACAGAAATGACAAATGAAAAAATAAAGAATAAGCAGCACCTCATATTTTAGTCGTAAGTTGTAAGTAATAGGTTATCCTCAAATGTTATTCAATACTTATAACTTATTACCTATCACTTAAAACTTAAGTTATGTGGAAAGAAGAAAACAACAGTCTCTATAAAAAATTCGAGTTTAAGGATTTTTCTGAAGCCTTTGCATTCATGACCAGGGTTGCAATAGAAGCTGAGAAAATGAACCACCACCCGCTTTGGACGAACGTATATAATAAGGTGGAACTATGGCTAAGCACGCATGATGCAGGCGATATTGTGACCGATAAGGACCGCAAGCTGTCTGCAAAAATTGATGCACTGGTCGCCGGATAATTTAATATCTTTCCTTCCTAAAAGATCAACATGAAAAAAATAACTGCTGTTCTGTTTACGGCCCTGTCCGTGCTTGTCTTATCATGCAATAATAATAAGGGTGATACCTACACACTCCGGCCCAATCTCAAAACGGGAGAATCTTACGAGCTGACCTATAAGATCGACATGGACCAGGATGTAATGGGCATGAACAACAAAATGCATATGAATATGGGTTACCAGCTGAAAGTAAAAGATGTTACTGCGCAGAGAGACATCGTCATGGATTTCATGTACAAGCATTTGGGGATGGATATGAAATCTGCCATGTTCAATTTGTCATACGACAGTGACAGCGCTGTTGATAATTCCGCGGCTGGTGCTATAGAAGACATCAAAGACCCGGCATCTTTAAAGAACAGCATGTCAAAGATATTTGGCAAGTCAATAGGCGCTATGATCGGGAAGAATATGGAAGTTACCCTGGACTCATCGGGTAAAGTAAAAGACGTGAAAGGATATCGTGAACTTATGCAATCGCTCAAGGATTCTATGGCAACCATTTCACCGGGCAGTACGGATGCGCTTGACAATATCGTTTCTGAAGACCAGATCACACAGATCTTCCAGCAAACCTTCGGAACCTTTCCAACCAAGCCTGTAACGCTGGGAGAAAAATGGACAAACGAATTCAGCCTGAGCCAGACCGGCATGCCCATGAAATATACCAGTACTTATAAATTACTGGAGGTATTTCCAAAAGACAATGAAGCCATTATTGATGTGAGCAGCATTATCAGTACAGGCAAGGGCGGCGAGATCAAGAAAAATAATATGACCATGAAGATCGACATGAATGGTACTCAAACAGGGAAGCTCACTGTTGATCTCAATACCGGCCTTGTTAAAACCGGTAAACTCAACATGGATGTAAAAATGACCATGGAAGCAATGGGTCAAAAGATCCCGATGACCATGAAGGGAACGGCGACACTTGCCGGTAAAAAATTATAAGATCATTTGGTTTTTATTTCTTTCAGTGCAATATAAAACCCGTTCTTCATCCGCAGGATGATGGGCATCTTAGCTGAATTATAAAAAGTGAAGAAGGTATCATCTCCTTTTGGTGTGCCTTCTTCATTCAATTCCTTCGCCAGTTCTTCCTCCACTGTTTCTTTTTCGCCATTCACAATGATGTGCAATTCATCAGGATCTTCTTTATAAGTTCCCATTTTTGTCAACGATTCATTGGTATTCATCTTCATCATTGCACCTTTTCCTTTTTTCATGAGATTGGTAAAGGTATTTTTACTCAGCCACACACTAATGGTATTGTCATCAAGCATCTTTGAGCCGGAAGAAAAATAATTATACATCGTATTGGCAGAGATCATTGCATTGGCTGTATGTGTTATAGTACCATTTGTATTTACCGGGTCTGTCATTTGCCAGTCGAAGACCAGGGCAGGTGTTAGCGCTTTCACTGTAACGATAAAATCATAGTTCTGCCCGTTTGCTTCAACCGCATAGATGAGTTTTGTTCCTGGTTTGATAAGGCTTTGCAGCGTAACCTGCGCAAAGGAGATAACAGACACGATCATTAATACTGCAAAAAGGAATATCTTTTTCATACAATGTATTTTGGTCAAAGTTTGCAATTCGTTGTAAAAGTTAAAATACCCTGCAGGCGGTATTTATTGATTCACGAAGATCGTCTTCTCTCCCTGCTTCAGCATTTGCCCTATCGGCTCAGCAAAGTTTTCAAGTCCATTTTCCCTGAGCAATTTTTTTACTTCCTGTAAAGAGGCTTCTTCTGCAGTGATGAGTAAACCTCCGTTGGTTTGCGGATCGGGCAACAGGTTGAACGCTTCCATTACATTCACTCCTTTTTCAAACTTTACTTTATCGCTGTAGCTATTCCAGTTACGGTAGGTTGCATCGGGTACGATCCTTTGTTGCAAATATTCTCTTGCCCCTTCAATAACAGGCAATGCATTATAATTTATTTGGGCAGACAGTCCGCTTCCTTCTGCCATCTCGATAAGATGGCCCAGCAGTCCAAAGCCGGTGACATCCGTCATGGCAGTAACGCCCTTGATCCTCCCCAATGCTTCACCGATCTTATTCAGCTGAGACATTTGGTTGATCATAACCGGCAGGTGTTCTTCTTTTAATAACCCTCTTTTCTGTGCTGTAGATAAGATCCCTACACCAATGGGTTTGGTGATAAAGATCATATCTCCTTCTTTGGCAGTATCATTTTTTTTAAGATCATTGATATCAACAAGTCCACTCACGGCCAGGCCAAAGATGGGTTCTGTAGAATCAATGCTGTGCCCGCCGGCCAATGGTATCCCTGCTTCCTCACATATCTTCCTGCTTCCTTCCAGTACCTGTTGTGCCAATGCAGCAGGAAGTTTTTCAACAGGCCATCCCAGGATGGCGATCGCTAAAAGTGGCTTTCCTCCCATAGCATATACATCGCTGATGGCGTTGGCGCTGGCGATCCTTCCAAAATCAAAAGCGTCATCCACGATCGGCATGAAAAAATCCGTGGTAGATATCAATGCTGTTCCGTTCCCCAGGTCATAAACTGCAGCATCATCCTTACTGCTATTGCCTACCAGTAATTTTTTATCTGTGGGAGAAAGGCCATTGCTTTTTAAAATTTCATCCAGCACTTTCGGTGCGATCTTGCAGCCACAGCCGGCGCCATGCGAGTATTGTGTAAGCCTGGTTGTTTCTTCACTCATGTAACAGGTTTAACCAAAGTTACAGTATCTTACTACAAAGTATTTTATGGCAACATACAAAACACCCGCCGTGTATGTAGAGGTTATCAGTAAGCTTCCGCCATCAGTTGCACAGCAACCCACATCTGTCGCTATTTTTATCGGGTATACCAGTAAGGTTCAGGATAATGATGGAAATGATATTACACTGAAAGCCATCAACATTCATTCATTGGTGGAGTTCAATTCCCAATTCGGAAGTGATCCGGGAGGAAAGTATTTACACGACGCAGTTGATCTCTTCTATACAAATGGAGGTAACGAATGCTATATCATCAGTGCAGGGCCTGTCAGCAATGCTGTTTCTTTTACTGCACTTAGCAATGGATTAACGGTAAGCAAAAAAATACCGGCGCAGGTACTTGTTATCCCCGATGCCTGTTTATTAGTTGCTGCTGAATATTTAATACTGTTGCAGCAAATGCTTGCTTCCTGCGCTGAGCTGCAGGACAGGTTTGCAATACTGGATACACCATTGCCGGGAAATAATTTTGTAAATGACATGCAACAGTTCAGGCATGCTGTCGGAAATAACGCCCTTCAATGGGGCGCCGCTTATTATCCATGGCTGATATTGCAAAATGATAAAAGAGTTCCCCCTTCGGGTGCAATAGCAGGGATCTATACACGGGTTGACAGCAGCAGGGGTGTATATAAAGCGCCGGCAAATACTCCTGTGAATGGTATTAAAGATGTAACGGTGCACCTGGACAATACACAGGTGGAAGCAATGAATGTTGATACGGCTGAAGGAAAATCCGTTAATGCAATAAAACAATTCACCGGCAAAGGGATCCTTGTTTGGGGGGCAAGAACACTAAATGGCAATGACTCCGAGTGGCGTTATATTTCTGTACGGCGTTTTATTACGATGGTAGAACAAAGCACAAAAGAAAGTACAGCCTGGGTGGTATTTGAACCCAATGATGCCAACACATGGAGCAGGGTTCGTGCAATGATCGAAAATTATCTGGTGTTGTTATGGAGAGAGGGCGCTTTGTCCGGTTCGAAACCCGAAGAGGCTTTTTTTGTACAGGCCGGACTGGGCACTACAATGACGGCAGATGATATATTGGAAGGCCGGCTGATAGTTATGATCGGGCTGGCTGTTGTAAGGCCTGCTGAATTCATCATTATCCGCTTTTCTCATAAACTGCAAACGAGCTGATCATTTTCGTCGCCTGAAAACAATGGCGGAACTTTTTTGCATATCGCCACTGAACCTGATCTCATAGCGGTCATTACCGTCATAAACAATTAAAAGCCCGGTATTGGGAGGAAGAGTACCCAGGGTTTCCGCATACATCACCAATTGGATGCTGTCGCCGCCGATATCATTTGTATAGATCGTTTTACTTACTGCCTTTGTGCTGAGACCAACTCGCGGCATCAGTACATTCCCGTTCATTAATACACTTACCGTATCGCCGTCCACTTCACCATTATCATATAAGGTAAGCACCAGGCTATCTGTTTTAAAATACAATGCCTCGATAGTTTCGATCTTGCGCTTATCAGCATCTGCAGCAGAGTTTGTTACAGGCTGAAAAACATTTTTTGGTTGTTCTGCTTTTGCAACCACAGGTTCGGGCTGTTTGGTTACAGGTTTTTCAACAACCGGTTCTTTCTTTACGACAGGCTCAGTTTTGGCAACTGGTTTCTCCGCAACAGGTTCCTTCTTTACAGGAGTTTCTGTTTTTACAACCGGCTTGTCTTTTACAACAGGGGTCGTTTTAACGATGGGCTGTTCTTTTGGAAGATCTGTCTTTGTCTCTGTTTTAACAGGAGGAGTTGAAGTTTTCACCACCGGCTCTTCCTTAACTGATTTTTCTTCTTCAGTAGCAGGTGCAGTAATAGTTGTTTTAACCGCCGGTTTTTCTGTTACTGTAACAGGCTTTGATTCCACCACTGCATATTGATCCTGTACAAAAGAAAGGTCTTTCGCCAGGCCAAGTTCTTCCAGGTGTGGTATCAATGCACTATTCTTATAATCAGATTTTCTTTCAACATAAATAAGTCCGGTGGCGGGAGCATATTCTTTTGTACGATTGGTTTCAAATCTTCCATTCAACACCATATTGTTATTCCTCATTTCAAACTGCAGTATGTTCAGTTCACGAACTCCCTTGGGTGGTTTGATGGGATAATTATTGGCGATCAGCTCAACGTCTTCTGTGATCACTTCATCTCCTTTTACTTTTATCTTCAGTCTTTTCACACCGTGATATTCCCTGTCGCCGAGGATAAAATAAGTATGGGAATAACCATAGAGCTTTCCTTTTTTTTCGCTGATGGCGATCTCGTAGCGATAATTGAGCTGCGTGGTATCATTATACATAGTGCCTTTCCAAAGACCGGTCAGGTCCCTGTTTTCTGCCATTTGCGCAAACACAAATACAGGTAAAAAAGATAAGCAGCAAAGGATCAGGAAGCGGCTACATTGTTGCATGACAATAGTTTTTCGGCGTTGATTCCAGTATCAACGCTCGTACAGGGTATTTTATTTAGCAGGGAGGCAAGATTTTCCCTGTTATGCAGGCCTTTAGTGTACCATTTGTCGTAATAATTGAGCAGGATACGGAAACACTCCCTGTAATTACCTTCTTCCAGGAAATTAATGGCGTTTTTTGCGGCCAATCCGCCCAGTCTTTTTTGAATACGCAGAACAGCATCTGACAGTTGATCTTTTTCAAACCTGCCATATTCTTCGGTGAGATAGGTCAGCCTTTCCGAAAAAGGGACCTCCACAAAAAAAATAGGAGATCTTCGCATTGTATTCCAAAGCTGGATGGGTATTTGAACATTTCCAATACGCTGGCTTTCATCTTCGATATAGATGTTTTCGGTTACAGGTTTACTGTTTTCAGTTGCAGATAATTTTTGAGCAAGCATATTCTCAAACATTTCCTGTCCTGGTTGTTTTTCTTCTCCCAGTGCCCCAAATGCAGATCCTTTATGATTCGCTATTCTTTCAAGATCAATAACAGGTTTACCATGCTTTGCAATTTCCTGCAGCAATAATGTTTTGCCACTACCTGTATAGCCGCCAACGATGTTGAAATTGTATTGCTTTTCAAATTGTGCCAACACCCATTTGCGATAAGCTTTATAACCGCCAACCAATGTATACACTTTGAAGCCATACAGATCCAGCAGCCAGGCAATACCTGCGCTACGCATGCCACCCCGCCAGCAATGGACAAGAACAATGTTTGAGGGTTGGGGTTTAGTGTTTGAGGTTGAATGGTTCTTTATTATCTCTTCTGCTTCCTCTACCATCTTCTTCATCTTCGTGCCGAAGAAATCCAAACCAATTTTTATTGCTGCTTCCCTGCTTTGCTGTTTGTATGCGGTGCCAACTATCTTTCTTTCTTCATCAGTGAATAATGGGAATGAATGAGCGGCTGGTATATGTGCATGATTGTATTCACCCGGACTGCGTACATCAAGCACGGGGTTTGCTTTAGCAAGCTGCACGAATTCTTCTATGGTTAATTTCTGAATAGCCATTTACTTTGCCACAAAGGCACCAAGACACTAAGTTACACAAAGAAAAAGGCCATCGAAAATCCGACAGCCAATTATTAATTTTTAATTCTTAATTAAAGTTATCCGTTCATGCTTGTCAGGAACTCAGCATTGTCTTTCGTTCCCTTCATGTTCTTGAGCAGAAGGTTGATCGCTTCTTCACTGTTCATGTCGGCCATATGCTTACGCAATACCCACATGCGCTGGAATGTATCTTTATCAAGCAACAGGTCATCACGGCGTGTAGAGGAAGCAACGATATCAATGGCAGGATAGATCCTCCTGTTTGATAATTTGCGGTCGAGCTGCAATTCCATATTACCCGTTCCTTTGAATTCTTCGAAGATCACTTCATCCATCTTACTTCCGGTATCAACCAGTGCGGTAGCTAATATAGTTAATGATCCTCCGTTCTCTATCTTGCGGGCGGCGCCGAAGAATTGTTTGGGTTTCTGCATCGCATTCGCTTCCACACCACCACTCAATACCTTACCACTTGAAGGAGCAACGGTATTGTGCGCTCTTGCCAAACGTGTAATAGAGTCAAGCAGTATCACTACGTCATGCCCGCATTCAACCAGTCGCTTTGCTTTTTGCAGGGCCATGGTACTTACACGAACATGCTTTTCTGCAGGCTCATCAAAAGTAGAAGCAATTACTTCAGCCTTTACACTGCGTTCCATATCGGTAACCTCTTCCGGCCTTTCATCCACCAGCACCACCATCAGGTAGCATTCCGGGTGATTGGCTGCAATGGCATTGGCAACTTCTTTCAGCAACATTGTCTTACCCGTTTTTGGCTGGGCAACGATCAATCCACGCTGGCCCTTACCGATCGGTGTGAACAGGTCCATTATCCTGGTACTGTAATTATCAGCTTTTGTACAAAGACTCAATTTCTCAAAAGGGAAGAGTGGTGTCAGGTAATCGAAAGGAACACGGTCCCTTACTTCTTCAGGCGATTTACCATTGATCGTCTCAACTTTTAACAGGGCAAAATATTTTTCACCTTCTTTTGGAGGACGAACACTTCCATAAACAGTGTCGCCTGTTTTTAATCCGAATAGTTTTATCTGGCTGGGAGAAACATAAATATCATCGGGTGAAGAAAGATAATTATAATCGCTGCTTCGCAGGAATCCGTAACCATCGGGCATCATTTCCAAAACACCTTCTCCCAATATCACACCATCAAATTCTATATTGAATGAGGGTTGATCCCTGCGCTGGTATTGTTTGGATGGTTGTTGAAGCACTTCATCCGTTATTTCCGTTTCCGGTTGTTGCACGTCTTCTTCCTGCAACATCTGGGCGATGGCAGCGGGGATAGTGCTCTCCTGTCCGCTCAGTGCAACGATGTCATCATCATCTTCAGATTCGATCTGTTTTTTCGGATGTTTTTTTTCGGGTTCAGCTTTCCTGCTTTTTGCAGGTGCTGCTTCAGCAACCGTATCAGTTGCGCCTTTCACGATGCGCTTGCGCTTTGGTTTTTCTTCGTCTGTTTTTTTGTCGGTGGCCATATTTGATTGGTTTTCCAGGATCTTATTGATCAGATCCTGCTTAACAAGTTTTTTTGCATTGGAAATATCTAGCTGTTCAGCAATGTCTAGCAACTCAGGAACGAGCAGGTCGTTCAGTTGTGAAATATCGTACATAAAAAATGAAAAATGATTTTCTTCAAAAATCCGGTCTTAAGTCTGAAATAGTAATTGAGAATTTATATTGATTGGTGGAACTTGAATCCCTGATGAGCGATGCTTGAGGTCCTTATCAGCCCGTTTCCGTCACAATATTACGCCGTTTTTTCATAAAAAAGGAATTTTTTTGTTAAATCAGCTTAACCACAAAGGCTGCAAACCAGGTTCATAAAGGGTTCAGATCAATGCATTTCTTTCAGCTCATTGTGCATGTTCAGTTATCTGCTGATAAAAAACAATAGCAGTTAAAAGCCACGTTCAGCCTGCAATTCTTTATATTTGCCCCCCAATAAATAGTTAATATGTTCAACAACAGGATCAGGGTCAAAGAGCTTTTGGCAAGTGACAAGACCAATTACCAGGCCACGGTGATGGGATGGGTGCGTACATTTCGCAACAACCAGTTCATCGCACTCAATGATGGTAGTTGCAATAATAATTTGCAGGTAATGGCCGAGCTTGGAATTTTTGAAGATGCTGTTTTAAAACGCATCACTACGGGTGCATGTATAAAAGCGACAGGAGAAGTGGTGGCTTCTTTGGGTAAAGGCCAAAAAGTAGAATTAAAGGCGACCTCGATTGAAATATTGGGTGACAGTGATGCTGAAAAATTTCCTCTCCAGCCCAAAAAACATAGTCTTGAATTCTTACGTGATATTGCTCATCTCCGTTTTCGCACCAATACATTCGGATCAGTATTCAGGGTAAGGCATGCGCTTGCATTTGCTATTCATAAATTTTTTAATGATAAAGGTTTTGTTTACCTGCATACACCTATCATTACTGCAAGTGATGCGGAAGGCGCCGGGGAGATGTTCAGGGTGACTGCATTGCCGATAGATGGTACAGCGCCAAAGAATGATGATGGAACCATAAACTTCAAAGAGGACTTTTTTGGAAAAAGCACCAACCTTACCGTAAGCGGGCAGCTGGAAGGAGAACTGGCAGCAATGGCATTCAGTGATATTTATACATTCGGCCCTACTTTCCGTGCAGAGAACAGCAATACGACCAGGCATCTTGCTGAATTCTGGATGATCGAACCTGAAGTTGCTTTTAATGATCTTGAAGACAATATGAACCTTGCTGAAGAATTTATCAGGTACGTGATAAAGTATGCAATGGATAATAATAAAGAGGATCTTGAATTCCTGTCGCAACGCCTGGAAGAAGAAGAAAAACAAAAGCCACAAACAGAGAGAAGTGAGATGGCATTGATGGAGAAATTGAAGTTTGTTGTTGATAATGATTTTGAAAGGCTCACCTATACAGCAGCCATTGATATTCTGAAAGAGAGCAATCACAATAAGAAAAAGAAATTTCAATACCCGATCACAGGATGGGGGATGGATCTTCAGAGTGAACATGAAAGGTACCTGGTAGAGAAGCATTTTAAAAAGCCTGTTATTCTTACCAACTACCCTGCAGCTATAAAAGCTTTTTATATGCGCCAGGATGAAAACTGTGAGCCGGGTAAACAAACAGTTTCTGCAATGGACATTTTAGCGCCGGGTATTGGCGAGATCGTTGGCGGATCACAAAGAGAAGAGCGCCTGGATAAATTGACAGAACGCATGAAAGAAATGCATGTGCCGGTGGAAGAATTGTGGTGGTATTTGGATACAAGAAAATTCGGAGCCTGCCCACATGCAGGTTTTGGATTAGGTTTTGAAAGACTTGTTCAGTTTGTAACGGGTATGGGAAATATCAGGGATGTTATTCCTTTCCCTAGGTATCCAAAGAGCGCAGAGTTTTAAAAAGTTGTAAGTTGTACGTATTAAGTAATAAGTCTTTGCTGCATATCATCACTTAGAACTTATTACTTACCACTTAAAACTCCAAAGGGCCGTTAGCTCAGTTGGTTTAGAGCATCACGTCGACAACGTGAGGGTCGCCGGTTCGAGCCCGGCACAGCCCACTGATACAAGGTCTGACGCCATCGTCTGATCTTGTCTGTTTTTAGAAATACCTTATTCTTCTCTTTTAGATCCTATCGAGTTTATCATTCACAAAATATTTCTTTGTCAGCCAGTTGCCTTCCTTGTCAAATTCATCATCTTGCCTTTATGGGGTTAAATGTTCTAAGCAACCCTTTTTATATTATCCTTCTCTATATTATATCACTAAACTCAGTTCCATGATAACAGATAAAGACAATCCACAGAACAACACAGAAGAAGAAAAACCCATGCTTAACAGGATCGCCGGTCAGGTTGGCACTATTGCCGGCGAGATCGTGGGTGCAAAGAACAACCTGGCAAAAATAGCCGGTGATGCGTTTGATTCGGTAAAGACAACTATTCAACATGTAGTTGCAAAAAAAGAAGCGGCTCCCAAAAAAGCAGCAAAAGCCGTGGTAAAGAAAGCAACTGCAGCCAAAAAAACGGTTAAGAAGATCGCTAAGAAGGCGGTAAAGAAGGCAGCGCCTGCAAAAAGAAAGGTTAAAAAAGCAGTGAAGAAAGTTGTGAAAAAAGCGGCAACTGTTAAGAAAGCTGTTAAGAAGACTGCAAAAAAAGTAGCCAGGAAAACAGCAACTGCAAAAAGATCCATTAAAAAGGTTGCGAAGAAAGCTGTGAAAAAAACTTCCCGTCGAAGATAATTGTCTGACCCGGGATTTAAAGGGTTCATAATTTTTCAGGCACAGATGATCTTGACTATGTTTGGCCTGGTAGTTAGTTTTTGTTTTTAATAACCCGGCACAATTTTTTCCTTATTCATATTGAACAAAAAATTCAGGTATGAGAAAGAATCAAAGAACTGATAACAAAAAGCACACGGTAACAGAGATCGAAGAGATGGATTCCGATATACAACCGGCGGACTTGGAAAACATTGATAATGCAAATGAAGAAAACAGTGACCGTAATCTACGGCTGACTAAGCTTGAAGACAGGGACGAAGATGGGGAGTTGCTGAACGAAGCCAGTTCGGCTACCGACCAGTCGGGCAGGGATCTCGATGTGCCGGGCGCTGAGGCTGATGATGATAATGAAGACATTGGCGAGGAAGATGAAGAAAATAATGAGTATAGTTTCAGTGACCAGTAACACCCTTTTGTATTTGGCATCATTTTTTTAGCTGGCTAGTAAAGCACATTATGAAAAAGAAGACAGAGGAAGATATCAAGCCCGATCTGAAACACGATACTATGGAATTCTCCGCACCAACAGATGGCGAAGATAAACTCGACTTTGATGATGAAAATTATGAAGAAGAGGAAATAGATCCTGATGAGCTGGATGCAATAGAAGATGAACCAGTGATGGAAGCAGAAGCCCTCAATGCCGTTGAAACAGATCGTATAATTGATGAGGATAATTTACCTGAAGAGGATTGGACAGACGATCTTCCGGATACAGAAGAAGACGAGGAAGAATATCCACGGAGCATTTAATCTTATGTATTTCCCCGGCTAAATTTTGCTTCTGTTCAAGGCGACATCACCAGTCATGATCATGCCCGTTTTCTTTTTTCCTGCTTCCACTCTTTCTTTATCTCTCCCGCAGGAAGATGCAAAAACCACTATAAGTACAACATACAATATTATAAAATACAGGAATACGCTTTTCATAACTATACGATCTTCTCTTAAAGTTAATCAACTACAATGCCAGTTCTGTTGATGATAAAAATTTAATTAAAGCGTATGCCTGCAAAATAATTCCGGCGTGGCGCTGCATTGTAGAAACGATTGCCCGCAGCATTAAGATCATTACCCAGGCTGTAGCGCTGATCAAAAAGGTTATCAACCCCCGCATATATCTCCATACTGTAATGGGAACGTAAGGAAAAAGGATATCCAAGTTTCAGTTGTACCAGGTTATAGTGACTTGCTTCCACAGTATTGGCATCATTCAATGGCAACTCAGATGTATAGTTATGCTGGATAAACAGGTAAGCTGCATTTTTTATTTCCATCAATACCGAGCTAACGAAATTGTGATCAGGTACACCGGTTATTTTATTGTTTGAATAGTTCGCCCCTGCAATGATATAATCCCTGAACGTGAAATCATTAAAGCTGATGCTGTTATTTACCTGCAATTTGCTAATGAGCATTTTTTTTCCGGGTGAGATGATCATATAAAAAGCCTGTAGCTCTACGCCGGTTTGATTTGTGCCACCTGCGTTCACAAAGTATTCAGTTCCCGATGTATTCTGCTGTCTCACGATGGCATTGTGGAGCTTATAATTATAAACTGCGAGGTCGAGCCAGAACCTGTTGGCTGCTTCAAAATACCTTGCCCCGAATTCAACATTTACACCTGTTTCTGCCTGCAGGTTGGTATAGATATTATTATCCGATGGTCTTATCTCTGCAGTCGTTGGAGGAGAATAACCACGGCTCACAGAAGTACGCAGTATGAATTTATGGCTGAGTGCATAACTCAGTGCAAGTCTCGGCATCCATTGTGGGTCGAAATGTTTTTTCAGTTTCGTGGAGTCCCTGAAATGATAGCTGTAATAATTAAGGCTGATCCCGGCTTCGGCAATGAACTTATGCGCAATATCCGTCTTTATCCTGCTGAAGAAAAAATGCTGGTCACTTACAATCTTGCCTGCAGCCATCAGTGCACCTTTTGTTCCTGCATTGTTTGCATAATTATTAATATCCGATCTTGTTTGCTGCCACTCTGCTCCCATAGCATATTCCAGTCGCAATTTTTTTTCTACAGGATTATTGAGTATAAAATAGGTCCTTGCGCCATAAGTATTTTCCTGCCTTGACTCATAATTGGTGATGAAAGGGTTTTTAAAATCAACTTTTGAGCCGAATACGGCGAACACATGTTGCAGCGACTTGTTTATTGAGGCATTGTGCGTAAGTCCGCCGAAGAACATTTTATTATATACAGCGGCTCTCTGTGTTACCGCACCAGGCAATGTTGCTGTTGCAGGCCTGGCCTGTCTAGGGTCTGCATTGTATTGTGTAAGCGTCAATCCTCCCGGTGTTTGATAATAGAGATCACTGTAAAACAGCAATGCTGAAAGACTGTTTCGTTTATTATAATTCCATTCATCACCTGCCTGTAAATAAACCCTTCGCATCTTGCTGTTCTCCCGGTACCCAATAGCCTGCTGGTAACTCTGTGCGAAACTGGGATTATGCTTATTCATCTTTTTTGCAAACGCAATATTCTCTTTGAACAATCCATAAGATCCTCCTGCAAGCTCTCCTGTTAATTTATCGGTGCCTTCAATACTATGCATATTTACCACACCGCCTGAATTAGCGCCAAACAAACTTCCATCCGGGCCCTTCAGTACTTCGATCTTCTGAATGGCATTCATCGCAAGCACATTTATGTAGGTGTTACCCCCTGCATCGGTGAGCGGGTATTCATTCAGATAAACCTTTACATTACGTACACCAAAAGGTGAGCGCAATAAACTTCCGCGAAGTGAAAGCCGGTAACTGCCTGGCGATCTTTCTTCCATTCTTATTCCGGGGATGGAATTGAAAACAGGTAGCAGTGAATTGACAGATTGCATTTGCAATTGTGCACTATCTATAACAGCTGCCGCAGCGGGAGTGCGCAACAAGGTTTGTTTACCAAGATAACTGATCACTTTTACTTCATTGATTGAAACGGTATCCTGCGCCATTGATGAAAACGGCGAAATAAGAATGATAGTTAAGACGCGGATGAACAGATTTTTTTTCACAGTTGATAAGAACGATCTTATTAGAGACGCTATTTATCCAGTTCACGTTTCAACACCCCGTCAAAACTCAGCTTGACGGGAAGGATGAACCCTTTATTATCGAAGTAGAGCGGTTCAATGCAGGTAACGCGGTGATTGGCCGCAGTTTCCCCAAGGGGACGGCGATGATAAACTATGTACCAGAGATCATTTGTCTTATCATACATAACGGAATGATGGCCCGCCCCGGTTGCCACAGCAGAGTCCTGTTGCAATATCTTACCTACCCTTTCAAAGGGACCAAAAGGTGATGAAGCAACTGCATAGGCTACAGAATAATCGGGGCCCGTCCACCCACCTTCACTCCACATAAAATAATATTTGTTGTGCCGGACGAACATCATCGGGCCTTCCACATAATTCTTCGGTGTGATCTCTTTGAACATGGTACCGTCGTCAAAAGGAATGATCGCCGTAAAGTCATCTTTCAGTCTTGCAATATTGCAATGCTGCCATCCTCCATAGATGATATAGTATTTGCCATCAGTATCATGGAATACAAACTGGTCGATCGGTTGTGCGCCGTTGTAGAATTTATCAATGAGTGGTTTACCGATATGATCTTTATACGGGCCTTCGGGCTTATCTGCAACAGCAACGCCAATACCGCCATACTCATTATTGTTCTGTATATCATTGGCGCCAAAGAACAGGTAATATTTTTTATCCTTCTCTACAATAGCGGGCGCCCACATAGCCCGCTTTGCCCATTTGATGGATGTGGTATCCAATATGTGCTCATATTTCTTCCAGGTAATCAGGTCTGAGGAAGAAAAGGCATCGAAGAAAACCTGCTTGTTATAAACATCCGAATAAGTGGGGTAGATCCAGTATCTGTTTTGAAATATCGCCGCTTCCGGATCGGCATACCAGCCCCTGATCACGGGATTACCTGACATTTGCTGCGCAAATGATGTCAGGCTGAACATAAAGCAACTAAGAATAAGGCATGAAGTTTTCATACCTGAAATTAGTCAATATCTCCGTTCTTTTGAACTATACTGTGATCCTCCCTTCCACAGAATCATCCATTGTCTGACCAATAGCTGCACCGATCATCCTTTTGAAGAAGCCGACAAACTTTGCGTGTTTTGTATCCCAGTAATATCCTTCTGAAGGGATCACTTTTACAACCGTTATCCTTGGATCATCGATACCTTCCGTGAACCATGTCTTCATCATGGGATTCCAGAATTCTTTTATCTTGTTTTTGTCGCGGCTGACGAAAGCCTCGCCATACAAAGAAAGAAAATCTGAGTATTGTGATCCTTCAAATAATAATTGTACAGATGGATCGCTTTCTATCTCTGCATCCTTGTTACTGTCATCTGCACTGAGAAACCAAAGATTTCCTTCGTCATCCACCTGCTGGAGCGTCATTGGCCTTGTACAAAAACTTTCTCCAGTACGTATCCGGGTACAGAAAAAACAGGTTTTGTTCTTATCGGTTAGCTCTTTGATCTTTTGAATGGCTTCTTCACCCAGCAGATCTTCATGGTTTTCTTCCGGTTGATTTTTATTGATACTATTCATGGTAAGATGTTTTTCTTAACCATTCCAAATATTAATCCATCTAAAAAACAAAAGGATCTGTTTAATCCTTCCACGACTTTTATTCGTGTGATTAAACAAATCCCTTTCTATATCTTTTAAATTGAGGAAATATCTTCACGTTCATTTCCGCAATACCCGCTAATAGTGTGCGATGGGATCAGGAGTTCCATCCGGGTCATTTTTAGCGGTGCCGGAAGTATTGATCGCATTTCCTTTTAGCAATAACAGTCCCGCCATATGTGGTGCCGCCATTGAAGTGCCGCTTAAATATGCATAGCGTCCCTCTGAATAAGTAGAAAGTATGTGAACGCCTGGTGCCGCATAATCAACAACATCATTTCCAAAGTTGGAGAAAGATGCGAACCTGTCAAGGCTATCTATGGCTGAAACGGTATAAATATTTGTTCCGTTTGTATTGCCCGGAGAATATTTATTGGCTGCTTCGCCATTGTTGCCTGCTGCGATAGCAATATAAATTCCACGACCTGCAGTATTCTGTACCTGTTCATTGAGTACCGCTGAAGTAACTTCTTCACCCAGGCTCAGGTTCACCACATCACCAGCTTTGCCGTTTGTATTTACATAGGCTAGTGCCTGTATAATAGAAGATACTGTTCCCTGTCCATCTGCATTTAATACGCGTAAAGAGACAAGCGTGGCTCCCGAAGCAACACCCAGCACGCCGATGGTATTATTTTTAGCGCCAATGATACCGGCCACGTGTGTACCATGACCATTTTCATCATCGGGTGAAGTAACGCCTGTTATAAAAGATTTACTTCTCGTCGCGTCTACGGTAAGATCGGGATGATCCATATCAATACCTGTATCAATGATCCATGCCGTTTTACCTCTTCCATCACCATAACCCACACGATCTATATTCCAGGTGATCAGTCTCGGCTCTGCCACTGTAAAGCAACCCGCCAATGCGATCACACGGTCGGGCTCAACAATATTCACTGAAGGATCTGATCTTAATTTGTCTACTTCTTCATCTGTCAGCGCAGCTACAAAACCACCGGGCGCTCCTGCAAATGTCTTTTTCAATTTTGTTCCTGCTATATGGTGACGCTCCAGCATATCTTCTCCTTTGGTTTCCATTGTCGTCACAGCTTCGGTCCTGCCTGTTACGCCTTCTTTATAGGTGATGATATATTGACCGGGTATAATATCACCACTGTGAACAGAAGTCCCAACAACGCATTCGTTAGGATCGGTCACCGGGGGAGCCGATGCCATTGTAGTGTCTTCTTTTTTACACGATGTTATAAGAATCACGCTGCTCCAGAGGAGGAGCAGGAAGGTCTTGATTGTTGTTTTCATAGTGTTCCATTTATATAAAAAATAATGCCATGATAAGAACGCAGGTAAATAACGGGGAGGTTTAACAGGTTTTTATACCCTGAAGTTTAAACAAATGTTAATCCTTCGTGCAACAACAATTTTTATGATCTTATAATGACTGTGCAATTCTAATTTTGTTGTTTGTTTCACTAAAAAATCTAAAAACTCTATGAAAAGCTTAATGAATATTATGCGTTCGTATGCCGTTCCGGTAGCGGCAGTTTTGCTTACCGCCTTCACCTTTTCTTCATGCTTAAAGAATGCCAGCGATTATGCACAGAGCAACCAGCCTGCAGCGGGATTAATGGCTTTTAATCTTGCGGCAGACAAACCCGCCATCGGTTTTACATTATCAAATAACCAATTGGGGGGTAACGCAGCTATAAATTATACTGGTTACACCGGCGTTTATCTTCCCATCTACATCGGCAACAGGGAGGTAAGATCTTTTGATTACTTCACCGGTTCTACTTTGGCTACAGTCAGCGCAAGTTTTGCAGACAGTATGTATTATTCTGCATTCTTAATGGGTGCAAATGGAAATTACCGTAATGTAGTGATCAAGGATGAGCTTGCCCCGCTTACTGCTGCTTCAGGAAAAGTATGGGTACGTTATGTAAATGCAGTTCCCGATTCAAGCGGAACGATAACCATAACACAGGGCGAGACTTCTTCGGCTGCTCCTTATGCAACCGTTTCTTCCTTTGCACAGGTAAATGCGGGCACAGTACATTTTGCGATCAGCAATGGTGGTTCGGTCTCTGCTTCCCGTGATATCACGCTGGCAGAAAACAATATTTATACTGTTTTATTCTCGGGCATTCCCGGTGAAACAGATCCTGATAAAAAGGTACAGGTAAGATTTATTCAAAATGGTACTGTCACTCCTTAACAGGTTTTGGTGGACAGACTTGTGAAAACTCCGGGCCCGTGAAAGCGGCCCGGCTTTTTTATGCCTGTAGTGATCATATTTATCTCTTCGCAACAATATTATTACCGCCAACAATGGCTGCCAGTAATCGCCCGTTCGGCAATTCGGTGGAAGAATAATAGAGCTTCAAAATATTATTACCCTTTTTCAGGGTTAAAATGTCTTTCACATACATGCTCATTGAAGATGTGGGTTCATTGCTGTCTGTGAATACCCAGGTCTTAACAACTTTATCCAGTGCGTCTTTGATCGTAACTGTACGGTGTTTTCCCACTTTCCCGCAGTGATAATATTTTACAGTGAGCTTATCACTGGCTGCACTTTGATCCAGCTGAAGGCTGTTCGCTTTATTGATATCACTTCCAAAGCGCTGGATGAGGACCTTCCCGTTAAGAGATATTTCAAAACCCTCCCCGCCGTAGGGCGAAAAGGAAAGAAGTGTTGTTGCTACACCGAGTAACATCATGCTGATGATCGTTTTCATGACTTTAATTTTTAAATTAAGAATGCTGCATTGCAGTATTGACAGTACAAAGCAAATGCACTTGTTGGCGGGATAAAAATTCCTTTGACGAAATGGAATGGATGCTTGATGTGTGGCTTAAACCAGTTCCTGTTCCTGCTCTGAGAAAAGCGCTACCGAATTTTCCAGCACTTTGTTTACATACTCTACCTGTACTTCCATAGGATCGGTCGCTTCGGCGATCAGCACATCTGTCTTGACAACCCTGCCCTTGAATGCAATACTTGCCAGGGCATATAATGGCATGGCCGGGTCTGCAGGTACAGGCGAAGCATAGCCTGTAATAGCAATACCCCAATCGCTGCCGAACAGGCGGCAAACATTTTCAGCCATCTCTTCTGCCACCTGTGCCGAAACACAATTGCAGGATATGGCATGGGTTGGGTCTATATGAAGGTGTACATATTTTTGATGGATATTATAAGTAGTGATACCACCCTGGTAAAAAATGGATGCATCTTCTGCGGAAGACATAGCGGCCTGTAAATGCCCCGAGGTAACACTTTCTGCAACAGCAAGAGTATAGTGTCTCTCCTGCATGAAATCTCTTATCTTTTTAATGTGATCCTGGTTGTATAACATGGGTGCAGCTTCTCCTGTTATAGCATCCGAAAACATGCCAGATAATAATGCCGGTAAAAATGCAGGCTGTTACTGGTTCAGCGGAAAAATAGTAATGTGAGCCTGCGCAAATAGTTCCTCAAAATGTGGTGATGAGTTAAAGATAATTTACCCATTGCCCGCAGAGCGGTGGTTTTTTACATTGGTCATTGTTTCGCAGCATCGATATTGTGCCTTATTGTTTGCAGCAGGGTGGGCAGTTCGTAAGGCTTGGGGATAAAGGCCTGTGCATTGCAGGATTCAATACTTTTTTCCATCTCTACATTGGCAGAGAAGAGAATGACGGGGATATGCTCTGTTTCTTTTGTTGATTTTATTTTCTTGCAGATCTCCCTTCCATCAGCGCCGCCAAGAGATACGTCTAACAATATAAGATCGGGATTGAACTTAACAATACTGTTATCTATATTTTGCCACCTGGATACAGCTTCTACATCAAAACCGTTCATGGCGAGCGTCATCTGCACCAGGGTCAGAATATCAACATCGTCATCCACAACAAGTATCTTATCCATAGTATTGATTTGTAAAGTTCATAAATTATATGATATCAACCTTTATTTGTTAATGGTAAGGTGAAATAAAATGATGAGCCTTTATCCTCTCTTTCCACCCATATCTTCCCGTTATGCCGCAGGATGATATCCCTGCAGATATACAATCCCAGCCCGAACCCTGAAATATGTACCGAAGAATCTTTGGTGCGGTAAAACCTTTCAAAGATGTCTGTAAGTTCTTCTTCGGGTATCCCGATGCCGTAATCCCTTATTTTAATGATCATGTCTGTCTCTGCTTTCCTTACAGTAACGATCACTTTGTTTTCACCCGGTGAATATTTAACAGCATTGGACAGGATATTGATCAGCACCTGTTCGATCCTCTGCCTGTCTGCAGATACAATTAACGAGCCGGCATTATCTTCCCGGATAATTTCATGTTCTGCTGAGATCATCTGCATGGAAGCGATCGTTTCATTCACCAGGGCGCTGATATCAAATTCTGAAATGTTCAGCTGCAATTGCCCGCTTTGGATCTTTGAAACATCCAGCAGGTCTTTGATCAGGCTTTCAAGTTTATGAACGCTTGCCAGTGATTTTTCTACAAATTGTTTGTTCGGATGTTTTTCCTCAACAGAATTAAGCAGGTCAAGGTATCCTTTGACGCTTGTCAACGGTGTTTTTAATTCATGACTGGCGATGCCGATGAATTCATCTTTTTTCTGCTGGCTTTCGGATACCTGTTGCATGAGTTTATTAAAGACCTTCATCAATGTTCCTATCTCATCTTTTCCTTCATCAGATATCCTGATACTATAATCCCCTGTTTTACCTGCTTCGTTCATATTTGTTACGAGATACAACAGGCGCCTGGAAATATATGACTGCACAATGGAAGCGATCAGGAAAGATAGGCCGACAGCCACCAGTAATAACAGTACGCCAAGGCTGTATTTTGATTTTTTGATCGAATCCAGTTCTGACAATTCTACCTGCAATGATACCTTCCCGATATGATCGTTATTGTTGATGATCTCATCTGTGACAAAAAGCTGTTCGAGCGTTGAGTTGCTCTTTGCATTTTCAGCACCTGCAATTTTTTCGGCGCCAGCCCTGGTATACGTCGCAAAAGGTATCCCTTCCTTATCGATGATCTTCGCCTGTACTATTTCCGGCATCACATCCTTCAGCTGGGATAATATTTCTTTTGCCGCTTCATCATCGTGGAACTCAATAGGGGAAATGCTGTTGAGGCCGATCACATGCGCAACACTTTTAACGCTGCTGACCTTGCGCTCCTTATAACCACGTATATCACTGATGATATAAGCCAGGAAAAATATGCTGAGCACCACCACGCTGGTAAATACCTGCATGAACACAAGCTTGTTCCTGATCGATATGTTATCTAAACGCAGCATTTAATCAATAATAATGGCCAGTTTTAATAATTGAGATCCTGCCCTCAATCCTGAAGCATAGATCGCTTTAAGATTGGCTTCAAATTTCAGTTTATCATTTATCAATATAAAATTGAAGGCCGTTCCCTGCCTTCCAAAGCCAGGTTCTTCACTCACAGTAAGCGTTCCTTTATCAACCTTATCTAAAATGGATTGTAACGGAAAGGGGCAATTCTTCGGAATGAAAAGAATGTTGCAGTATCCCATATCCTCCAGCCTGTTAAAATGTTTGATGACGATCTTTTTGTTCCTTACTGTATTTGTTTTAGCGATCTCGGAAAGTGCTTTATCCACGGGTGACTGTGTAATGACCCCGATCACAAATTCATTGTCTGAGCTGTTGCCCCAATCTATATACCTTGTGAAATTGTAAATGAAGACAGCTTTCAGATCAGCTTCCTGTTCCTGTGCATACAGCTTCGCAACAGCGGCGAAGCTTACAAACAGTATAAGGAGAAATGATCTTTTTATCATGGTCCGGGGATACTGAGATTAATAATTACTAAGGTTAATGCTGATCTTGAACATGGCATTGATACCGGGTTGTTCCAGCACTGTTGAATACAGTGTTCCGTCTGCTGTACGAAAACCGGGATCAAGCCATGTCGTGTTGAACAGGTTATGAATGATCACGCTTGCTGTTATCCTGTCCTTGAAGATCGGTTTTGTATTGAAAGCGAAGTTGGTGAGGAAGTATCCTTTCACATCACCGTATGGGTTTGTTCTTTGAACATGACGGTTACCTACCCAGTTGCCGGTTAGGCTTGCAGTAAAAAGTTCGGAGACATGTGCAGTGAATCCAATATTGCCTTTTATCCTGGCAATTCCGGGAACATCTCCCTTTGCACCCGTGATAAGGTTTTCGCCGGTAGCATCCTGCCATGTTAAGTTGAAGAAGCCATAAAAATTCCTTGTGACAGAAAAATTAAGCGCTCCTTCAATACCATTTACGTTGATCTTGCCGGGATTCTTTTCCGGGTTAAGGTTTGCCAGGTTACCCAGCACGATCACGTCTCTCATTTCATTGCGGAATGCATTCAGTTGCACCCTTATTCTTTTTGATGAATAACCCGCATTCGCTTCATAAGCGTTGATCTTTTCTGTGGTCAACTGGAAATTAAGTGGTGCCTGGTAGATCTCTAAATTCGACGGGGCCCGGAATGCTCTTCCATACTGAAGTTTGAAAGTAAGCTTATTGGTAGGTTGATTCACGATAACGATCCTTGGACTTACCGCATCACCGAAATAGCTGTTATGGTCATAACGAACACCGGCTGTAAAGTTTGTCTTTCCCAGCAGCTTTGTGCTAAGTATATATTGAAGGTGGCCACCGAAATTATTTCTTATATCAAATACCCGCGGCAAATAAGTAGAGGCAAGATTGATCACCGTATCCTTTCCATCGATAAGATGAATGGTGGGATCAAAAGTGCTTTGCCTTGCTCCTTTTTCAACATTATCCTGGTTATACTGGAAGCCTAAAGATATCCTGTGATTTTTTGCAGGAACATAATTGGCAGCAAGCTCGCCCGATACACGGTTGGAATAGGTGGCGATCTTTGCCCGGATGAGTTTTCTTCCGTCAACGGTTACATAGATATAAGAGTCTTCATCGGTTCCGGTTTCCCGGTATACAATGCGGGCAAGAAAATCCAGTTTGTCATTTGGTTTATTTTCATGCTGCAGGTAGATCGTTCTCAGGTAAGGAATATCTGCTCCTGATCTTTCGCCCCTGATATCGCTTGATAACACTCCTATTACACCGACGTTATTATTGCCCTGGGGCGGAAGGTGCAAATAAGTTGTTGGGCTGTTTGAATAAGTTCCCCAGCCCATTGGCGTACGGTACATACGAAAACCAATTGTTGTTTTTGATCTTTTTGTGTAATAGCTGATGATGCTGTTAAAGGAAAAAGCTTTGTCAACATAAGAACCGCGATAATTTGGATCCCTGTTGCTGAACTTGGGGCCATCAGTATTATATAAAGAACCTGAGAGTGCGATCTCAAAATCTTTTTTCTTCAACCCGAGATTCATTCTTACCAGCGAGGTATTGAAAGAGCCATAACCCGTTTCCGCATGCAGGCCATTCATGTCTGATCCCTTCTTGCTGATGATATTGATTATTCCTCCAAATGCATTGGCGCCATATAGGGCAGACGCAGGGCCCCAGATAATCTCTATCCTGTCAACATTGTGCAGGCTGTAAGCCGGCCCCGCCATATCATTTCCCCCAATGATATTGTTTTCAATTATACCATCGATCATTAATAATGCTCTGAGGTTCTCTGCACCATACATCCCCCTGAAATAGATCAGTGTGGGTGCATAGCCATTAATGTGGATCATGTCGATACCCGGTATATCGCGTAAGGCGTCTTCAAGTTGCTCATATCCCCGTTCGATTATCTGTTGCGATGTTATTACCTGTATGGTGGAAGGCGCTTCCGTTGCAGATTGAAGATAACCCGTAGCCGTGACCACTTTAATATTCATTAGCTCCTCAAGTGACAGGTCCAGCAGCCTGGCTACATCGGGAACGGTATCTTTCTGGGCTTTTACGAAAAGGGGTGACAGGGAAATAAGCAATGCGGCGAATAACTTGTTTCTCATAAACTTGAAAATGAATGATTTAAAACAACAAGGACCGTATAATAAAGTTAAATAAATAAATAGAATAAGGGTTATAGTGGTTGTTTTGGTGAAAGCCACCCCAAGCCGTTAGTTATAAATGAATGCAAATCCTTTTTATAGACTGAAAATAGACGTTATAGGTTGTATCCCGGTCAGACGTCATTTGTTAAATCTTTATTCATAAGCCAGTCATTACCTTTGCCCTGTGATGAATACTCAACGATCATATATAATTTCCATACTTCTGTTTATCCTTTTATCGGCATGGGTTATATTGCCCTCCGGCTGGATAACAGAAAAACATAAGAACTATACATTCCTTTATCAAAAAGCTGATGAGGCCAATAAAGCTGCGTACATAGGTTTTATTGAGAATGGTATCAAAAAGGTGAATGCTTTTTTTGATGGTCCATATAAACATGATTTTGATATTTATGTTCATCCCAGCCGCCAGTCGCTCGACAGTCAATGGCAAAAGGACTGGAAGATGCCCAGCTTTAAATCGGAATGCTGGATGGTTGCAAGCGGCGTTGCCAATAAACTGGATATGATCTCACCAATGGTTTGGGATGTGCAGGCATGTGAACATAGTTTCTCCGACAAAGAAGCAACGCAACAGGTGATAACGCATGAGCTGTTTCATGTGTATCATGGCCAGTATAATGTAAGCGGCAACTTTGATAATATGGATACCCTTGACTGGTTTGTTGAAGGCCTTGCCTCCTACGCTTCGGGGCAATACAATGAACAAAAGAAGATGGAAATAAAAAACTTAGTTGTTTCCGGTAAGGCCCCGGCATTACTGAACGATTTCTGGAAAGGCAAATTAAGGTACCCGCTTTCCGGGTCGCTGGTAATGTTTATCGATGTTACCTATGGCAGAAAAAAATTGAAAGAATTATTACAATACAATAAGAACTCTACCCTGCTCGCATCGTTGCATACAACAGAAGAAGAGCTTTTAAAAGCCTGGAGAAATTATGTCGAGCAGTAAGAGCCTTATCATGCACAGGATACAATCACTGTTCCTTGTCAATACCATCTTTGGAAATTTACGGGTACAAAAAAAATTCATCCGGGAAAATATCTCAGCACATCTCGATGCAGCTAAAAAAAGCAATGATGGAAGTATTGAGGAAAATGACCTAAAAAAAATAACGGGTTATTACGGGCTTGCTGTTCCTGCAATACTGGGCGAGGCTTTTGCTGCGCTGAGGGGAAAAGAGATGACAGATAAAGAAAGGCTTGCCAGCACCTGCCAGGGCGCTATGACAGGTCTCTTTGATGATTTTTTTGATAAGGAAAGGCTTTCTGAAGAAGAGTTGATCCACTTTATAATGAAGCCGGAATCTTATACCGGCAATACAGCCAATGAAAAACTTTTCCTTCACTTTTATACAACTGCTTTAAGAAATGCACCCGATGTGCAACGCATGCAGGAAAAATTATACCAGGTATACAGGGCACAGGTGCTGAGTAAAAGCCAGGCAGGATCAGAGTTATCTTATGAAGTGATAAAAGATATTACGATCCGGAAAGGGGCAGAGTCGCTTTTATTTTACCGGTCTGCTTTTGAAAACCAATTTAAGAAAGGGGAGGAGAAGATGCTGTATTGCTTAGGCGGGCTTATGCAATTAAGCAACGACATCTTTGACGTTTACAAAGATCAGCAGCAGGGAATACAAACTGTTGTTACAACAGCCTGGAAAATAGATAACGTGCGTACCTATTTTTCTGCGTTGCAGGATATTGCCCACACTGCTGCTTACAAAACAAGTTATGAACCACGAAACATACAGAGCTTTCTCGATATCATTTCCCTGGCTATTTTCAGCCGCTGCTATGTGTGCATGGACCAGCTGGAAAAGCTGGAGACAAGATCAGGAAATGTTTTTGCTCCGCAGAAATACCAGCGCAAGGACCTTATATGTGACATGGATACAACAAAGAATAAATGGAGATCGCTGAGATATCATCTTAAACACTCATAGTTTTGCGACCAGCCTGCCGACAAGCGCCACTTCAAATCCTTTCTGTAATAAATGGTCCTGCAGTTTTCTTTTTTTGATGAAGATATTTTTTTCAGACCTGAGTGTTTTTAACTTCAGGTCAAATAATTTTTGCAATGTTCTTGCATAGTCTGCTTCACTGATCGTTGCTAATGCTTTTTTAATGCAATATTCACTTACCTGTTTCTGCTTCAGGGCATATTTTATTTTTACCCTGCCCCACTGCTTCATCCTGAATTTTCCTCCGGCATATTGAACGGCGAATCTTTCCTCATTCAGGTAATTCTCTTCGATCAATATTGAAAGCAATTCTTCCACATCTTTTTTATATAATCCAAAGCTGTAGAGTTTTTCTTTTACTTCGCTATGGCTGCGTTCCTGGTAGGCACAGTATTGTTTTACTTTCTGAAGGGCCTGTTCTTTTGTAAGTGTTTGTTTATCGTTCACACTGCAAAAGTAATGAGTGCAGGATTGCTGCGGCTTTATTTGGATTCCACGAAGAAAATAATAGGCTCGCTTCTTGCTTCGCCATTGCAATCGCTTTGGGTGACCGGGTTACCGTGTGAATCGAGTGTTTGTATGGTCCAGATGAATTTGAAGCGCATTTTCTTTTCTTCTCCCCGTGGAAGGAAGGAGAGTTGTGGCCTCCAGATATATTGTGTTGCCGCTGTTATCTCTTTATCGAGCAATGGCTGATTACTTCTCAATGCCTGCACATCATTTTGATTCTCCAGAACCTCAAACACCTGTATCCTGTAGACAACAGGATCTGTTTGTCTTGGTGCAATCGGAGTCCACCTGAATGTGATGGTTGTTTGCGCAGATTTTGCATCCAGCACCTGTTCACTATAAGGTTTCATTAATACAGGTAGCTGTATTGATGCCAGGTAAAAGCTTTTGCACTTCACTTCTCCCAATGGCGCATAATCCGCTGGTCTTACAGGTTGAATACAAAGTGTATAAGTTTCGGAAGGCAGTTTACCGGTTCTTTGAATTGCGCTTTTGTATTTACCGGTAAATATCATGTACTCTAATGGCATCACGTCATTTGCATCAAGGACAGTAAAGGCACCTGAGCCAACCACGAATACGGGTGTCCTGGAAAGATCAGCCGAGCCTATAACGGTTCCGTCCGGCGTTTTTATTTCTGTTTTGAACTTGACCTGTCCCTGCGGTACACCCTGGGCATTTACCATGTATGTAAGCACTTCCCTGCGATGAAGCCATTCGGATAATTGTGCGGGTGGTTGTGCTACCAATATCAAATTGGAAGTTATCTGCCCCGTTGCTGAGAAAAAAAAGATTGCGGCTATGATGGATGATACTAGTTTTTTCATTGCTTATTTTTTTGTGCTGAACCTGTATTGAAAACCCGTTCTGCAGGTGCTCTCGAGGTAATTGGCTCCATTCGGCACGATCTCATTCCCGTATTTGAAATAATTTGTTGTGAGGTAAGTATTCCAGCTTAGCTTTTTCGTGATCATATAATCCAGGTTACAGGAAGCAATTAGATTATTATTGCTGCTGAAACTATTCAGTTTACCCAAAGTATATTGAAGCTGGCCCCTCAGTTTTATTTTCTTCTTTGCTGCAGACATGCTCAGTGCGCTGCTGATGGTAAGCAACGACATTTTTACTCCCGGCACATCATTATAAAAATACAACACACTGAAGTCCGGCGACACATCCCTGTTAAGATAAGTTGGCACATAAGTAAGTAGCACCGTGTGCGTATTATTTGAAGTGGTAAGGCCGGTAAGCACATCACGCTCATCATACTTACTGTAATTATAACTCAGGCTCACCAGGTGATTCATCTTCGATGTGGTCTTGTTAAAAGTGGGGTTGATACCGAAATCATTGCTCACATTCCTGATGCCATAAGGATTGATACCGCTCGCTTTCCAGCACAGTGGGATCCGAAGCTTGGAATTCACGTGACTTGAAGTCGCGGCCGCACTGACCCTATAGTGAGTCGTATTAATTTAAATCATACCAACATGGTCAAATAAAACGAAAGGCTCAGTCGAAAGACTGGGCCTTTCGTTTTAATCTGATCGGCACGTAAGAGGTTCCAACTTTCACCATA